>Ga0222427_100185_pt1 | contig 156188 bp, 158 predicted proteins | sample 2B20Ametagenome_FD_182890 | JGI IMG/M metagenome (GOLD analysis project Ga0222427, IMG submission 182890) | Enriched microbial communities from leaf-cutter ant dump, University of Wisconsin, Madison, United States - 2B20A (version 2) | ecosystem: Environmental > Terrestrial > Nest > Insects... | reverse complement strand
TTCGTTGAAGCCCGCTCAGGCGGGTTTTTTTGATCTTCCGCGCGAATGTTCCACGGACAAATCAAGTGCGGAATCTGCATTTCGCAAACTAAGTGTCCGCATTTCGCAAACTAAGTGTCTCCCTACACCGGAGAAACTTGCCGCGCGCGAACGCCTGCGCGTGGTCCGCGCCGACGTGCAGGACGCCGCGCAGGTGCAGGCGGCAGTGGCCGGCAGCGACGCGGTGGCCAGTGCCTACAACGCCGGCTGGAACAACCCGGACCTGTATCGCGACTTCATGCGCGGCTCGCGCGCCATCGTCGCCGGCACCACCGCCGCCGGCGTGAAGCGCTACCTCGTGGTCGGCGGCGCCGGCAGCCTGCTGGCCGCCGATGGCACGCAGCTGGTGGATGCCCCGGACTTTCCCGCCGACTACCGCGAGGGCGCCCGCGCCGCGCGCGATGCACTGGACGAACTGCGGCAGGAAACGGCGCTGGACTGGACCTTCCTCAGCCCGCCCGTCGCCTTCCATGCCGGTGGTCCGGTCGAGCGCACCGGCCATTACCGCAGCGGCGCCGACACCCCGCTGATGGCCGCCGATGGCCCGGGCACGATCAGCCCGGCCGACCTGGCGGTGGCCGTGGCCGACGAACTGGAACAGCCGCGCCACGTGCGCCAGCGCTTCACCATCGCCTGGTAATGCGGAAGGAAGCGCCGCCCAAGCCATCGGCGGCGGCGCCTTCTCAGAGCAGGTTCATCTGCGGCTGCGGCTCCGCGTCTTCCCTGATGACGCCATCGGCCTGCGCGCAGGTCCAGCACAACCCTTCCCGCAGCGGCATCGGCCGGGCATACAGGTAGCCCTGCCCCCAGTGCACGCCGAGCTTGCGCAGGCAGGCGGCGGTATCCTCGTCCTCGACGTATTCGGCCACCACCTCGGCACCGCAGGCGCGCGCCACCGCCACCGAGGCCTGCACCATCGCGTAGTCGCGCGGGTCGCGGGTAAGGTTGCGCACGAACGAGCCGTCGATCTTGATGATGTCCACCGGCAGCTCCTTGAGCCGGGCGAAGCTCTGCATGCCCACGCCAAAATCGTCGATGGCGATGCGGCAGCCGCGCATGCGCAGTTCGTCCAGCAGCAGGCTGGCCTGCTCGGCAGTGAAGATGGCCACCGTCTCGGTGATCTCGAAGCACAGCCGCGACAACGGCAGCGGCGCCTGCTCCAGCAGTTCCAGCAGGCGCACGCGGAAGCTCTCCGACGCCAGGCTCTGCCCGGTCAGGTTCACCGAGACGCGGCCGCAGGCCGCCACCAGCTCCGGCGACCGCCGCAGTTGCGCGAACAGCTCGGCCACCACCGCCAGGTCCAGCTCCGGCCCGCGCCGCGCGGCCTCGACCGCCGGCAGGAACCGGTCCGGCCGCAGCAGTTCGCCCTGCTCGTCGCGCAGGCGGCACAGCACTTCGCCGACGATGCGCCCACCCAGCCGCAACTCGCCCAACGGCAGCACCGGCTGGAAAAACAGCACCAGCCCGTCGGGGCGGCGCAGGTGGGCCAGGGCCGCACTGGCCCCGTGCAGGCGCGCCTGCGCCTGTTGCAAGGTGGCGCGCTCGGCGTTGGCGAACAATGGCTCGACCTCGTTGCTGGCGCGTGCCTCGAACGCGAGGCTGGAAGCCAGCATCAGCGCGGCATCCAGGTCCAGCCCGGTGTCGCCGCCGAAGCGCGCCACGCCCAGGTACGGCAACAGGCGCACGTTCTGTCCCTCCACGAGGAAGCCGGGCTGTTCGATGTCGCGCAGCAGCGCGCCCCAGTCGATCCTGCCCCCGCATTCGGCCAGCAACGCGAACTGCCCGCTGCCCAGGTAGCAGGACTGCACGTCGTGGGCTTCCAGCCGTGCGGCCACCTCGGTCATCACCCGGGTCTGCGCACCCAGGCCGTAGCCCACCGTCAGCGTGTCGGCCTGGTCCAGCAGCAGGCAGGCCAGCCCGCACGCCTCCGGCCGCTGCTCGGCCTGCCGCCGCAACGCGCGCAGGTTGGGCAGGCCGGTCAACGAATCGCGCCGGGCCTGCTCGTCCAGCCGCCGCGCCATGTCCTCGCGGTCGCGGCTGGCCAGCAGGTAATACATCATCGCCATCAGCACGATGCCCATTTCCAGCGCGAGGTGCACGAGGTTGAAGAAGCCCACCGGCGTGCGGGTGAGCATCGCCGCGCCCCCCAGGTTGCCCACCATCAACAGCAGCGTGGCCGCCAGCAGCGGCATCGCGAACACCAGCCGCATGTGCAGCATGCACCAGGTCAGCACCGCCAGCACGGCGATGCGGTAGTCGGTCAGCACCGCGCCGCCGGTGGGCGTGCCGCTCAGGTCGATGCGTACCACGCGGCTCAGCCCCACGCTCAGCACGCCGCCCAGCACCAGCAGGAACAGCAGCCCCCAATGGCCGTTGCGGCCGGCCAGCGCCGGACGGCGCCGCTCGGTCCACGCCACGACCGCCGGCAAGGTGACCACCAGCACGCCGAAATACTTGGCGAACAGGGTTTCGATCAGGCCGCTGACCTGGCTGGCCGTGCCGAACGGCAGGCCGTACAGCAGGCCCAGCAGCGCCTGCCCCAGCGGGAATACCAGCAGGCCGAACAGCGCGAAACGGAGCAGGTCGCCCTGCGACAGCGGCTCGCGCCCCGGCGCCGCCGGCCGTTTCAGGCCCACCCGTGCGCACCAGTACGTCCATGCGCAGCCGATCGCGGAAACCAGCGAGCCCACCCCCAGCTCCGTGGGCGTGTACCCCAGGTGCAATGCGCGCACCAGCCAGCCCAGCATGATCAGCGCATAGCAGCCGGGCATCACCCAGCGGTCGCGGTCGAGCATGGCGATGGCCAGCAGCAGGCCGACGTGCAGATGCACCAGCGACGCCGGCGCGGCATGGCTCCACAGTTCCAGCCGATAGGGAACCGCCACCTGCTGCAACAGCAGGCAGGCGCTGCCCAACAGCAGAATCCTTCCACCCCGCGTCGTGGCCCAGTGATGCATTGGCATCCCCCCGATACCTCCACCGGGAAACGTCTCCGGCGGCAGGGCCATGCTGACACAAAACCGCATCCGGCGTTTGGTATCGCGGGAAACCAAAACCGCGCCGGGATCCGCTATTTTGGGCAGCCCGCTGCCCGCTCCGGGGGAAAGCCGGAAAGCGCGGCGCGGGACACGTCAATGCATGCCCGCGCCCCGCGCCTGCCCCGTCAGCCCTTGGCGAACTGCAGCTGGCCGCCGCCGGCCTCCACCTTGATGGTGTCGCCGCCGGCGAACTCGCCGGCCAATATCTTCTGCGCCAGCGGGTTCTCCAGTTGCTGCTGGATCGCGCGCTTGAGCGGGCGCGCGCCGTACACCGGGTCGAAGCCGACGTTGCCGAGCAGCTCGAACGCCGAGTCGGCCACCTCCAGCTCCAGGTTGCGCTCGGCCAGCCGCTTCTCCAGCCCGGCCATCTGGATGCGCGCGATCTGCTTGATCTGCTGCTTGTCCAGCGGGTGGAACACCACGATGTCGTCCAGCCGGTTGATGAACTCCGGGCGGAAGTGCGCCTGCACCACGCCCATCACCGCGGCCTTCATCTGCATGTAGGCCTCCGGCGAATCGTCCGCGCTCAGTTCCTGGATCTGGTGCGAGCCGAGGTTGGAGGTCATCACGATGACGGTGTTGCGGAAGTCCACGGTGCGGCCCTGGCCATCGGTCAGGCGGCCGTCGTCGAGTACCTGCAACAGGATGTTGAACACGTCCGGATGGGCTTTCTCCACCTCGTCCAGCAGGATCACGCTGTACGGGCGACGGCGCACCGCCTCGGTCAGGTAGCCACCTTCCTCGTAGCCGACGTAGCCAGGGGGCGCACCGATCAGCCGCGCCACGCTGTGCTTCTCCATGAACTCGCTCATGTCGATGCGCACCATCGCATCGCTACTGTCGAACAGGAAATCGGCCAGCGCCTTGGTCAGCTCGGTCTTGCCGACGCCGGTGGGGCCGAGGAACAGGAACGAGCCGCTCGGGCGGTTGGGGTCGGACAACCCGGCACGCGAACGGCGCACCGCGTCGGAGACGACCTTGATCGCCTCCTCCTGCCCGACCACGCGGTCGTGCAGCACCTCTTCCATGCGCAGCAGCTTGTCGCGCTCGCCCTCGAGCATCTTGCTGACCGGGATGCCGGTCCAGCGGCTGACCACCTCGGCGATCTCCTCGTCGGTCACCCGGTCCTGTACCAGCTTGAAATCCTTGCGCTCGGCCTCCTGCGCGGCGGCCAGCTGCTTTTCCAGGTTCGGCAGCAGGCCGTATTGGATCTCGCTCATCCGGGCGAAATCCTGCCGGCGCTGCGCCGCTTCGAGGTCGAGCCGGGCCTGCTCGATCTGCTCCTTGACCTTGGTCGCGCCCTGCAACGCGGCCTTCTCCGACTTCCAGATTTCGTTGAGGTCGGAGAACTCGCGCTCCAGCCCGTCAATGTCGGCCTCCAGGTCGGCAAGGCGCTTGCGCGAGGCCTCGTCCTTCTCCTTCTTCAGCATCTCGCGCTGGATCTTGAGTTGGATCAGGCGGCGCTCCAACCGGTCCAGTTCCTCCGGCTTGGAGTCGATCTCCATGCGGATGCGGCTGGCGGCCTCGTCCATCAGGTCGATGGCCTTGTCCGGCAGCTGGCGGTCGGTGATGTAGCGGTTGGACAGCGTGGCGGCGGCGACGATCGCCGGGTCGGTGATCTCCACGCCGTGGTGCACGGCGTAGCGTTCCTTCAAGCCGCGCAGGATGGCGATGGTGTCCTCGACGCTCGGCTCGCCGACGAACACCTTCTGGAAGCGGCGCTCCAGCGCGGCGTCCTTCTCGATGTACTGGCGGTATTCGTCCAGCGTGGTCGCGCCGATGCAGTGCAGCTCGCCGCGCGCCAACGCCGGCTTGAGCATGTTGCCGGCGTCCATCGCACCGTCGCCCTTGCCGGCGCCGACCATCGTGTGCAGTTCGTCGATGAACAGGATGATCTGGCCTTCGTTCTTGGCCAGGTCGTTGAGCACGCCCTTGAGCCGCTCCTCGAACTCGCCGCGGAACTTGGCGCCGGCGATCAGCGCGCCCATGTCCAGCGACAGCACGCGCTTGCCGCGCAGCCCCTCCGGCACTTCGTCGTTGATGATGCGCTGGGCCAGGCCTTCGACGATCGCGGTCTTGCCGACGCCGGGTTCGCCGATCAGCACCGGGTTGTTCTTGGTCCGGCGTTGCAGCACCTGGATGGTGCGGCGGATTTCCTCGTCGCGGCCGATCACCGGATCGAGCTTGCCACTCTCGGCGCGCGCGGTGAGGTCGATGGTGTATTTCTCCAGCGCCTGCCGCTGTTCCTCGGCGTTCTCGCTCTGCACGGTCTCGCCGCCGCGCAGCTTGTCGATGGCGGCCTCCAGCTTCTGCTTGTTGGCGCCTGCCGCGCGCAGCGCCATGCCGGCCGCGCCGCTGTCGTCGGCGGCGGCCAGCAGGAACCATTCGCTGGCGATGAACTGGTCGTTGTGCTGCTGGGCCAGCTTGTCGGTGGCGTTGAGCAGGCGGCTCAGGTCGTTGCCCATCGACAGGTTGCCGGCCTGGCCTGACACCTCGGGCAGCGCATCCAGCGCTTCGCCCAGGCGTTCGCGCAGCAGTGGCACGTTGACCCCGGCCTGCGCCAGCAGCGGCCGGCTGCTGCCGCCGGGCTGGTCGAGCAGCGCGGCCAGCACGTGCACCGGTTCGATGATGTTGTGGTCGCGGCCCACGGCCAGCGACTGCGCGTCGGCCAGGGCCTTCTGGAAGTTGGAGGTGAGCTTGTCCATCCGCATGGTGGTCATCCCGGATCAAGGGCCGGCGCTGCCGGCGATACTCGTTCAGATGCGGTTGCGGCGACGTGATTCAAGCCCATCCGGCGGTGCCCGTTCAGCCGCCGCGCGTCACCGCCGCGCGGATCGCGCGCAGTTGCTGCCGGACCGCGCGGGACTGCTCCGCGTCCAGCCGCAGCAGCAGCTTCTGCCCCACCGAGCGCGACTGCAGGCCCGGATCGACGAAACGGTACCTGCCGCGTTCGTCCAGTTCCACTTCCAGCGGCCGGGCCGGTTCCGGCGCCTGCAGCAGGTGGTCGATCACCGCGACCAGACGGTCGTTGAAATGGCCGTCGGGGTGCCCCGCTTCGCGCCATGCCTCCTGCACCAGCGGATACAGCCGCAGGTAGGCCGCCACCAGTGCATCGGCATCGACCGCGGTGAATGCCTGCACCCACGGCGCATAACGCGCTGCATTGGCCGCAGCAACATGAATGCCGCCGGATGCGGCATCGCCCTCCACCTGCAAGCCACCGGGCACTGGCCGCGCCGCCAGCGCATTGGACGGCATCGTCGACTCGGTGAGGTTGTCGATGTGCATCACCAAGCGCTGGATCAGGTGGTCCTGCCGCAGCAGCGCCAACACGTCGCTGGCGAACAGCGACGCCAGCGCCTGCTGCGCCGTCGCGTCGCTGTCGCCCAGCGCCGGCAGCCCGGCATCGGCCGAGTCGTCGCGCTCCAGCGGGTGCTGCGGGGTCTGTGCCGGTTGCGCCTCCAGCGCCGCGGCCGGTGGCTCGATCCGACTTTCGCCGGCCGGCGCCTGCGCCGCAAACGGCGACGCGCCCGGCACCGGCGACAGGTCGTCGCGGAACAGCCACCAGCCCGCGCCTCCCACCACCGCCACGCCCACCACGACCCACGGCCACACCACTTTCCTGTCCTTCATCGGGAACCACCTCGCGTCGCGAACATCTATGTATGACAGGGAAGATCATGATCGGTTCCCCGCGCATGACCTTCCGCTAACAACCGATGCGGCATAGTGGCCGCATGTCAGAAGAACCACGGCGTCCGCCGCCCCCGGCGCTGGCGGACAACGATGCGCTTTTCCTCGATGTCGACGGCACCCTGGTCGCCTTCGCCGACCACCCCGAACGGGTGGTGCTCGCCGACGGCCTGCCCGACCTGCTCGCCCGGCTCTCGCAACGGCTGGGAGGCGCCCTCGCGCTGGTCAGCGGCCGCCCTTTGGTGCAGGTCGACCGGCTGTTCGCACCATTGCGGCTGCCGGCCGCCGGCCTGCACGGCGCGCAACTGCGGACCACCAACGGCGATGTCACCGAGACCGAAACCATCGCACCGTGGCTGCACGAACTGCACCGGCGCGCGATGCATTTCGCCCATGCCCATCCCGGCGTGCTGGTCGAGGCCAAGGGCGCGGCGCTGGCGCTGCACTGGCGCAAGGCGCCGGCCGCCGCCGCCGCGGTGGCGGCCTTTGCCCACGCGCAACTGCCACTGCTGCCGGGCGTGCGCCTGCAACCGGGCAACCACGTCGTCGAACTGGTCGCGGCCGGCCACGACAAGGGCACGGCGGTCGCCGCGCTGATGCGCGAGGCACCCTTCGCCGGCCGCCGCCCGTGCTTCATCGGCGACGACCTCACCGACGAGGATGGCTTCACCGCGGCCGCACGGCTGGGCGGGTATGGCGTGCTGGTCGGCACCCGCGCCGGCAGCCACGCGCGCCACGCCCTGCCCGACGTGGCCGCGGTGCATGGGTGGCTGCGCACCGGCACCCGCTGAGGGCGCGCCATGTCACCGAACGGAAAGCAGCCGGATGGCCGGCAGGAGAAGGCAACGATGCATCAATCCGACCTCGACCTCGGCGTCATCGGCAATGGCAGCTTCGGCGCATTGATCGACAAGCAGGCGCGCGTGGTGTGGAGCTGCCTGCCCGCCTTCGACGGCGACCCCGCCTTTTGCGCGCTGCTGTCGCCGCAGTCGCACGAAGGCGGTGATTTCGGCATCGAGCTGGAGGACTTCGCCGGCAGCGAGCAGCGCTACCTGACCAACACCGCGGTGCTGTGCACGGTGCTGCACGACGCGCACGGCGGGCAGGTGGAGGTGATCGACTTCGCCCCGCGCTGGCGCCACGACGGCCGCTTCTATCGCCCGCCCAGCATCATCCGCCGCATCCGCCCGCTGGCCGGCAGCCCGCGCATCCGCGTGCGGGTGCGGCCGCTGGCCGACTGGGGCGCGCGCATTCCCGAAACCACCTGGGGCAGCAACCACATGCGCTGGCTGCTGCCGGGTTTCACCCTGCGCCTGACCACCGACGTGCCGGTGCGCTTCGTCCGCGATGCCCTGCCGTTCGTGCTGGCGCACCCGATGGAACTGGTGCTGGGGGTGGACGAAACGCTGCATCGGTCCCTCGCCGACTACGCGCAGGAAGCGCAGCAGCGCACCGAGGACTACTGGCGCGAGTGGGTGCGCTACCTGTCAATCCCGCTGGAATGGCAGGACGCGGTGATCCGCAGCGCCATCACCCTGAAACTGTGCCAGTACGAGGACAGCGGCGCGATCATCGCGGCGATGACCACCTCCATCCCCGAGGCGCCGGGCAGCGCGCGCAACTGGGACTACCGCTACTGCTGGCTGCGCGACGCCGCCTTCGTGGTGCGCGCGCTGAACCGGCTGGGCGCGACCAAATCGATGGAGGATTTCCTGCGCTACATCTTCAACCTCGCCAGCACCGACGGCAGCCTGCAACCGCTGTACGGCATCGGCCTGGAGGAAAAGCTGGACGAGCACGAGGTCGAATCGCTGGCCGGCTACCGCGGCATGGGCCCGGTGCGGCGCGGCAACCTGGCCTGGCTGCAGAAGCAGCATGACGTCTACGGCTCGGTGGTGCTGGCCTCGACCCAGCTGTTCTTCGACCAGCGCCTGAAGGACCCCGGCGACGTCCACACCTTCGCCCGGCTGGAACCGCTGGGCGAACGCGCCTGGGCGCTGCACGACGTGCCCGACGCCGGCCTGTGGGAATTCCGCGGCCGCACCGCGGTGCACACCTATACCGCGGCGATGTGCTGGGCCGCCTGCGACCGCCTGGCCAAGATCGCGGCCCGCCTGCAACTGCCCGAACGCACCGCGCTGTGGCGCGAGCGCGCCGATGCCATCGGCCAGCGGGTGCTGGCCCGCGGCTGGAACGCGCAGCTGGGTCATTTCACCGACACCTTCGACGGCAGCCACCTGGATGCCTCGTTGCTGCTGCTGGCCGACATCGGCCTGGTCGAGGCGACCGACCCGCGCTACGTCGCCACCGTCGAAGCCATCGGCAACGGACTGCGGCACGGCGACGCGCTGTTCCGCTACATCGCCCCGGACGACTTCGGCGCACCGGAAACCAGCTTCACCATCTGCACCTTCTGGTACATCGACGCGCTGGCCGCGATCGGCCGCCTCGACGAGGCGCGCGCGCTGTTCGAAAGCGTACTGGCGCGGCGCAACCACCTCGGCCTGCTGTCCGAGGACCTGGCCTTCAACGACGGCGAGATGTGGGGCAACTTCCCGCAGACCTATTCGCACGTAGGCCTGATCACCGCGGCGATGCGACTGTCGCGCAGTTGGCAGGAGGCATCGTGAGCCGGCTGGTGGTGGTCTCCAACCGCGTGGCCCTGCCCGGCGAGAACCGCGCCGGCGGGCTGGCGGTGGGCCTGCTGGCGGCGCTGCAGGAGCGCGGTGGGCTGTGGTTCGGCTGGAGCGGGCGCAGCGTGGCCGGTGACAGCGGCACGCTGCACGAGCAGACCGACGGCAACATCCACTACACCACGCTGGACCTGTCCAAGGCCGACCTGGACGGCTACTACAACGGCTTCTCCAACCGCACGCTGTGGCCGCTGCTGCATTTCCGCCTCGACCTGGTCGATTACGACCGGCGCAAGCGCGAGACCTACTGGAAGATCAACACGCTGTTCGCCGACAAGCTCGCGCCGCTGCTGCGCGAGGACGACACACTGTGGATCCACGACTACCACCTGATCCCGCTGGCGGCGCTGCTGCGCGAGCGTGGCATCGGCTGCCGCATCGGCTTCTTCCTGCACGTACCGGTGCCCTCGGCCGACCTGGTGCAGGCATTGCCCGAGCACCGCTCGCTGTTCTCCGCGCTGTACGCCTGCAACCTGCTCGGCTTCCAGACCCGGCGCGACGTGGCCCGCTTCCAGTCGTGGGTGCGCCTGCTCGGCGGCGGCCGGGTCATCGACGACGACTGGATCGAATCACCCGACGGCCGGCGCGTGCGCACCTCGGCCTTCCCGATCGGCATCGACACCGGGCACATCGCCCGCCAGGCGCGCGCGGCCATCGGCAACAGCGCGGTACGTGCGCTGCGGCAGAGCCTGGAACACCGCAAGCTGACCATCGGCGTGGACCGGCTGGACTACTCCAAGGGCCTGCCCGAACGCTTCCACGGCTTCCAGCGCTACCTCAACCGCCACCCGCAGGAAAAAGGCAGCATGACCTTCCTGCAGATCGCGCCAGTATCGCGCGGCAGCGTGGCCGAGTACCGCACCCTGCGGCACGAACTGGAGCAGCTGGCCGGGCACATCAACGGCAGCCACGCCGAGGCCAACTGGACGCCGCTGCGCTACGTCAACCGCAACTACGCGCACAGCACCCTCACCGGCTTCTACCGTGCGGCGGCGGTGGGGCTGGTCACGCCATTGCGCGACGGCATGAACCTGGTCGCCAAGGAGTACGTGGCCTCGCAGGACCCGGACGATCCCGGGGTGCTGGTGCTGTCGCTGCTGGCCGGCGCCGCCGACGAGATGAAGCAGGCGCTGCTGGTCAACCCCCACGATCTGGACGGCGTCGCCGACGCCATCGCCACCGCGGCGAACATGCCACGCGGCGAGCGCATCGAGCGCTGGCAGGCGATGATGCAGTACCTGCGCGAACACGACATCCACCGCTGGCGCAGCGACTACCTGCAGGCGCTGGAAGGCGGTTGAATCAACCGCACCCCGTAGCTGCCGGGCTTGCCCGGCAGGGGGGCCTTGCCCGGTAATGCCCATGCGGGGCAAGCCCCACATCTACGCGACACCGTTCGAGCATCGCCCTCCTGTAGCTGCCGGGCTCGCCCGGCAGGGGACTTGCTCGGTAATGCCCTATGCGGGGCAAGCCCCGCATCTACGCGGCACCGTTCGAGCATCGCCCTCCTGTAGCTGCCGGGCTCGCCCGGCAGGGGGACTTGCTCGGTAATGCCCTATGCGGGGCAAGCCCCGCATCCACGTCCCGGCGCCTTTCAGCCATCACCCTCCGGCAGCAGCCAGCCCTCGTAGCGGATCAGGCGCCCCAGCCACGGCATCGAGACGTCGACGAGGAATTCGTAGCGCCCTTCCCGCTCGCATTCGCGGCAATGCACGCCGGCGAACCAGCGCGCCGGCAGCGGCACGACGCCGAACGCCCATGCGCGCGCAGCCCGCCACAGGATTTCACCGTCCACGACGTCCAGTGCGAAGCGGAAACGCAATGCGCCCAACCGCTCGAACAGGTGGCCATCACGCTGCCACAGCCGCGAGGCCATGCGCACGCCGCCGAAACGGCGGTTCCAGTACTCGCCGGTTTCGTCCACGACGAACTCGACGCCCACCGGCACGTCCGCGGCGGCGGGCGGCAGCCGCGCCAGCCATGCGCACGGTGCCACCAGCCAGTGGGTGCCGCGCAGCACCTCGCCGCGCCCGCACCAGCGCTGGTGTTCCGCTATCGAATGCAGGGCCTGCAAGCGCGGCGGCAACCCCGCGAACGCGGCGCCGAGCACGCGCTCGAACAGCGGCATGCTCACGGCTGCATCCACACCAGCGTGGCCATGCGCCCGCTGCGGCGGTCGCGGCGGTGCGAAAACCAGCGTGACGGATCGGCGATGGTGCATTGGTTGCCGCCGTGGATGCCGGCCGCATCCATGCCGGCGGCCTGCAGACGCTGGCGCGCCAATGCATACAGGTCCACCCGCCAGTGCCCCGGCCGGGTGGCGGCAAAGGCGGCTTCCGCCTGCGCCGAATGGGCGAGGAAGGCGTCATGCACGTCGCTGCCGATTTCGTAATGCGACGGCCCGGCCGCCGGGCCGAGCCATGCCACGACATCGTCCGCCGGCGTGCGCATCGCCGCCAGCGTCGCTTCCAGCATGCCGTCGGCCAGCCCGCGCCAGCCAGCATGGGCGGCGGCCACCTCGCTGCCGTCCTTGGCCGCGAACAGCACCGGCAGGCAGTCGGCGGTGAGGATGGCCAGCACCACGCCGGGAGCGGAGGTCACGGCGGCGTCAGCCTCCGGCTCGGCTTCAACACCGTGCGCGGTGGGCGGGGCGTCGAAGCGCAGCACGCCGGTGCCATGCACCTGCCGCAGCCAGTGCGGCGCCGAGGGCAGCCCGGCCAGTTGCTGCAGTTCGTCGCGGTTGCGCTGCACCTGTTGCGGGTCGTCGCCCCCGGGTGAAGTGCGGTTGCCCATGTTGAAGCGGTCGAACGGCGGCCGCGAGCCGCCCGCGCCCTGCCGCAAGGTGGTGAAGGCCCGCACGCCCGGCGGCGCCGGCCAGTCGGCCATCAGCCACGGCGTGGCGGTATTCACCAGCGGTCCCGCTCGCGCTCGTTGAAAGCCTCGGTGTCCTCGCGCAGCGCTTGCATCAGCGCCAGCAGGTCGGCCGGTACCGGCGCGCTGTTGCGCACCGGCTCGCCGCTGATCGGGTGCATGAATTCCAGCGTCTCGGCGTGCAGCGCCTGGCGCTTGAAACCGCGCAGTTGCGCGACCAGTTCGTCGCTGGCGCCCTTGGGCAGCTTCAGCGCGCCGCCGTATAGAGGATCGCCGACGATCGCGTGCTTCAGGTGCGCCATGTGCACGCGGATCTGGTGGGTGCGGCCGGTTTCCAGCCGGCACTCCAGTGCGGTGTGGGCGCGGAAACGCTCGCGCAGGCGGTAGTGGGTAACCGCATCGCGGCCGTCCTCGCGCACCGCCATGCGCAGGCGGTCGCGCGGGTGGCGGTCGATCGGCGCATCGACCGTACCGCCGGCCACCAGTGCACCGCAGACCACCGCCAGGTACTGGCGGTGCACCTCGCGCGCGGACAGCTGCTCGACCAGCGCGGTCTGCGCCTGCACGCTGCGGGCCACCACCATGACACCGCTGGTGTCCTTGTCCAGCCGGTGCACCACGCCCGCGCGCGGCACCTTGGCTAATGCCGGGTCGCGGAACAGCAGGGCGTTGACCAGGGTGCCGCTCGGGTTGCCGGCGCCGGGGTGGACCACCAGCCCGGCCGGCTTGTCGATCACCAAGACGTGTTCGTCCTCGTACAGCACCGACAGCGGGATGTCCTCGGGCCGGGCATCGGTTTCGACCTCCAGCACCGCGTCCAGCGTGGCCAACTCGCCACCGCGCAGCAGGTCGCGTGGGCGCGCCGGGACGCCGTCGAGCAGCGCGGCGCCGGACTTGATCCAGTCGCTCAGCCGGGACCGGGAGAATTCGGGGAACAGCTCGGCCAGCACCGCATCGAAACGGCGGCCGGCGGCGGCATCGGGCACCCGCGCCTGGCGGGAAGAAGGGGAAGCGGTATCGGACATGGCAGGGGCAACGGAAGGGGATTTCGGGGTCCCGGCGGCAGGAGTCAGTCGCGGGACAGGCCACTAGGCTATCATCGCCCCTTCGTATTCCTGCCGCGTCCCGCCCCGACCCATGATCCGACGCTCCTTGCCGTTGTCCACGCCCGTCCGCATCACCGCCCTGCTGCTGGTCCTGGTTTTCGCCGCCACCGGCTGCCACCGCGGCAGCAAGAAGAACGCGGACGAGGGCATGCCGGTCGAAAAGCTCTTCGAAAAGAGCCACAAGCTGATGGAAGGCGGCAACTGGTCCGGCGCCGAGAACAGCTTCAGGCGCCTGATCGCGCAGTACCCGTACGGCCCGTACACCGAGCAGGCGATGATCGAAAGCGCCTACGCCCAGTACAAGGCCGGCAAGAACGACGACGCGGTATCCAGCATCGACCGCTTCATCCGCACTTACCCGACCCACCGCAACATCGCCTACCTGTACTACCTGCGCGGGTTGGCCAACGGCAACAGCGACACCGTGTTCCTGCGCCGGGTGTGGTCGCTGGACTCCAGCCGCCGCGACCTGTCCGCCCCGCGCCAGGCCTATGCCGACTTCAACATCGTCACCGAGCGCTACCCGAACAGCCGCTACGCCGCCGACGCGCGCCAGCGCATGATCGAACTGCGCGACGTGTTCGCCCAGTACGAGATGGACAACGCCCTGTACTACATGCGCCGCGGCGCCTGGATCTCGGCCGCCGGCCGCGCCACCTACCTGCTGGAAACCTACCCGCAGAGCGCGTTCCAGAATGACGCGGTGGCCGCGCTGGGCGAGTCCTACACCCACTTGGGCAACAAGACCCTGGCCGACGACGCCCGCCGCGTGCTGGAACTGAACCAGCCCGACCACCCGTGGCTGCGCGGCGACTGGCCGAAGTACCCGTGGATGATCCGCAAGCTCAACCCGTTCGCCGGCGAGAAGTCGGCCGCCACCGGCCAGCGCAACGCGCAGATGACCCGCAAGTAACATCCGCGCAACCAGCGCCACGAAAAACGCCCCTCGCGGGGCGTTTTTTCGTTTGTAGCAGATGAATCCACATGCGGCGCGTCCGTATCCGTAGGTGCCGGGCTTGCCCGGCACTGGGCTTTGCCGGGAAGGCCGCATGCGGGGCAAGCCCCGCATCTACGGTGCGGCGCCGTCCTGCTTGAACACGGTCCTGCAGTCGCGGCGGAATTCCTCACCGGTACCGCGCCAGATGAAGCTGCGGCAGTGGCGGTTGCCTTCCTCCGTGTCCGCCACCTTCACCGCGTAGAAAGCCTGGAAGAACTCGTCGCCGCTGACCTGGCCGTCGCCGTTCCAGTCCATCTGTTCCTTTTCCACGCCGTGGGTGATGGCGATGCCGGCGTACCACGCCCAGCCCAGCCAGCCCAGCGCCACCAGGACCAGCACCAGCAGCGCGCGGCGGCGCGGAGTGAACTTGCCGCGCAGGATCATGGCACCCGCCGGATGCGGGCGCCGAGCGCACCGAGTTTCTCCTCGATGTTCTCGTAGCCACGGTCAAGGTGGTAAATGCGGTCGATGCTGGTGTCGCCATCAGCCACCAGCCCGGCCAGAATCAGACTGGCCGAGGCGCGCAGGTCGGTGGCCATCACCGGCGCCCCGCTCAGGCGCTCGACGCCGCGGCAAATGGCGGTATGGCCTTCGACCTGGATGTCCGCGCCCAGCCGCAGCAGTTCGTTGACGTGCATGAAGCGGTTTTCGAAGATCGTCTCGTTGACCACGCCCACGCCCTCGGCCACGCAGTTGAGCGCCATGAACTGCGCCTGCATGTCGGTCGGGAACGCCGGGTACGGCGCGGTGGTCAGGTTGACCGCCTTCGGCCGCCGGCCCTGCATGTCCAGGGTGATGCTGTCTTCGGTGGTTTCGATGCGCGCGCCGGCCTCGGCCAGCTTGGCCAGCACCGCGTCCAGCGTGTCCGGGCGCGCGTTGCGCAGGGTTACGCGGCCGCCGGTCATCGCCGCGGCGACCAGGAAGGTGCCGGTCTCGATGCGGTCCGGCAGCACCGCATGGCGGCCGCCGTCCAGGCGCTCGACGCCCTCGATCACCAGCCGCGCGGTGCCCAGCCCCTCGATCTTCGCGCCCAGCGCGATCAGGCAGTGCGCCAGGTCGGTGACCTCCGGCTCCATCGCCGCGTTTTCCAGCACGGTGGTGCCTTCGGCCAGCACCGCGGCCATCAGCACGTTCTCGGTGCCGGTGACGCTGACCATGTCGAAGGTGAAGCGGCCGCCCTTCAGGCGTTCGGCGCGGGCCTTGATGAAGCCGTTCTCGACGGTGATCTCCGCGCCCAGCGCCTGCAGGCCCTTGATGTGCTGGTCCACCGGCCGCGAACCGATGGCGCAGCCGCCGGGCAGCGACACTTCCGCCGCGCCATGCTTGGCCAGCAGCGGGCCGAGCACGAGGATCGAGGCGCGCATGGTCTTGACCAGTTCGTACGGCGCCACGTGCTGGTTGACGCTGCGCGGGTCGACCACGATCGCGCTGCCGCGCGACAGCGTGCCTTGGTCGATGGTGACTTTCGCGCCCAGTTCGCCGAGCAGCTTGACCGTGGTGATCACGTCGTGCAGGTGCGGCACATTGGTGATCTCCACCGGCGCATCGGCCAGCAAAGTGGCGCAGAGGATGGGCAGGACGGCGTTCTTGGCGCCGGAGACATTGACTTCACCGTTCAGCGCGTTGCCGCCGGTGACCACGATTTTTGCCATTGGATGAGGCCAGAGTAGGTGGGAAGGGCCGGCTCAGCCGGCTTCGCCCGGGGTAACGGTTTTCAGCGCCAGCGCGTGGATCGCGCCGCCCATCAGTTCGCCCAGCGTGGCATAGACCATGCGGTGGCGGGCCAGCGGCAGCTTGCCGGCGAAGGCCTCGCAGACCACGGTGGCCTCGAAGTGCACGCCGTCCTCACCCCACACCTCGGCGCGGGCGCCGGGCAGGCCGGCTTCGATCAGGTTCTGGATGGTCTCGGCGTCCAAGGCGCTTTCCTAATAAAATGAACGCCCATTCTACCCTTCGAGCAGCGCCCGCATGGTTGCTTCCCCTGTTTCCCCGGACACGCTGGACGATGCCGATCTGGCCGCCAGTGGCCGCCGCGTGTTCGAGATCGAGCGCACCGAACTGGAACGGGTCGGCAACCGCATCGGCGCCGAATTCGTTGCCGCCTGCCGGCTGGTGCTGGGCTCGCGCGGGCGCGTGGTCGCCACCGGCATGGGCAAGTCCGGCCATATAGCGCGCAAGATCGCCGCCACCCTGGCCTCCACCGGCACCCCGGCGTTCTACGTGCACCCGGGCGAAGCCGGCCACGGCGACCTGGGCATGATCACCGAGGACGACGTGGTGCTGGCGCTGTCCTATTCGGGCGAATCGGACGAAGTGCTGATGCTGCTGCCGGTGCTCAAGCGCCAGGGCAACCCGCTGATCGCGATGACCGGCAAGCCGCAGTCCAGCCTGGCCCGCGCCGCCGACGTGCACCTGGACGTGAACGTGGACCATGAAGCCTGCCCGCTGGCGCTGGCCCCGACCTCCAGCACCACCGCCTCGCTGGCGATGGGCGATGCGCTGGCGGTGGCGCTGCTGGACGCGCGCGGCTTCACCGCCGACGACTTCGCCCGCTCGCACCCGGCCGGCAGCCTCGGCCGCCGCCTGCTGCTGCACATCACCGACGTGATGCACGGCGGCGACGACCTGCCGCGCGTGCGCGAAGACGCCAGCCTCAGCGCCGCCCTGATGGAAATGAGCCGCAAGCGCCTGGGCATGACCGCCGTGGTCGATGCCGGGGACAGGCTGGTCGGCCTGTTCACCGACGGCGACCTGCGCCGCGCGCTGGATACCGATCTTGACGTGCGCACTGCCGGCATCGCCGAAGTGATGACCCGCAACCCGCGCACCATCGGCGCCGACCAGTTGGCGGTGGAAGCCGCGCGGCTGCTGGAAAAACACCAGATCAACGGCCTGATCGTGGTCGATGGCGACGGCCGCGCGGTCGGTGCCCTGAACATTCATGACTTGTTGCGGGCAAAAGTGGTTTAAAAGCCCGCACACTGACGCACCGGGCCACCCGGCCCGCCCCTACCGCAACGGATCGCCTGATGCCCTGGTCTCCCCTCGCCCACTTTCCCGCCGAACTGCATGCCGTCGCCGGCGGCATCCGGCTGGCCTGCTTCGACGTGGACGGGACCCTGACCGACGGCCGCCTCTACTACGACCATGCCGGCAACGAGAGCAAGGCGTTCTACGTGCAGGACGGGCTGGGCCTGAAGCTGCTGCAGAAGCACGGCATCCACCCGGTACTGATCACCGCACGCAACAGCCTGTCGGCGCAGCGGCGCGGCGCCGACCTCGGCATCGACACCCAGATCGCCGTGGGCGACAAGCTGGCCAGCGTGCACGCCCTGTGCGCACAGCATGGCATCGGGCTGGAACAGGTGGCCTTCATGGGCGATGACCTGCCGGACTTCGCCCCACTGTGTGCGGTCGGGCTGGCGGTGGCGCCGGCCAACGCCCACCCGCTGGTCGCCGGACGCGTGCACTGGCGGACCCGCGCTGAAGGCGGCCGCGGCGCCGCGCGCGAGCTGTGCGACGTGCTGCTGGCCGCGCAGGGCAAGCTCGACGCGGCCGTGGCGGGGTTCGCCCGATGAACTGGCGCATCGTGCTCGGCTTCGGCCTGCTGCTGGCTGCGCTGGCCAGCGGCTGGTCGGCATGGCGCCATCGCGCCGCCGCCACGCCGGCCAGCGTCGTCGAAAGCCGCACCGACTTCGTGCTGGGCGATTTCGAGATCGTCGCGCTGGGCAAGGACGGCAAGGAGTCGACCACCCTGCGCGCACCGGCGATGGAGCGCAACCGCGCCGACCAGACCTCGACCATCACCCGGCCGCTGTTCCTGATGCCCGACGCCGACGGCCAGCACTGGCAGCTGCGCGCCGATACCGGTTGGGTCAGCGCCAAGGGCGAGCAGTTGCGCCTGCGCGGCAACGTCGCCGGCGACAGCCCGCGGGACGGCAAGACCCCGCCCACCACTTTCCGCACCAGCAGGCTCGACGTGTTCCCCGAGCGCGACCTGGCCCACACCAGCGCGCGCGTGACCATGACCCGCCCCGGCCTGCAGCAGACCGGCACCGGTTTCCGGGCCAACCTGAAAACCCGGCAGTATTCCCTCCTTTCCCAGGTCAAGACCCGCTATGAACCCAATGTTGCCCGCCAAGCTCGCTAAGCTCGCGCTGTTCGCCGCTCTGCTTGCTCCCGCGCTGGCGTGGGGCAAGGCCTCGGACCGCAACCAGCCGATGACCATCGATTCGACCAACAGCGACTGCAACTTCTCCGATGACGGCCGCTGCCGTTTCAGCGGCAATGTGGTCATCGTCCAGGGCACGATGGAAATCCACGCCGACACCGCCGACGTGATCCAGAAGAACGGCGAAACCGAGCGGGTGCTGCTGACCGGCAAGCAGGCCACGCTCAAGCAGCAGATGGACGACGGCACATGGATGAACGCCCGCGCCGACAGCCTCGACTACAACGTCAACAGCGAGGTGATCGTGCTCACCGGCAACTACAACGTCGAATCCGAGCGCGGCTCCAACAGCGGCCAGCGCATGGTCTACAACACCCGCAGCGGCGACATGCAGAGCGGCGGCGACGGCACCCGCGTGCGCACCGTGATCCAGCCCAAGAACAAGGCTCCGGCCGCGCAGGGAGACAAGAAGTAATGCTCGTCGCCGAAGGCCTGCGCAAGCGCTACAAGAACCGCGAGGTGGTCAAGAGCTTCGGCCTGACCCTCGACGCCGGCGAGGTGGTCGGCCTGCTCGGCCCCAACGGCGCCGGCAAGACCACCTGCTTCTACATGATCGTCGGCCTGGTCGAGAGCGACGCCGGCCGCATCGTGCTGGACGGCCGCGACATCACCAGCGAACCGATGTACGCCCGCGCCAAGCTCGGCGTCGGCTACCTGCCGCAGGAACCATCGGTATTCCGCAAGCTCAGCGTGGCCGACAACATCCGCCTGGTGCTGGAACTGCGCGAGGACCTCGACGCGGACGGTCGCGAACGCGAACTGTCGGCATTGCTGGACGAACTGCAGATCGGCCACGTCGCCGAGCAGGCCGGCGCCAGCCTGTCCGGTGGCGAGCGCCGCCGCTGCGAGATCGCCCGTGCGCTGGCCGCAAGACCGCGGCTGATCCTGCTCGACGAACCGTTCGCCGGCGTCGACCCGATCTCGGTCGGCGAGATCCAGCGCATCGTCACCCACCTCAAGCAGCGCGGCATCGGCGTGCTGATCACCGACCACAACGTCCGCGAAACCTTGGGAATCTGCGACCGCGCGTATATCCTCGCCGAAGGCAGCGTGCTGGCGCAGGGGGCACCGGAGGAACTGCTGAACAACACCGACGTTCGCCGCGTCTACCTCGGAGACAGCTTCACCCTTTGAGCCGCGGCGGGCCCCACGTCACCTGCCGGGAAACGGGATGAAGGCACGGCTGCAGACATCGCTGGGACAGAGCCTGGTCATGACGCCCCAGCTGCGCCAGGCCATCCGCCTGCTGCAGATGTCCAGCACCGAGCTGGAGCAGGAACTGGCCGAGGCGGTGGAAACCAACCCGCTGCTGGAATGGGACGACGATGCCGGCGGCAGCGAAGCCGCGGCCGATGGCGCCGAAGCCCCCGCCCCCGATCCAGCCGACGCCGGCGATGCGCAGGCCGAGCCCGCCCCCACCGATGCCGACTGGAGCGGCGGCCACGGCGGCTCGTTCGACGATGACGATGACGGCGGCGCCGCCGAGCGTGTCGCCGAGGCCGACACCCTCGCCGACCACCTGCTGTGGCAGCTGCACCTGTCCCACCTCGGCGCACGCGACCTGGCCATCGGCGTGCTGCTGGTCAATGCGCTGGACGAGGACGGCTACCTGCGCGAACCGCTGGCCGCCATCGCCGAAACCCTGCGCCCGGACATCGTCGCCGACGAGGACGAGATCCTCGCGGTGCTGCGCCGCATCCAGCAATTCGACCCCGTCGGCGTCGGCGCGCGCACGCTGGGCGAATGCCTGGACCTGCAGCTGGCGGCCCTGCCCGCCACCACGCCCGGCCTGGTGCTGGCCCGGCAGATCGCCACCGGCCCGCTGCTGGAACGCCTGCCGCGCGCGGGCATCGCCGGCATCGCCGCCGAACTGAAGCAACCGCAGCAGGCCGTCGAACAGGCCGTGCAACTGCTGCGCTCGCTGGACCCGCGCCCCGGCGCGCAACTGGGCGAACCGGCCGCCGACACCTACGTCGTCCCCGATTGCGTGGTCTGGCGCCAGCGCGGCATCTGGAAGGCGGCGCTGGCCAGCCACGCCGGCCCGAAGGTGGTGATCCACCGCGGCTACGAGCAGCTGATCCGCCGCTGCGGCGAGGCCGACGCCAGCTACCTGCGCACGCAGCTGCAGGAGGCGCGCTGGCTGCTCAAGGGCCTGCAGGCGCGCGGCGAAACCCTGTTGCGGGTGGTGGGCAGCCTGTTGCACCACCAGGCCGGCTTCCTCGAATTCGGCGAACAGGCGCTGCGGCCGCTGACCCTGCGCGAGATCGCCGCCGAGCTGGACCTGCACGAATCCACCATTTCCCGCGCCATCGCCCGCAAGTACGTGCGCACCCCGCGCGGCACCCTGCCGCTGCGCGCGTTCTTCGCCTCCGGCATCGACACCGACGGCGGCGGCGAGGCCTCCAGCACCGCGATCCAATCGATGATACGACGCCTGATCGACGCCGAAAACCCGCGCAAACCGCTGTCTGACGCCAAGCTGGCCGACCTGCTCAAGAGCAGCGGAATACCGGTGGCGCGGCGCACCGTGGCGAAGTATCGTGAAGCCATGAACATCTCCGCCTCCCACGAACGCGTCCGCATCGCCTGAGGCGTGCGCAGGGGGCGGCAGCGGTTCATATCGCAAACCCGAACCACAGGAGGCACCCGATGCGTATCGAGACGTTTGGCAAGGACGTGGAAGTCACTCCGGCCCTGAGGGAATACGTGGAAACCAAGCTGCAGCGGCTGGGCAAGCACTTCGACCAGCACTGCGAAGTCCGGGTCACCCTGTCACTGCAGAAGAACGAACACCACGTCGACGCCAGCGCCAACCTCCCCGGCCAGACCCTGCACGCCGAAGCCGGCGGCCAGACCATGTACGCGGCCATCGACGTGCTGGCCGACAAACTCGACCGGCTGGTGATCAAGTACAAGGAGAAGCACCTTCCCCACGCTTCGCACGCACTGCGCGACAATGGCTGACACCAGCCACCGCCAGTCCCCTCCATGCCCTTGAACGACCTGATGGCGGCCGTGAGTACCCGGGTACTTGCGGCCGCCGACCGTGACAGCGCCCTGCGTGCCGCCGCCGGCATGCTCGCCTGCCGCGAAGCCGCCGAAGACGCCCTGTTCCACAGCCTGCGCGAACGCGAAAGCGTCGGCAGCACTGCCATCGGCCACGGCATCGCCATCCCGCACGGGCGCTCGCCGACGCTGCAACACCCCCGCGGCGTGCTGCTGCGGCTGCAACGGCCGGTGGATTTCGGCGGCAGCGAACCGGTGGACCTGGTGTTCGCGATGGCCGTACCCGAGCATTACACCCACCAGCACCTGATGCTGTTGTCCGAGCTGGCGGAAATATTTTCCGACGCCCACGTCCGCGACGCCCTGCGCGCGGCCGCCGACGGCGACGCATTGAAACGGATCCTCGACCACCCGCCCCGGACCCCCGCGCCATGAACACCCGCATCACCGCCCGCGAACTGTTCGACCAGCAGCGCGAGAAGCTGGAGCTGCGCTGGATCGCGGGCCAGGCCGGCGGCGAACGCGAGCTGGATGCCGGCGACACCGTGGCGCGGCGCCCGTCGCTGGCCGGCTACCTCAACACCATCTACCCGAACAAGGTGCAGATCCTCGGCACCGAAGAGCTGAGCTGGCTGGACTCGCTGGATTCGCGCCAGCGCTGGGAAGTGATCGAGCGCATCATCCACGCCCGCCCACTGGCGCTGGTGGTCACCAAGAACCACGGTTGCCCGGAGGACCTGCGCGCGGCCGCCGACGAATCGCAGACCCCGTTGTGGGGCTCGCCGCGGCGCGGCCACGAACTGCTGAACCACATTTCCTACCACCTGGCCCGCACCCTGGCGCCGCGCATCATCCTGCACGGCGTGTTCATGGAAATCTATTCCATCGGCGTGCTGATCACCGGCGAGGCGGGCTCGGGCAAGAGCGAACTGGCGCTGGAACTGCTCAGCCGCGGCCACCGACTGGTCGCCGACGACGCCCCGGAATTCACCCAGATCGCTCCCGACGTGCTCGACGGCACCTGCCCGGAACTGCTGCAGGACCTGCTGGAAGTGCGCGGCCTGGGCGTGCTCAACGTGCGCCAGATGTTCGGTGACACGGCTGTAAAGAAGAACAAGTACCTTCGGCTCATCGTCCACCTGACCAAACCGATGACCGAGCCCAGCACCTACGGCTACGAACGCCTGACCGGCGACTCCGGCAAGCGCCACGTGCTCGATCTGGACGTGCCGCTGATCACCCTGCCGGTGATGCCCGGCCGCAACCTGGCGGTGCTCACCGAAGCGGCCACCCGTCTGCATATCCTGCGCACCAAGGGCATCGACCCGGCGGCGATGTTCATTGCCCGCCACAGCAACCTGCTGGAGCAGCGCATCCCATGAACGCGCAGCCGCACCCGTTGCTGGTCATCGTCAGCGGCCTGTCCGGCTCGGGCAAGTCGGTGGCGCTGAAGACCTTCGAGGACCTGGACTACTACTGCTCGGACAACATCCCGGTGAACCTGCTGCCGGAGTTCGTGCGCGGGGTGCTCGGCGAACCCGGCAAGGAAAGCCCGCGGCGCATCGCGCTGGGCATCGACGTGCGCGGGCGCAGCGACCTGAGCCAGCTCGGGCAGTGGCGCCAGACCGCCAGCAACCACGACATCGACGCCACCCTGCTGTTCTTCGAGGCCGACGACGACACCCTGCTGGCCCGCTACGCCGATACCCGCCGCCGACACCCGCTCAGCCACCTCGGTCTGTCGCTGCCCGAAGCCATTGCCCGCGAGCGCGAACTGACCGCGCCGCTGCGCCGCGAGGCCGATGCCATCATCGACACCAGCCGGCTCAACGTGCACCAGCTGCGCCGCCACATCATCACCGAGCACGCGCTGAGCCACAGCAACAACCTGTCGCTGCTGTTCGAATCCTTCGCCTACAAGCGCGGCGTGCCGGCCGAGGCCGACTTCGTGTTCGACGCGCGCGTGCTGCCCAACCCGCACTGGGACCCGGAGCTGCGCCCGCTGACCGGCCGCGACCGCCAGGTGCGCGAGCACCTCGACGCCCAGCCCGAGGTGGCCCGCTACGTCGCCCAGCTCGAAGACCTGCTCGACACCTGGCTGCCGAAATTGGGCAGCGAGACCCGCAGCTACGTCACCATCGCCTTCGGCTGTACCGGCGGCAAGCACCGTTCGGTGTACCTGGCCGAACGCATGGCCCGGCATGCGCGTGCGCAGGGCTGGCCGGACGTGGCGACGTTCCATCGCGAACAAGAATGAGCGGGCCGGAGTGAGCGCGGGAACGGGAAGCGGCAGCGACACCGCGAAAGGTCGGCACGCGCCCTTGTTTCCCCTCGCCCGACGCCTTACTTCTGCCTTCCGACCTGCTAACGTTCGACAATGACCTGCGGCATCCTCCTCCTGACCCATCCCGGCGTCGGCACTTCCCTGCTGGAAGTCGCCACGCGCTTGCTGCGACATCTTCCGTTGAAGGCCGAGGCCTTCGAAGTACCGTTCGACGCCGACCTCGACGCACTGCTGCCACAGGCATCGGCGGCGCTGCGGCGGGTGGAAGGCGAAGGCGGCGTGCTGGTGCTGACCGACCTGTACGGCGCCAGCCCCAGCAACCTGGCCGCGCGGCTGGCGCGGCTGGGCACGCCGGTGCGGCGGGTATCGGCACTGAGCCTTCCGATGCTGCTGCGGGTAATGAACTATCCGGAACAGGGACTGGACCAACTGCCCGCCACCGCTGCGGCGGGCGCCCGCAATGGAGCCATCATCGACGATGCTTGAACGTGAACTCACCGTATCCAACCGCCTCGGCCTGCACGCCCGCGCCACCGCCAAGCTGGTGCAGCTGCTGTCCGGCTTCCGCGCCAACGCCACGCTGGTGGCCAAGGGCCGCGAGGTCAACGCCAAGAGCATCATGGGCGTGATGCTGCTGGCCGCCGGCCAGGGCACGCCAGTCACCGTGCGCGTGGACGGCGAGGACGAAGCCGCAGCGCTCGACGCGGTCGCCGCCCTGTTCGAGCGCCGCTTCGACGAGGACAGTTGATGGCCGCCGCGCCCGCCCCTGCCGACGGCGTGGCCGCATGAGCGCCCTGCGCCTGCAGGGCCACGGTGCCTCGCGCGGCAGTGCGCTGGGGCGCGCGCGGGTACGCCTGCCTCCCACCCAGGACGTCGGGGAAAAGCGCATCGCCGCCAACGCGGTGGATGCCGAGCTGCAGCGCCTGCACCAGGCCATCGAGGCCGCGCGCACCGAGATGCGCGAGCTGCGCCAGCGCCTGCAGGGCGCGCTGCCGGCCGAGGTCGGCGAATTCCTCGACCTGCACGCCATGCTGCTGGACGACCCCGAACTGCTGTTCGCGCTGGACGAGCTGATCCGCAGCCACCGCTACAGCGCCGCCTATGCCCTGCGCGTGCAGCGCGACAAGCTGGCGCAGGTGTTCGAAGGCATGGAGGACGCCTACCTCAAGAGCCGGCTGGACGACCTGGACCACGTCATCGGCCGCATCAACGCCTTCCTGCACAAGCGCCCGGCCAGCGTGAAGGGGCTGGCCGGCGAAATCCTCGTCTGCGAGAACGTGGCGCCTTCCGAACTGGCGCAACTGCAGGCGCAGGGCGTGGTCGGCATCGTCAGCAACGCCGGCAGCCCGCTGTCGCACAGCGCCATCCTGGCCCGCAGCCTGCACCTGCCGCTGGTGGTCGCCGCCAGCGGCGTGCTGCACCGGATCAACGACGGCGACGTGCTGATCGTCGACGGCGGCAGCGGCGAGGTGGTGCTGGACCCGACCGCCGACGACCTGCGCCAGTACCGCCAGCGCCTGCGCGAACTGGCGCGCGAGCAGCGCGAGCTCGGCCACCTGCGCTCCAAGCCCAGCCGCACCCTCGACGGCGCGGACATCACCCTGCTGGCCAACGCCGAATCGCGCGAGGACGTGGCGCGGGCGCATGTGCTGGGCGCACATGGGCTGGGCCTGTACCGCACCGAATTCCTGTTCCTGCAGCGCAACGCATTGCCGGACGAGGAAGAGCAGTTCCACAGCTACCGCGATGCGGTGCTAGGCATGAGCGGCCGCCCGGTCACCATCCGCATCCTCGACCTTGGCGCGGACAAGGCCGACCGCACCGGACTGGCGCTGGGCAGCGAGGAAAACCCCGCGCTTGGCTTGCGCGGCGTGCGCCTGCTGCTGGCCCGTCCCAAGGTCGCCGATACCCAGCTGCGCGCGCTGCTGCGCGCCTCCGGCTACGGCCCGGTGCGCATCCTCGTGCCGATGGTCGCCACCCGCGAGGAAATCCTCGCCATCAAGCGCCGCATCACCAAGCTGGCCGCCGCCCTGCGCGCCGAGGGCCACGCCTTGGCCGAGCAGGTGCCGGTTGGCGCGATGATCGAGGTCCCGGCCGCGGCGCTGGCACTGGACAGCTTCATCGACCAGGTGGATTTCCTCTCGGTAGGCACCAACGACCTGGTGCAATACCTGCTGGCCGCCGACCGCAACAACGAGGCGGTGAGCGAACTGTATTCACCACTGCACCCGGCCGTGCTGCGGCTGCTGGCGCAGGTGATCGAAACCGCACGTGCGCGCAACGTGCCGTTGTCGGTCTGCGGTGAAATCGCCGGCGACCCGCGCATGACCCCGTTGCTGCTGGCGCTGGGGCTGGAAGAGTTCAGCCTGCACCCGGCCACCTTGCTGGAAGTCCGCCGTGCCGTGCGTGCCAGCAACCTGTCCGAACTGCGCGCGCAAGCGCCCAAGTTGCTGGCCGCCCGTGACCTCCGCGGCATCGAACGCTGGCTGGCGCAAGCCAGCGCACCGCAGGAGCGCACGTAGGAGCGCACTTCAGTGCGCGATGGGCTTCACCGGCAAAGCCTCATCGCGCACTGAAGTGCGCTCCTACGCATGCCCCTGCGCGAGTACAACCCCTGCGCCATCACCTGATGGGCGCCGGATTCATCCGGCACAACGCCCTCGCCCGGCCAACGTCGGGCGCTACCCAGTGGAATTCGGGGTGTGCACTGAAACATCACCGCGTGATAATGGCGCGCTGAACACGCTGTCTGCTGCATCCTGCGGCTGACCAACAGCCCTCTACCCCGGAGCACCGATGGCCGAAGCCGTCCGCCACGACAAGACCGCACGCCAGTTGCGCATGCTTTCCGACGCACTGGACAGCGGTCGGCTCGGGCCGGTGCGACGGCTGGTCAACACGCTGGCGCCGGCCGAGATCGGCAACCTGCTCGAATCGCTGCCGCCGGGCAAGCGCGAGGTGGTATGGGGGCTGGTCGATCCCGAGGACGACGGCGAAGTGCTGGTCCACGTCGGCGACGAGGTGCGCGAGAGCCTGCTGGCCGACATGGACCCGGACGAGATCATCGCCGCGGTCGAGGACCTGGACATCGACGACCTCGCCGACCTGGTCGAGGACCTGCCCGACACCGTCATCGACGAAGTGCTCAAGTCGATGGACCGCGAGAACCGCGAGCGGCTGGAGCAGGTGCTCTCCTATCCCGAGGACAGCGCCGGGCGCCTGATGAACCCGGACGTGGTCACCGTGCGCGCCGACGTCAACATCGACGTGGTGCTGCGCTACCTGCGCCTGCGCGGCGAACTGCCCGACCACACCGACCATCTTTACGTGGTCAACCGCCGCCACCAGTTGATCGGCTGGGTCGCATTGCAGGACCTGATCACGCACGACCCCGGCACGCCGATCAACAAACTGATCGACGACGAACTCGAATCGCTGCACGTCGACGCCTCGGCCCAGCAGGTCGCGCGCCAATTCTCCGACAACGACTGGGTTTCGGCCCCGGTGGTGGACGACGGCAACGTGCTGCTGGGCCGCATCACCGTCGACGACGTGATCGACATCATCCGCGAGCAGGCCGAGCACCAGGCCCTGGGCGCCGCCGGCCTGGACGAGGAAGAGGACCTGTTCTCGCCGATCAAGCGCGCCGTGCGCGGCCGCGTGGTATGGCTGGGCATCAACCTGTGCACCGCCTTCCTGGCCGCCAGCGTGATCGGCCAGTTCGAGGTCACGCTGGAGAAGATCGTGGCGCTGGCGGTGCTGATGCCGATCGTCGCCGGCGTCGGCGGCAACGCCGCGGTGCAGGTGCTGACGCTGATGGTGCGCGGCCTGGCGCTGGGCCAGGTGGGCGCGAGCAATGCCCGCATCCTGCTGTGGAAGGAGATGCGGGTCGCGCTGATCAACGGCACCCTGATCGGCGCACTGGTCGGCGTGGTCGCCTTCCTCTGGTTCCACAGCCTGCCGCTGTCCCTGGTCATAACCCTGGCACTGGTCATCAACTTCTGTGCTGCCGCCCTGTCCGGCGTACTGCTGCCGCTGATGCTCAAGCGCATGAACGTCGACCCGGCCGTCGCCGGCACCGTGGTGGTCACCGCGGTCACCGACGTGATGGGGTTCTTCAGCTTCCTGGGGTTGGCGACGCTGATCCTGCTGCACTGATAAAGGCAAAGCCGGAACCCTGCAAAGGGCTCCGGCTCCATGCACCCGACTGCGGCAATCAGAAACTGGCGCGAACGCCCAGCCGGTAGAAGCGCACGTCCTCGTAGAACTCCGCTTCGCCCACCACGCCCCAGGTCGGGGTGAAGCGGTACTGGATGCCGACGTTGCCGACCACCGAGTCGTCGATCAGCAGGTTGTCGTCCACGCGCAGGTAACCGGCCTTGGCCCACAGCTCCAGGTTGGACACCGGCCTTGCGCGGATACCCAGCATCAGCTTGCCGGCATACAGGTAGTCGCTGCCGCTGAAGTCGTCCTCGGGGTAGTCCCGGTCCTTGTAATCCAGCTTGCCGCCCAACCGCAACAGCGACAGCTCGCTGGTGAAATCCACGCGTCGGGAAAGCGAAACACTCGCGCCCAGGCCGAACTCTGCCTGGTCGATGGTGACCTTCGCGTGTTCGGCATCCGTGCTCCAGCTTTTCGCCACGCGGTCGTAGCCGCCGAACAGATAGATATCGTCGGTGATGGCCAGCGAGCCGCGCAGGTAACCGCCATTGCCACTTTCGCTGACGTCGTACATGTCCACGTCCACGCGAGCGGCGCCGGCCTCGATGTAGGTGTAGCCCGGCCCTTCGATCTTTTCCCGCCGGACGGCAGGCGCATACGGCTGATACGGCTGCTGCACTGCCGGTTGCGCGGCGCCATCCTGCGCGATGGACATGGCCTCGCTTGCCTGCGCCGCCTTCTGCCGTTCCCACCACGGCGAACGCTGCGCATGGGCGTCGGCCATTGCCCCCATACCAACCAGCAAAGCCACGCAGATACCGCAGGAAACAGGATTTATCTTCATCGGGTGTCCTTTCAGCCATTGAATCCTGCGGCAATGATACTGCGCACGTATCATTCACGCTGAGATTCAAAAGCAGTAAAGCAATCTGCTGTAGATCATCAAGTTGCAGTCGCTGACGCTGTTCGGCATGGTCACAAACGGTCCCCGGCCCAATGATGCGAGACACCGGATTTCCTGCAACATCCGCGCGCAGCGCAAAGCGCGCGGGCTGAGTCAGGAACAACTGGCCGAACTGGCGAATTTCCACCGTACTTACGTGTCGCAACTGGAGCGTTGCGTGACCAACATCAGCATCGATGGCCTGCAACGGCTGGCCGCCGCGTTGGAAGTGGATATTGTCGATCTGCTGCGCCATGACCGCGCCGACGCAGCCTGATACCTTTCCGACATGACCACCACCGTCACCGACTACTACCAGCCCGGCTGGCGCGACCAGCGCCACGCCTGCCCCGCCTGCAACTGGCAGGGCGACTCCCGGCAGATGGAAATGGAACTGCACGACGAGCAGAGCGAGTACGCCTGCCCGCAATGCGAATTCCCGTTGCTGGTGGTGCTGCATCCAGACCTCGCCCAGGTGCAGGCGGCGGCCGCGGCCGGCAACGCCGAGGCGCAGGAGCAGTTGGCGATACTGGCCAGCGCCCCGCCCCCGCATTGATGCCATGCAGGCTGCCGGTACGGCGGCAGCCCGCTAGGATGGCGGTGGCCCCGAACCGGAATCCGTCATGGCACTCCCGTTGCTTCGCCCGCTCACCCGCCTTGCCCTCGCGCTTGCCTTGCCGGCACTCGTGGCCGCCTGCGCCTCGCTGCCCGATGCCGGCCAAGGCCGCTTCGTTGCCCGCAGCGTCGAGCTGGAAGGCACGCGCATGCCTTATCAGGTGTTCGTCCCTGCCGCATCCGCGCGCAAGCCCGGCCCCTTGCCGGTAGTGCTGTTCCTGCACGGCTCGGGCGAACGCGGGCGCGACGGCGTCAAGCAGACAGAGGCGGGGCTTGGCCCCTACCTGCGCACCCACGCCGCCGACTTCCCCGCGTTGGCGGTACTGCCGCAGGCACCGGAGGGCGAGGAATGGAGCGGCCGCAACAACCGGCTGGCGCTGGCCGCGCTCGACGCGGCGATCGCCGAGTTCGCCGCCGACCCGGCGCGCCAATACCTGACCGGCATGTCGATGGGCGGCTACGGCAGCTGGAACATCGCCTTGGCCGAGCCGGCGCGCTTCGCCGCCATCGTGCCGGTCTGCGGCGGCATCCGCGCCCCGCGCAGCGAGCGCCCCGGCCTGATGGTCGAAGCACTGGCGCAGGAAAGCGACCCGTATGCCACACTGGCCCAGCGCTTGAAGGACGTGCCGATCTGGATTTTCCACGGCGCACTGGACAACGCGGTGCCACCGGCCGACGACCGGAACCTGCACGCCGCCTTCCAGACCGCGGGCGCCCGCGATGCGCGCTACACCGAATACCCGCAGGGCGACCACAACGCATGGGATGCCACCTACGCCGATCCGGCGATGTGGCAATGGCTGTTCGCGCAGGAACGCTGAAGCGGACGGGACGGGTGCCGGCTATTGCCGGTACCGCCCCGACATCCTCAGCCCAGCAGCGTCTCCAGCACCGCCATGCGCACGGCGACGCCGTTGCAGACCTGGCGCAGCACCCACGATTGCGGGCCGTCGGCCACCGCGTCGGTGACTTCCACGCCGCGGTTGATCGGCCCCGGATGCATCACCGCCGCATCCTTGCCAGCACGGGCAAGGCGAGCGTTGGTCAGGCCATAGTCCGCGTGGTATTGCTCCAGCGACGGCACCAGCCCTTCCTCCATGCGCTCGCGCTGCAGGCGCAGCATCATCAGCGCGTCCACGCCTTCGAGCATGGCATCGAAATCCCCGCCGACCACGCAACCCTTCAACGTATCGTCGTCCGGCAGCAGCGATTGCGGGCCGCACACGCGGATTTCGCCGGTACCCAGCGTGCGCAGCGCATGCAGGTCGGTGCGGGCCACGCGCGAGTGCTTGACGTCGCCGACGATCAGCACCTTCAGCTTCGAGAAATCCGCGCCCTTGGCCTGGCGCAGGGTCAGCATGTCCAGCAGGCCCTGCGTGGGGTGCGCGCTGCGGCCGTCGCCGGCATTGACCAGCGCGGTGCCCTCGCCCGCGGCGGCAGCCAGTTCGGCCACGGCGCCGTCGTCGGGGTGGCGCACGACGAAGCCGCGCACGCCCATCGCTTCGAGGTTGCGCAGCGTGTCGGTGGCGGTTTCGCCCTTGCGCGTGGACGAGGTGGAAGCGTCGAAGTTCAGCACGTCCGCGCCCAGCCGCTGCGCGGCCAGCTGGAACGAGCTGCGGGTGCGGGTGGAAGGCTCGAAGAACAGCGTGCATACCGCGGTGCCGGCCAGCACGCTGCGCTTGTTGCCGACCCGCCCCACCGCCGCGTCGCGGATCTGCCCGGCGCGGTCCAGCAGCTGCAGCAGGTGCTCGCGCGGCAGCCCTTCCAGGGTCAGCAGGTGGCGCAGGCGTCCATCGGAATCGAGTTGCAAGGCAGTGGCGGTCATGGCGGGTCTTTCGGTCAGGTGACGGGAATGGCGTCGTGCGGGGCGGACAGCCAGCGTTCGATGATGACCGCGGCGGCCACCGCGTCGAGGCTGGCGGCATCGCGGCGGCGCTTGCGGCCTTCGGCGCGCTCGACGGCAAAGCGGCGCGCGGCCTCCACCGAGCTGGAACGTTCGTCCACCAGCAGCACCGGTATGCCGTAGCGCTGCCGCAGCTGGCGGGCGAAGGCGTGGGCGCGCCTGCGGTTGGGCTGGTCGTCGCCTTCGAGCGTGAGCGGATCGCCGACGATCAGGCCCTGCGGCCGCCACTCCTTGTGCAGGCGGTCCAGCGCGGTCCAGTCGGGGCCGTCGGCACGCACGTCGATCATCGCCAGCGCCCGCGCACCGACGCCGAAGGCGCTGCCGATGGCCACGCCGATGCGGCGCGAGCCGACGTCGAAGCCAAGCACGGTGCTGTCGGTGGACAACTGTGCTTCAGGCATGGCCGCTGTATCCGGCCAGGCGGAACAGGTCGACGCCGATGCGCGATGCCGCCAGCTGCCAGCGCTGCTCCAGCGGGGTGTCGAACAGCACCGCGGCATCGGCCGGCACGGTCAGCCAGCTGTTCTCGGCCAGCTCCTGCTCCAGCTGCCCCGCCCCCCAGCCGGCGCAGCCGAGCGCGACCAGCGCATTGCGCGGGCCATCGCCGCGGGCCATCGCCTCGAGGATGTCGCGCGAGGTGGTCAGGTACAGGCCCCGGCCCACCTGCAGGCTCGAATCCCAGCCGCGCTCGTCATCGTGGATGACGAAGCCGCGCTCGGGATGCACTGGCCCGCCGCTGAGCACCGGCAGCGCGGTCAGCTGGCTGTCGTCGGTATCGATTTCCATCTGCGCCAGCACTTCGCCCAGCGTGTATTCGGAAGGCTGGTTGACCACCACGCCCATCGCGCCGTTGTCGTCGTGTTGGCAGATCAACGCGACGCCGCGCGCGAAATGCGGGTCTGCCAGCGACGGCAACGCGATCAACAGGTGGTTGGCAAGATTGTCGCAGCGCATGGACATGGCAGCATTCTACCCGCACGGGGTCCCCGCCCGGTTGCCCTGCATTCACGCCGCGGCGCTGTGCCTCGTGGCCGGCGCCCGTCCGGGAATGCGCAGCAAAAAGGTGCTGCCGCGGCCCGGCTCGCTTTCGGCATGGATGCTGCCGCCACCGGCCTCGATCAGATCCATCACCACCGAGAGCCCCAGCCCGGTGCCTTGCCCGCGCGGCTTGGTGGTGAAGAACGGCTCGAAGATGCGCGCCAGCACCGCTGTATCCATGCCTATGCCGTCATCGCCGAAAGCCAGCAGCAGGCCAGCACCGCTTTCTTCCCGTGCGGTCACCGAGAACACGCCGCCGTCCGGCATTGCATGGTCGGCGTTGGTGGCGATGTTGAGCACCATCAGTTCGAAACGGGTGCGATCGAAATGGATTTCCGGCAGTGGCGTGGCGAGGGAAAACCGCAACCGCACCGCCGGTGCCAACAACTGCCGCAACATCGGCTCCAGGCCGGTAAGCGCCGCCTCCGGATCGAACCATTCGCGGACCTCGGCTTCCTCGCGGGAAAACGCCATCAGCCGGCGGGTCAGCATCGCCGCCCTGGTCGCGGCCGATTCCACCCCGGCAAGGGCCGCCTTCATCAGCACCGCATCGTCCGTCCTCAGGCCCCGATGCACGTGGCCACCGATGATTCCCACCAGATTTCCGAAGTCGTGCGCCACGCCACTGGCCAGCCTGCCCACGGCCTCGGTCTTCTGCGACTGGATCAGTTGCGCATGGGTACGCTCGCGCTCGGCCATCTCCGCATGCAGGCGCGCGTTGGCCACGCCCAGCGCATCGCCGCGGTCGCGGGCCTCGCGCAGGCTCTCGCGCAGTGCCGCCGAACTGCGGTCGAGCACGACCGCCACCAGCAGGAAGATCATCGCGCTGACCGCCATGTCGTTCGCGAAGGCAAGTGCCGACCCCTGCGTGCCGATATCGATCATGATCCCGCAGATGAAAGCCAGCAGGATGCTGCAGAACATCCACCACAGCGCCGCGCGCCCCACGATCAACGCGGCAATCACCATCCACACCACCAGCAACGGCTGTTCGAAACGCTGGGCAGTGAAACCGGTGGCCAAGTAGGCCAGGACCACCGAGGCGGCGAAGCCGGCCAGCAGCAAACGCGAGGCCCACGCGAAGCGCCCCTTGCGCACCAGCCGGAAACTCACCGCCGCCAATGCGCTGACCGACAGGCCCACCAGCATCGAGCCGACCTCGCCGGGCCGCCATGGCACGTCCGGCACCAGCGCACGGGCCAGCCACGCCAACGGCGGCAGCGTGGCCAGCAACAGAGATACCACCTGCAGCATCGGCGCGTTGCGCCGGTCCAGCGGATCGTCGATGGGAATATCGCGCAGCCACCGCAGCAATGCCGGTGGGGCACGCAGAACACGGGGAACAAGCTGGTCTGGCATTCGAGTCCGGCTCCCGCAAGGGCACGAGGCAGCATGCAGCGTGATGCCTGTGGCCGAGTATAGCGACGGATGCACGCGCCTATACTGGCGGCCGATGCAGCCACCGACGCCTCCATGAGCTCCTATTGCGACATCGCCCCCGGCCACCCGGTCCATGCGCACTACCACGCCCGTGAATACGGTTTCCCGCAGCATGCCGAGCCGGAACTGTTCGAGCGGCTGGTGCTGGAAATCAACCAGGCCGGGCTGAGCTGGGAAACCATCCTGCGCAAGCGCGACGGTTTCCGCCGCGCCTACCACGGCTTCGACGTGGACACGGTGGCCGCCTACGGCGAGGCCGACGTCGCGCGCCTGCTCGCCGACGCCGGCATCATCCGCAACCGGCTGAAGGTGCAGGCCGCCATCCACAATGCCAACGTGGTCCGTGGCCTGCGCGATTCGCATGGCGGCTTCGCCGGGTGGCTGGATGCGCACCACCCGCTGGACAAGCCCGGCTGGGTGAAGCTGTTCAAGCAGACCTTCCGTTTCACCGGCGGCGAGATCACCGGCGAGTTCCTGATGAGCCTGGGCTACCTGCCCGGCGCGCACCGCGCCGATTGCCCGGTGCTGGCCGACATCGTCGCCTGCAACCCGCCGTGGGCGCGGGGCTGAGGCCAGCCCAACGAGCCTGCTGCTCCTGTAGGAGCGACGTGAGCCGCGACGAGGCTTTACCGATGATGGCTCTGGTCGCGACTCACGTCGCCCCTACAATCCTTCTTCACTGAAACACGAAGCCCGGCCATCGGCCGGGCTTCGCATGCGCAAGCATGGCAGGCTTCAGCGCACGCCCGCGACCTCCACGCCATCCAGCCCCTGCGCCAGGGTCTTGGCATCACCGCCCTGCGAGAGCTTGATGCGCAGGCGCACCTCGTTCTGCGAGTCGGCGTAGCGCAGCGCGTCGTCGTAGCTGATCTCGCCGGCCTGGTACAGCTCGAACAGGCTCTGGTCGAAGGTCTTCATGCCCAGCTGCACCGAGTCCTTCATCACTTCCTTGAGCTTGTGGATCTCGCCGTCGCGGATGTAGTCCTGCACCAGCGGCGTGCCGAGCAGGATTTCCATCGCCACGCGGCGGCCCTTGCCGTCCGGGGTCGGTACCAGCTGCTGCGCGACCACGCCCTTGAGGTTGAGCGACAGGTCCATCAGCAGCTGGTTGCGGCGGTCTTCCGGGAAGAAGTTGATGATGCGGTCCATCGCCTGGTTGGCGTTGTTGGCATGCAGCGTGGCCAGCACCAGGTGGCCAGTCTCGGCGAAGGCGATGGCGTGGTCCATGCCCTCGCGGGTGCGGACCTCGCCGATCATGATCACGTCCGGCGCCTGCCGCAGGGTGTTCCTCAGCGCGGCATCCCAGCTGTCGGTGTCGATGCCGACCTCGCGCTGGGTGATGATGCAGCCTTCATGCTTGTGCACGAACTCGATCGGGTCCTCGATGGTGATGATGTGCCCGGTCGAGTTCTGGTTGCGGTAGCCGATCATCGCCGCCAGCGAGGTCGACTTGCCGGTACCGGTGGCGCCGACGAACAGGATGATGCCGCGCTTGGTCATCGCCAGCGTCTTGATCACCGGCGGCAGGCTCAGTTCCTCCACCGTCGGGATGCGGGTCTCGATCCGGCGCAGCACCATGCCGACCTGGTTGCGTTGGTAGAAGCAACTGACGCGGAAGCGGCCGACACCGGCCAGGCCGATGGCGAAGTTGCATTCGTGGGTCTTCTCGAACTCCTCGCGCTGCGCCGGCGTCATCACGTTGAGCACCATGTCGCGGCTCTGCTGCGGGGTCAGCGGGGTCTGCGTGATCGGGCTGATCTTGCCGTGCACCTTCATCGACGGCGGCATGCCCGCGGTGATGAACAGGTCAGACGCCTTCTGGTGCGCCATCAGCTTGAGGAACGAGGTGAAATCAATGGTGCTCATGGCCGTTCTCCGGGACCGGGAACCGGGGGCCGGGAAGCCATGTCGGCCGTGGCCGACGCCGCTCCCGTTTCCCGGGCCATCCCCGTCCGTCATTGGGGAAATACTGGAAACACTTCACTGCCGCCGCCGGTTCCCGTTCAGGGCCCCGGCCCGGCTTCACTCGAACAGGCGCTTGTCCTTGGCGTACTCGCGGGCCTGGTTGCGGGTGATCAGGCTGCGCTTGACCAGGTCCTGCAGGTTCTGGTCGAGGGTCTGCATGCCCACCTGCTGGCCGGTCTGGATCGCCGAATACATCTGCGCCACCTTGTCCTCGCGGATCAGGTTGCGGATGGCCGGGGTGGCCACCATGATCTCGTGCGAGGCGATGCGGCCGCCGCCGACCTTCTTCAGCAGCGCCTGCGAGATCACCGCGCGCAGCGATTCGGACAGCATCGAGCGCACCATCGGCTTCTCGCCGGCCGGGAACACGTCGATGATGCGGTCGATGGTCTTGGCCGCCGAGCTGGTGTGCAGGGTGCCGAACACCAGGTGGCCGGTTTCCGCCGCGGTCAGCGCCAGGCGGATGGTCTCGAGGTCGCGCAATTCGCCGACCAGGATGATGTCCGGGTCCTCGCGCAGCGCCGAGCGCAGCGCCTCGTTGAAGCCGTGGGTATCGCGGTGCACCTCGCGCTGGTTGATCAGGCACTTCTGCGAGGTGTGGACGAATTCGATCGGGTCCTCGACGGTGAGGATGTGGCCGTAGTCGTTCTTGTTGATGTGGTCGATCATCGCCGCCAGCGTGGTCGACTTGCCCGAGCCGGTCGGCCCGGTCACCAGGATCAGGCCCTGCGGCTGCTCGATCAGCTGGCGGAACACCGGCGGGCAGGCCAGGTCTTCCAGCGTCAGCACTTCCGAGGGAATGGTGCGGAACACCGCGCCGGCGCCGCGGTTCTGGTTGAAGGCGTTGACGCGGAAGCGTGCCAGCGACGGGATCTCGAAGGAGAAGTCGACTTCGAGGAATTCCTCGTAATCGCGGCGCTGCTTGTCCGACATGATGTCGTAGACCAGCGCGTGCACCTGCTTGTGGTCCAGCGCCGGGATGTTGATGCGGCGCACGTCGCCGTCCACGCGGATCATCGGCGGCAGGCCGGCGGACAGGTGCAGGTCCGACGCTTTGTTCTTGACCGAGAACGCCAGAAGTTCGGCGATATCCATGTGCGCGTATCCCCAATGGTTTGCGAAAAATGTTTCCCCGGCCGGCAGTATAGCCCTCCCGCGTAACAGGTCGATGCCGCCGCGGGAACCGGTTTCCGGCACCGGCCCCCGGCCCGTGGATGGGTACACTCCGGGAGATTCCCCCATCCGCGACGAGACCGCCATGACCGCACACCACGACACCGTTCCCCTTTCCGGCGGCATCGCCTTCATCGGTGGCGGCAACATGGCGCGCAGCCTGATCGCCGGGCTGGTCGCGGCCGGGACGCCGGCCGCGTCGATCGAGGTGGTGGAGCCGCAGGCCCCGCAGCGGCAGGCATTGCAGCAGGAGCATGGCGTGCGCGTGGCCGAGTCCGTCGCCACCGCGGCGCTCGACGCGCACACACTGGTGCTGGCGGTCAAGCCGCAGGTGATGGCCACCGTCTGCGCCGAACTGGCGCCGCGGCTGGCGCCGGGCGCGCTGGTGGTCTCCATCGCCGCCGGCATCGGCACCGACGCGCTGCACCGCTGGCTGGGGCCGTCGGCCGCGCTGGTGCGGGCCATGCCCAATACCCCGGCGCTGCTGGGCGCAGGCATGACCGGCCTGTATGCAGGCACGGACGTGGGTGCCGCCGAACGCGGGACCGCGCAGGCCATCCTCGCCTGCGCCGGACAGACCCGCTGGATCGACGACGAAGCACTGATGGACGCGGTCACCGCGGTATCCGGCAGCGGCCCGGCCTACGTGTTCGCATTGGCCGAGGCGATGGAGGACGCCGCGCTCGCGCAGGGGCTGGCCGCCGATGCCGCGCGGCAACTGGTGGTGCAGACGGTCCTCGGCGCGGCGCGCATGCTGGCCGACAGCGGACAGGACCCCGGCACGCTGCGCAAGGCCGTGACCTCGCCCAACGGCACCACCCAGGCCGCGCTGGAAACGCTGGCCGGCGGCGGCTTCCACGCGTTGGTGGGCAGCGCCGTGGCCGCTGCCGCGCAGCGCGGGCGCGAACTGGCTGCCGGCACCTGACAGGCAGGGTGGCGGACATGGAAACACGCCATCGTCACCGATGAAACGGTGGCCGGCCGTGGCCACCACGCTGCGGTATATTGCCGGGCAACGGAGATGGCATTCCTCCGCGAACCGCCGCGACAGCGGCTGATGATGCCTGCGCTTGGCCGGACGGGCCGCGTGGGTGCGCGCCTGTCCTCGAACATCGATTCAAGGAGAGGACTCCATGTGGAAACCGATCGTCGCCATCGCCGTCGGCTCGGTGCTGGGCGGGCTGATGCGCTGGGGGCTGGGCATCCGGCTCAACGCCCTGTTCCCCGACGTGCCGCCGGGCACGCTCGCCGCCAACATGATCGCCGGCTACATCGTCGGCATCGCCCTGGCCTTTTTCGCCCAGGCCCCGGGCCTGTCGCCGGAATGGCGGCTGCTGGTCATCACCGGCTTCTGCGGCGGCCTGTCCACCTTCTCGACGTTCTCCGCCGAGATCGTCGCCCTGCTGCAGCGCGGCCAATATGCGCTGGCGCTGGGCGCCATCGCCATCCACGTCGCCGGCACCCTGCTGATGACCTTCGCCGGCATCGCCACCGTGGCGCTGTTCAAGGCCAGCTGAGGAGAACCCCATGAACGGCTACCAGATCACCTTCTTCACCCGGCAGGACCGCCGCCACGGTGGCCGCCCGCTGGCCGAGTGGCTGCTCCACCTCGCCGCCGAACTGGGCCTGCGCGGTGCCACGCTGATCCCGGCCAGCGAGGGCGTCGGGCGCGACCACCGCCTGCACTCGGCACGCTTCTTCGAACTGGCCGAGCAGCCGCAGGCGGTGATGATGACCCTGACTACCGAAGAAACCGACGACCTGTTCCAGCGCCTGCGCACGGAGAACGTGCACCTGTTCTACACGCGCACGCCGGTGGAGTTCGGCAGCATCGGCGAACCCGACGCGCAGGATTGACGCCGTCGCGGCGGCCGCCCATGCGGGAACAGCCACTCCCCACCATTCCCGGCACCCTTCCCCCTCGTTCCCCGGAACCCGCGATGCAGCCGCCACCGCCCACCCCGCCTCCGCACTTGCTGCGCGACCTGATCGAAATGCGGCCGGCGCCACCGCGGCACTGGCTGTTCGCGCTGCGGGCGACGCCGTGCATGGGAGCCCCCATCCTCGCTGGCTGGCTGGCCCGCGACGTACCCGCCGGGCTGATGGCGTCGATCGGCGGGTTCACCGCACTGTACGGCAGCGGCCGCCCGTACCTGAACCGCGCGCGGCAGCTTGCGCTGGTCGCGCTGGCGTTCGCGCTCGCGGTCGGGCTGGGGCTGTGGGTGGCGCCGGTGCCCTGGGCGGTGGTGGTGACGGTGGCGGCGTTCGCCATGCTCTCGACCTGGCTGGCGAACGCACTGCAGATCGGGCCGCCGGGCGCCTACATGTTCATGCTCGCCTGTGCGGCGGGCACGGCGATGCCGGCATCGCACCTCACCCCGCTGCATGCCGCGTCGCTGGTGCTGGGCGGCGGCGCATTCGCATGGCTGCTGCACATGGGCGGTGCGCTGTTCCGGCCGCGCGGGCCGGAGCGCAATGCGGTCACCGCCGCCGGCCAGGCAGTAGCCGCCTACATCGACGCGGTGGGCGGCGTGCAGGAAAGCAGGGCGCGGCATCGGGCGGCGTTCCTGCTGCACGAGGCCTGGACCACGCTGGTCAACCGGCAGCCGGCGCGTGCGCGCCGCAACAGCCGGTTCAGCCGCCTGCGCACGCTCAACCGCGAACTGCACCTGTGCTTCGCCGATACGATGGCCGCGGCCAACCGCCGCCGGCAACGCTGCTGACGGACGTGCACCGGCTGGTCGCCCGGGTCGGCACGCTGCAGGAGGTTCCCGGCACCGCGGAGAACGCGGTGCCATTGGGCCATCCCGGCGCGCTCGCCGCATTGCGCGAGGCACTGCAGCCCGGCTCCGGCGCGCGCCGGGTGGTGCTGCGGGTGGGGGTGGCGGCGCTGCTGGTCGGCGCGTTCGGTGCCGGCGTCCACCTGCAACGCACGTACTGGGCCGTGGCCGCCGCGGTGCTGATGCTGCACCAGGGATTCGATTGGCAGCGCATGCTCCAGCGCAGCGTGCAGCGCCTGCTGGGAACCTGGATCGGCCTGCTGCTGGCCGGCGCGATCCTCCTCGCGCACCCGCAGGGCCCGTGGCTGGTACTGGGGGTGATGGCGCTGCAGTTCATCATCGAGATGCTGGTCGTGCGCAATTACGCACTGGCGGTGATCTTCATCACCGGCGCCGCGCTCACCATCGCCAGCGGCGGCCACCCGGTCGAGGCGCCGGGCACCTACCTGCTGGCACGCGGGATCGACACGCTGGCCGGTTGCGCCGTGGCGCTGCTGGTATTCCGCCTGATCCCGCCGCGCGCGGCGCAGGCCACGCTGCCGGAGCAGTTGCTGCGCATGCTGCACGCGGTCGACGCTGTGGTCGGGCACCTCGCCGGCGGCACCGTCACCACGCCCGCGGCGCGGGCCGCGCGCCGGCAACTGCAGCATGCCGGTTTCGCCCTCGCGCAGGCACACGAGGACAGCCTGGCGGCATCGCGGCGGCAGCGGCGCGCCGCCGAGCAGGCATGGCCGGCGATCGCCGCCACCGAGCAGCTCGCCTACCGCCCCCTGTCCGCCTGCTGGGCACTGGAGCGTCTGGACGACGAAGCCGCACGCGCCTCGGCCGCCGCGATGTTCGGCAGCGAAGGGCGAGCACAGATACGGCATGCGATCGAAGAACTCGGCGCCGCCATCCGCGACAACCGGCCACCGGCGGCGGCAGGCCCGACGCCCCCCTTGCTGGCGACCGAACTCGACAACCTGTACCAGTGCCTGTCGCGCGAACCGGCAGCCACTTCCTGAGCGCTGCCTTTCCCGTCAATCGGTACCGGTGTTCCCCAGAATCCGGGCAACAAAAAACCCCGCAACCTGATGGTGCGGGGCTTTCGTTCGTTCTGGAAAATACACCGTCTCAAGCCCGATGACGCGATTGTCCGAACATCGCCAGAGCCAGAATAAGATAGTCACCGAAGTCGAACACGCCATCCAAGGCTTCGCCATGAACATCTCTAGTGATCTCGATGCCATGAAAAGAGACTGGATGCGGAAGGGTGTTCGATTGGATACGCCCTCCATGTGCGCAGCTGTCACGAACAATTTTTGCTAGTTTTCCTGCCGCCCCGCCGCGCCGGCCTATCCGGCCTTTGTTTGCCTCGTAAACGTCGATGAATCCGACCCGCAAAGTGTAGCGAAGCCATGGACGCAGCGCGCTCGCCCAATTTTCATGTCGGACACCGTGGACGCGCCATTCTATTGGAGCCCAAAGTGATTCTGGATCAACTCCACAGAGTGCGGCATCTATTAGGCCGTGTTGCTCAATCCGAAAGATGCCCGAAAAGCCGACAGCTGCGAGTCCCAAGAACCCGTTGTCGGGAAGCGGTACGTCTTTGAGCTGGCAGATTCTATGACTCATCGCTTCAACCGCCATCGAAACGTGTGAGATGTACTGAAAAGCAGGATGCGCGGCCAAGACGCGATAGACCTCGAAGCCTGCGTCAGGACACTCGGCTCGCTCAAGCTGCGAAGGCATGTCTGCCAGATCTAGCGACACGAGCGCATCTCCCTAAGCGCCGACAAGAAATTGCTGTTACCACGCAGTTACGAAAAAACCGGCTTTCGCCGGTTCTTCTGCAACACTTTGATTTATATGGTGGGCGGTACAGGGATCGAACCTGTGACCCTTGCCGTGTGAAGGCAATGCTCTACCGCTGAGCTAACCGCCCGTGCTGCGAGCCGCCCATTATAGGGAGAACGGCGACGGCGTCAACGGATGGATGCGGATTTTTTCCGCCCCACCCATCACATGGTCTGGGTGGGCTTGTCCGAGCTGGTGGTGCCGGCCAACAGGGTCTCGATGCGGTTGCGGATCGACTCGCCGTCGGCGCCGTCGGCCAGCTGCACGCCGATGCCGGCCTGGCGGTTGCCCTGCGCGCCCAGCGGCGTCACCCAGATGACCTTGCCGGCCACCGGCAAGCGTTCGCTGGAATCGGGCAGGGTCAGCAGCAGGAACACCTCGTCGCCCAGGAAATAGCGCTTGGGCGTGGGCACGAACACGCCACCGTTCTTCACGAACGGCATGTAGGCGCTGTACAGCGCAGCCTTGTCCTTGACCGCCAGGGACAGGATGCCCTGGCGGGCGTTGATCGCACTCATCGGATATTCCCCTTTTGTTGCTGATTGGCCGCCCCCCATGCCAGCAGCAGCTCCACCACGGCCAGGTCGGCGCGCACGGTGGTGCGCAGCAGGTCGCGTGTGCGGTTGGCGGCATCGAACCAGGCGGCCAGCTTGTGCAATCGGTTCGGATCGGTCAAGCCGTCGCCGGCCTTGCGCAGGGCCAGGTCGGCGGCGTGGCGCAGGCGCAGGTCGGCGTGTTCGTCGCCGGTCCAGCGTTGTGCAAGTTCGACGCAGCCGAGCTTTCCGGCGGCGAGCCGCTCCAGTTCGTCGGCCACCTGCCGGCGCAGCGCCATGCCCTCGCCCTGCAGCCACTGGTCGGCCAATACCGGGTGGCCGCGGGTGGCGTCCAGGGCTTCGCGGGCGGTGCCGTCGCCGTGGCCGCGCTGCTGCAGCCATGCCAGCGCTTCCTCGCGCGGCGGCAGGCGGAACTCAAGGCGCTGGCAGCGGCTGCGGATGGTCTGCGGCAGCCGCGCCGGGTCGGCGCTGATCAGCCACAGGTAGCGGCCGGGGGCCGGCTCCTCCAGCGTCTTGAGCAGCGCGTTGCAGGCGGCGCGGTTGATCGCGTCAGCCGGATCGACGATGACCACCTGCGCGGCGCCGTATTGCGGGGTCAGCGCCAGCTTCTGCGAGATCTCGCGCACCTGCTCGATGACGATCTCGGTGCGCAGCTTGTCGCCGCTCTTGTTGGGGATGAAGGACACCACCTGCAGGTCGGGGTGGGTGCCGGCGGCGATCAGCTGCGCGTTGCGGGCGCGGCCGGCGGCGTCCATGTCGCGGTCCAGCACGTGCGTGGCCAGCGCCAGCGCCACGGCACGCTGGCCCATGCCGGCCGGGCCGCACAGCAGCAGGCCGTGGCCGAGGCGGCCGGCATCCAGCGCCGCCACTGTCTGCTCGAAGGCGCGCTGCTGCCAGGGGGCGAAACCCTTGTCCATGCCCTGCCCGTTCACTGCTGCACCGCCCGGTTGCGGTTCTCGCGCAACCGCTGCAGGTAGCGGGCGACGGCGGCGTTGTGCTCGGCATAGCTGGCCGAGAACACGTGCGCGCCGCTGCCGTCGCCCATCGCGACGAAATACAGCGCATCGCCCGTGGCTGGCTGCGCGGCGGCGCGCAGGGCGTCGCGGCCGGGCATGGCGATGGGGGTCGGCGGCAACCCGGCGCGGGTGTAGGTGTTGTACGGCGTGTCGGTGGTCAGGTGGGTCTTGCGGATGTTGCCGTCATAGCTGCTGCCGATGCCGTAGATGACGGTCGGGTCGGTCTGCAGGCGCATGCCCAGTTTCAGCCGTCGCGCGAACACGCCGGCGATCTGCGGCCGCTCGCTGGCCAGGCCGGTTTCCTTCTCGATGATCGAGGCCAGGATCAGCAGTTCGCCGGGCGAGGCCAGCGGCAGGTCGTCGCTGCGTGCGGCCCAAGCCTCGGCCAGTTCCTTTTCCAGCGCGGCATGGGCGCGCTTGAGCACGTCCAGGTCGCTGTCGCCGCGCTGGTAGACATAGGTTTCCGGCAGGAAACGCCCTTCCGGGTGCTGGTCGGGGAACCCCAGCGCCGCCATCAACTCGGCGTCGCTCATGGCATCGGTTTCGTGCAGCAGCGGCTGCGCGCGGCCGAGCGCGGCGCGCAGCTGGCGGATGTTCCAGCCCTCGACCAGGGTGACGCGGTACTGCAGCACCTTGCCCTGGCGCATGTTCAGCAGCAGCCCGCGCGGGGAAAGATGGCTGTCCAGTGCGTACTCGCCGGCCTTGATCTTGCCGGCGGCGTCGAGCTGGCGCGCCAGCAGTTTCCACTGGTAGTCCTTGCCTTGGTCCACGCCGGCTTCGCGCAGCTTGCGCAGCACGGTGTTGAAGCCATCGCCACGGGCGACTACCACGCTCTCGGCATCGGCGCTGACCGGCGTATAGGCAAACATCGTGTGCTGGTGGTAGAGCCACGCACCCACGCCAGCCACGATGCCGGCCAGCAGCAACACCCCCATCAGCACCAGCAGGAAGCCGCGCTTGGCTCGCACCATTGAGTGACCTCTGAACATTTCACACCGGGGACGCAGGATACCGTGCGCCCGTGACCGAACGCACGACGGCTCAGGCGTTGCCAGCCTTCAACTCGGTGGCCAGCGCTTGCCTGAACCGATCGAAATCCATGCCCTCGGCCTGCGCCTCGGCGTTGGCGGCATCCTTGAGCGCGTCCGAATACATCAGCCGCACCGGCGTGCCATTGCGCTCGTGCAGTTCGGCGGCCTGCATGATCAACGCCAGCACGCGCGCGGCGCTGGTGGTTTCGCCGGCAATCCTGCCGTCCATGCCCAGCACCCATTCGCCATCGCGACGGACGATGCCCGCCAGCAGGGTGCGCTGCTGGTCGCGCAGTTCGGCGTGCGGTTCCACCGCCGCCTTCGGCAGCGGGTTCGCGCTGGCCTGGTTGCGCTCGCGCACGGCCTGTTTCTTCTTCGCCTCGCGGCGGCCCTTGGATTGGATCGACATGGTGGTTGCCTGTGGTGTTCGAGGGAGAAGCCTGCGGGGCAAGCCCCGCAGCTACGCGGTATGCCGGCGGTGTTCCCAATACCAGAACATGAAGCCCAACAGCATGAAGGTGGCCATGCCCAGCGCCAGGTGCAGCGGCCGGCCACTGAGCAGCGGCGAGATCACGCCGGCCACCACGGTGCTGATCATCAGCTGCACGAAGGCCTGCAACGAGGATGCCAGCCCGCGCTGCTGCGGGTACATGTCCAGCACCGCCAGCGCCAGGATCGGGAAGACCAGCGCCGTGCCCAGCCCGCCGATGAAGATCGGCAGCACCGCCCACGGCAATTCGAGCTGCGGCACCGCGGCCACGTAGCCGATGTTCGACAGCGCCGAAACCGCGCAGCAGGCGAAACCGATGCCGACCTGCCGCACCGGCGGGGTGTGCCCGGCCATGCGCCCGGACAGGAACGCGCCGGTGGTCATGCCACCGATGGTGGGGATGAACAACCACGCGAAGCCGCCCTCGCCCAGCCGCAGGTGCTGCATCACGAATACCGGCGCCGAGGCGATGTACAGGAAGATGCCGCCGAAGTTGACGCTGCCGGCCAGCGCCAGCCGCAGGAAGCGAGGGTTCAGGCCGATGCGCAGGTAGTCGCGCAGCAGGCTGCGCGGCGACAGCGGCATGCGCGCCTGCGGCGGGTGCGTTTCCGGCAGCCAGCGCGCGGTGGCGGTGAGCAGCAGCACCGCGAACGCCACCAGGAACCAGAAGATCAGCGGCCAGTCGCCGCCACCCAGCAATATCCAGCCACCGATGATCGGGGCGATGGCCGGGGCGATGCCGAAGATCATCGACACCTGGCTCATCAGCCGCTGCGCGTCGGCGCCGTGGTACAGGTCGCGGATCACCGCGCGGCCGACGATCATGCCGACGCCGGCGGAAATGCCCTGCAGGGCACGGAACAGCAGCAGCGTCGGCAGGTCGGACGCCAGCGCGCAGCCGACCGACGCGGCCACGAACACCACCAGCCCCGCCAGAATCACCCGCTTGCGCCCGAGGGCGTCGGACAGCGGCCCATGCGCCACGCTCATCAGCCCGTAGAACAGCAGGTAGACGCTGATGGTCTGCTGCACCGCCACCTCGTCCACCGCCAGCTCCCGCGCCAGCAGCGGGAAGGCCGGGAAGATGGTGTCGATGGAGAACGGGCCGAACATCGACAGCCCGGCGAGCAGCAGGGCCAGGCGGCGGGTGGAAGGCGGGGCGGCGGCGGTCATCGGGCGTCCAGCGGTGGCGTGCGCGGGGGACGCACGGCGGGCGCCGGCCCGGTACGGGCGACGCCATCGAAAATGGAGGGGCCGGGCATGATAGGCGCCCGGCGGTGCCGGCGCCATGCACATGGCATGAGCGGGGGTACCCGGGGCGGCGCCCATTCAGCCGTTCCCGTCACCCAAGCGGCCCGGGGCAACCGCTATAATCGCCGCGCTACACGGTGGGAGAAGCGGCTCACCCCGCTGCCGAAGGCGCAAACGCCCGCAATCGCTCAGGCCCGATACCACCTGCAACAAAACTCTGGAGAGACCGGTTCAATCCGGCGCCGAAGGTGCACGAAGCGCGCGGTCCCCGCCGCTTCCAAACTCTCAGGCAAAAGGACAGAGGGGCACGAGGCGAGCCGCCGGCTTGCCGGCCGTGGCGTCGCCTGCGCGCGACCACCGCCGGAAGGCCGCGTGTCCGCCGCCCCTGCCCCGCACGCCTTCTTCCGGACGTCCGCCATGCCCCAGAACACGCCCTCGCTGCGCGATCTCGAACACGCCTCCGCCTTCGTCGACCGCCATATCGGCCCCAACGATGCCGAAATCGCGCAGATGCTGCGCGTGCTCGGCCACGACTCGCTCGATGCGCTGACCGACGCCATCGTCCCCGGCTCGATCAAGTCCGGCAATCCGCTGGCCCTGCCCGAGTCGCTGACCGAAGTGCAGGCGCTGGAAAAGATCCGCGCCATCGCCGGCAGGAACAAGGTGCTGCGCAGCTTCATCGGCCAAGGCTATTACGGCACCCATACGCCGAACGTCATCCTGCGCAACATCCTCGAGAACCCGGCGTGGTACACCGCCTACACGCCCTATCAGGCGGAGATCTCGCAGGGCCGCATGGAGGCGCTGATCAACTTCCAGCAGATGGTCGCCGACCTGACCGGCATGGAGATCGCCAACGCCTCGCTGCTGGACGAAGCCACCGCCGCCGCCGAGGCGATGACCCTGGCCAAGCGTTCGGCCAAGTCGAAGTCCAACACCTTCCTCGCCAGCGGCGACACCCACCCGCAGACGCTGGAACTGCTGCGCACCCGCGCCGAGCCGCTGGGCATCAGCATCGCGCTGGCCAACTCCGAGGAAGAGTGGAACGTCGCGCTGGCCAAGGGCGATTTCTTCGGCGTGCTGGCGCAGTACCCGGCGTCCAGCGGCTGGCTGGCCGACTGGGAGAAGGACGCCGAGGCGATCCACGCCCACAACGCGCTGTTCGTCGTCGCCACCGACCTGCTGGCGCTGACCCTGCTGAAATCGCCCGGCGAGATGGGCGCGGACATCGTCATCGGCAACAGCCAGCGCTTCGGCGTGCCGTTCGGCTTCGGCGGCCCCCATGCCGCGTTCATGGCCTGCCGCGACGCCTACAAGCGCTCGATGCCGGGCCGCCTGATCGGCGTGTCGATCGACACCGAGGGCAACCCCGCCTACCGCCTGACCCTGCAGACCCGCGAGCAGCACATCCGCCGCGAGAAGGCCACCTCCAACATCTGTACCGCGCAGGTGCTGCTGGCGGTGATGGCCTCGATGTATGCCGTCTACCACGGCCCGGAGGGGCTGACCCGCATCGCCCGCCGCGTCGCGCGCATGACCGCCATCCTCAAGGCCGGCCTGCAGCAGCTGGGCTACGACCAGTTCCACCACGCCAGCGCGTTCGACACCCTGAGCCTGAAGACCGGCGAAAAGACCGACGCGCTGATGGCGCGCGCAGTGTCCCTGGGCGCCAACCTGCGCAAGGCATGGGACGAGTACATCTGCATCTCGCTGGACGAAACCACCACCCGCGCCGACGTCGAGCTGCTGTGGCGCATCTTCGGCGGCGACGACGCCACCCTGCCATCCATCGATGCGCTGGACGCCAGCGCACCGTCGCTGATCCCGGCCGAACTGGAACGCACCAGCGCATTCCTGACCCACCCGGTGTTCAATACCCACCACAGCGAGCACGAACTGCTGCGCTACCTGCGCATGCTGGCCGACAAGGATCTGGCGATGGACCGCACGATGATCCCGCTGGGCTCGTGCACGATGAAGCTCAATGCCACCGCCGAGATGATCCCGGTGACGTGGCCGGAGTTTTCCAACATCCACCCGTTCGCCCCGGCCGAGCAGACGCAGGGCTACAAGGAGCTGATCGGCGGGCTGGAAGCGATGCTGGTGGAGGCCACCGGCTACGACGCGGTGAGCCTGCAGCCCAACTCCGGCGCGCAGGGCGAATACGCCGGCCTGCTGGCGATCCGCGCTTACCATGCTTCGCGCGGCGAGAGCCACCGCAACATCTGCCTGATCCCCGAATCGGCACACGGCACCAACCCGGCCAGCGCGCAGATGTGCGGCATGAAGGTGGTGGTGACCAAGTGCGACGCCAACGGCAACGTCGACGTGGCCGACATCCGCGCACAGGCCGAAAAGCATTCGGCAAATCTGGCCGCGATCATGATGACCTACCCGTCCACGCATGGCGTGTTCGAGGAGGACGTGGTCGAGATCTGCGACATCGTCCACCAGCACGGCGGGCAGGTGTATACCGACGGCGCGAACATGAACGCCCTGGTCGGCGTCGCCAAGCCCGGCAAGTGGGGTTCGGACGTCTCGCACCTGAACCTGCACAAGACCTTCTGCATCCCGCACGGCGGCGGCGGCCCGGGCGTCGGCCCCTGCGCGGTGAAATCGCACCTGGCGCCGTTCCTGCCCGGCGCGCTGGGCCAGGACGGCGTGCGCACGGAAGGCACCGGCAACGGCGCGATGGTCAGCGCGGCCACCTTCGGCAGCGCCTCGATCCTGCCGATCAGCTGGATGTACATCGCGCTGATGGGCGCGACCGGCCTGCGCAAGGCCACCCAGGTCGCCCTGCTCAACGCCAACTACATCGCCAAGCGCCTGGCCCCGCACTACAAGACCCTGTACACCGGCCGCAACGGCCTGGTGGCGCACGAGTGCATCCTCGACGTGCGCCCGCTGGAGAAGACCACCGGCATCGGCGCCGAGGACGTGGCCAAGCGCCTGATCGACTTCGGCTTCCACGCCCCGACCTTGAGCTTCCCGGTCGCCGGCACGCTGATGGTCGAACCGACCGAGAGCGAGTCGCAGCACGAACTGGACCGTTTCATCGACGCGATGATCCAGATCCGCAGCGAAATCCAGGCCATCGAGGACGGCAAGCTGGATCGCGAGGACAACCCGCTCAAGCACGCCCCGCACACCGCCGCGCAGGTATCGGCCAGCGAATGGGCGCACGGCTATCCGCGCGAACTGGCCGCCTTCCCGCTGCCGTCGCTGAAGCAGTCCAAGTACTGGCCGCCGGTGGCGCGCGTGGACAACGTGTACGGCGACAAGAACATCATGTGCGCCTGCATCCCGGTGGATGCCTACAAGGATGACGTGGAAGGCTGACCGCCCTCCACGATCGCATGTTGCAGACAGGAACCCCGCTTCGGCGGGGTTCCTGCCGCCTGCGCAAGGTGTTTTCCAACCGACCAGTACTCACGGCCGGCCCCGGGCATGCGCGACAAGCGTGGTCCGGTGAAGTCTCCCCGGATACATGGTGAGACTGCTCCCCCTTCTGCCGGGCAGCTCCCGGCATTTCATGGCATAAAGGCGACCGGGGGATCCGGATCGTTCCACCTGACTCAAGGACAGGGACATGCCAGAGTTCGACATCAGCGCCTCGGCCGATGAAGTGGTCGCCCTGCTGCAGCACGGCCATGCACGCGAAGCCGCCACCCGCCTGGAAACATTGCGCCGGGACCAACCGCGGGTCATGCAGGAATCGCTGGATCGCCTCGTCGCAGCGGGTGCAGGGGCCCAGCTCACCGCATTGCGTCAGCCGGACGGTTTTCTCGCCAGCGATGCCGCCACCGTGCGACCCATGCTGCAGCGCCTGGCCGGTGCAGCGCATCCCCCCAGGTTTCCCGAACCTGAAGAAACGAGCGCACTTTCCAGTACGCAACTGCATGACATCTATGCCGGCATAGTCGCCACTCGCGGCAATGATGCCGCGCGTATCGCACTGACTGGACGGGACCGCGTGATCCTGGGACTGCGGCGGGAAAATCGAACCACGCAAGGTACATCGCGGGATAACACCCCCCAATGCTCATGGCAATGGAGCCTATGACGACCACATCGTGGTGCTGTGGACCGACGCGAACGGCGAGCGTCACGCCCATGAATTCCACAAATCCACTACCGAGCCCACCGCACAATACGACGGCCACGCAAGAACCGTAGTGCGCAGCCCTGGCTTCGAGGACATCGTCACCCGCCCAAAGACCGAAGGCAGCGATGTGAATGGCGATGGCGTGCGCGATCTGGGACGTTTGGCCGAGGGCACCACCGAAATGCCGGCCACTACGCACCCTCGCAACCATTCCCCTGATGAATTCGCATTGCGCCCCAGCCTCACGGCGGTAGCAGCCGGCGTCAACCGCGTGGAACGCGACAGCAATGGCGATGGCTGGTTCGATTCGCGCGACGTACAAGGCGTGCAGAACCTCAACAACACCTTCAAGATCCATCGTGGCAGCAAGTACAACACCGATTCCGCCGGCTGCCAGACCATTGGTGGCGGCGAGTACGACAGCTTCGTCGATCCCGTGCGCGGCACGCCCGGGCAAACCCGCTGGCAATACGTTCTGACGTCGGTAGCACCGGGGCAAACCCTTGCACGCAACGTCGATGCCCGCGTCCCGTTGAACCCGGGCCACGACCCACGGCTGCCACGCCATCCCGTCCATGCACTGTTACGGCAAATCAACGCCCGCCTGCAAGCGCTGGGGGGCCTGCATGCCGAGCACGCCGAAGCCTATGGCCTTGGCCTGCTGCACGAGGCCAAAGCCGCGCGTGTCACCCACGTGGACCAGATCGTGGTCAACAACGCCACCGCCACTCGTGCCGCGGGCGAAACACTGTTCCTTGTGCAAGGCCGCGTGGGCGATCCTGCAGCCTTGCGGATAGCGGTTTCAGCCGCTGAACTGGCCGAGACGTCAATCGATACCAGCCTGCGGCGCTTGCAGGAACAGGCCATGCACCTCCCGGCCACAACGCCCGAACCACCCCGACAACTTCACGCGCCGCACATTGGAGGGCATTGACTCATGAAGAGCATCTTCCTGCGCCGCATCGTCGGCATCTCTGCCCTGCTGCTTTCATTGGGCGCTTGCGCCTCCACCTTCGACATGGAGACGCACCCGGACAGCGAAACCGCCGCTGCCACCACCCTGCCCCTTCCCATTGCCGCAACCGGCACGCCTCCCTTGTCCGGCGTGGCCACGCTGGGTATGTCCATGCCCGAAACACGCACCGCCCTCAAGAGCCTGCCGAAGGACATTGCCAACGTCATGCTGTCTTTGCCGCCCACCGATTTCCGCGCCACACCGGATGTATGGCAACACACGATGCTGCAAGCCACCGGCGGCATGATGGTGATTCCCCGCATTACCGGGCGACCCGACCGCCGCATCAGCATGGTCGCACCCGTGGGATCGTCCATATGGATTCGCACCTTTGAATCGGAGAACCCGGCCATTACCGGCTATTTGATACAGGTCCGGTTCGGCTGCGAACTGTTGAAAGACAGCCCGGTTCAATTGCCCGAAGGCAGTGTCCAAGCCATCTGCACCGAATACCCCAATGGATGGATCGGCAGCGGCCTGCGCGCCTACCGCAAAGTCGCGGGCCAACCCATCGAAGACGTGACCGCCCGGTTGACGCCACCGGGGCAGGTACTGGGAACCGATATGCTGGAACGCTATGAACAGCTTGGCGCAGGCGGAGGACCATTCCTCGACGACTCCCGCCTGGACATGGTTCCGGTGGCGCGCTGGATCATCGAATCCGACCCCGAAAATCCCTTACCCGAAGATGCACATACCTTCGATGGCGGCAACCTTGCCCATGCCGGTTTCCTGCTGTGGAACGGCGACCACTTCGAAACCCGCGCCACCGTTCCCGCTTCATTGTGGCCATGCCCGCCCGACCAGCCGTCGTCCTGCACCGACGATGACCGTTTCGTGACGAAACCCTAGGTGCTCGTCAGCAGGTCGATTGCGGCACGCATCTCCCGCCCCGCAATCACCCGCTGGCACGAAGCGGGCAGGCCGTCGCGAGAATTCCTGCGGCGGCCTGCCCACAGCATGCATCAGTACCCGTGTTGCTTCAGCCAGGCATCGATCTGCGGCTTGCGCTCGGCGCGCAACTTCAGCTTGGTCTGGATGCCGGCGATCATCGTCTCGGCATCGCGGCGCGAGGTCGGCGCAATGTACTTGTCGGCATAGTCCCGGATCTTGTCGACCATCTTCAGGTCGTCCGAGCTCACGCCCAGCCCGGGGTAGTAGCGCGCACGCGAGGTGCTGTCCACCAGCGTATCCACCTTCTCGCGGTGGGCCACGGCAAAGTCGAACGCCATGTCCGCATGCTCGCGCGACACCGCGGCGATCATCCCCGCACTGTTGGTCGCACCCGGCTCGTCGGTCAGTGCCATGTCCAGCGCCCGCTGCGCCAGCGCCTTGTCCTGCGGCAGCGCCAGCAAGCCGTAGTACTGGGCACGCACCATTGCCGAGGTTTCCTTCTTCGCAAGCTCGTGCAGTTTGTCCCAGGTGGCGGCATCGGCGTTGCGCGCGACCACGCCCAGCACCGTGCGCCGCAGGTCGGCCGACAGCGATTCCGGGTTGGCGAGGAAGGCATCGAAACGACGCTTCGCCTCGGCAACCACCTGCTCGTCACCCATCGTGCTGAGCACGCGGATCAGGCCACTGCGCAACTGCCGGGTCTGCGCCGAGTCATCCTCGCGCCCGTCCCAGCCCAGCGACTGCAGCACCGGTACCAAGCGCGAACCCGCGTACTTGCGGAAAGCCGCCTGGCGCGGCGCATCGCCCTTGAACATGCTGTCGATGCCACCCAGCGTGCCTGCCACCATTTCCCACAGGTCCGACGGCGCATCGGCCGCCACCTGCGCGGTCAGGTCCAGCGTGTCCGATTCGGGCTGCAGGCCGACCGCCGCCAGCGCGCTGGCGTCCATCATCACGCCGAGCTGGTCAACCACCGGCAAGCGCGCAAAGTCACCGCTCAGCGCTTTGAACTGCTCCGGGGCATACAGCGTGCGGTAGTAGCCCTTCTGCCCGGCATTGACCAATACCGGCCCGGCGCAGCCCGGCAGCTCCAGCGAACCATTGCCATCGACGAGGGTACGCACGACGGTGCCATCGGCACCGCGCACGGTAACCGGCACGCGCCAGCGCAGCGGCACCTTGTCCTTGCGGTCGATGGTGTATTCGCCCTGCTCCAGCTTCACCTGCGTGCTGCCGCCCACGCAGGTGCTGGCGACGCGGATCAGCGGCACGCCCGGTTGCAGGGTGAAGTCGTGCGCGACCTCGACGAACTGCTTGCCCGGCGCGGCCTTGTCCATCTCGCGCCACAGGTCGTCGGTCACCGCGTTGCCATAGGCGTGCGCGCGGATGTAGCTGCGCACGCCCTCGCGCCAGGCATCGGCACCCACGTAATCCTCGAACATCGCGATCACCGCCGCGCCCTTGCCGTAGGTGATGCCGTCGAAGGCCTGGCTGGCCTGCTCCACGGTAGCCACGTGCTGCACGATCGGGTGGGTGGTGGCGTAGGCGTCACGCCCCATCGCGCCGCGGCTGGTCATGGCCGCATCGACATTGTTGATGTCCCATTCCGGGTGCAGCTTGCGGGTGGTGCGGCCCTCCATCCAGGTGGCGAAGCCTTCGTTGAGCCACAGGTCGTCCCACCACGCCATCGTCACCAGGTTGCCGAACCACTGGTGCGCGATCTCGTGCGCGGCAACCGAAAACACGCGCTGCTGGTCCGATACGCCGGATACCGCCGGATCGATCAGCAACGTATGCTCGAAGGTGAAGATCGCCCCCCAGTTCTCCATCGCGCTGAAGAACTGGCTGCTGCCGGGCGCGGCGAGGTTGTCGAGTTTCGGCAGCGGATAGGGTACGCCGAAATAATCGTTGTACTCGCGTAGAATCTCACGGCTGCCTTCCAGCGCGAAACGTGCCTGCTCGACCTTGCCCTTCTGCGCGATCACGCCGATTTCGGTACCGCTGTCGTCCTTGATGGCGGCCCGCTCGAAATCACCCGCAGCTACGAACAGCAGATAGGTGGACATCTTCGGAGTAGTCTGGAACACCACCTGCTTCAGGCCGTTGCCCACGTCCCTGGTGCTCGCCACTGGCATGTTGCTGACCGCCATGTCGGCTTCCGGCACGTTGATGACCAGGTCGAAGGTCGCCTTGTAGCCCGGTTCGTCCCACGAGGGGATGAAGCGCCGCGCATCGGAATTCTCGAACTGGGTGAACAAAGCGCGACGGCTCCCCGATTCGGTCGGGTAGTCGAGCGCGAACAGGCCGTTGGCCTGGGTGTTGATGACGCCGCTGTAATCGGTGGCAAGCGTGTAATGCCCCGGGGACAACGGCTTGTCGAAGCTGAAGGTGGCGGTCTGGTTCTCGCCATCGACACTCACGGTTGCCGGCATCGGCTTGCCGCCGGCCGCGACGAGGGTACTGTTGGCAAAGCGCAGATCCGCTGCCTGCAACACGATGCTCGACGTGCTTTCCAGCACCTCCAGGTCGATCCGTACCTTGCCGTCGAATGCCATCTCCCCGGCATGCGGCGTGACCTCGACGTGGTAATGGCTCGGCCTTGCGGTACGCGGCAACTGGGTCGTTGTCGATGATTGTCCGGCTACAGGCGTCGCGGGCGCCTCGCCTTGTGCGGATGCCGAAACACAGGTGCCGGCCAACGCCAGCGCAATTGCGGTTGCCAGGATACGACGCATGCTCACTCTCCCTTGTATGCCATCGACGGAATCAGCCAGTGATGCATCGTCGCCGCCCGCGGCATGTGCCGGACAGCGCCGGAAGTCATGCTTCCGTCAATCTGCGGGCAGGTCACCCGGCCGCCCCCTGGCCGCAATCAACGCCCGGTACTGGCGCGGTGCCATGCCCACCTCGGCCTTGAACTTGCGGGTGAACGCGCTCTGGTCGCTGAACCCGCAGGCCTGGCCGATGCTGGCCACGCTGTCCTCGCCATGCAGCAGGTGCAATGCGATCTGGATGCGCAGCCGGGTGAGTACCTGCTGCGGGGTCATCTGGAACACCTTGCGGAAACTTCGCTCCAGCTTGGACAGCGAGAACCCGGTGATGTCCAGCAGGGTCTGCATGCGCACGTTCTCGGCGTAGTGCGTGCTGAGATAGTCCAGCGCCAACCGCAGCGGCTCGTATTGCGACTCCAGCCCACCGCGTTGCCCCAGGTCACGGGATATGCCGATCAAGCCAACCACCTTGCCGTTCTCGATGATCGGCCGCTTGCAGGTCAGGCACCAGCCCGGCCGGCGGTTGGTGAACAGCTGCAGCTCCATGACATTCTCGACCACCTCGCCGGCCAGCACGCGCGCGTCCTGGGCAACATAAGCCTCGCTCATGCCGGCCGGATACAGTTCGTCGGCGCGCCTGCCGATCACCTCTCCACGCGATCGCACGCCCAGCCGCTGCATCATCGTCTTGTTGACGTGGGTATAACGCCCCCCACTGTCCTTGGCAAAGAACAGCACGCTGGGAATGGCATCGAACAGGGCTTCGATTTCGGCAGGGTCGATTCGCATCGGCAGGGATCCGGCAGCATCGCAACGGCCACATTCTAGCCAGCCTCCCCACCCTCCCGGACCTGCCAAAGGCAACGAATAGCGGATTGCCAACGCTTGCTTCACGCCCCGCTCTACCCATCCGGCCTATACCTGCCGATCATCCAATCACGGGAGAAGCGACATGACCCGAGGCGACAAATCCAGCTATACCGACAAGCAGAAGCGACAGGCCCGGCACATCGAGAAAAGCGAGTTGGAGCATGGCCACAGCCACGAAGCCGCCGAGCGGATCGCGTGGGCCACGGTCAACAAGCAGGATGGCGGCGGCAAGAAATCCGGCAGCGGCCGCAAGTCGTCCGAAAACGGGAAACACTGAAAGCCGGGGCCAGCCACCTCAACCAACCTGAAACGATGACCGCCGCCGGATCACCGGGGCTGTTGCACTTTTCATGCACGGGCAGACCACGGCTGCCTCGAGAAACCCGGATACGAAAGGCCCCGCAAACGCGGGGCCTTTCCTCATGCAACATCACCAGCGGGGATCAACCCCACGGATCCTGTAGCACCATCGTGTGATCCCGGTCCGGGCCGGTAGAGACGATGCTGATCGGGCAGCCGGCCAGTTCTTCCAGCGAACGCAGGTAGGCGCGCGCGGCCGGCGGCAGGTCGTCCCAGTTGGTGATGCCGTGGGTGTTCTCGCTCCAGCCCGGGAATTCCAGGTACACCGGGGTGCACTCTTCCCAGCCCTGCGCGTCCAGCGGCGCGTATTCGCTGCGCTTGCCACGGTATTCGTAGGCAATGCAGACCTTGAGCTTTTCCATGCCGTCGAGCACGTCCAGCTTGGTGATGCACAGGCCGGAGATGCCGTTGATGGCCACGGCACGCTTGAGCGCGACGATGTCCATCCAGCCGCAGCGACGCGGGCGGCCGGTGGAAGCGCCGTACTCGGCGCCGCGGTCACGGATGCCCTGGCCGATCTCGTCGTCCAGCTCGGTCGGGAACGGGCCGCCGCCGACGCGGGTGGCATAGGCCTTGGCAATGCCCAGCACGTAGTCGATGGAATCGGCGCCAACGCCGGCACCGGCCAGCGCACCGCCGACGGTGGTGTTGGAGCTGGTGACGTACGGGTAAGTGCCGTGGTCGATGTCCAGCAGCGCGCCCTGCGCGCCTTCGAACAGCACGCGCTTGCCCTGCTTGCGCAGGTCGTGGCAGATGCCGGCCACGTCGGACTTCATCGGCTCGACGTACTCACCGAACGCCAACGCTTCGGCGTAGACGGTGTCGAAATCCACCGGCTCCACGCCCAGGTACTTCGTCAGCACGAAGTTGTGGTAGTCCAGCGCGGCGCGCAGCTTTTCGGCCAGCTGTTCCGGGTAGTGCAGGTCGGCGATGCGGATGCCGCGGCGCGCCACCTTGTCTTCGTAGGCCGGGCCGATGCCGCGGCCGGTGGTGCCGATGGCCTTGCCGCCGGCGGCCTTTTCGCGCGCCTGGTCCAGGGCGATGTGGTACGGCATGATCAGCGGCGCCGCCGGGGAGATCTTCAGGCGTGAGCGCACTTCCACGCCGGCCGTTTCCAGCTCTTCGATTTCCTTGCGCAGCGCGGCCGGGGAAATCACCACGCCATTGCCGATCAGGCACAGCGCGTCGTCGCGCAGGATGCCGGACGGAATCAGGTGCAGGACGGTCTTCTTGCCGTTGATGACCAGGGTGTGGCCGGCGTTGTGGCCGCCCTGGAAACGCACGACGGCACCGATTTCCTCGGTCAGCAGATCGACGATCTTGCCCTTGCCTTCATCGCCCCACTGGGCGCCGAGAACAACAACTGATTGACCCATGACGGGTGACTCCTGTTTGGCTGCGGCCATCGGGGCCGCGGATGGGTAGACCGTGGCCGGAACGGAGCCGGCGCGGTTGGCGGCCCCATCGGGGGGCGGCCGGCGCAGGCAGGGCCCGGACACGGAAAAAGCCGGCAGGGTCACCCCACCGGCTTTGCGAGATTATCCGGGTTTTCCGCGGCAGCCGCCAGCGCGGCCAGGCCGCGGTTCAGCCAACCGCCGTCAATGCCGCGACTGCCACGCCCGCATCGCCAGTTCGAACGAACGCAGCCGCGCGGCGTGGTCGTAGACGTTGGCGGTGATCATCATCTCGTCCGGGCGGTGGCGCGCGGCGAATGCCGCCAGCCCCTCGCCGACCTGCACCGCATCGCCCAGCACGGTGCAGGCCAGTGCCCGCTCCACCCCGGCCTTCTCGTGCGGCTCCCAGAACGCCTCGATGTCATCCACCGGCGCCGGAATCCGCCCCGGCCGGCCGCGCCGCAGGTTCACGAAACTCTGCTGCTGGGTGGTGAACAGCCGCCGCGACTGCGCTTCCGATTCGCTGGCCACCACGTTCAGCGCGAGGATCACCCAGGGCTCGGCCAAGCGCGCCGAGGGGCGGAAATCACGGCGATACAGCGCCACCGCCTCGTCCATCGCATCCGGGGCGAAATGCGAGGCGAACGCGAACGGCAGGCCCATCGCCGCCGACAGGCGGGCGCTGAACAGGCTGGAGCCGAGCAGCCATACCGGCACCTCCACGCCCGCCCCCGGCACCGCCTGCACACCCTGCCCCGGCTGCGCCGGCTCGAAGTAGTGCAGCAGTTCGGCCACGTCCTGCGGGAACTGGTCGGCGCTGTCGAAATAGCGGCGCAGGGCCCGCGCGGTGGGCTGGTCGGTGCCCGGCGCCCGGCCCAAACCGAGGTCGATGCGCCCCGGGTACAGCGAGGCCAGCGTGCCGAACTGCTCGGCCACCTGCAGCGGCGAATGGTTGGGCAGCATGATGCCGCCGGCGCCGACGCGGATGGTCGAGGTGCCACCGGCGACATGGCCGATCAGCACCGAGGTCGCCGCGCTGGCGATGCCCGGCATGTTGTGGTGCTCGGCCAGCCAGTAGCGGCGGTAACCCCAGCGCTCGGCGTGGCGGGCCAGATCGAGCATGTTGGCGAAGGCCTCGCGCGGCGTGGCGCCTTCGCAGACCGGGGCCAGATCGAGGATGGAAAGAGGAATCATGCGGTGGTTTCCGGTGGGCATCGGATGCGACATGGGGGCCGCCGGGACGTTTCCCATCCATCCGGAACGACCATCACCCGAACACTGTTTTCCGGGGTGGCTCCCCCTCGCCTACAGGGGTACCGCTCGTGCAGGTACAGGGCTCGCCCGGCGTGGAACTTCAGCGAGAAAGCCTCATGCGGGGCAAGCCCCGCATCTACGGGGTTGCTGCGTCCACCAGCGGCTGCAACTGCGGGTCCAGCGCCACGCGCTCGTCGAACACGAAGCAGCGGCCCTCGTAGCCTTCGCCGCCAACGTCCTCGAAATAGCCGAGGATGCCGCCGTCCAGCTGCAGCACGTTGTCCATGCCGTCGTTGCGCATCCACAGCGCGGCCTTCTCGCAGCGGATGCCACCGGTGCAGAAGCTGACCACGGTGGCATCGGCCAGCCCGGCGCGATGCGGCTCCAGCGCCGCCGGCAAGTCGGTGAAGCGGGCGATCGGCAGGGTCAAGGCGCCGGCAAAAGTACCGTGCGCGAACTCCTGCTCGTTGCGGGTGTCGAGCATCACCACACGCTTGCCGTCGTCGTCATGGCCCTGCCGCAGCCAGCGTTGCAGCGTGGCCGGGGCCACGGACGGGGCGCGCGGGTAGTCCAGCGGCTGGCCGTCGTCGCGACGGAAGCTGATGATTTCCGGCTTGACCTTGGCCTTGAGCCGCGCGAATGGCTGCATGTGGCTATGGCTGTATTTGACGCGCATGTCGGAAAAACGCGCATCGGCTTTCAATTCGCCATAGAAGGCATCGATGCCTTCGGCACTGCCGGCCAGAAACAGGTTGATGCCCTCGCCCGCGACCAGAATCGTGCCGCGCAGTTCCAGCGCCTGCGCCCGCTCCAGCAGCCGGGCGGCCAGCGCTTCGGCATCAGCGATGGGAACGAAATGGTAGGCGGCGGTATTGACGATCATGCTGCCATTTTACCCGCACTCAGCCATGCAGCAGTACGAACGGCAGCAGCACCAGCGCCGCCGCCGCGAGCATGCCCAGCAGCATGACGAGCACGTACAGCGGCCGCCTGCGGAACAGCGTGGCGAAGGTCTCGGCGGTACCGTCGCGCAGCCCGGCCTCGCGCTCGGCGCGCACGCGCTGCGAGCGCTCGCGCTGGTAGACCTCCATCAGCGCCTTCGCGCGCGGGTGATCGCCACGCTCGCGCAGCCAGATGCCGCCGAAGGAAATACCCCACGGGCTGGGTTCGGTGCGGTACCAGGCGATGCCGTTGCGGTCGAGCAGTTCGCCGACTTCGCGGCTTTCGTCTTCATCGACGTTGCGCAGGTTGAGCAGCAGTTTGGCCATGCCGCCATGATACCCGCAGGCGATGCGCTACCCTTGCGTGCCTCGTATTCGCGAATACCACCATGCGCCGCCTTTTCGCCCCGTTGCTGTTGTCCCTGTTCCTTGCCGGCTGCACCCCGCCCGGCCCGCCGCCGGGGGGCAGCATCGCGGAATTCGAGCGTATCGACACTGTGCCGGGCAATGGCGCCGAGGCCGTGCCCGGCAGCAAGGTCACCGTGCACTACACCGGCTGGCTCTACGACGAACGCAACGCCGACAGGCACGGCGAGAAATTCGACAGTTCGTTGGACCGCGACCAGCCGTTCACCTTCAACCTCGGCGAGAAGCAGGTCATCCGCGGCTGGGACGAGGGTGTGGCCGGCATGAAGGTCGGCGGCAAGCGCACGCTGCTGATTCCGGCCGAGTACGGCTATGGCAACCGCCGCACCGGCCCGATCCCTGCGGGTTCCTCGCTGGTGTTCGACGTCGAACTGCTCGATGTCCAGCCCCGCTGAAACCGGCCCCGCCGCAAAGCGCGTCGCGGTGGTCGGTGGCGGCCCGGCCGGGTTGTTCGCCGCCGAGCGCCTGTGTGGCGCAGGGCTGTCGGTCGACCTGTACGAAGCCAAGGGCTCGCCGGGGCGCAAATTCCTGATCGCCGGCAAGGGCGGGTTGAACCTCACCCATTCCGAACCGCGTCCCGGGTTCGATGCCCGCTACCGCGAGCGCGAGGCGGAGGTCGCCGGCTGGCTGGACGGGTTCGACGCCGGCGCGCTGCGCCGCTGGGCGCAGGGACTGGGCGTGGACACCTACGTCGGCAGCTCCGGGCGCGTGTTCCCGCTGGACCGCAAGGCCGCGCCATTGCTGCGCGGCTGGGTGCGGCGCCTGAAGGAACAGGGCGTGCGCTTCCACGTCCAGCACCACTGGCTGGGCTGGAATGGCGACGGCAGCCTGCGCATGCGGACCACCGCCGGCGAAACCGCCGTGCGGGCCGACGCCACCGTGCTGGCACTGGGTGGCGGCAGCTGGCCGCAGCTCGGCTCCGACGGCAGCTGGGTGGAGATCCTGCGTACGCGCGGGGTCGAGGTTGCATCCCTGCAAGCGGCCAACTGCGGCTTCGACATCGACTGGAGCGAACACTTCCGCCAGCGCCATGCAGGCAGCCCGCTCAAACCGGTAATCGCGCATTGGCGCGACGCGCATGGCACCGCGCATGCCTTGCAGGGCGAATGCGTGGCCAGCGAATACGGCATCGAAGGCAGCGTGATCTATGCCATCGCCGCCGATCTGCGCGAGACGATCAACCGTGATGGCCACGCCCTGCTGGAGCTGGACCTCGTCCCCGGCCGCGAGTTGCAACGCCTGCACGCCGACCTCGCGCGCCCACGCAAAGGCCGCAGCTTCGGTGAACACCTGCGCCGCGCCGCCGGCGTGGATGCGGCCAAGGCTGCGCTGGTATTCGAAATCCTCGGCAAGGATGCCGGCAACGATCTGGATGCGGTAGCGCGCACGCTCAAACGCCTGCCGTTGCGCCTGCTGCGCCCGCGCCCGATGAGCGAGGCCATCAGCACCGCCGGTGGCGTGCGGCTGGAGGCGATGGACGCACGACTGATGCTGCACGCCCTGCCCGGCGTGTTCTGTGCCGGCGAAATGCTGGACTGGGAAGCCCCGACCGGTGGCTACCTGTTGACTGCCTGCTACGCCAGCGCCCTGCGTGCTGCCGAAGGCGTGGTCGATTGGCTGCGGGTGGGTCCTTCCCCGTAGATGCGGGGCTTGCCCCGCATGGGGCTTCACCGGTCAAGCTTCATGCGGGGCAAGCCCCGCATCTACAAGGAAGAACAGGCCGGCACGAGCCTCAGCACAGCTTGGTTCCCCGCAATGCCGCGATCCGCGGCGGCGGGCCGAACGAGTCGCTGCGCGCATCCGCCCAGTATTCGCGGAACACCGCGTGCTCGGGCACCCGGTCCAGCAGTTCGCCGGGGGCCAGGTAGCGGTACAACGTCGCCATCGAGCGGATTTCGGTAGGGGAAACCCGGCGCAGGATGTGCTCGGGCCCGAGCTCGGAAGGATGCTGCAGCCCGGCCGCCCCCAGCAGGTCGCGCAGCGCGCGCAGGGTGTTGCCGTGGAAGCTGGCCACACGGTGCGCCTTGTCTTCCGGTTCCAGGTGCTTCCAGCGGCTCGGGTCCTGGGTGGCGATGCCGGTGGGGCACTTGTCGTTGTGGCAGCTCAGCGACTGGATGCAGCCCAGCGCGAACATGAAGCCGCGCCCGGCATTGCACCAGTCCGCGCCCAGCGCGATGGTGCGGGCGATGTCGAAGGCGCTGGTCACCTTGCCGGCAGCGCCGATGCGGATGCGCTCGCGCAGGTTCAGCCCCACCAGCGTGTTGTGCACCAGGATCAGGGCTTCGTTCATCGGCACGCCGACATGGTCGATGAACTCGGCCGGCGAGGCGCCGGTGCCGCCTTCGGCGCCATCGACCACGATGAAATCCGGCAGCACCCCGGTTTCGTGCATGGCCTTGGCGATGCCGAACCATTCCCACGGGTGGCCGATGGCGAGCTTGAAGCCGATCGGCTTGCCGCCGGACAGCTCGCGCAGCCGCGCCACGAACTGCAGCAGTCCCACCGGCGTGGAGAACGCCGAGTGCTGCGCCGGCGACACGCAGTCCACCCCCATCGGCACGCCACGGGTGACCGAGATCTCGGCACTGACCTTGGCCGCCGGCAGCACCCCGCCGTGGCCGGGCTTGGCGCCCTGCGACAGCTTGATCTCGATCATCTTCACCTGGTCGTGGTTGGCGTTGGCGACGAAGCGTTCCTCGCTGAAACCGCCCTGCTCGTCGCGGCAGCCGAAATAGCCCGAGCCGATCTCCCACACCAGGTCGCCGCCGTGTTCGCGGTGGTAGGGCGAGATCGAACCCTCGCCGGTGTCGTGATAGAAGCCGCCCAGCCTCGCGCCCTTGTTCAGCGCGCGGATGGCGTTGGCCGACAGCGAGCCGAAGCTCATCGCCGAGATGTTGAACACGCTGGCCGAATACGGCCTGGCGCAGCCGGCACCAATCACCACCCGGAAATCGTGGTCGGCGGCATGGGCGGGCGCCAGCGAGTGGTTGATCCACTCGTAGTCCACCGCATAGGTGCTGCGCAGCGTGCCGAACGGCACCACGTCCATCACGTTGCGCGCACGCTGGTAGACCAGTTGCCGCTGCTGGCGCGAGAACGGCACGTCGTCCAGGTCGCTCTGCACGAAATACTGGCGGATTTCCGGGCCGATGGATTCCAGTCCGTAGCGGAAATGCGCCAGCACCGGGTAATTGCGCCGCAGCGTGCTGCGCCGCTGCAGCATGTCCCACGTGCCCAGCAGCGACATCGCACCGAACAGGCCCACGCCCCAGTACCAGGCGGGCCAGTGCAGGGCCAGCGCCAGCGATACCGGCAACAGGACCAGGGCCAACACGTAAACCAGATAGCGATACATTGCCGTCCTCTTGCGACTACGGAAATTACAGGCGGTCGTCCACGACGTGGCGCGGCCATGCCGATTTCACGTCGTAGACCACCATGTCCGGCACGCCCAGCGCGCGGATCCGGGCCTCGTCGAACACGCGGAACTGGCGGTGCGCCACAGCCAGTACCACCGCGTCATAGTGGTTCTGCGCAGGTGCGTCGCACAGCGCCACGCCGGATTCGTGCGCGGCCTCGGCCGCATCGGCCCACGGATCGAACGCATCCACCGCCGCGCCCTGACCGGCCAGCAGCCGCACCAGGTCCAGCGCGCGGCTGTTGCGCAGGTCCGGGCAGTCCTCCTTGAAGGTGACGCCCAGCACCAGCACCTTCGCGCCGCGCAAAGACTTGTTCCTGCCTTCCAGCAACACGCGCACGCGTTCGACCACGTGCGCGACCACGCGGTTGTTGACCTGCCGCGCGGTGTGAATCAGGTCCGGGTGGTAGCCGACGCTCTCGGACTTGTGCAGCAGGTAGTACGGGTCCACGCCAATGCAGTGGCCACCGACCATGCCCGGCCGGAACGGCAGAAAGTTCCACTTGGTACCGGCCGCTTCCAGCACGTCCAGCGTGTCGATGCCGAGCCTGTCGAAGATCAGCGCCAGCTCGTTGACCAGCGCGATGTTGACGTCGCGCTGGATGTTCTCGACCACCTTGGCCGCCTCGGCCACGCGCAGCGAGGGCGCGCGCCAGGTGCCGGCAGTGATGATGCGCCGGTACAGCGCGTCCACCGCCGCGGCCGCCTCCGGCGTGGAGCCGGAAGTGATCTTGCGGATATCCGGCAGCCGCCGCTGGCGGTCGCCCGGGTTGATCCGCTCGGGGCTGTAGCCGCAGTAGAAATCGGTGTTGAAGCGCAGCCCGGACCCCTGCTCCAGCAACGGCACGCAGACTTCCTCGGTAGTGCCGGGGTAGACCGTGGACTCGTAGACCACCAGGTCGCCATGCTTGAGCGCACCGGCGATCAGCCGGCTGGCGCCACGCAGCGGTTCAAGATCGGGCTGTTCCCAGGCGTCGATGGGCGTGGGCACGGTGACGATGAAGACATTGCACTGCGCCAGCTCGGCGGGATCGGCGCTGTAGCGCAGCCCGGTGGCGGCGGCCAGTTCGGCATCGGCCAGCTCCAGCGTGCGGTCGTGGCCGTTGTGCAGTTCGGCCACGCGCGCCACGTCGATGTCATAGCCCAGCACGTCCAGCGTCCTGCCGAATTCCACCGCCAGCGGCAGGCCCACGTAGCCCAGGCCGATGATGGCGATGCGCGGCACGGTGGCTGCGGTGATTGCGGCGCTCATGCCACCCCTTTATGGTTGCGAACTGGTGCCCGGAGCCGGAATCGAACCGGCATGGCCTCGCGGCCGGCGGATTTTAAGTCCGATGCGTCTACCAGTTTCGCCATCCGGGCATCGCGATAGCGTGCCTGATCGGCGCGCGCTTGTGAATCGCATCTCTCCCGTGGCGGCATGCGTGCTTCCACTGTCCCGGCCATCGCCGCCGCGCTCACCCCAGCATCTGCAGGCCAGGCCAGCGCGACATCTGGAAGCGCCGCCAGAAATTCTCCGCGATGCGTTCGGCGGCGTCATCGGCCAGCCGCTGCATCGGCGGGTTGCCCAGCTCGGCGGTGGTCTGCCGGAACAGGACCAGCCAGCGCTCGAACAACGCCTCGCGCAGTTCGTCGATCACCATGTGCTTCTGTACCGGCGCACCGCGGAAACGCCGCGTGCCGCGCAGCAGGGCCGACCAGAAATCGACCAGGTGCAGCATGTGTTCCTCCCAGTCGTGGACGTGGGCCTCGAACACCGGCCCGAGCATGTCGTCCTCGCGCACGCGGCCGTAGAAGCGCCGCACGAGGCGGTCGATCTCCTCCTCGCTGCACAGGTCGAGTGCCGGCTGCGGCAGGCGTTCCTCATTCATTCTCGGCTCCTCGTTGCGCGTGGTCGGCGCATGCCGCCTGCGCTTGATTCAGATCAAGGCCCGCCATCGCGGGGCCACCTAGTCTGGCGGCGCGGCACTTCCGCACCGCCGGTATTGCCGCAGCGGCAGCCCCGCCATTGTACGCCCCGTGCCCGTTCCGGACGCTCCGCATGAACGACCCCGACAACCCCGCACGCCCACGCCTGCTCCCGGTGCAACGGCTCGGCGCGGTGCTGTGGCCGAGTTTCTTCCTCGCCGCCGTCGGATCGGTGCTGTTCTTCGCCTTCGTCGACCCGCTGGAACTGCAGCGCATCAGTTTTCCCGGCCACGCCATCAGCCGCGAGTTCGGCTACAGCGTCGGCTTCCTGCTGGCATGGCTGGGCGCCTTCCTCGCCTGCGGCACCACCGCGCTGCTGCTGGGCCCGCCCGGCCACCTCGACGGCGAGCCACCGCTGGAATGACGACGCCACGGCCGCTCATCGATTCCGTCACCATCGCGCCATCCATGCACAACGGCGCGGCGCGGCACCGGCAGACCCTGCGCCTGTCCGCGATGCTGCTGATGCTGGGCCTGTTCCACGGCCTGCCGTGGCTGCGGTGGAACGGCATGCCGCTGTTGCTGTTCGATATCGACGCAAGGCAGCTTCACTTCTTCGGCCTGCAACTGCGCCCGGAAGGCATGCTGCCGCTGCTGTGGCTGGCATTGGCGGCAGTCGCGGCGCTGTGCCTGGTCACCAGCATCGGTGGCCGGTTGTGGTGCGGTTACGCATGCCCGCAGACGGTGCTCACGCGGCTGCACCGCGGGCTGCGGCGGTTGTTCGCTTTCAATAGTGCCCCGCGCTGGCTGGCCGCAACCGTGCGGCACGCGGCGTGGGCGCTGGTGGCCGTATGGACCGGCATCACCTTCGTCGGCTACTTCGTGCCGATCCGCGAGCTGGTCGGCGGGCTGCACCCGTTCACGCTCAGCGGCTGGGAAACGTTCTGGATCGGCTTCTACGCACTGGCCACGTGGGCCAACGTGCTCTACCTGCACGAACAGGTCTGCACCTACCTCTGCCCATACAGCCGCGTGCAGCCGCTGCTCACCGATGCCTTCACCCCGACCCTGCACTACGACGCACGGCGCGGCGAACCCCGTGGCCCGCGCGCGCCCGGCAACGGCAGCGTGATGCAACGCGCGCGTGGGCTGCTCGATCCTATGACCGCGCGCGACTACGTGTTCCGTGCCTCGCACCCGACCAGCGCCGGTGCCCGCGCCACCTTCAAGGACACGCACCTGGGCGATTGCACCGATTGCGGCGATTGCGTGCACGCCTGCCCGGTCGGCCTGGACATCCGCAACGGCCCCACCACCTCCTGCATCGAATGCAACGCCTGCATCGATGCCTGCGATGCCAGCATGCAGCGCAACGCCTTTCCCGAAGGGCTGATCCTGCGCACCAGCAGCGCACGCATCAACCAGTTGCCGCGCACCGGCATGCGCACAAAACCGCTGCTGTTCGCCGCGTTGTCGCTGCTGTTCCTCACGTTGGCGGCGGCGGGACTGGCATCGGCCTGAGGCAGCCCCCATCAGGGAGCGTCCACCTCGTAGCCCCTCGCCTGCAACCGCGCCAGATAACCATCCTCCGCCAGCAGGTCATCGACCGGCAACACCGCAAACGTTTCGTCGTTGTCGTGCAGCGCCTGCTCGGCGACCTCCAGCCAATGCTGCCGTACCTTTTCCTGCAGGTTGCCGTAACCGTGATCGCGCGCGTAGCCAGATTCGGCAAACGCCTGCATGCAGGCGCCATCGACATCCTCCAGCGGCAGCCGGCGCAGGGCCTCGACATCACCCACCGCCCATGCATTGGCACGCTCCACCAGCCTCGGCAGGTCATGCTCCACCGACGCCAGCGTCCGCTCGAAACAAGCGGTATCGTCCATGCCGCCGGCACGGAACTCACGGATCGCGGCCTTCGGGTCGTCGATGGTGAATTTCAACCGGGTGGCGGTGGGTTCGATACCGGCCGCCTCGAACGCCCGCTCCAGCACCGCCCACAGCACGGGCTTCTGCCCGAGGCCAATGGACTTGATCGCCGCCGTACGCAGTTTCTCCGCCGCGATCATCGGCCGCTTGTGCTCGATGCCACCGTCCCGGCCAAGGTAGCGGCGTTTCTGCACCTGCCAGCGTGCATACAACCCGGCAGGCAGCACGTCCTCGAGACTGGCCCCGTCCTCGTTGCGCGTCGCCTTCCACATTGCCGGCGCCAGCCCCAGCATCCCGAAGAAACCGACATCGGCATGCAACGCGAACGAAGGCGGCGACAGCACCTGCCGCGAGCGTGCGATGGCCGCTTCCACTTCGCCCGATTGCCAATCGATCCCGTCGGGCAACGGTCGGACCGTACCGAGCACCCACATCACGTGCCCGTCCTTGCTGACCTTCCACAGCCCGGGTCCCGGCTGCGTACCGTGCACCACCAGCGTTTCCAGATCGCGGATGGGCGTCGCATCAGCCGCCGCCACAACCGCCGGCGGCTCTTCCCTTGCCCATGCGGACATGCTCACCACCAGCAACAGACAAGCTGCCAGCCGACTCCATTCCTTGCTGCGCATGCGCCTTCTCCGTGACTCCGCGAAGGCGCGACATTAGCCATTTCCCCGGGCATCCGCGTTAGCGAATCGTTGGCCCGCACGGCATGGGCGCCTGCTTCGCATGAAGGTTGGCCGTCAGGCTGCAGGCACAAAAAAGCCCACACTGTGAAGCGCAGGCTTTCTGTTGTTTCCCAGCATTGGTCGGGACGGCCGGATTCGAACCGACGACCCTCTGCCCCCCAGGCAGATGCGCTACCAGGCTGCGCTACGCCCCGATCTTTGCTGCAACCCACCGGCACGCCGGCGGGCTGGCGATTATAGCGGCTTTGTGCGCGGAAGTGTTCAGCGCCGCAGCAGCTGCAGCACTTCTTCCAGCTCCATCCGCACCTGCCTGATGATCTGGTTGCTCAGCGCCGACTCCTGCCGCGCTCCCTCGCCTTCCAGCTGCAGGCGCGCGCCGCCGATGGTGTAGCCCTGTTCGTACAGCAGGCTGCGGATCTGCCGCACCATCAGCACGTCGTGGCGCTGGTAGTAGCGGCGGTTGCCGCGGCGCTTGGCCGGCTCCAGGCTCGGGAACTCGGTTTCCCAGTAGCGCAGCACGTGCGGCTTGACGTCGCACAGCTCGCTGACCTCGCCGATGGTGAAGTAGCGCTTGGCCGGAATCGGCGGAAGTTCGCGGTTACTGCCCGGATCCAGCATATGCCTCCACCCGCTCCTTGAGCTTCTGGCCCGGACGGAAGGTAACCACCGTGCGGGCGGAAATCGGAATTTCCTCGCCGGTCTTGGGGTTGCGGCCTGGGCGCTGGTTCTTGCGCCGCAGGTCGAAATTGCCGAAACCGGACAGCTTTACCTGGCGTCCCTGCTCCAGGGCATCGCGCAGCACGTCGAAGAACGCGTCGACGAATTCCTTGGCCTCACGCTTGTTCAGGCCGACCTCGTCGAACAGCCGGTCCGCCATCTCCGCCTTGGTCAATGCCATGCCTGCCTGTTCCCTGTCGCTTCCGCCTCAACCCCGGATCCTGGCGCCGTGCTCGCGCTCGACTGCAGCCACCACCGAGGCGACCACGGCTTCCACATCGCGGTCCGTCAGAGTGCGCGAGGTATCCTGCAAAATCAAGCCCATAGCCAGACTCTTGAAACCCGGTTCGACCCCCGGGCCGACGTAGCGGTCGAACAGCACCACCTCACGCAGCAGGCCGCCGGCCGCCTGGCGGATGGTGGCCGACAAGGCCCCCCATTCCACCGGCTCAGCCACCACCACGGCGAGGTCGCGGCGTACCGCCGGGAACCGTGACAACTCGCCGGCGCGCGGCAGGCGGCGCGCGGCCAGCGGCTCCAGGTCCAGCTCGAACGCCAGTACGTCCACGTCGATCTCCATCGCCGCGGCCAGGCGCGGGTGCAGTTGACCGATCCAGCCGATGCGCCGGCCATCGCGGCAGACATCGGCCGAACGCGCCGGGTGCGCGAACGGATGCTGCGCGGCACGGAATTCCAACTGCGCGCCGGAGGCCGCGGCCAACGATTCCAGATCACCCTTCAAATCGTGGAAATCGACCTTGCGCGCCGTGTCGCCCCATTGCAGCGCGGCGGCATCGCCACACACGGCGGCAGCCACGCGCACGGTTTCGCGCGGCGCTTGCCCGGCTCCGCCCTGCTGTGCGAACACGCGGCCCAGCTCAAACAGGCGCACGCGCCCGGCCTGGCGCGCGACGTTGCGGCCCAGCGTGGCTACCAACCCCGGCAGCAGCATCGGCCGCATCACCGCCAGTTCTGCCGACAACGGGTTGGCCAACGCCACGCGGCCGTCGTCCAGCTGCCACTGGTCGAGCAGCCGGGCATCGACGAAGGCATAGTTGATGGTTTCCAGCAGGTCGCGCGCCACCAGCTGGCGGCGCACACTCAGGTCGTCGAGACGGGTTTCGCTCGGCATCGCGATGCGCGCGGCGCCACCGGGCAGGGTGGTCGGGATCTTCTCGTAGCCGTGGATGCGCGCCAGTTCCTCGATCAGGTCCTCTTCGATGGCGATGTCGAAGCGGCGGCTCGGCGCGGTGACGCTCCAGCCCTCGCCCGTCGCCGCGACCGCCATGCCCAGCGCGCGCAGGATGCGCTCGACCTCGGCATCGTCGACATGGATGCCGAGCACGCGGGCGATCCGCGCGCGGCGCAGGGTAATCGTCGCCGCCTTCGGCAGGTCGGCCTCACGTACCGCTTCGGTCACCGGCGATGGCATGCCGCCGGCCAGTTCCAGCACCAGCGCGGTGGCGTATTCGATCGCGGCGCGCGGCAACTGCGGATCGACGCCGCGCTCGAAGCGATGGCCGGCATCGGTGTGCAGGCCCAGCTTGCGGCCGCGGCCCATGATCGCCGCTGGCGCGAAGTGCGCCGCCTCGAGGAACACGTTGCGGGTGGCATCGGTGACGCGGGTGTCGTGACCGCCCATCAGGCCGGCCAGGCCGACCGGGCGGTCGGCGTCGGTGACCAGCACGAAGCTGTCGTCCAACGTGGCGTCGCGGCCATCGAGCAGCTTCAGGGTTTCGCCGTTGCGCGAGCGGCGCACGCCGATTTCGCCCTTCAGCGTATCCAGGTCGTAGGCATGCATCGGCTGACCCAGCTCCAGCATCACGTACTGGGTGATGTCCACCAGCAGCGACACCGGGCGCACGCCGCTGCGACGCAGGCGCTCGGCCATCCACAGCGGCGTGCCGGCAGCAGCGTTGACGCCCTCGATCACGCGACCGAGGTAGCGCGGCGCGTCGGCGCCGGCATTCAGGCTGATGGGCAGTTCGCGGCTGCCCGCCACCGCCACCGGCTCCGCGGCGAACGGCTTGACCTCGCTGCGGGTGGCTGCGGCCACGTCGTAGGCGATGCCGCGCACGCTGAAGCAGTCGGCGCGGTTAGGGGTGAGCTTGATCTCGATGCTGGCGTCGGGCAGGCCGAGGTACTCGACCAGCGGCGTGCCGACCGGAGCGTCATCCGGCAGTTCCAGAAGGCCGGAAGCGTCGCTGTCCAACCCCAGCTCCTTGGCCGAGCACAACATGCCGTTGGACTCGACGCCGCGCAGCTTGGCCGGCTTGATCTTCAACTCGCCGATCTGCGCGCCGACCATCGCCAGCGGCGCGACCAGCCCGGTGCGCGCGTTCGGCGCGCCGCAGACGATCTGCAACGGCTCGCCCTGCCCGGCATCGACCCTGCACACCTGCAGGCGATCGGCCTCCGGGTGGCGCACCGCCTCGACGATGCGCGCCACCACCACGTGCTGCAGGCCGTCGCCCAGCGCGGTGACGTCCTCGACTTCCAGGCCGATGGCGGTCAGCACCGCACTCAGTTCGTCGCGCGAGGCCGTGGTGGGGACATGGCTGCGCAGCCAGCTTTCGGAGAATTTCATCGTCGTTCGATCCATTGTGCGGGCCGGCGCCCGCCGTGTGTATGCCTGTGGAACCCGCTATCGCCCGCGCCGCGCGTCAGGCGAACTGGCGCAGGAAGCGCACGTCGTTCTCGAAGAACGCGCGCAGGTCGTTCACGCCATAGCGCAGCATCGCGAAGCGTTCCACGCCCAGGCCGAAGGCGAAGCCGGTGTAGCGCTCCGGGTCGATGCCGCAGTTGCGCAGCACGTTCGGATGCACCATGCCGCAGCCCAGCACCTCCAGCCAGCGGGTGCTGCCGTCGGGCTGCTGCCAGGCGATGTCCACTTCCGCACCCGGCTCCACGAACGGGAAGTAGCTCGGGCGGAAGCGCATCTCGAAATCGCGCTCGAAGAACGCGCGTACGAATTCGCTCAACGTGCCCTTGAGGTCGGCAAAGGTCGAATGCTCGTCCACCAGCAGGCCCTCGACCTGGTGGAACATCGGCGAGTGGGTCTGGTCGCTGTCGCTGCGGTAGACCTTGCCGGCGGCGATCATGCGCAGTGGCGGCGCGTGGTCGTCCATGTAGCGCACCTGCACGCCCGAAGTGTGGGTGCGCAGCAGGCGGCCATCGCCGAAGTAGAAAGTATCGTGCATGGCGCGCGCCGGGTGGTGCGGCGGGAAGTTCAGCGCCTCGAAGTTGTGCCAGTCGTCCTCGATCTCCGGGCCTTCGGACAGTTCGTAGCCGAGCCGGCCGAAGATCTCGGTGATGCGCTCCAGTGTGCGCGTGACCGGATGCAGGCCTCCGCGGCCACCATCGCGGCCCGGCAGGGTGACGTCGATGCGCTCGGAAGCCAGCCGCGCATCCAGCGCTGCGCTTTCCAGCAGCGCCTTGCGCTCGCCCAGCGCGGTGGAAACGGCATCACGGGCGCGGTTGATCGCCTCGCCCGCCGCCTTGCGCTCCTCGGCCGGCAAGGCGCCCAGCTGCTTGAGCTGGGCGGTGATGCTGCCGCTCTTGCCGAGCAGGGCCACGCGCAGGTTTTCCAGCGTTTCCGGGTTCTGCGCCGCGGCCACGTCGGCCAGCGCCTGTGCGGTCAGGGATTGGATGTCACTCATGGATCGACGGACCTCGGATCGGTTTGCCTCACACGTTCCGCGCAGGGCCAATGCCCCGGCGCCTTCAAGCCCCTCTCCCACCGGGAGAGGGGTTGGGGTGAGGGTACGGGCGAAGCCTCGTGACCGGAAACCACGCGAGGCTTTGCCCCTACCCTCATCCGCCCCTTCGGGGCACCTTCTCCCGGAGGGAGAAGGGAACGGCCAAGCCACAAAAAGAAATGGGGAAGGACTTGCGCCCTTCCCCATGCATTGTCTCATTCACCATCGCCGCGGGTGAACCGCGCCGACGGGGAAGGACTTATGCCGCCAGCGCGCTCTTGGCCTTCTCGGCCAGCGCGGCAAAACCGGCCGCGTCGTGCACGGCGATGTCCGCCAGCACCTTGCGGTCCAGGGTGATGCCGGCCTTGAGCAGGCCGTTCATGAAACGGCTGTAGCTCAAGCCGTTGATGCGGGCAGCCGCGTTGATGCGGGTGATCCACAGCGAACGGAAGTTGCGCTTCTTCTGCTTGCGGCCGATGTAGGCGTACTGCTGCGCCTTGATGACCGCCTGCTTGGCGACGCGAAAGACCTTGCGGCGGGCATTGTAGTAGCCCTTCGCCAGGGTCAGGATTTTCTTGTGGCGGCGGCGCGCCTGCACACCACGCTTTACTCGTGCCATGGTTCAGTTCCTCAGAGGTAGGGCAGCATGCGGTCCAGACGGCCTGCGTCTTCCGCGCGGACGTGGTTCGTCTGACGCAGGTTGCGCTTCCGCTTGGTGGCCTTCTTGGTGAGGATGTGGCTACGGTTGGCGTGGCCGGCCTTGTACTTGCCGGAGGCGGTCTTGCGGAAACGCTTGGCCGCCGCCCGGTTGGTCTTGATCTTGGGCATTGCTATGTCCTTGATTGGGTCTTTGTCACTGGCCGGGCGGTGTTTCACGGGCTTTGCGACTGCATCGCCAAACATGCGAACCACACTTTCCATCCTTGCCCTTGCCGGTTTGAAGCCCGCGCTCCCGATGGAGGCAGGCAGGTCCTGGGTGTCGCAAACAGCAAACCCGGCAGAACCGGGCCGCCCATTATGCCTGCCGGACCAGGCACTTGCAAATGCAGGCCGGCGGGCCGCCCGGGCAAGGGCGCAAACAAACGGGGAGGAGGCCTTCGCCCCTCCCCGCCCGCTGAAGCCACGGCCATGCGGCCGCCGGCTTACTTCTTCTTCGGCGCGATCATCATGACCATCTGCCGGCCTTCCAGGCGCGGGCGCGACTCGATCACGATGTCCTCGCCCAAGTCCGCCTCGATCCGGCTGGCCATCTCGCGGCCCAGTTCCTGATGGCTCATTTCACGGCCACGGAAGCGGATGTTGACCTTGATCTTGTCGCCATCCTCAAGGAAACCGCGCATCTTGCGCAGCTTGATCTGGTAGTCGCCCTCGTCCGTGACTGGACGGAACTTCACTTCCTTGATCTCGACCTGGCGGGTCTTCTTCTTGGCCTCGTTGGCCTTCTTCTGCATCTCGAACTTGAACTTGCCGAAGTCCATGATCTTGCAGACCGGCGGGTCGGCCTGCGGCTGGATCTCGACCAGGTCCAGGTCCTCGTCCTCGGCCATCGACAGCGCTTCGTCGCGCGACATCACGCCGATCATTTCGCCGTCGCTGCCGATCACGCGCACGCGCGGCACGCGGATTTCGTGGTTGCGGCGATTCTGCTTGTTGTCAGGGGTACTGATATTGCAATCTCCGGATGGAATCGAACCGGCCCCGGCGGATCATCCGCGGGGCCGGGGCTTGGTGCTTACTGCCGGTGCTCGGCCCGCAGGCGTTCGATGAAAACCGGCAGCGCCATGCTGCCCAGATCCTCGCCCGAACGGGTGCGTACCGCGACCGCGCCGTTTTCCTTCTCGCGATCACCGACGACCAGCAGGTAGGGCACCCGCTGCAGCGCATGCTCGCGAATCTTATAGCCGATCTTCTCGTTCCGCAAATCGGCCACGACCCGGAAGCCTTGTTCCGCAAGGGTTTCACGGACCTGCCGGACGTAATCGGCCTGGGCGTCGGTGATGTTGGCCACCACCACCTGGGTCGGCGCCAGCCACACCGGGAAGGCGCCGGCGTGGTGCTCGATCAGGATGCCGATGAAGCGCTCCATCGAGCCGACGATGGCCCGGTGCAGCATCACCGGATGCTTGCGCTGGCTGTTTTCATCGACGTATTCCGCGCCCAGACGGCCCGGCATCATGAAATCCACCTGCATGGTGCCCAGCTGCCACGTGCGGCCGATGGCGTCCTTCAGGTGGTATTCGATCTTCGGGCCGTAGAACGCGCCCTCGCCCGGCAGCTCCTGCCACTCCACGTCCGATGCGCGCAGCGCCGAACGCAGCGCATCCTCGGCCTTGTCCCACGTGGCATCGTCGCCGAGGCGCGACTCGGGGCGCAGCGCGATCTTGATCTGGATGTCCTCGAAACCGAAGTCCGCATAGACCTTCAGCGCCTGCTCGTGGAAGGCGCGCACCTCGGATTCGACCTGCTCCGGCGTGCAGAACACATGGCCGTCATCCTGCGTGAAACCGCGCACGCGCAGAATGCCATGCAGCGCGCCAGACGGCTCGTCGCGGTGGCAGGAGCCGAATTCGCCATAGCGGATCGGCAGATCGCGGTAGCTGTGCAGCCCCTGGTTGAAGACCTGGATATGGCCCGGGCAATTCATCGGCTTCACCGCGTAGGTCCGCTTCTCGGACTCGGTGAAGAACATGTTGTCCTTGTAGTTGTCCCAGTGGCCGGACTTCTTCCACAACTCGACGTCGAGAATCTGCGGGCAGCGCACCTCGCCATAGCCGGTATTGCGGTACACGCGGCGCATGTGCTGCTCGACCACCTGCCACAGCGCCCAGCCCTTCGGATGCCAGAACACCAGGCCCGGCGCCTCCTCCTGCAGGTGGAACAGGTCCTGTTGCTTGCCGATGCGGCGGTGGTCGCGCATCTCGGCTTCCTCGATGCGCTTGATGTAGGCGTCGAGCTGCTTCTTGTCGGCCCATGCGGTGCCGTAGATGCGCTGCAGCTGCTCGTTCTTCGCGTCGCCGCGCCAATAGGCGCCGGAAATGCGGGTCAGCTTGAACGCCTTGAGGAAGCGCGTGTTGGGCACGTGCGGGCCACGGCACATGTCCACGTATTCCTGGTGGTAGTACATGCCCATCGCGGTGACATCCGCTGGCATGTCCTCGATCAGCCGCAGCTTGTAGTCCTCGCCGCGGGCCTTGAAGATCTCGACGACCTCCGCGCGCGGCGTCATCTTCTTGATGACGTCGTAGTCCTGCGCGATCAGTTCGCCCATGCGCTTCTCGATCGCCACGAGGTCATCGGGCGTGAACGGGCGCTCGGAATGGATGTCGTAGTAGAAGCCCTCGGCAATCACCGGGCCGATGACCATCTTCACGTCCGGGTACAGCTGCTTGACCGCATGGCCGACCAGGTGCGCGCAGGAGTGGCGGATGATCTCCACGCCCTCCTCGTCCCTGGCGGTGATGATGCGCAGGCTGGCATCGCGGTCGATCACGTCGCTGGCATCGACCGGCACGCCATCGACCGTACCGGCGATGGTGGCCTTGGCCAGCCCGGCGCCGATGGACTGGGCCACGTCCATGACGCTGACCGGATGTTCGAACTGACGGACGCTGCCGTCGGGGAGGGTGATGTTGATCATGTCGGTATCTGCGTTGCTGGCAGGAGTGGCGCGGCCACGGCGGATCATTGGCGACCGGCTCCGTCGTGGGCTGCCCCGTTCCTGCACATGTGAAAATCAAAAGGCGCCGCAAGGGCGCCTTTTCGGAGGCCTGCGGAAGCGGTCAGCGATGGGCGGTGGTAGTGCTCATGTCGCACGCTGGGCCGGCGTTTCCGCGGGCCACCTTGTCTGCCGGGATATCGGGGGCGATGGTAAACCAATTCCGGCCATTGCGCCCCTGCGGATACCGGCTGCGCGCCGACGCAACCATCCCTGCCCGACGACGGCATCGCCAATGCCGGAAACGGAAAACCCGGCCTGGAAGCCGGGTTTCGGGGCCACTCCGTCCGGAGTGGTGGGCGGTACAGGGTTCGAACCTGTGACCCCTACCATGTCAAGGTAGTGCTCTACCGCTGAGCTAACCGCCCTTCGCGCTGCGGCGAATTGCTCGCTGCGAGGGCGCGTATCTTAGTCCAGCTGTTCGGGCAGGACAATAGGGTTCCGTGAATTTGTTCGCGGGCCGGTTCCCGCGCGCCAGCCTCATCCCAGGCTGGCCTCCTTCAGCTGCCGGATCCGGTCGCGCACGCGGGCCGCATCCTCGAACTCCAGGTCGCGGGCATGCTGGTACATCTGCTGCTCCAGCGCCTTGATCCGTGCCGCCAGCTGCGCCGGGGCCAGCACCGCATAGTCGGCTTCGACCTCGGCGACGCGCCGGGCGGCCTTGCCCTTGCCGCCGGAGCGGGACGCCGATTCCTCGTGTGCACCCTCGAGGATGTCGGTGATCGGCCGCGCCACCGACTGGGGCACGATGCCATGCGCTTCGTTGTACTCGACCTGCTTCTGCCGACGGCGGTCGGTCTCGTCGATCGCCGCCTGCATCGAGCGGGTGATCCTGTCGGCATAGAGGATCGCCTTGCCGCGCAGGTTGCGCGCGGCGCGGCCGATGGTCTGGATCAGCGAACCGGTGGAGCGCAGGAAGCCTTCCTTGTCGGCATCGAGGATCGCCACCAGCGACACCTCGGGCATGTCCAGGCCCTCGCGCAGAAGGTTGATGCCGACCAGCACGTCGAACTTGCCCAGGCGCAGGTCGCGGATGATTTCCACGCGCTCGACCGTGTCCACATCCGAGTGCAGGTAGCGCACGCGGATGCCATGCTCGCCAAGGTATTCGGTAAGGTTCTCGGCCATGCGCTTGGTCAGCGTGGTGACCAGTACACGGTCGCCCATCGCGATGCGCGCGTTGCACTCGCTCATCAGGTCATCGACCTGCGTGGCGACCGGGCGGATTTCCACCTGCGGATCGGTCAAACCGGTCGGGCGCACCACCAGTTCGGTAATGTCGTCGCCCGACTCGCGCAATTCATACGGCCCCGGCGTGGCCGACACATAGATGCTGCGCGGCGAACGCGCCTCCCACTCCTCGAAGCGCAGCGGGCGGTTGTCCAGCGCCGACGGCAGGCGGAAGCCGAACTCCACCAGCGTCTCCTTGCGCGAGCGGTCGCCCTTGTACATCGCGCCGATCTGCGGAATGGTCACGTGCGATTCGTCGATCACCAGCAGCGCGTCCGGCGGCAGGTAGTCGAACAATGTCGGCGGCGGCTCGCCGGCGGCCTTGCCGGTGAGGTGGCGCGAATAGTTCTCGATGCCGCTGCAATAACCGACCTCGGCCATCATCTCCAGGTCGAACTGGGTGCGCTGCGCCAGCCGCTGCGCCTCCACCAGCTTGTTCTGCGCGTACAGAACCTCCAGCCGCTCCTTCAGCTCGGCCTTGATCGTCTCGATCGCCGCCAGCACCCGCTCGCGCGTGGTGGCGTAGTGGGTCTTCGGGTAGATGGTGTAGCGCTGCATCTTGCGCAGGCTTTCGCCGGTGAGCGGATCGAACATGCTGATCTGCTCGACCTCACCGTCGAACAGCTCGATGCGCACCGCCTCGCTGTCCGATTCGGCCGGGAACACGTCGATCACCTCGCCGCGCACGCGGAAGGTACCGCGCTGCAGTTCGTACTCGTTGCGGGTGTATTGCAGCTGGGTGAGGTGGTTGATCAGGTCGCGCTGGTCGATGCGCTCGCCCTTGGACAGGATCAGGCGCAGCGACAGGTAGTCTTCCGGCGCACCCAGACCATAGATCGCCGATACCGTAGCCACCACGATGGCATCCGGCCGCGACAGCAGCGTCTTGGTCGCGGCCAGACGCATCTGCTCGATGTGTTCGTTGATCGAGCTGTCCTTCTCGATGAAGGTGTCCGAGGCCGGCACATAGGCCTCGGGCTGGTAGTAGTCGTAATAGCTGACGAAGTATTCCACCGCGTTGTGCGGGAAGAACGACTTGAATTCGCCATACAGCTGCGCTGCCAGCGTCTTGTTCGGCGCCATCACCAGCGTCGGCCGCTGCACCTGCTGCACCACGTTGGCGATGGTGTAGGTCTTGCCCGAGCCGGTGACGCCCAGCAGCGTCTGCTTGGCGATGCCGGCCTCGAAGTTGGCCACCAGCTTGTCGATGGCGGCCGGCTGGTCGCCCGCAGGCGAATAGGGGGAGACGAGCTGGAAGCGGTCAGACATGGCGGCGCGGACAAGGTTGACTGGCAAGTATAGCCACCGCACGGATGACGACCGCCTGAGCGGGTTCCCTACATCGCGACACCCCGTGAGCCGACATCCGTCCTCCCCGGCACGGTGGAAGATGCGGGCGTGGCCCTTCATGGAACGGGAAGGAAAAACATGGCAAGGATGCCATCCACCCCATCCTCTCTGCATGCCGGCATCACTCTGGTGGAGTTGGTCGTCTGCACCTGCATCTTGTCGATCAGCGCAGCCGTCGCATTGCCCTCCCTGGCACCGCTGGTCGAGCGCCAGCGCGCCATTGCCGCCGGCAACGCGTTGCTTGCCAGACTGGCGGCGACCCGCATGGCCGCCATCACCCACCGCAGCCCTGCAGCATTGTGCCCCTCGCTGGATGGCATCATCTGCAATGCCGGCACCGACTGGAGCGATGGCTGGTTGCTGTTTCTCGATCGCGACGGTAACCGCCGCCCCGACCAGGCCTCGGACATACTGCAGGCCGACAATACCCCGCTGTCCCGCCACCTGCGGTTGACCAGCAGCAGCGGCCGGCACCAGATCCGTTACCTGCCCGACGGCCGCGGTGGCGGCACCAACGTGACGATCTCCATCTGCAGCCGCAAGGGTGAACTGCTGTCCAGCTTGATCGTCAACACAGCCGGTCGCGCACGAAGCTCCCGCCCGGCTTATCCAACCACCTGCCCCAACTGAACCGTACCCGGCAGAGGCTTGCATGCCCCTCTTGCGCTACGTAGAATGCGCGTCCCTGCCCGAATAGCTCAGCCGGTTAGAGCACTTGACTGTTAATCAGGGGGTCGTTGGTTCGAGTCCAACTTCGGGCGCCAGATAGTGAAAAAGCCGCGAGCGATCGCGGCTTTTTTGCATTCTCAAAATGGGCATTGAGCAACCAATACCGAACTACAGCAAGATACCAACGAAGGCAAACGCAAACCCGCCCTCTCGGCTGCATCGCCATACAGCCAAGTACTAGAGGCATGGCACTTCAAGAGACGCCATGCATCCAGACCCCAACATTCCCGGGCAAGAGGCCAAACCTTGCTCACCAGCACTCTGCCAAGGAGGCCGTACCACTCTTGGTACGCACGCCTTGGGCATTGAGCGTCAATGTCCCGCACTTTGGATCACGCTGTGCACCAGTCGGCACTGCCTGGATGGTGTAAGCACGTGCGGTCACCGCCCCATCAAAACCGACATTGTAGAACCGCGCAACACTGGCCTCACAAACAGGCGCCCCCGCCCCCACATATGTTAATGCCGTCGTGTACTGACGTTCCATGAGCTGCGCATGCTGCAGCAAGCATGAAGCGACGGCGGCACGACGCGACTTGATTACATGCTGCTGATAACTGGGATAGGCGATGGAAGCCAGCACGCCAATGATGACTACCACGATCATTATCTCGATAAGCGTGAAACCTGCTTGTTGCCCAGCCTTGCTCTTCCTGTTCATGCGCACTCCTTGCCATTGATCGATCGGCCCCATGAATTACCCCTCTCTCTTGATTTCACGCCATGAGACACGACCCAGATTACGAACATCATCGTAAGGGACGCATTCCACCTTGCCTTCAGAACCAGTGACACACAGCATACCTGGCACATTCCCACCGTTGGGATCAGGCTCACCCGAACTCAGGTTCGGCACTGTACCCATGCCCACCCCGAGATCCACTGATCCGATCGGCAGATCCTTGCCGTCGCCGGAGGTCAATACTTCGTCAGCAAAGCTGCCATCCTTGTTGGTATCGAAAAACGGCGCCCCCAAGCTGGTACCGGTAAACGCATCCAAGGCATTGACATAGCCTTTTCCACCAGGCTCGCAGGCACTCGCCGTGGGAATGACACTACTGACCACCAGCACCGTCTGGTTACCGTTGCCCTGCAACCGGGGGCTGGATACAACACGCTCACCATCCGGCACATAACCCGCAGGAGTCAACAGATCCAGATACCACCCCTTTGACAAAGCCGGGAGAGTCGATTTTGGCTCGAATGCTCGTACCGGCTGCCCGTTGGAAGTACCTGCTACGACCGCAGTACGGCGAGTCAAATTGGCATTCGCCCCCGATCGCGACAACGTGCTGCCGTCATCGACAAATCCATACATGCTCTGCACAGCAAGATCTTCCATGTCCCCCGTGGTCATCAGTCGACCCGTGCCGAAAAATATCCAGGTCTTGTAAGTATTGGGATTCATCGCCACGGCCAGCCCACCGGTAATAGGCTGCCGCACCACCCGACCATTGGCCTCATAGGTAGCCGAAAAAATCGGCGCATCGCCATTGCTCATGCCCCACGTTGCTGGAATATCCGCTGTCAAGTCGAACTTCCATACGTTGCCAAGCATGTCGCCCGCATAAACATAATCCAGCGTGCCATTCCCATCGACATCCCAGCCGGTCGGTGCCGACAGAGCATTGGAATCAGCCGCATCCAGAACCGCGCTACCCCTTCCGGTATCTATCTTCCGGATCAGAGCCCCCGTATCCAGGTTGTAGACAAACAAAACCGCATGCCCATTGGCGCTATTCAATCCATTGCTGACAATCAATGCAGTGGTACCGTCATTGAGTCGAGCAATGATCGGCGCGCTCTGCACCAACCCCATGTCCGGGTCCGAAGCACCAATCTCCCACTTGAAACCCGGATTCGACGGCGTGGTCACATCCAGAGAAAACAGTCCCTTCCCACCCTTGCCAAGAGCACCGACCAGAATATTCTTGTTCGGCGTCTGCGACTTGCTGGAAACAACAATTGGCCCATCGACGAAATAGCGATGGGTATAGTCCGGACGACTCAGGGAACCAAGATCATTCCAATTTATGCCGTTCGGGATGAAGCCGAACAACTCGGCACCCGAATCCGCATCAAAAGCATGCAGCATGCCATCGTTGGCCCCCACATACAGCGAGTTGGTCTCCGCCACGTAAGCCGGTGATGAGCCGACGATATCGCCCAGCAATTGATCGCGCTTGCGCAAGGGACTGGTATCACGGGTTTCCAGCGTGCGCGACCCTGCCAGGTAGGCGGCATTTTCGGCGCCAGTCACGGGGTAATTGCTGGCACCACCGGTACGCGTCAAGGCAGCCAATTGCGTGGCCGTGACTCCGGCGGGGAATGACAGCAAGCGCGTGCCATCGGAGGTGAACAGCTTGCGGTTGACTACCGGAATATTCTTGGAGGCCTCCCATACGGGCACGGTTTCCGCGCCATCGACGCTCAACCGATAGGCTCCCACCTCGCCGGTCCAAGCCCCCGGCAGATACCGGGCCTGGAACAACTTGGAAGTAGTGGAAAGTGCAACCGAATTTGCACCGAGGTTCGAGAACGAGCTTTCGGTACCGGTAATGGCAGCCAATGCCGAGGTCAGGCCACTGACGAAAGCATCGGGATCGGCCGCCGACACGAACTCGCCATGTCCATTGACCGCCGCATGCAACAGATCGTCGATACGATCACCATCCTCCTTGTCCATCGGATTGGGCCATCCGCTGAAATTCGCCGGCACGCTTGCAACCGAGCCATACCCGGTATTGCCGGCCAGACCCAGCGAAATACCGAAGGTCACCATGTGCTGCCAAAACGCCGGGTCCTTTTCGGTTTTGCGCACGTTGTTGTCCAGATCCGTGCGCAGGTCGGCCTTCCAGTACTTCATGGCCACGTCGGCGAGCGTGTTGGAGCTTCCACCGGCATACGGTGCACTCGGCTGGTAGCGATAGCTGTTCTTGCCGCTCAGATCGGTAATCGTGCTGCCGCTGCTGTTGTCCTGCTCACCCACGTCGATGTCGAGGTTGTTCCAGTAACCGTCGGTGGTCAGGATGGTGAAGTTCTGCCGGCAGGTCAGCTGGTCACGGATGATTTCCGGACCATAAGGCCCATTGGTTGCATTCGACGAATAGTATTTGCCGGCATCATCCAGCGCCTTGTGCAAGGGCGTGCCGTTGTAGCCGATGGCGCCATACAGCCGCTGGTACCAGCGATTGCGATTGTTGTCGGCGCCATCCAGCCCCTTAGGGTTGTCGAACAAGCCGTCATTGGTACCCACCGGAATCGGCGCCGACTGGGTCGGCCAGTTACCGGTCGTGGTTGCGCCATTCCGGCCCCAGATGGTGCGGAACCCGACACGCACGTCGACACCCACCTGGTTGAAGGCAATGCCCGCACCCGCCTTGGCCGCCTTCATGCGCGTGCGGTGATAGGAGAACCAGGTCGCGTAATTGACTCTTTCCTGAGCCTCTGTCCGGCCGAAATCATTGTTGAACCGAGTACAGTTGCGCCAATCGTCGCCCCTGGTGCTGGTTGCGCACCCCATGTTGCCAGCAGTGGACGGCGTGTTGTTTTTGGAATACGCCAGGTATTCGGAACGATAGATTTCGCCATTGGTCAGTATCTGGTACCGATAGACCTGGTTCTGGCTTGTCACCTTGGTGGTGGCACGGTTGATGGGAACATAAAACGTCTGCACGCCACCGCAGACCTGGGTGCCGTTCCTGGTCACTTCACTCGACTTTTCGTCGGTGTTCTTGTTGTAGGTGCGGCAACTCTTGGTGTTGGCCAGGTCGATGGTGCCACCGGACGCAAGGTTGAAGTCACCATAGACCGCGTTGTAGCTGGTCCCTCCCGTCATCAACTTGCCGTCGGCCGTGACCCACGGCGTGTAATCAGCGCGATACGGGTTGTAGTAGACCGTATTGTTCACATAAGTCTGATTCGTCCATGTGCTCGCACTGTCTTCTGGCATGGCGTCAAACGACATGGAGCCGGAGTCATCGAGAATGAACAGAATGTTTGGCGGCACCCGCGCGCCCGTGGTCAGCGGCTCCGAAGGCAAGGTAATACCCGCGTTTGCATTCGAAGCCAGCAAGGTGGCGCAGAACGCCGCCAACATGACAGAGGAGTGCGAACTCGACGAACTGCGCACGACACGTTTCTGGTTATTCAACTGAGGCTTGCGCATGGCAGCTTTCCTCACCGGACATTGTAGGTAGTTTGAAGCAGGACGACGGATCGATCGGCGTCATCCGAAATCGCAGTGATACGAAAACGTGGTGCCATGCATAGTGGATCGATCGGCACACTGCGATCACAGGCCGGCCAGGTCGGGGTCATGCCCATGTACTCGACGATGTATTTGGCTGACGGCATCGGCGTATTGGTGTCCGCCAGATTGGTACTGGCACTGCGCCAGCCGCTGAAACTGGTATCCAACCAGCGATCAGCCTGCGTGGGATCCGGCAAGCTGCACACACCATCGGTGCAATTACTGGAAGGTACCGCCGTGACTGCAGTCACCCGCGCCAGGGCCTCCCCTTCGCGCAACGCCGATTCGGCAGCCTGGAAGCTGAGACTGCGATCATAAAGATTGGCAGTCATGCGCTCTTCCATCGTGGTCCCCCGCAACACGGCCAACCCCATCACCGTCATCAACAGCAACAGGATCAATACGACGATCAACGAGGCGCCTCGCTGCCGCCCGGTCATGGATTGGATATTCATGGATTGCGATTCCGCAGGCTGGCGACGTGGATCAACGAGCGTTGGATGGTTTGGCGATTGGGACCGACCTGGTCGCTGCCCGCCAGAGTCAGGGTAATGCGTACCGAAATGACATCACCCCAGTTACCACCTACTGCCGCCGCATTCTGGTAAACCGTCTGCCCCTTGAGCAGATACAGGACCGACAGGTTGGAAACACCTTCGGCAACCTCCTGCGTGGCCACTGTGCCGTTGGCTGTCGCCACCTGCTGATACAGAGATGGCCCGTTGCTGCCATTGCCGATGTACCAACGGGTTGCATGCAGACGCGTCAATACGGACACGGATTCCGCACCAGCACCGCCAGGCGCATAGCTGAAGTTGCTGGACCCGTCGATGTTCAGGCCAGTGCGAGCATTGCCGGGAGTACCGGCATTGGCCGCATGGGAAATGGTGGTGCCACCACCGCCGACTGCAGACACCTGGAAGATGGAGGCCTGCCGACCATTGCACACCACCGCCAGGTCACCCACCGCTATGCCGTGGTCACCGCTGTTGACGGTAAAGGTCGCACCACCGGTATCGTGGGCACTGACCGTGACCGCATTGTCATCAGCGCTGAACAACTGCAGCGCCTCGGTGCCTGCCACCCGGTTGCCGGCACCGCCACCGGTCGTCAAACCGGTTGCTGCAACGCTCGCTCCATACCCCTGGAATGCAATGCCCCAGGTATTGATGTTGCTCCACCAGTTCCCACCGGAGTTGTTGAGCACGTTGGCCACGGGAAGATTGTTGACGCAGGGATTCCCCGCCGCTTCGCGCAGGTCACGTGACATCAGCTCGAAGGCAACGCGCGCGCCCTCCTGCAACCGCCCCACGCCCTCGGTGGCGCGGTAAACCTGCCGATTGGAAAGGAAAATGCCAACCGCCGCGCCTACCACCAGCAGTCCGATCAGCATGGCAATCATCAGTTCGATCAGGCTGAAACCAGCCTGCGGCCGCGCACGTCGGTGCCGGATCTTGGTCTTGGCCGTCATAGCTGCACCTTGGTCTGGAAAGTCCTGGCCGTATTGCCGGCAACCTTTTGCCCGTTGGCCGCGTCGGTTGCATGGCTTTCATCCCAGCGCAGGCCGATGGTGCAAATGCCTGCGCCATCGCAACTGATGCTGCCGCACCCACTGTTCACATCGGTTGCGTCCAGACCCAGCGAGGTCCGCCAGCCATTGATCCATGCGGTGGTGTCAGCCTGGGCCAGCGATGCCGCCCCCGATGCCGAGCAAATGAAACCACCGGTGTTGTAGCCGCCAGCCAGCGCGGCATCACGATTGGCGCGCATTGCGTCCAGTACGGCATAGGACGAGATGACCGCCTGGCTGCGCTCCAGCGACCCTTGGCTGTTGCGCAAGGCCACCGTCTGCATGGCGGCAATGCCCAACAACCCGATGGCCATCACCAATACCGCAATCATGACTTCAATGAGGCTCATGCCCCGCCCGTTTGCCGGGCGGCGATACAACCTGCGCCTGCGAGAATTCTGTTTCACCCGAACCACCTCGTTCAGCCGTTAGGGACAGGCACCAGACGCCTGCTGAATGGATATACGGGAGCCGCTGGCCAGTTGCACCACTCGTTGATTGTCGGGCGGGCGGGTCGTATCGATGCACACCGTGACATTGGCCGTTGCCAGCAGACCACCGCTGTCACGCGCCAGCCCATCGGCACTGAAAGTGACGTCGTCAACATCGGCACTGATCGCCGCCTTGCCATTGCCCGAAAACTGCCTGAGAACCTCATCATTCCGGGTAGCCAGCACGATGGACTGGGACCAGTCGCTGCCGGAACAGGCCGTGCCATCGGCAGACGGACAAAGGGTTACCGGGCCATTCAGACGCACCGCTTCGGAGCGCGCGTATTGAATGGCCGCCACCAACTCATTGGCTTGGGAGGTCAAGCGGTCGCGGTTGATGAGTGCGGAGAAACTGGGTACGGCAACGGCCGCCAATATGGCCAATACCGCCACGGTCACCATCAACTCCAACAGACTGAAGCCACGCGCGCGCCGGGCGTCGCTTTTCATCCACAGCATGGAATTCCCCATCCCCGGTTTCGATCGCTGTACGCTAATGAAATTCCTGACGCAATCGCCAGCACATGCCGACAGACGGCAGCATTCCTGCCACCAACGGCCCATACCTCATGCCCCTGCCCATCGACCCCCGCACGATTGAGCGCACACGCCCCCCGCTGGAAGTGTTGTGGCAGCCATCCAGCCTTATTTCCATGATGCTGGCCGGCGAGTTGCTGGCGGTGATTCTGGCACTCGCTCCCGGCATCAGCGGAAGCCGCTGGGTGCACTTCGGCCTGACCTCCCTGTTGATCCAATGGATCAGCCTGCTGACCTTGGGCGTACTTGCCATGTTGCGCCATTCACTGGGCAAGCTACGCCCACTGGGCGTGGCTTATTTCGCGCTGGCCACCCTGCTGGTAACCACCAGCGGCGTGTGTTCGCTGGTATGGCTGCTGCTGCACCGGCAGTTGATGTTGCCCCATGAAGCCTGGCGCGCATTGTGGTTCCAGTTCAGCGGCATCGCCTTGGCCGTTGGCTTGATTGGCGTGGCGATCTTCCGCAGCTACTGGAACGCACGACAACTGGCCGTGCACGCAAAACAGGCGGAACTGGAGGCATTGCAGGCGCGCATCCACCCCCACTTCCTGTTCAATACGCTGAATACCGGCGCCGCGCTGGTACATGAGCAACCGGAAAAGGCCGAGCAGTTGCTGCTGGACCTGGCCGATCTGTTCCGCGCCGCGCTGGCGGGGCCAAACCTGATTTCCCTGCATGAAGAGCTGCTGCTGGCGCGTCGCTATGCCGAAATCGAGCAGCTCCGTTTCGGCCCGCGCATGCGTGTCGAATGGGCATTGCCGGAAGTGCTGCCAGATCTGGCGGTACCCACGCTGTCGATCCAGCCACTGGTCGAGAACGCCATCCACCACGGCGTGGAGCCCTCCACCACAAGCTGCCTGCTGCGCATCGCCGTGGAATCCGGTGCCATGCAGGCAAGCGTCAGCGTGAGCAATGATCTTCCCTCGCCCCCCGCTTCCGTGCGCACCGGGCATGGCGTGGGCTTGCGCGCGGTGCGCGAACGCGTGGCGGCGATGGGCGGGCACGTGGAAACGTGTGCCGACGATGGGCAGTATCGGGTGACCATCAGGTTCACCACTCACCACGAAGTGCGGTAGGAGCGCAGCTTGCTGCGCGATGAGGCTTTCCCGGTGGAGCCCATCGCGCAGCAAGCTGCGCTCCTACGGTGCCCGTTTCCTCAGGTCACCACCAGGTAGCAAGGGCGGTATTCGCCGGAAATCTTCATCCGGCGCTGCTCGACGAAGGCACGCAGCAAGGCATCCAGTGCCTGCATCATGTCCGGGTCACCGTGGATCCGGAAGGGGCCGAACTGCTCGATGCGGCGCATGCCATCTTCCTTGACGTTGCCGGCGACGATGCCGGAGAACGCGCGGCGCAGGTCGGCGGCCAGTTCCGGGGCCGGGCGGCCGTGGTGCAGGTCCAACGCGGCCATCGCCTCGTGGCTGGGCACGAACGGCTGCTGGTAGTCCGCGGGAATCTCCACCGACCAGTTGAAGAAGAACGAATCCTTGTGCGCCAGCCGGTACTCGCGCACGCGCTTGATGCCCTGCGTCATCCTGCGCGCCACCGTCACCGGGTCGCCGATGATGATTTCGTAGCGGCTGGCCGCCTGCTCGCCCAGAGTCAGGCGAATGAAGCGGTCGATCTGTTCGAAATATGGCGCGGCGATGGCCGGGCCGCTGAGGATCAGCGGGAACGGTAGCGCCTTGTTCTCCTCGCGCAGCAGGATGCCCAGCAGGTACAGGATTTCCTCGGCCGTGCCGACGCCACCGGGGAACACGATGATGCCGTGGCCCATGCGCACGAATGCCTCCAGGCGCTTCTCGATGTCCGGCATGATCACCAGGTGGTTGACGATCGGGTTCGGCGACTCGGCGGCGATGATGCCCGGCTCGGTGATGCCGATATAGCGGGTGTTGGCCTTGCGCTGCTTGGCATGGGCGATGGTGGCGCCCTTCATCGGCCCCTTCATCGCGCCCGGGCCGCAACCGGTGCAGATGTCCAGGCCACGCAGGCCCAGCTCGTAGCCGACCTGCTTGGTGTAGAGGTATTCATCGCGCGAAATCGAGTGCCCGCCCCAGCAGACCACCAGGTTCGGCTCGCTGGGCTGCAGGATGCGCGCATTGCGCAGCACGCCGAACACGGCGTTGGTGATGCCTTCCGAAGTCTCCAGATCCGAGGCGTATTCGGGACCCAGCTCGATGGCCATGTAAGCCAGGTCGCGCACCACCGAGAACAGCAGTTCCGAGATGCCGCGAATGATCTCGCCATCGACGAAGGCGACCGCCGGCGCATTACTCAGGTCGATGCGGACGCCGCGGTCCTGCTGGGCGACCTGGATGTCGAAATCCGGGTAGAGGTCGCGCGCGGCGCGCGGGTCATCCGACGCACTGCCGCTGGTCAGTACCGCCAATGCGCAGCGCCGCAACAGTTCGTGCATGCCGCCGCTGGAAGCATCCCGCAGCCGCGCGACTTCCGCCCGCGACAGCACGTCCAGCCCGCCGCGCGGGTAGATCCGCGCATCCTGTACCGGCAGCGCCCTCGCTGCCGTTTCTTCTTTGCTCTTCATTTCCATGATCGTTTCCGGTTCACAACTGGTCGAATGTAGCGCTGCCCCCATGAAAAGGAAAACGGCCGGGTTGCCCCGGCCGTTTTCAAGTCGGATCCGCTCGATCAAGCGATCAGAACTTGTAGCGGAAGCCCAACTGCAGCGACCAGCGCGACTCCCAGTCGGTCCATGCCTTCGGGGTGACACCGTTCGGGTTGGAGCTGCCGACCGGATTTGCGTTGAAGTTGTAGATGTACTTGCCCGTCGCCGGATCAATACCCTGGAAGCCAACCGCGACGCGGTCACCATAGGCTGAGTTGTACTGAATACGGCCCCAGTCCTTGTTGATCAGGTTGCCGACGTTCATTACGTCCAGCCAGATTTCCGACTTGTGTCCACGGAAGAAGCCCGGCAGTTCCTGGCTGATGCGCAGGTCGAACTGATTTACCCACGCATTGCGCAGGCCATTGCGCTCGACGACACCGCCCTTGTAGCCGGCCAGCCCATTCGCACTTACCCACTCAAAGAAGGCCGCTTCCATCTCCGCGCCGCCGGTGAACAGCACCTCACCTGGACCGCCCGGAATGTACAGCAGGTCATTGGTATAACCATCGCCGTTCATGTCGTTGGCGAAGCGCCAGCTGTACGGCGCACCGGAACGACCCTCATAGAAGGTGGAAATGGTCGTCGCGTAGTTGCCGAAGAACTCCTTGCGGAACTGCAGGCTGGCGGTGATGCGGTCCTTGATCTCGTAATTGGAGGTCGAGGCCACATCCGAGTTCGGATCGAAGACCGCCTTGTTCGACCAATTGGAGATGGCACGTGAACTGGTCAGCGGGTTGACTTCGGTGGCGTTGGTGTAGGTGTAGTTCAGCGACCAGCCCCAGGTGTCGACCAGCGGCTTGTTCAGACCAGTCGTGAACTGCGCGCTGCGGCCATTCCTGGTATTGGTCAGCAGGATGACGCCATCACCCGCCCACCCGGTGACGTTCTCGTATCCCGGGAGCGTATCGGCAAGGTCGGCTACCCCGGCATTGCTGCCGTTGCGGGTACCGGTGCGGGTGTACGGGTCAGCCCAGTACAGCGAGCGGCCATCCGGACCCTGAGTGTAGGACACGTCGCCCATATCAAGGCGCTCGTAATGCAGGCCCTTGTTGACCTTGGTATAGAGGAACTCGGCCGAAGCGACGATGCCATGCCACGGCAGCTCGGTATCGAACGCCAGGTTGGCCTTCCACACCGACGGCTGCTCGAAGTCCTTGTCCATCAGGTTGACCATCATGCCGTAGCCGCTGGCCGGATCCGGCTTGGGCATGTTGTCCACATTGTCCAACTGCACCGGCAGCCAGCCACTGGTCGGGAAGCGGTCGTTGTAGCCGATCAGGCCGAAACCGGTGTTCTGGTAGGAGTTGCCCACCCACACGTTGGCCGCCGCGCCCTGGAACAGGCCCATGCCACCACGCAGCTGGGTCGGACGCTCGCTGTCGAAGGTGTAGTTGAAGCCGAAGCGGGGCTGGATGAGCACGTCATCCAGCTTCGCGCGGTTGTCGTAACCGTAGTACGCCTGCACCAACTCGTTGTGCACCGGCACGTCGTCCATGCTCGGCAGGTCGGCACGCAGGCCGAACAGCAGGGTCAGGTTGTAGTTCACAGCCCAGCTGTCCTGGACGAACACGCCGGTATTGCTGTGCTTGTAGCGCATCGCCACCGAGTCCAGGTCATTACCCGGAACCGGTGCGTTCAGGTCGTAGATCGAGTACTCGCCGCGGCGGAACGCATCCAGGCCGGCAAACACATAGGTACCCCATATGTTCTGGGCATACAGGTTGTAGACGTCGTTGCGCTCCCAGTCGAAGCCGAACTTCAGGGTATGGTCACCAACGTACCAAGTGGCAGCAGCAAACGCGTTGTCGGTCGTGGTGTTGATCTGGTTGCCGTGGCGGAATTCGTCGGCGCCGAAATTCAGGTAGGGCGGAGTAATCCCGGTGTCGCCGAAGGTGACGACAACCTGCGGCAAGCGCGAATAAACCGAGCTCAACGAATCGTACTTGCGACGACCCACCTTGAATTCGGTGGAGAAGTTCTCGCTCCAGTCACTGAACAGCTGCACGACCGAAGTATTGACCTTCTTGGTGACATCGTACCAGCGGCTGTTCAGGCCCAGCGCGGGGCCGGACGTAGCCACCATGTGGCTGTTGTAGTTCATGCTGTTGCTGGAGCCGGCCAGGTTGGGTTCGACCTGTTCGAGCTTGGAGAAGCGCGCCGAAAGGCGGTGGTCCTCATTGATGTTCCAGTCGATCTTGGCCGCGTACTCTTCGACCTCGTTCTTGATGCTGGCAGGCGATTCCATGCTGCCGATGTCCACGCCATAGACGCTGCGGGCAATTTCCTGCGCTTCGGCGATCTGGTCCGGCGTGACGCCGACGACGGTGTTGGCACCTGAACCGATCGGGCCATAGGAGGAACCGGCACGATCACGCTCGAACTTCTCGTAGTTCACGAAGAAGAACAGCTTGTCTTTCACCAGCGGCCCGCCGAACGTGGCTCCGTAGGTCTGTTCCTTGTTGAAACCGGTGAAGTCGGCGCCCGAGACGGGGTGTTCGCCCCACCAGTCGCCATCACGGTAGGCGCCATAAACCGAACCGTGGAACTCGTTGGTGCCCGACTTGGTCACTGCATCGATCACCGCACCAGTAGCACCGGTGATGGTGGTGTCATAGTTGGAGATGTCGACATTGATCGCCTCGATGGCATCCATCGACACCGGCTGGCGCATGGTCGGGAAGTTGTTCGACTCCAGACCGAAGGTGTCGCTGGTGTTGATGCCGTCGATGCGGATGGCGTTGTAACGCGGGTTCTGGCCGCCGACGCTGATTTCACCGCGTGCCTTGTCGCTCTGGGCGATGCGCGGATCCAGACGCACGTAGTCCTGGATGTTGCGGTTGGCCGACGGCAACGCCTCGATCTGCTGCTGCGATACCGAGGTACCGGCGCCCATCTTGTTGGCACTGAAGACATCCGAGCCACCGGCAACCGCCATGACCTGCACGGCTTCCAGGGTCGTTGCGGCAAGATCGCCGGACAACGTGCCATTGACCGTATTGGCCTGGCCCAGGCTCAGGTACACACCGTCTTCGGTCCTGGTGCCTTCACCCGGCTTGGTGATGGTGATGGTGTAGGGGCCACCCACGCGCAGGCCGCGCGCGTTGTAGCGGCCCGAGGCATCGGTCGTGGCGCGGCTGACCGTGCCCGACTCGGTGTGGGTGATGGTGACTTCGGCACCGGCCACCGGCGAACCGCCGTTGTTGGTGACAAGGCCGCCGACGCCGGCAGAGGTGCTCTGGGCAAAGGCGGGGGCGGCCGCAAGGGCCGCGACAAGACCAAGGGCGAGCTTGGACATCCGGATACGGGGATGATTCATTGGGTAGCCTCGATTACGAGTTGGCGATTGGAAAAAAACGCGATCCATCAGCCCCGGGATCAACCGGGCGCCTGATCGGCTTGAATCTGAGGTGCCTTCCGTCAGCGGTTTCGGTCGCAACGGTTAACATCAGATTAACACGTTAGGTGACGAATATGACGGGAGCATGACCGTCTTCCCACGGTGCAATAAAAAGCACTTTTTCGAATCAATGACTTACGGCAGCGACGCCAGGTAGGTGCCGACGCCATCGAGCAGCATCTGCACCGAGATGGCCACCAACAGCATGCCCATCAGCCGCTCCAGCGCGGTCAGCGCGCGGGCGCCCAGCAGCTTGTAGAGCAGCGTGGCCGACATCAGGATCGCCGCCGTGGCGCCCCATGCCAGCAGCAGCGCCAGGCTCCATTCGCCCAGCCGGCCCGGCTCGTTGCTGCCCATCAGCATGACCGCGGCCATGCCCGATGGCCCGGCGATCAGCGGGATCGCCATCGGCACGATGAACGGCTCCCCGTCCGGCACCGCGCCCATCAGCCCCTCCGGCCTGGGGAAGATCATGCGGATGCCGATCAGGAACAGCACGATGCCGCCGGCGATGGCCACCGACTCCTGGCGCAGATGCATCGCCTCCAGTGCGTACTTGCCGAACCACAAAAAGCCCATCAGCACCGCCAGCGCGATCAGCAGTTCGCGCACCAGCACCACGCGCTGGCGCCCGGCCGGCAGCGGCTTGAGCAGGCTGAGGAACACCGGGATGTTGCCTAGCGGGTCGAGGATCAGGAACAGCAGCAGCGCGGCGGAAAGAACGGTCACGCCAGCAGGTCCCGGACCTGCCCGCGCCATGCGGCGCCGCCGGCGGACAGCAGTTGCACGCAGGCCTCGGCATAGGCGGCCGGTTCGACCGGCGCGAAATCGTTCTCGTGGGTATAGGCACGCGCACGCAGGTGGGTGCGCATCGGCCCCGGCTGCACGCCGCTGACCCGCACCGGGCTGTTGCGCAGTTCGTGGTGCAGCGTATCGATCAGGCCCCGCAGCCCGTGCTGGGCAACGCCATAGCCGCCCCAGTAGGCCTGCCCGACCCGCTGCGGGTCGTCGAGGGCGAATACCACGGCCGCGTCCTCGCGCCGGCGCAGCAGCGGCAGGCAGGCCTGGGTGAGCCAGGCGCGGGCGGTGAGGTTGACGTGGATGGCGCGGGCGAACGCCGCCGGGTCGCCCAGTTCGAACGGCGTCAAGCCGGCGAAATCGGCGGCGCAGTGCAGCAGGCCATCCAGCCGGCCGACCTCGCCCTCCAGCCGTTCGGCCAGCGTGGCGTAGTCGTCCGGGCTGGCGCCTTCCAGATCCAGCGGGTACAGCAGCGGCTCGGGGCCGAGTTGCGCCGCGCTGTCATAGACGCGGTTGAGCTTGGCGATCTTGCGCCCGAGCAGCACCACCGTGGCGCCGGCGGCGGCGCAGGCACGCGTGGCGGCCGCGCCCAGGCCACCGGCGGCACCGGTCACCAGCACCACGCGCCCGTCCAGCACCCCGGCCGGGCGGGCGTCCTGCAGCGTCGGCTGCGCGCTCATGCCTGCCCCGCCTCGGCGACGATGCGCTTGAGCTCGCCCGACTCCAGCAGCTCCAGCAGGATGTCGCAGCCGCCGATCAACTCGCCGTGCATGAAGAACTGCGGGAAGGTGGGCCAGTTGGAATAGCGCGGCAGGTTGGCGCGCACTTCCGGCAATTCGAGCACGTTGACCGTGCGCAGGTTGCTGGCGCCGGCGGCCAGCAATGCCTGTACCGCGCGGCTGGAATAACCGCACATCGGGTATTGCGGCGTGCCTTTCATGAACAGTACCAGCGGGTGCTGTTCCACCTCGGCCTGTATTTGTTCCATCACCGCCATTCGATACTCCTGCTACTGCGAAAGAACGGCCCGCCGTGGTCGGCTAGACTCTGCGGGGTTGACGATTGTAAGCCGAGCCGGCCAACTCCCGGTGCTTCGCCCCGAAAGAAACGGACCATGCCCGTCGAACTGCCCGACCTGCCCTACCCCCGCACCGCCCTGCAGCCGCACCTTTCGGCCGAAACGCTGGACCTGCACCACGGCGGCCACCACCGCGCCTACGTGGATGCCCTCAATGCACGCATCGCCGATACCGAGCTGGACGGGCTGCCGCTGGAAGACATCGTCCGCGGCAGCCAGGGCAGCCTGTTCGAGGTGGCCGCGCAGGCCTGGAACCACGCCTTCTTCTGGCAATGCCTGCACCCGCGCGCCGGCGGCGAGCCGCATGGTGCGCTGGCCGAACGCATCATCCGGCAGTTCGGCGACGTGCAGAAGCTGCGCGAGGAATTCAACCGCGCCGCGCTGGCGGTATTCGGCTCCGGCTGGTGCTGGCTGGTGCAGCACCCGGACGGCCGCCTGGCTATCGCCACCACCCGCAACACGAACACGCCGCTGAGCGGCGACAGCACGCCGCTGCTGGCCTGCGACCTGTGGGAACACGCCTACTACACCGACTACCAGAACGACCGCGCGCGTTACCTGCAGGCGTTCTGGAAGCTGGTGAACTGGGATTTCGTCGGCGCGCAGTTGCGATGACGTCGCATACCTTGCCTTCCCGGTGAGGCCCCCGTGCCGGGCAAGCCCGACACCTACGGTTGTTGAGGCATGGCCGGGACATCCCGCGCCTTCGTAGCGGCGGGGCTTGCCCCGTCGGCGCCTTGCCGGGAAAGCCTCCGTGCCGGGCGAGCCCGGCACCTACGGGTCATGGGGGCTTTCCGGCAACGCCCTGTCGCGACCCGCGTCGCTCCTGTGGTCGGTCGCCGTGGTTGGCTCAACCGCGCAGCGCGTGGACCACCGGTTCGACCTGCACCTGCCGCCCCAATGCATTGCCGATACGCTCCAGCGCATCGGCCAACGCCGCCGCGTCATCGGCGCGCAAGTTGGCATGGCCAACCTTGCGGCCTTCGCGCGGCTGCTTGCCGTAGTCATGCCAGTGGCCGGCCGACTCGGCCAGCACCGCATCGGCATCGGGCATCGCCCCGATCCAGTTCAGCATGCAGGCCCTGCCGAGCACGCGGGTATCGCCCAACGGCAGGCCCAGCACCGCGCGCAGGTGGTTTTCGAACTGCGAGGTTTCGGCGCCGTCGCTGGTCCAGTGGCCGGAGTTGTGCACGCGCGGCGCCATCTCGTTGGCCAGCAGTTCGTCGCCGCGGCAGAACAATTCCAGCGCGAACACGCCCACGTAGTCCAGGTGCTCGGCCACGCGGCGGGCGTAAGCGATGGCGGTGTCGTGCTGCGCTGCCGTCGCCACGGCCGGGGCCAGGCTGGCCGACAGCACGCCGTCCACGTGCCAGTTGCCGGTCAACGGCCAGGCACGGAACTCGCCATCGCGGCCACGCACGGCCACCACGCTGACTTCGCGGTCGAAGGCGACGAAGCCTTCGAGGATCAGGCCGGTCGTTTCGACCTGCGCGCCCAGCGCCTGCCATGCGGCATCGACGTCGGCCGCGCCGCGGATGCGGAACTGGCCCTTGCCGTCGTAGCCCAGACGGCGGGTCTTGAGGATGCACGGGGTGCCGAATTCGGCCACCGTCGCCGCCAGTTCGTCGCGGCTGCGGATGTCGGCGAACGGCGGCAACGGAATGCCCAGCTCGCGGAACAGGGTCTTCTCGCTGAGCCGGTCCTGCGCCACGGCCAGCGCCGCCGGGTTCGGGAACACCGGCTTGCGCTCGGCCAGCCAGCGCGCGCTGGCCGCCGGCACGTTCTCGAAATCGAAGGTGACCACATCCACTTTGGCCGCAAACCCGGCCAGCGCGTCCAGGTCGTCGAACGCGCCCACCTGCAAGGGCGCCAGCTGCCCGGCGCAGGCATCGGCGGCCGGGTCGAACACCACGAAACGCAGGCCCAGCGGTGCGCCGGCCAGCACCATCATCCGGGCCAGTTGCCCGCCGCCGAGGATGCCTACCGTGGTCATTGGCGCGGATCGTCCGCAGCCATCACGTCGGCGGTCTGGCGCGCGCGGAAGGCCGCCAATGCCCCGGCGATCGCCGGTTGTTGCGGCGCCAGCATCGCCGCGGCGAACAGCGCCGCATTCGCGGCGCCGGCATTGCCGATGGCAAAGGTGGCCACCGGCACGCCGGCCGGCATCTGCACGATCGACAGCAGCGAATCCATGCCGTTCAGCGCCTTGGACTGCACCGGCACGCCCAATACCGGCACCGCGGTCTTGGCCGCAAGCATGCCCGGCAGGTGCGCGGCGCCGCCGGCGCCGGCAATGATCGCGCGCAGCCCGCGCGGGCCGGCATCATCGGCATAGGCGAACAGCACGTCCGGCGTGCGATGCGCCGACACCACCTTCACTTCGTAGGGAACGCCCAGCGCGTCGAGCTTCTGCGCCGCATGCTGCATGGTCTCCCAGTCGGAGCGGGAACCCATGACGATGCCGACGAGCGGCATGGGGGAATTGGGGGTCATTGGCCGTCACCTGCTGCAAAGACGTATTCTAGCCGCCTTCCACGCAAGACCACGACCCGATGGACCGCAAACTGCTCGACCTGCTCGTTTCGCCCGACACCCGCCAGCCGTTGGCCCTGCTGGACGGCACCGGACTGGAAGCGTTGAACGCGGCCATCGCCGCCGGCGGCGTCGCTCGCGCGGATGGCAGCGCGCAGGCGCAGCCGCTGCGCGAGGCGCTGGTCACCCGCGACCGCAAGCAGGTGTTCCGCGTCGAGGACGGCATCCCGGTGCTGCTGGCCGAGGAGGCCATCGCCACCGCACAGATCGACGGCTTCGCGGGCAAGTGATGCCGCCGCGACCGCCGGCTGCGCCGCCGCAGGAGCAGGTCGACGCCGACGTCGCCCGCGCCCTGGCCGAGGACATCGGCAGCGGCGACGTCACCGCCGCATTGCTGCCCGATACCGCCGACTGCGCCTACCTGCTGTGCAAGCAGGATGCGGTGGTCGCCGGCCGCCCGTGGTTCGACGCCACCCACCGCGCGCTCGACCCGCAGGTGCGGATCGACTGGCGGGTGCACGAGGGTGAGCACGTCGTCGCCGGCACCGTTCTGGCCACGTTGCAGGGCCGCAGCCGCGCGCTGGTCAGCGCCGAACGCACCTCGCTGAATTTCCTGCAGACGCTGTCGGCCACCGCCACCACCACCGCGCGCTACGTCGCGGCCGTGGCCGGCACCAAGGCGCGCATCCTCGACACTCGCAAGACCCTGCCCGGCCTGCGCGTGGCGCAGAAGTACGCGGTGCGCTGCGGCGGCGGCGACAACCACCGCATGGGCCTGTTCGACACGGTGATGCTGAAGGAAAACCACATCCGCGCCGCCGGCTCGCTGGCCGCCGCGGTGCAGGCTGCACGTGCGCAGCAGCCCACCCTGCCGCTGGTGGTGGAAGTGGAGGACATCGAACAGTTGCAGCAAGCCTTGGCCGTGGGCTGCGAGCGCATCCTGATCGACGATTTCACCCCGGCGATGCGCCGCGATGCGGTGCGCATCGTTGCCGCCCTCGCTCCCGAAAAGCGCATCCCACTGGAAGTCTCCGGCAGCGTCGGGCTGGACGGCCTGCGCGCGATCGCCGAGGACGGCGTGGACTGTATTTCCATCGGCGGCCTGACCAAGCACGTGCAGGCCATCGACCTGTCGCTGAAGCTGGGGCCGCCACCGGGCTGAGGCGCATCCCGCGCACGACGGCGGGCCGGCGCGAACATCGCGGACCTGCCCACCCACGCGCCTGTCACCCCCCGCCCGGCAGGATGCTCCTGCCCCCGACTGGAACCCGACGTGCCCTTCCGCTTCCTGTCCTGCTGCCTCCTGCTGCTCGCCGCCACCGCCGCACATGCGCTGGAGGTCTGCGACCTCCCGCCACGCCACGGCACCGGCGCGACCGCCCGGGCCATCGTCCGCACCGCCTGCAACGAACACCGGCTGTGGCAGCGCGCCTTCATCGACCGTGATGGCCGCATCGCCCACCTCGGCACCACCGAAGCGGAGGACGAGAGCCTCGCCGACGACGGGCTCGTCGCCTGGCAGCGCGTGGCCGGCTACTGGCGCGAGAGCGGCACGCTGTCGGCGATGGCGTCCTACCCCGGCGCACAGGCCTGCCTGGCCCCGCCCGGCGAGCGTGCCACCGACAACGACTGCCGTGCCTTCCTGCTCGACAACCCGTGGTCGGCCGCCTTCGTCGCCTGGGTGATGACCCGCGCCGGCGTACCCGGCTTCCTGCGTTCGCCACGCCACATCGACTACATCCGCGCCGCCTACGGCGGTGGCGCCGACGCCATTCCGTACCGCTTCGTCGACCCGGCAACGGACAAGCCCGCGCCGGGCGACCTGCTGTGCTTCCTGCGCGACCGCGACGGCGTCCTGGGCCATGCGGGGCTGGTGCAGGCACTGGCGGCCGGTCGTACTGACCGCTGGAAATCGCATTGCGAAGTAGTCGTCGCCGCCAACCCCGGGGGCGACCGCACCCTGTACCTGATCGGCGGCAACGTCGCCAACACGGTCATCATGCGCAAGCTGCCGCTGGATCGCACCGGCAGGCTCGACCTGCCCACGTCTCCGGCAAGCGGGCCGGCGCCGCAACCGGGCTGCTCCCCTGGCCGCGAGGAAGCCTGCGACTTCAACCGGCAGGACTGGGCAGCGCTGCTGAAACTGTCTGTCCCCGAGCCGGTGGCGACCCCGTAGCACCCCGGGACAGCCAGCGGATACCTCGCATGCGCCAAGCCGCGCTGTACTCGATCCGGCGGCATCCCCGGATGGTTCCGCTTCGCCACGCCGCCGCCTAAAGTAGCGCCATGCCCACCCTGCTGCTCCTGATGATCTTCGGCGCCCTCGCCTACTCCTTCTGGGATTTTTCCCGGGCCGCGGCCGAACGCGCCACCGAACTTGGCCGCAATGCCTGCCAGGCCGCCGACGTACAGTGGCTGGACCAGAGCGTGCATGCCACGGGACTGCGCCTGTGCCGCCTGCCCAATGGCTGGCTGGGCTTCGAGCGCACGTTCCGGTTCGACTATTCCCATGACGGCATCGAGCGCCACAGCGGGCGCATGGTGCTGCGCGGCCGCGAACTGGTCGCCTTCGTAGGCCCGGCCAGCGCCCGGATCGGCACGCTGCGCCAGAGCACAGAAGAAGCCGAAGACGTGTAGGTGCCGGGCTTGCCCGACATGGGGATTCCCCGGGGAAGCTTCGATGCGATGCAAGCCCCGCCCCCACGAGGGCACAGCCCCGAATGAAAACCGCCGCCTTGCGGCGGCGATTCCCGGCTTACTTCACCACCCGCAGGAACGGGCGCTTGCCCGAAGGCGCGGGCGGCTCCGGCGGCGCGCCGGGTGGCGGCGTGTCGTCATCGTTCGGCGCCGCGTTGTCCGTACCGGGCAGGTCGTCCGGCAGCGCCATGCCCTGCCCCGTCTCGCGCGCATATACCGCCAGGATCGCGGCGATCGGCACGCTCACCGGAAAGCTGACGCCGGAGAAGCGCGCGGTGAAGCTCACCACTTCGTTGTCGATGTGCAGGCGCATCACCGCGCGTTCGGCGATGTTGAGCACCACCCGTTCGTCCTTGACCGCGCTGGCGGGCACCTGCACGCCCGGTACGCCGGCATCGACCATGATGTGCGGGGTCATGCCGTTGTCGTTGATCCACTCCACCAGTGCCCGCAACAGGTACGGACGGTGGCTGCTCATGCGGAAAGTTTCTTCACTCATGCGGCAAGTCTACGCGTCTCGGATACGCGATCACCGCCCGCAGGCGGTGATCGTCAAGTCTGCATACAGCCTCTGGGATCAGGCCGGCAATTCGCGCAGCTTCTTTTCCTGGTCGGTGAGGCTGCGGATGAAACCCGGGTTGCGGAAGATGCGGTTGCCGTAATCCTCGATGGCCTTGCCGTCCTTGGGCAGCGGGATGCCCAGCGCTTCCAGGCGCCAGACGATCGGCGCCATCGCGCAGTCGGCCAGGCTCATTTCCGGGTTGAGGAAGAACTTGGAGGCCTTGAACAGCGGCACCGACTGCGCCACCAGCTCCTTCAGGCGCTTGCGCGCGGCCTCGGCCTGGGTCTTGTTGCCCAGCTGGATGGCCTGTACCTGCGGTACCCAGTCGTGCTCGATGCGCAGCATCGCCAGCCGCAGGCGCGCCCGCGACAGCGGGTCAACCGGCATCAATGGCGGATGCGGGTAGCGCTCATCGAGGTACTCGCTGACCACCGAGGCGGCGTACAGCACCAGTTCGCGCTCGACCAGGGTCGGCACCGAATGGTAGGGGTTCAGGTCGATCAGGTCTTCCGGCGGATTCTGCGGATCGACCGGGACCAGGTCGTAGGTGACGCCCTTGGCAGCCAGCACCAGCCGCACCCGATGGCAGAGGACGTCATCATTGGCAGAGAACAATGTCAGGGTATTTCGCATGCGCACACTCGCTGCCATCAAGGACTCTCCAGCAGCCGGAATGCTCCGGCCTCACGGCGCCGCCCGCCCATTGCCGGCGGCCGCCAAGGTGTACCGAGTGTGCAGCCAGCGGGCGCGGATGCCAAGCGTTTGCCCGTCCCGCGCCCGTGCATGCCCCGGCTCACCCGTGCATCAATGCACGTCCTTCCAGTATTCGTTCTTGAGCAGGTAGGCCAGGAACGCCAGCAGCGCCAGGAACAGCACCACCCACACGCCCATGCTCTGCCGCTTCAGCACCGCCGGCTCGCCGGCATACTCGAGGAAATTGGTGATGTCGCGGACGGTCTGGTCGTATTCGGCCGCGCTCACGCTGCCCGGGCTGGTGACCACCAGCCGCTCCGGATGGCGCTCGCCGGCCACGTCGGGCTCGCCAAACTCGGCGTGCTGCAGGCCCTGCAGCTCCCACAGCGGGTTGGGCATGGAGGCGTTGGGGAACAGCTTGTTGTTCCAGCCCAGCGGACGCGATTCGTCCAGGTAGAACGACTTGAGGTAGGTGTAGATCCAGTCGGTGCCGCGCACGCGGGAAATCAGGCTCAGGTCCGGCGGCATCTTGCCGAACCACTTGTCGCCCTGCTCCTTGGACATGGTCACGAGGATCTGCTCGCCGACCTTGGCGCCGGTGAAGTTCAGGTTCGCCATCACCTGGTCTTCGCTCAGGCCGAGATCCTCGGCCATGCGCGAGTAACGCAGGTACTTGAGCGAGTGGCACCCCGAGCAGTAGCTCATGTAGGCCTGCGCACCGCGCTGCAGCGATGCCCGGTCGGTCAGGTCGTTGCCGGCCTGCTGCAGCGAGCCGCCGCCCGATGCCATCGCGGCGGTGGAGAACAGCAACGCGGTGCCGGCGGCAGCCAGCAAGGCAAACCATTTCTTAGTCATGCGTCGTCACCCGTTCCGGCACCGGCTTGGTCTTGTCCAGCTTGGTCCACACTGGCATGGTCAGGAAGAAAAGGAAGTAGTACCCGGTCAGGAAGCGGCCGATGATGGTCTCCACCGGGTCGGTGCCCGGGCCGGCGCCGATCTTGCCCAGCCACACGAAGCTGATGGCGAAGGCGAACAGCAGCACCTTCGACAGCACGCCGCGGTAGCGGTACGACTTGACCTTGGCACGGTCCAGCCACGGCAGCGCGAACAGGATCGCGATCGCGCCAAACATCACCAGCACGCCGCTGAGCTTGTGCGGCACCACGCGCAGCATCGCGTAGTACGGGGTGTAGTACCACACCGGCTTGATGTGCTCGGGCGTCACCAGGCGGTTGGCCTCGGTGAAGTTGTCGTGCTCTAGGAACCAGCCGCCGAACGCCGGGGCGAAGAAGATGATGAAGGCAGCGATGCCCATCATCGCGAACACGTAGAAGGTGTCCTTCACCGTGTAGTACGGGTGGAACGGCACGCCGTCGGCCGGCGCGGTCGGCGACCAGCGGTTGCCCTTCGGGCCCTTCTTGATCTCCACGCCGTCCGGGTTGTTGGAACCCACCTCGTGCAGTGCGCCCAGGTGCAGCACCACCAGCAGCAGCAGCACCAGCGGCAGCGCAATCACGTGCAGGGCGAAGAAGCGGTTGAGCGTGGCGTCGGACGGCAGGTAGTCGCCCATGATCCACTCGGTCAGGCCGTTGCCGATCACCGGGATCGCGCCGAACAGCGAGATGATGACCTTCGCGCCCCAGAACGACATCTGGCCCCACGGCAGCACGTAGCCCATGAAGGCTTCGGCCATCAGCACCAGGTAGATCAGCATGCCGAGGATCCACACCAGCTCGCGCGGCTTGCGGTAGCTGCCGTACATCAACCCGCGGAACATGTGCAGGTAGACGACGATGAAGAACAGCGAGGCGCCGGTGCTGTGCATGTAGCGGATCAGCCAGCCCCACTCGACGTCGCGCATGATGTACTCGACCGAGGCGAAGGCTTCCGCCGCGCTGGTCTTGTAATGCATCGTCAGGAAGATGCCGGTGACGATCTGGTTGACCAGCACCACCATCGACAGCACGCCGAAGATGTACCAGATGTTGAAGTTCTTCGGCGCGTAGTACTCGGACATGTGCTTCCGGTACATCGGCATCAGTGCCGGGGCGCGCTCGTTGACCCAGTCCATCACGCCGTTGGCGGCGCGAACGAGGATGTTGTCAGCCATGATTATGCTGCCCCCTGCGGATCGACACCGATGATGATGGTGTTGTCATCGGCATAGTGATGCGCGGGCACGACCAGGTTGGTCGGCGCCGGCACGCCCTGGAACACGCGCCCGGACATGTCGAAACGCGACTTGTGGCAGGGGCAGAAGTAGCCGCCCTTCCATTCCGGGTCGTACGGCTCGGGCTTGATCTCGGCGGCCATTTCCGGCGAGCAGCCCAGGTGGGTGCACAGGCCGACCAACACCGAGATTTCCGGCTTGATCGAGCGGAATTCCGGGTTGCCCTTGAGCACGTAGGCCGGCTGCTGGTCGAGGTTGCCCGACTGCGGGTCGCGCAGGCGGTTGTCCAGGGTGGGCAGTGCGTCGAGGATCGCCTTGGAGCGCTTGACGATCCAGATCGGCTGGCCGCGCCACTCCAGGACCAGCCGCTGGCCTTCCTGCAGGGCGCTGATGTCCGCGGTCACCGGCGCACCGGCCAACTTGGCACGGGCGCTGGGATTCCACGACTTGATGAAAGGAACCGCCGCGAAACCGGCACCGACCGCTCCAACCACAACCGTGGTGGCGGTCAGAAACCGCCGACGCCCGGCGTTGACTGGATCGTTTACCCCATCGTTGGCCATCCGGCACTCCGACTCATTGACTTTAGGTAGCTTGAGGCTGCCAGCGGCCGGGGTCCGTGAACCTTCGACCGCCACTTATCTGAACCGCTCCCGAGTTTAGCTGAACGCATGCAGCCCAGACAATGCGCTCAAACAACCACTCGGTTTTCCGCCACGGCGATCGCGATGTGCAGCCCATCGCCTCACTGGTGCGACCTCAGCTCGCTGCGGTAACGCTCGGCCAGCTGCGCCACGCGCTTCACGTAGTACTGCGTCTCGCTGTAGGGCGGCACGCCACCGTGCCGGGCCACCGCGCCCTCGCCGGCGTTGTAGCCGGCCGCGGCCAAGGTCAGGTCGCCATTGAAACGGCGCAGCAGCCAGGCCAGGTACTGCACGCCGCCCCGGATGTTTTGCGGTGCGTCATAGGCATCGGCGACCCCGAAGCGGCGAGCCGTCGCCGGCATCAGCTGCATCAGCCCCTGCGCGCCGGCGCGGCTGAGCGCGGTCGGGTTGTAGGCCGACTCGGCGTGGATCACAGCCCGGACCACCGCCTCTTCCACGCCGAATTCGCGCGCCGCGGCGGCGATCTCGTGCTGGAAGGCTGTGGTGTTCAGGCGCACCGTGCCGAAGTTGACGCCGTTGTTGGCGCCACAGGCATAGCAGCGCTCGATGTAGCTGTAGCGGATGGTGCGCACCTCGCCGAGGCTGGCCACCTGCACCGGCCGGGTACTGGTGTAATGGCGCACGCCGTCCTTCATGTAGGAATAGACCTGTCCGCTGACCACGCGCTGTGCGGGGCCGGTACGCGCCGGGGCCGGCGGCGTACTGACGGCGATGGTGGAAGGGGCGATGCTGGCGGCGGTGGCCTTCGCGGCTGATGCGGTTGCGCCGGCGTCGTCGGCTGGCGGCGGCGGGACCACCGGCGCCGGGACCGGTGGCGGCACCCGCGGCCTCGAAGCCGGGGCTGATGCACGGTAGTTGCTGACCACGCTGCAACTGGCACCGCGGATGCGCTTGCTGACGTAGTTGGAAACCCCGTCGGCGCCGACGCACTTGTACAGGGTGCCCGCGCTGGCCGGCATTGCCGCCAACGAAGCGATCAACAATCCCCCGAGCCCCAATGCAGTCTTCATCGCGGCCGCGAGTGTCCCAGTTTCCCGGCACGAATGCCAACCCGCCGGCGCCAGTTGGGCGCGCCACCGGTACAATCGCCCCCTTCGCCGCAGCCCGCCGGGCTGCCTGCCCACCCACCCGTCTGGAATAAGCGCCATGTCCGGGACATCCGTCTCCCCCCTGCCGAACACGGCCGGCTCCGCCGTACCAACCCTCGAAACGACCACGCCCGAGCTGATTCCGCTGCCCGGCATGCGACGAAAAGTCGCAGGCGGCGCACGCGGCAAGCTGTACATCAAGACCCACGGTTGCCAGATGAACGAGTACGACTCGGCCAAGATGGCCGACGTGCTGGCCGAGCACGAGGGGCTGGAGCTGACCGACAACCCGGAAGAAGCCGACGTGGTGCTGGTCAACACCTGTTCGATCCGCGAGAAGGCGCAGGAGAAGGTGTTCAGCCAGCTCGGCCGCTGGAAGGAGCTGAAGGCCGGCGGCCGCGACGTCATCATCGGCGTCGGCGGCTGCGTCGCCTCGCAGGAGGGCGAGGCCATCGTCAAGCGCGCGCCGTATGTCGATCTGGTGTTCGGCCCGCAGACCCTGCACCGGCTGCCCGAGCTGATCCGCGCCCGCCGCGAGCAGAACCGGCCGCAGGTGGACATCAGCTTCCCCGAGATCGAGAAGTTCGACCGCCTGCCCGAGCCGCGCGCCGAAGGCCCGTCGGCGTTCGTGTCGATCATGGAGGGCTGCTCCAAATACTGCTCGTTCTGCGTGGTGCCCTATACCCGCGGCACCGAGGTCAGCCGCCCGTTCGAGGACGTGGTGGTCGAATGCGCGCAGCTCGCGGCGCAGGGCGTGCGCGAGATCAACCTGCTGGGGCAGAATGTCAACGCCTATCGTGGGCCGTATGGCGATGGCGAACTGGCGGACCTCGGCCTGCTGATCCGCACCATCGCCGAGATCGACGGCATCGGCCGCATCCGCTTCACCACCTCGCACCCGCTGGAGTTCTCCGACTCGCTGGTGGATGCCTACCGCGACGTGCCCAAGCTGGCCAACTACCTGCACCTGCCGGTGCAGGCCGGCAGCGACCGCATCCTCAGCGCGATGAAGCGCGGCTATACCGCGCTGGAGTTCAAGGCCAAGATCCGCAAGCTGCGCGCGGTGCGCCCGGACATCTCGATCAGTTCGGACTTCATCGTCGGCTTCCCCGGCGAGACCGAGGCCGACTTCGAGAAGACCATGAAGCTGATCGAGGACGTGGGCTTCGACCAGAGCTTCTCCTTCATCTATTCGCGCCGCCCCGGCACCCCGGCGGCCGATCTGGAAGACACCACCAGCGAGGCTGAAAAGCACGCACGGCTGTCGCGCCTGCAGGCGCACATCAACGACTACGCCGCCGGCATCTCGAAGAAGATGGTCGGCAGCGTGCAGACCGTGCTGGTCGAAGGCCCTTCGCGCAAGGACCCTAACGAACTGACCGGCAAGACCGAGAACATGCGCTCGGTGAACTTCCCCGGCCACCCGCGCCTGATCGGCCAGTTCGTCGACGTGGTCATCACCGAGGCGTTGAGCAACTCACTGCGCGGGCGCGTCGCCACGCAGGAGTGAGCCTCGCGCCATCGTCCGTGGACAAGCCCGCTTCGGCGGGCTTTTCATTGGCCAAATTTTGACCAGCCGGCGCATAACCTTTTGCCGCAAGGGCTGCGACGGCTTATCCACATGTTCGTGCGGGCATCGTCCACACCCGCCGTGGACAAAGCGGCACAGGCTGGCGAAATCTTCGCCACACGGTCACGAGCCTTGCCACACAAGGCCTGCGCGCGACTATCCACAGCTTCGTCAAGCGCGCATCCACACGCGGTGTGGAAAACCGCAGGCCGCCCGATCAGTCCAGGCGCTTGCGGAAACGCAAGATCGCCCCGGCCATCATCACCGCGCTGAAGGCCAGCAGCGCCAACGCGTCCGGCCACAGCTCCCACAGGCCCGCGCCACGCAGCATCACGCCGCGGATCAGGCGCAGGAAATGGGTCAACGGCAGCACCTCGGCCAGCCACTGCACCGGGCGCGGCATGCCTGCGAACGGGAACATGAAACCGGACAGCAGGATCGACGGCAGGAACAGGAAGAAGGTCATCTGCATCGCCTGGAACTGCGATTGCGCGCGGGTGGAGATCAGCAGGCCCAGCGCCAGATTGGCGACGATCAGCAGGCCGGCGGCGATGAACACGTCCAGCAGGCTGCCGCCCAGCGGTACATGGAACAGCCACGTGCCCAGCGCCAGCACCATGCCGGTCTGCACCAGGCCGACGACCACGTAGGGAACGACCTTGCCGACCATCAGCTCGGCGCTGGTCAGCGGCGTGGCGATCAGCAGCTCCATGTTGCCGCGCTCGCGTTCGCGCACGATCGCCACCGCGGTGAACAGCACCATCGTCATGGTCAGGATCACCCCCACCAGACCCGGCACGATGTTGGCCGCCGAACTGCGCTGCGGGTTGTAGAAGCTGACCACGCTGATCGTGCCGGCCGCCAGCGGATCGAAGCCGGCGCCATCCAGCGGCATCCGCGCCAGTTGCGCCGCCGCGCTCTGCACCGCGTTGTCGCTGCCATCGACCAGTATCTGCAGGGCTTCGCGGCCTTCGGAGCGGCGCCGCTCGTAATCGGGCGGGATGACGATGCCGATGCTGATCTTCCCGCGCCGCATCGCCTCCACCAGTTGCTGCGGCGTTTCCGCTTCCAGCGCCGGCGCGACCACGCCGGTGGCGACGATGTCGCGCGCCAGCATGCGCGAGGCCGTGGTGCGGGCCTGGTCGGCAAAGCCGGCGGACAGGTCGCGCAGGTTGGTGTTGATCGCATAGCCGAACAGCAGCAGCTGCATCACCGGGATGCCGATGATCATCGCCAGGGTGATGCGGTCGCGCCGCATCTGCCGCAGTTCCTTGACCATCACCCCGAGCAGGCGGCGCAGCTTCATGCGTCCTCCCCGGCGGCATGCCGGCGGCGGGTGGTGGCGACGAACACGTCTTCCAGGCTGGCGGGCTGCGGATGGATGCGCGCGGCGATGCCTGCCGCGCGCAGCGCATCGGCCAGCGGTGCTTCGCTCCCCTCCCCGGCCAGCAGCACGCGCAGGCTGTTGCCGACCTGGGCCACGCTGGCCACGCCCGCACAGGTGGACAGGACGTGCGCCGCCTGTCGTGGCTGCCCGGCCTCGACCACCAGCGCACGCCCGGCCAGTCGCGCGGTGAGTTCGGCCGGCGTGCCGTCGGCGACCAGCACACCACGGTCGAGGATGGCGATGCGGTGGCAGCGCTCGGCCTCGTCCATGTAATGCGTCGATACCAGCAGCGTGGTGCCGGCGTCGGCCAGTTCGAAGAGCTTCTCCCAGAAATCGCGGCGCGATTCGGGGTCCACCGCACTGGTCGGTTCGTCGAGGAACAGCAGCTCCGGCTGGTGGATCACCGCTGCGGCCAGCGCCAGCCGCTGCTTCTGGCCGCCGCTCATGGTGCCGGCAAGCTGCTTCTGCCGGTCCCGGAAATGGTATTGCTCGACCAGTTCGTCGATGCGCCGGCGCGCCTGCGCCTTGGGCATGTCGTGCACGGCGGCGAGAAATTCCAGGTTCTCGCGCACGCTCAGGTCGTCGAACAACGAGAACTTCTGCGTCATGTAACCGATGCGGCTGCGCAGCGCCTCGGCCTGCTCGGGGATGCGCAGGCCCAGCACGTCGATCTCGCCCGCGCTGGGCGTGAGCAGGCCGCACAACATGCGGATGGTGGTGGATTTGCCCGAGCCGTTCGGGCCGAGGAAGCCGTAGACCTGCCGGCGCGGCACGTCCAGGTCGACGCCATCCACCGCGGTGAGCGCGCCGAACCGCTTGCTCAGGCCGCGCGCGCGGATGGCGATGCCGTCGGCGGGTTCAGCGCGCGGCATCGGCCAACACCTGCACCGGCGCGCCCACCGGCAGCGTGGCCGCGTCCTTGCCGAGGCTGATTTCGGCCAGATAGCTCAGACGCTCGGCGTCCTGCCCGGTCAACGCAAAGTACGGGGTGAACACCGGCTCGCTGCGGATCATGCGCACGCGCCCGGCGAACACCTGCCCCGCTGGCTGTCCCTGCAGCTGCACGTGCAACGTGTCGCCCACCTGCACGCGGTTGCGCAGCGCCTGCGGCAGGTAGACCCGCGCATACGGCGCCTCGCCAACCAGCAGGACCACCAGCGGCGCGCCCGCGGCCGGCTGGTCGCCAAGCTTGTACGGCAGGCTGTCCACCCGGCCGGCGCGCGGCGCGACCAGCGCCAGCTTGTCCAGCAACACCGATTGCGCCGCCGAGCTGGCTTCGGCCGATGCCACTGCGGCCTCGCCCTGCGCCACCTGTTCGGAACGGCTGCCGTTCAACAATTCGGCCAATGCCGCCTCGGCCTGCCGGACCTGCGCCTGCGCGCTCTGCGCGGCGGCGCGGGCGCGGTCCAGCTCCGCCGCGGCGACCAGTTGTCGCGATGCCAGCGGTTGCAGGCGTGAATGGTAGGCCTGCGCTTCGCGCGCCTGTGCCTGCGCGGCGGCCAGGGCGGAGCGGGCCTGGGCGATGTCCTCCGCGCGCGGGCCGTGGCGCAGTTCCGACAGTGCGGCGCTGCGTTGCGCCGTTTGTGCCTGCAGTGCCGCCAGCTGCGATCCGGTGTATGTCGGTTCGAGTTGCAGCAGCGGTGCACCCTCGGCCACCTGCTGGCCTTCGCGCACGTCGATCCGCACGATGCGCTCCGAAGCCGGCGCCGGCAACGTCACCCGGTCCCATTCCAGCGTGCCCAGCGCCTGTGGCGGCTGCCGCGAACAGCCGGCCAGCAGCAGGGCCAGCAACACCGTGGCGGGAATGCGTCGATCAGCCATGCTCCAGCTCCAGTCCCTGCGTCAACAATGCCAGCGCATGGCGTTGCACCGCGTCGGCTTCCAGTTCGCCCGTGCCGAACAACTGCTGCCAGATCGGCGCGCTGGCCAGCGGGAACATCGTCAGCCCCACCATCGACACCACCATCAGGCGCGGGTCCAGCCGCGGGTTGAGCTGCCCGTTGCGCTGCGCCGCCGCGAAACGCTCGGCCAGCAGCTGCGGCAGCAGCGGGCCGATCCGTTCGATCATCACCTCGCGCAATGCACCGCCTTCGCAGAGGATTTCGCGCACCCACAACGTCGGCAGCCACGGATGCGCGGCCACCGCGCGGGTAATGCCGTTGACGAAGGCGGCCACCAGCGTGGCCACGTCGTCGCCCGCCTCGCCCACCCCGGCATGCACCTGCGCCATCACCGGCCACAGCCGCTCGGCCACCACCGCCTGCTGCAATTGCAACTTGTCGCCGAAGTAGTAATGCACCAGCGCCGGCGTCACCCCGGCGCGGCGGGCGATGTCGCGCAGCGAGCTGGCACTGATGCCGCGCGCGGCGAAGCAGGCCAGCGCCGCGTCCAGCAACCGTTCGCGCAGGTCGACGGCATCGGCGGTGGGCCGCCGCCCCGGCGTGCGCTTGCGCTGGGAGCGGGCAACGGGTTTTGCCGGCGCTTCGGGCGGGGCTGCCGCGGGTTTGCCCGGGCCAGAGGTGGCGGGTGTGGATCGCTTCATCGCATCATTTAATTCAATGAACAATTAAATTTCAACGACCGAATCAGGCTGGGCCCCGTTCATGGACAGGCACCGCCCTGCCGGAGGGGCCACGGCGGAAGTGAGACAATGCCGCCTGCGCGCCGCGGCATTGATACCGTGCGCACCGGCACCATCTCCTTGCCCATGACCGCAATCACCCACCACGACTTCACCCTGGAACCGGCCGACAACGAACGCCTGGCCAACCTTTCCGGCCCGTTCGACGAGCACCTGCGCCAGATCGAACTGGCGCTGGGCGTGGAGATCGCCAACCGCGGCCACGTGTTCCGCGTCAGCGGCCCCGGCAAGACCGCCGCGGAGGCCGAAAAGCTGCTCGAGGCACTGTATGCCGAGGCCGGCGAAACCGTATTCGACAGCCACGCCATCCACCTGCGGCTGAACCGCGCCAACGTCGCGCAGGTCGCCGAGCGTGCCTACGAGGCGCAGGACGTGGCGATCAAGGTCAAGCGCGGCACCGTGCGCGGGCGCGGCGCCAACCAGTCCAAGTACCTGCACCAGATCGCCACCCACGACATCAACTTCGGCATCGGCCCGGCCGGCACCGGCAAGACCTTCCTTGCCGTGGCGATGGCGGTGGAGGCGCTGAACGAGTCGCGCGTGCAGCGCCTGATCCTGGTGCGCCCGGCGGTGGAGGCCGGCGAGAAACTCGGCTTCCTGCCCGGCGACCTGTCGCAGAAGGTCGATCCCTACCTGCGCCCGCTGTACGACGCGCTGTACGAGATGCTCGGCGTGGAGAAGGTGGCCAAGCTGCTGGAGAAGAACGTCATCGAGATCGCGCCGCTGGCCTACATGCGCGGGCGCACGCTCAACGACGCCTTCGTGATCCTCGACGAGGCGCAGAACACCACCATCGAGCAGATGAAGATGTTCCTGACCCGGCTCGGCTTCGGCTCCACCGCCGTGGTCACCGGCGACCTCACCCAGACCGACCTGCCCAAGCACGTCAAGTCCGGCCTGCGCGATGCCATCGAGGTGCTGCGCGGCGTGGAGGGCGTGAGCTTCACCTTCTTCGAATCGCGCGACGTGGTGCGCCACCCGCTGGTGGCGCGCATCGTCAGCGCCTACGACCACCGCGACCTGCAGCGGGTCAAGCCCGGAGCGGAAGAATGACCAAGGGGCCCGTGCAACTGGATGTCGCCGTCAGCTATGCCCTGCCCCGCGCCGGGCTGCCGGCGGCGGCGAGTTTCCGCAAGTGGGTGGCCGCCGCGCTGAAGGGCCGCATCCGCGAGGCCGACCTCGCCATCCGCCTGGTCGATGCGAAGGAAGGCCAGGCGCTGAACCACCACTACCGCGGCAAGGACTACGCCACCAACGTGCTCAGCTTCCCCGCCGAGCTGCCCGAAGGCCTGCCCGAGGGCGTCAAGTTCCCGCTGCTGGGCGACCTGGTGATCTGCGCGCCGGTGGTGGCGCGCGAGGCCACCGAACAGGGCAAGCCGCTGCGCGCCCACTACGCGCACCTGACCGTGCACGGCGTGCTGCACCTGCTGGGCTGGGACCACGAGGACGACAGGGAAGCCGAGGCGATGGAGCAGCTGGAGCGCGAGATCCTCGCCGACCTCGGCATCGCCGACCCCTATGCCGGCGAGCGCTGAGCGCGCCCCCGCGTTTCCCTTCATGCCGCCTGATCCGGACGCCAGATCGATGAAAAACCTCTTCTTCCCCCTTGCCCTGCTCGCCGCCCTGCCGGCCGCGGCGCGGGCCGAACCGGCCATCGACCTGCCGGCGCTGATCGAATGCCGGCAGAGCGTCAGCGAGTTCACCGCGCTGGCACCGATCGCCGCCGACCCGCTCAAGGCGGTGGCGCTGGGCTGGCGGCCGCTGCCGCAGGGCAACCTGTTCATGAACGAGTACGTGCTGAACGAGCCCATCACCGTGTTCGGCCGCAGCGCCGACCACATCGCGATGGCCGGCGCCAGCATCATCGCCCTGCTCGACCTGCCCGACCCGCACCCGCTGGCCGACGAACTGAAGCTGGAAACCGGCTACGACGCCGACGGCAAGTTCATGGCCGGGCGCGAGCTGGTCAGCCGCGACGTGGTCGATGCCGAGACCGGCGAACCGATGATCGAATCGGTGATCCTGAGCGTGTCCAACGTCAAGTCGCACCCCGGCAAGACCCTGGCCGGCTGCACCTACAGCCTCGACCTGCCGGCCGAGGACGAAGCGCCGGATGCCGCGTCCGGCGCGGACAGGGCCACGCCGCAGGCCTGAACGGCCTCCTGCTAGACTTGCCGCCACCGCCCGCGCACCGGGCGCAACGACCGAAGCAATGTCCGAAGACGACAGTAGTACCGCGCCGGAACCTGGCGAGAAGAAGCGCAACTGGCTCGAACGCCTGAGCGCGGCCTTTTCCGGCGAGCCCCACACCCGCGACGAACTGCTGGCCGTGCTGCAGACGGCCCAGCAGGACGGCCTGATCGCCGCCGACACCCTGCGCATGATGGAAGGCGCCATCGCGGTGGCCGAGCTGACCGTCGGCGACGTGATGATCCCGCGTTCGCAGATGGTGTCGCTGCCGGCCGAACGGCCGTTCCCCGAACTGATGGAGCAGGTGGTCGAATCCGGCCACTCGCGCTTCCCCGTGCACGGCGAGAACAAGGACGACGTGCTCGGCATCCTGCTGGCCAAGGACCTGCTGCGCGGCGCGCTCGCCGATGGCCGCCACGGCAGCCTGCACGAACTGCTGCGGCCGGCGGTGCTGATCCCCGAGTCGAAGAAGCTCAACGTGCTGCTCAAGGAGTTCCGGCTCTCGCGCAACCACATGGCGATCGTGGTCGACGAATACGGCGGCGTGGCCGGGCTGGTCACCATCGAGGACGTGCTGGAGCAGATCGTCGGCCAGATCGACGACGAGCACGACGAGACCGAGGACCACACCGCGCAGATCGCCATCCAGGCCGACGGCCGCTACGTGGTCGACGCGCTGACCGCGATCGAGGACTTCAACGAGCGCTTCGGCGCGACCTTCTCCGACGACGACTACGACACCATCGGCGGGCTGGTCACCGAGGCCACCGGCCACCTGCCCGAGATCGGCGACGAGCTCACCCTGGACCGCTTCGTGTTCCGCGTCGCCCGCGCCAACGCGCGGCGGGTGCAGGCGTTCCACGTCACCGTGCTGCCGCCCGACACCCGGGACGACGAGTGAACGCACGCCTGCGCCGCCTGCTGCCATGCCTGTTGCTGCTGTGCGCGCTGTTCGCCGGCAGCGTCTGCGCCGCCGATGACGATACCGCCGCGCCGCGCATCGGCGTGGTGACGATGCAGCCGGGCGAAGTGTTCTTCGAGCGTTTCGGCCACGACGCGCTGGTCGTGGCCGAACCGGACGGCGGCCGCGCCACGTCCTACAACTTCGGCTTCTTCGATCCTTCCGAGCCGGATTTCGTCGGCAACTTCGTGCGCGGGCGGATGATGTACTACCTCGTCGCGCTGCCGCTGGAGGAAGACCTGGCCCAGTACCGCGACGCCGGGCGCGGCGTCTCCATCCAGTGGCTGGACCTGCCGCCGCCGCAGGCGCGGGCGCTGGCCGCCGACCTGGCCGAGCGCGCGCGCCCCGAGAACGCGCGCTACCGCTACGACTACTTCACCGCCAACTGCTCGACGATGGTGCGCGACGCGCTCGACCGCGCGATGGGCGGCAGCCTGCGCGCGCAGCTGGCCGGCCGTTCGCGCGGCAACAGCTACCGCAGCGAGGCGGTGCGGCTGGCCTCGCCGTCACCGTGGATGTGGCTGGGCTTCGACCTCGGGCTGGGGCCGTGGGCCGACCAGCCGCTGTCGCGCTGGCAGGAAGCGTTCGTGCCGATGCGGCTGGCCGACGGCCTGCGCGAGGTCCGCAACGCGGCCGGCCGGCCGCTGGTGCGCGACGAGCGGGAACTGCTGCCGCAGCGCCTGCCACCGGAACCGGCCGAACAGCTGCGGCCGTGGTGGCCGTGGCTGCTGCTCGGCCTTGCCGGCGCCGGGCTGGTTTTCGCCGCGCGCGGCCGCCGCCGCCGCGTGCTGGGCGGCTTCGCATTGCCGTTCTGGCTGTTCTGTGGCGGCGCCGGCCTGTTGCTGGCCTGGCTGTGGGGCTTCAGCGAGCACCGCGCCGCCTGGGCCAACCGCAACCTGCTGCTGCTCTGCCCGCTGGCGCTGGCGCTGCTGCCGGGCGCCTGGCGCCTGTTGCGCGGGCGCGAGCCGGGGCGCTGGTTCGCGCGGCTGCTGTGGGCGGTGGCCGCCGTCGCCACGCTGTCGCTGCCGGTGCACTGGCTGTCGTTGCAGGCGCAGTTCAACATGCAGTGGATCGTGCTGCTGCTGCCCATCCACCTGGCATTGGCGCTGGTGCTGGGCCGGCGCGGCTTGGCGGCCGGCACCGGCTGAGGCACGATGCCGGCATGGAAACCGGCACCACTTCGTCCTCCAGCAACCCGCCCTGCGTCATCAACTGCATCTGCTACGACGCCGCCGGCAAGCCGCGGCCGATCGCGCTGGACGACATCGGCGAAACCCTGCGCGATCAGGCGCAGGGCTTCGTCTGGATCGGCCTGTACGAGCCGGACGATGCGGTACTGGCCAAGGTGCAGGAGGAATTCGGCCTGCACGACCTGGCCATCGAGGACGCCCTCAAGGCCCACCAGCGGCCCAAGGTGGAGGTCTACGGCGACTCGCTGTTCGTGGTGGTTCAGACCGCGCAGGTGCTGGACGAGCGCATCCACTACGGCGAAACCCATGCCTTCCTCGGCGCGCGCTACCTGGTGACGGTGCGCCACGGCGCCTCGATGTCGTACGCCCCGGTGCGCGCGCGGCTGGAACGCGAACCGGCGCTGTTGGCGCCGGGGCCGTCGTTCTGCCTGTACGCGGTGCTCGACGCCATCGTCGACAACTACCTGCCGATCACCGACAGCTTCCGCGACACCCTGGACCTGCTGGAGAAGGACATCTTCGCCGAGAGCTACCGGCGCCGCACCGTGGTGCGCCTGTACGAGCTCAAGCGCGAGCTCAACAAGATGCGGCTGGCGGTGGCGCCGCTGCAGGACGCGCTGGCGCAGCTGCAGCGCAACCCGGCGCAACTGCTGCACGACGAGGCGCGGCTGTACCTGCGCGACGTGCAGGACCATGCCGCGCGCGTCAACGACGCCATCGACACCCTGCGCGAGATGCTCGGCACCGCGCTGAGCGTGAACCTGTCGCTGGTCACGCTGGCGCAGGGCGAAACCGTCAAGCGGCTCGGCGCCTGGGCCGCGCTGCTGGCCGCACCGACGCTGGTCACCAGCTGGTATGGCATGAACTTCGCCGACATGCCGGAGCTGGCCGGCCGCTACGCCTACCCGTTGCTGATCGTGGTGGTCGGCGCGGCCTGCGTGGTGCTGTACCGGCTGTTCAAACGCTCCGGCTGGCTGTAGCACCCTACCTGTCCACTCCCGGGAAAACGCATGCAGAACGACACTCCCCACGCCCACCCGCGCCGCCGCTTCCTGCGCAACACGCTGGCGCTGGGCGCCACCCTGCCCCTGCTCGGGCAGGCGCGGGCCGCCAATGGCAACGACGACCACGCCGACGCCGCGCTGCCTGCGTCCATCCGCGCCCTGCAGCCGGTCGCGCAGCGGGTGGTGCCGATCACCGTCGCCGAACGCACGCAGCGCCTGGCGCGGGCACAGCAGCTGATGGACGAACACCGCATCGATGCCGTGTTCATCGGCGCCGGCAGCTCGCTGACCTATTTCACCGGCATGCACTGGTGGAACAGCGAGCGCCTGACCGGCGTGATCCTGCCGCGCAGCGGCGCGCCGGTGTACGTCACCCCGGAATTCGAGCGCGGCCGCACGCTGGAGCAGATCAAGTTCGGCGACGACGTGCGCGGCTGGCAGGAGGACGAGGACCCCTACGCGCTGGTCGCGCAGGTGCTGCGCGGCTTCGGCGCCGGCAGCGGCACCGTCGGCATCGAGGAAACCGTGCCGTTCTTCCGCAGCAAGGGCATCATGGATGCGCTGCCGCATGCGCGCTTCGTCGATGCCTGGCCGGTCACGGCAGGCTGCCGGCGGATCAAGAGCCCGGCGGAAATGGCGCTGATGCGGTTGGCCAACCAGACCACGCTGGCGGTGTACGAGGCGGTGTGGAAGGCGCTCGCGCCGGGCATGACCGAGGGCGACATCGCCGCGCTGGTCGCCGCCGCCTACGCCCGCACCGGGCTGCGCGGCAGCGCCGACGTCAACATCGGCAAGTACACCGCCTCGCCGCACGGCTCGGACGCGCCGCAGCGCCTGGTCGAAGGCATGCCGGTGATCTTCGACGGCGGCTGCAGGGCCGACGGCTACACCAGCGACATCACCCGCACCGTGGTGCTGGGCCAACCCGGCGACGACATCCGCCGCGTGTTCGACATCGTGCTGCAGGCGCAGACCGCCGCGCTGGAGGCCGCGCGCCCCGGCGTGGCGATGGAGGCGCTGGACGCGGCCACGCGCAAGGTCATCACCGATGCCGGCTATGGCCCGGACTACCGTTATTTCAGCCACCGCCTGGGCCACGGCATCGGCATGGACATGCACGAGTGGGACTATCTGGTGCGCGGCAACCGGCACCTGCTGGAACCGGGCATGACCTTCAGCGACGAGCCCGGCATCTACATCCCCGACCAGTTCGGCGTGCGCCTGGAGGACATCCTGCACATCACCGAGGACGGCGCCGAATTGCTGACCCCGCAGAGCCCATCCATCGACCAGCCGTTTGGTTGATCCCGATGCGGCGCTGGCCGTGGATGCGGGGTTTCGACCAGTCACAAGCCATTCGACCCATCGTAGATGCGGGGCTTGCCCCGCATGCGGCTCTGCCGGGAAAGCCCCATTCGACCCACCGTAGATGCGCATGCGGCTCTGCCGGGAAAGCCCGTGTACGGGGCAAGCCCCGTACCTACGAATCCAGGCCAGCGATGTCGCCGCTCAGGCGACGTAGATCGTCTTGATGTTGGTGAACTCGCGGATGCCGTGCTCGGCCAGTTCGCGGCCGAAGCCCGAACGCTTGCTGCCGCCGAACGGCAGGCGCACATCGCTCCTGACCACCGCGTTGACGAAGGCCGCGCCGCATTGCAGCTGCGCGGCGACCTGCTCGCCACGCGCGGCATCGCGCGTCCACACGCTGCCGCCGAGGCCGAAGCCGGTATCGTTGGCCACGCGCACCGCCCCGGCCTCGTCCTTCACCCGCAGGATCGCCGCCACCGGGCCAAACAGTTCCTCCTCGTAGGCCGGCATGCCCGGCGCCACATGGTCGAGGATCGACGCCGGATAACCGGCGTGGCTGCCGGCGATCGGCTCGCAGCCCAGCAGCGCCCTCGCACCCTTGTCGATGCTTGCGCGCACCTGCCGGTGCAGCCCGTCGCGCAGGTCGGCGCGCGCCATCGGCGCCAGCGTGGTGGCTTCGTCCCGCGGATCGCCGTACACGCGCGCCTTCGCCGCCTCGACGAAGCGCTGCACGAAGGCGTCGGCGATGGATTCGACCAGCACGAAGCGCTTGGCGGCGATGCAGGTCTGCCCGGCATTGTCGAAGCGCGACTTCACCGCCGCCGCGACGGCCACGTCGAGGTCGGCATCGTCCAGCACCACGAAGGCGTCGCTGCCGCCCAGCTCCATCACGCACTTCTTCAGCTGGTCGCCGGCATTGGCGGCGATCGAGCGCCCGGCGCGTTCGCTGCCGGTCAGCGTCACCGCCTTGACCCGAGGGTCGCGCAGCACGCCGGCGGCCTGCTCGTTGTCGATATGCAGCACGTCGAACACGCCGGCGGGCATGCCGGCGTCGGCCAGCACCGCGGCGATCAGGTCGGCGCAGCCGGGCACGTTGCTGGCATGCTTGAGCAGGGCGACGTTGCCGGCCATCAGCGACGGCGCCAGGAAGCGGAATACCTGCCAGATGGGGAAGTTCCACGGCATCACCGCCAGTACGCAGCCAATCGGCTGGTAGACGACGTAGCTGCGCCGCGCCTCGGTGGCGATGGCGTGCGGCGCCAGGTAAGCGGCGGCGTGGTCGGCGTAGTACTCGCAGGCCGCCGCGCTCTTCTCGATCTCGCCCAGCGCCTCGCCGCGCAGCTTTCCCATTTCGGTGGTCATCGCGTGCTGGATGTCGTCGCGGCGCGCGCGCAGCCCGGCGGCGACCTTGCGCAGCAGGGTTCCCCGCTCCGGCAACGCCAGCGCCGACCAGGCCGGGAACGCCGCCTCGGCGGCGGCCAGGCGCCGCTCGATGGCGGCCGCGTCCATCAGCGCGATGGTGCGCCCGGCGTGGCCGGTGAAGGGATCTACGATCTGGTACGAAGCCATGACGGCACACCTGCATCCAAGGATGGCCGCCATGCTAGCGCCGGGCATGTTGCGGCCGGGTCAAGCCGGCGCCGTTCCGCCGCGGGAAAAGCGTCAGCCGTTGTCCTGCAACGCCAGCTGCATGTCGCGCTGGCGGCGCTTCTCGGCGCGCGCCGAGATCCACCAGCCCAGCACCGCCACCAGCGACACCGCCAGCACCAGCAGGCTGGCCAGCGCGTTGATCTTCGGGCTCACGCCCATGCGCACCGAGGCGAAGATCTTCATCGGCAGCGTGGTCGAGCTTGGGCCGGCGACGAAGCTGGCGATCACCACGTCGTCCAGCGACAGGGTGAAGGCCAGCAGCCAGCCGGACAGCAGCGCCGGGGCGATGATCGGCAGGGTGATCAGGAAGAACACCTTGACCCGGTTGGCGCCCAGGTCCATCGCCGCCTCCTCCAGCGAGCGGTCCAGCTCCTGCAGGCGCGAGGACACCACCACCGTCACGAAGGAAAAGGTGAAGGTGACGTGCGCGATCCAGATCGCCACCACGCCCTTGGACGGCAGCCCGAACAGCCCGCCCATCGACACCAGCATCAGCAGGATCGACAGGCCGATGATGACCTCGGGCATCACCAGCGGCGCGGTGACCAGCGCGCCGAACACGGTCTTGCCGGGGAAGCGCCGGAAGCGGGTCATCGCCATCGCCGCCAGCGTGCCCAGCACCATCGCCGCGGTCGCGGTCCAGAACGCGACCTTGAGGCTGACCCATGCCGCTTCCAGCAGCTGGCGGTCGCGGAACAACTCGCCGTACCACTTGGTCGAGAACCCCGCCCACACCGTCGCCAACCGCGAGGAATTGAACGAGTACAGCATCAGCAACAGGATCGGCAGGTACAGGAAGGCGAAGCCGAGCAACAGCACGCTCCAGCCCAACCACGAGCGATTGCGCACCATGCTCATGCCAGTTTCCCTTCCAGCTCGCGCTGCTGGGCGCGGTTGAACACCAGGATCGGGATCAGCAGCAGCACCAACATCACGATCGCCACCGCCGAGGCCAGCGGCCAGTCGCGGTTGTTGAAGAACTCGCCCCACAGCACCCGGCCGATCATCAGCGTGTCCGGGCCGCCGAGCATTTCCGGGATCACGAACTCGCCCACCGCCGGGATCATCACCAGCATGCAGCCGGCGACGATGCCGCTGCGCGACAGCGGCAAGGTGATGCGCACGAATGCCTGCCACGGCTTGGCGCCGAGGTCGTAGGCCGCCTCCAGCAGGCGGTTGTCGAGCTTGACCAGGTTGGCGTACAGCGGCAGCACCATGAACGGCAGGTAGCAGTAGACGATGCCGATGTACGCCGCCAGCGGCGTGTACAGGATGTGCAGCGGCTCGTGGATCAGGCCCAGGCCGAGCAGCGCGCGGTTGACCAGGCCATTGCTGTCGAGGATGCCGATCCATGCATAGACGCGGATCAGGAACGAGGTCCACGACGGCAGCACCACCAGCATCATCGCGATGTTGCGCGCCGACGGCGACATGCGCGAGATCACGTAGGCCATCGGGTAACCGAGCAACAGCGTGAGCAGGGTCGAGACCAGCGCGATCCGGATCGAGCTGAGGTAAGCCACCGCGTACTGGCTGTCGGTAAGCAACTGGGTGTAGTTGCCGAGGTTGAGCTTGACGCTGAAGGCGTTGTCCACGTATTCGACGATGGACGTGTACGGCGGCATCGCCACGGCCATCTTCGCGAACGAGATCTTCAGCACGATCAGGAACGGGATGGCGAAGAACAGCAGCAGCCACAGGTAGGGCACGCCGATCACCGCCGAACGCGCGCCCGGCAACCATTGCCGCAGCCGCTGGCGCAGCGTGACAGCTTCGTTGATGTCGCTGGCGGGGTTGGCGGCGGGCGTGCTCATGAGGTCAGCACCACGCCGTCGTTGTCGTCCCAGCTCACCCAGACTTCGTCGTTCCAGGTGATGCCCTCGCTGTCCCAGCGCTTCATGTTGGCGAAGTTGGACAGGATCTTGGCACCGCTGGGCAGGCGCACGTGGAATACCGAGTGGCTGCCGAAATAGGCGATGTCCTCGACCACCCCGCGCGCCTTGTTGGTATCGCCCTCGGGTTCGTCCTTGGCGATGTGCACCTTCTCCGGGCGCAGCGCGAACGCCACCGGCTGGCCTTCGTAGCAGGTGATGCCGTGGCCGACGTAGATCGGCGCGGGGAAATCGGCGGTGCGCACGGTGACGTACTCGGGCAAATCCTCGTCGATCACGCCCTCGATCAGGTTGACCGAGCCGATGAAGCCGGCGACGAAGCGGTTGGCCGGCTGCTCGTAGATGTCGTCCGGCTTGCCGATCTGCTGGATCCAGCCCTGGTCCATCACCGCGATGCGGGTGGCCATGGTCATCGCCTCTTCCTGGTCATGGGTGACCATCACGCAGGTCACGCCGAGCTGCTCGATGATGCCGACCAGCTCCAGCTGCATCTTCGAGCGCAGTTTCTTGTCCAGCGCGCCCATCGGCTCGTCCAGCAGCAGCAGCTTGGGGCTCTTGGCCAGCGACCGCGCCAGCGCCACGCGCTGTTGCTGGCCACCGGACAACTGGTGCGGCTTGCGCTTGGCCAACTGCTGCAACTGCACCAGCTCCAGCATCTCGCCGACGCGGCGGGCAATGGCATCCTTGGCCATGCCGTCCTGCTTCAGGCCGAAGGCGATGTTCTGCTCCACGCTCATGTGCGGGAACAGCGCATAGGACTGGAACATCATGTTGATCGGCCGCTCGTACGGCGGCAGCGCGTTGAGCTCCTGGCCGTCGAGCAGGATCTTGCCGCCGGTGGGCGTCTCGAAGCCGGCCAGGCAGCGCAGCAGCGTCGACTTGCCGCTGCCCGAGCCGCCGAGCAGCGCGAATATCTCGCCCTTGCGCACGTCGAGGTTGACATCGTCGACGGCGACGAAGCCGTCGAACTCCTTGCGCAGGTCGCGGATGGACAGGTAGCCGGGCTCGCTGTTCAGGGCGAGCGTTTCCGGCTTGGCGTCAACGGGCATGGAAAGCTCCGAAGGGGCGTCAGAAAAACCAAGGGGAACCGTAGGAGCGCACCTTGGTGCGCGATGGGTTTCCCCGGTAATGCCCCATCGCGCACCAAGGTGCGCTCCTACGGGAAACCGGCGTTATCGTCCGGTCTTGATCTCCGTCCACAGCCGCGTATAGAGCTTGTCCACGTCCGGCGGGTTGATCGCATAGGTGAACATCTTCGCCGCCACCTCTTCCGACGGATAGATGGTCCTGTCCTCGCGGATCGCCTCGTCCACCAGCGGCGTGGCCGGCGTCACCGGATTGGCGTAGTGGGTGACGTTGGTGTTGTTGGCCGCCACCTGCGGTTCGAGCAGGTAGTTGATGAACGCATAGGCGTTCTCCGGATGCTTGGCGTCCTTCGGGATCGCCAGCATGTCGAACCACTGCGGCGCGCCTTCCTTCGGGATCGAATACGCCACTTCCACGCCGTTGCCGGCCTCCTCGGCGCGGTCACGGGCCTGGATGATGTCGCCCGACCAACCCACCACCAGGCAGGTGCTGCCGTTGGCCAGCGAACCGACGTACTGGCTGGAGTGGAAATTCTGCACGTAGGGGCGGATCGACTTGAGCAGCTCGGCGGCCTTGCCGATCGTGGCCGGGTCGGTGCTGTGCGGGTCCTCACCGAGGTAGTGCAGCGCGATCGGGATCATGTCCGCCGGCGTGTCGAGGATGGTGACGCCGCAGTCCTTCATCTTGCCGATGTTCTCCGGCTTGAACACCAGGTCCCAGCTGTTGGCGATGTCGGTGCTGCCGCCGAAGCGCTCCTTCAGCTTGGCCACGTTGTAGCCGATGCCGGTGGTGCCCATCATGTAGGGCACGCCGTACTTGTTCTCCGGGTCCTGCCCGGCGATGCGCGCCATCACCCCGGCGTCGAGGTTGGCCAGGTTAGGGATCCTGCTCTTGTCCAGCGGCAGGAACACGCCGGCCTGGATCTGGCGGCCGAAGAAGTTCAACGTCGGCACCACGATGTCGTAGCCGCTGTCGCCGGTGAGCAGCTTGGTCTCGACCATCTCGTCGCTGTCGAACACGTCATAGGTGACCTTGATGCCGGTCGCCTGCTCGAAGTTCGGGATGGTGTCCTCGGCGATGTAGTCCGAATAGTTGTAGACGTTGAGGACCTTGGCCTCGCCGCCCTCGGCGCCCGCAGCGCCCTCCTGCGTGCCACCACAGGCGGCAAGCAGGGAGGCGGCGACGGCAACGGTCAGGATGCGCAGATTCATGGATTCTCCAGGGTGGGCCGGAAGGAAGATGGATGGCATTGTCACACGGGGGGCCCGTAGGAGCGACGTGAGCCGCGATGAAGCTTTCCCGGTACCGCCCGTCGCGACTCACGCCGCTCCTGCAGTCGCATCCTGCAAATGCAGGCATTCAGACATTGAGCAGCAGGAACTCGCGCTCCCACGAGCTGATGACGCGGAAGAAGGTTTCGTATTCCTTGCGCTTGACCGAGACGTAGGCGCGGCAGAAGCGCTGGCCCAGCAGTTCCTGCAACGGCTGGCAGCCCTCCAGCCCATCCAGCGCCTCGCCCAGCGAGCGCGGCAGGTCGTAGCCCGGCGCCTTGGCGTTGCCGCTGACCGGTTCGCCCGGCTGCAGCTGCTCGCGGATGCCGAGCAGGCCGCAGGCCAGGGTCGCGGCCATCGCCAGGTAGGGGTTGGCGTCGGAACCGGCGAAGCGGCTCTCCACGCGGCTGTTCTCGGCGCTGTCGATCGGCACGCGCAGGCCGCAGGTGCGGTTGTCGAAGCCCCACTCCACGTTGCTCGGCGACACCTCGCCGAACACCAGCCGGCGGTAGGAGTTGACGTTCGGGGCGAAGAACGCCATCGCCATCGGCACGTATTTCTGCAATCCGCCCAGGTAGTGCATGAACAGCGGGCTGTAGTCGCCCTCGCCTTCGCCGGCGAACACGTTGGCACCATCGCTGGCGCGCACCAGGCTCTGGTGGATGTGCATCGCGCTGCCCGGCTCGGTCTCCATCGGCTTGGCCAGGAAGGTGGCGTAGACGCCGTGGCGCATCGCCGCCTCGCGCATGGTGCGCTTGAACAGGAACACCTGGTCGGCCAGCGCCATTGCGTCGGCGTGGGTGAAGTTGACCTCCAGCTGCGCCGCGCCGGATTCGTGGATCAGCGTGTCCACGTCCAGCTTCATCGCATCGCAGTAGTCGTACATCAGGTCGAGGATGGGGTCGAACTCGTTGACCGCGTCGATCGAGTACGACTGCCGCGCCGTCTCCGGGCGCCCGGAACGGCCGGCCGGCGGCAGCAGCGGGAAATCCGGGTCGGTGTTCTTCTGCACCAGGAAGAACTCCACCTCCGGCGCCACGATCGGGGTCAGCCCCAGTTCCTCGTAGGCGGCCAGCACCCGCCGCAGCACGTTGCGCGGGGCCAGTTCGTGCGGCTGGCCGTCGCGGGTATGGCAGTCGTGGATCACCTGCGCGGTGGGATCGGTGGCCCACGGCACCATGCGCACCGTGTCCGGGTCCGGGCGCAGCACCATGTCCGAATCGGCCGGCGCCACCAGCTCGTAGTAGTCGTCGGGGAAGTCGCCGGTGACGGTGGTGGCGAAGATGCCCTCGGGCAGGCGCGTGCCGTAGTCGTGGCGGAACTTGTCGGCCGGGATGATCTTGCCGCGCGCGTTGCCGGTGATGTCCGGCACCAGGCACTCGACCTCGGTGATGTTGCGCTCCTTCAACCAGCGCAACAGGGCGCTGCCTTCCTGCACGGCGGGGACGGTCTTGCGGTTGCGCGGGCGCGGCTTCATGACGGTTCCGTTGCGTTTCCGTGGCAGCCGGCGACAGGGTGGCCGTGGCGATGCCGGGCACGATGATTGCGCTGGCACGCTACCGCCGCGATGACGTTTAGGCAACAGCGCGGCGGCTACACTCCGCGCATGCCCGACGCCCCCGCCCGGCCCGATCATCCGCCCAGCTGGTACGCGGCCAGCCTGCCGCCATCGGCGCCACGCGCACCGCTGCAAGGCGCGGCCCGCACCGACGTGGCGGTGCTCGGTGCCGGCTACACCGGGTTGACCACCGCGCTGGCGCTGGCCGAAAAGGGCTACCGGGTGACGGTGCTGGAGGCCGCGCGCGTCGGCTGGGGCGCCTCCGGCCGCAACGGCGGGCAGGCGCTGGCCGGCTACGGCTGCGACCTGCAGGTGCTGGAGGCGCGGCTGGGCGCAGCCGATGCGCGCCTGCTGTTCGACTTCTCCCGCGATGGCCTGCGCATGCTGAAGGAACGCATCGCCCGCCACCGCATCGACTGCCACTGGCGCGACGGCCACGCCAACGTGGCGATCCGCCCGCGCCAGCTACGCGCGCTGCGCGCCGACACCGAACGGATGGCGCAGCGCTACGACTACCCGCTGCAATGGTGGGACCGCACGCAGCTGCAACAGCAGCTGGCCAGCGAACGCTACCTCGGCGCGCAATACGACCCGGCCGGCGGCCACCTGCATCCACTGGCCTATGCGCAGGGACTGGCCCGCGCCGCCGAGGCGGTGGGCGTGGTCGTGCACGAGCAATCGCCGGTGACGCGACTGCAACGTAGCCCGCGGCCGGTGCTGCACACCGCACGGGGCCGGGTCGAGGCCGACTTCGTGGTGCTGGCCGGCAACGCCCTGCTGCGGGGCATCGCGCCGGAACTGGAAACGCGGATGATGCCGGTCGGCACCTGGATCGGCGCGACCCCGCCCCTCGGCGCCGAACGCGCGCACGCCCTGATCCGCAACGACATGGCGGTAGCCGACGTGAACTGGGCGCTGGATTACTTCCGCCTCAGCCACGACCACCGCCTGCTGTTCGGCGGGCAGGCCAGCTACTCGGCGCTGCCGCCGCCAGGCCTGCGCACGGCGATGCTCCGGCGCATGCGCAGGGTGTTCCCGCAGCTGGCCGACGTGGGCCTGGACTACCTGTGGGGCGGCTGCATCGACATCACCCGCAACCGCGCCCCTCACTGGGGCCGGCTCGCGCCCAACCTCTATTTCGCGCAGGGCTTCTGCGGCCACGGCGTGGCCAGCACCGGGCTGGCCGGCGAGGTCATCGCCGCCGCCATCGCCGGCCAGGCGCAGCGGCTGGACGTGTTCGAGCGCATCGGCCACCGCCGCTTTCCCGGCGGGCCAGCGCTGCGCATGCCGCTGCTGGTGGCGGCGATGAGCTGGTACAAGCTGCGCGACCGGCTGTGGTGAGTACCCTGCTGAAGAATCGCCGCCAGCGGCCGCTATCACCTAGTTGAGAACCTCTCCACGCCCGCCATGTCCCCTTACCCGCACGCCACGCCGACGCTCACGCCGCTGCCGCAGCGCATCCTGCTGGTCGAGAACTCGCGCACCTTCACCACGATGCTGCGCGAGGCCATCGAGCAGCGCCTGGAGTTGCCGGTCAGCGTGGCCACCACGCTGGCCGAGGCCGGCGAGCTGCTCGACCGCGAAGACGGTTGGTTCCTGGTGCTGACCGGGCTGGTGCTGGCCGACGGCGACCGCGACCGGGTGGTGGAGTATTTCGTCGGCCGCGGCCTGTCCACCATCGTGGTCAGCGGCGTCTACGACGAGGACCTGCGCAAGCGCGTGCTGCAGCAGGACATCATCGACTACGTGCTGAAGAACACCCCCGGCAGCCTGGACTACCTGGTCTGGCTGGTGCAGCGGCTGGAGCGCAACCGCCGCATCGCCGCGCTGGTGGTGGACGACTCGCCATCGGCCCGCGGCTATGCCGCCTCGCTGCTGGGCCTGTACGGCTACCAGGCCATCCAGGCCGGCGACGGCCCGTCCGCGCTGCAGGCGCTGGAGGCCAACCCGGCCATCCGCCTGGTGGTGGTGGACCAGGAAATGCCCGGCATGGACGGGGTGGAACTGACCCGCCGGCTGCGCACCCTGCGCGCGCGCGACAAGGTGGCGGTGATCGGCATTTCCGGCAATTCCGATCCCTCGCTGATCCCGCGCTTCCTCAAGAACGGCGCCAACGACTTCCTGCGCAAGCCGTTCTCGCGCGAGGAATTCTTCTGCCGCATCTCGCAGAACGTGGACCAGCTGGAATTGATCGGCACCCTGCAGGACCTGGCCACCCGCGACTTCCTCACCGGCCTGCCCAACCGCCGCAACTTCCTTGAACAGGCCACGCACCGGCTCGAAGGCCACGCGCCCGGCGACGGCAGGCTGGCCGTGGCGATGCTGGACATCGACCACTTCAAGCACATCAACGACAGCCACGGCCACGAGGCCGGCGACCAGGCCCTGCGCGCGGTGGCCGCGGTGCTGCACGCCCACACCCGCCCGCGCGACATCAGCGCCCGCTTCGGCGGCGAGGAATTCTGCCTGCTGCTCAACGGGCTGGACGAGGACGCCTGCGCCGCGCACCTGGAGCAGCTGCGCGCCGCCATCGCCGCGCTGGAAGTGGCGCTGGGCGAACACACCCTGCGCATGACCGTGAGCATCGGCGCCTGCCATCTGCAGGCCGGCAGCAACACCCTGCACGAACTGCTGGGCGAAGCCGACCGCCAGCTCTACCTGGCCAAGGCCGGCGGCCGCAACCGCGTGCACATCGCGGCCACGCCCTGAGCGGCCCGGCAAGCTGAATCGCCGCAACCGCCCGTTGATCCGGATCAACGCCGCGCGTCGCCATCGCCCCTAGAGTCCCGCCCGAAGCACATGGCGGAGGAACAACGATGGCACTACTGGTATGGCAGGACGACCTCAACACCGGCGTGGAGGTCATCGACCACCAGCACATGCGCATCGTGGAAATGCTCAACCACCTGCACGCGGCGCAGAAGAGCATGCAGCGCATCGCCGTCGGCGAGGTGATCGACGAGCTGATCGACTACACGCTGTCGCACTTCGCCTTCGAGGAAGAACTGATGGAGGAGGCCGGCTATGCGTTCTGCGCCGCGCACAAGCGCGTGCACGAGGTGTTCATCAAGCGCGTCTCCGAATACCGCATGCGCTTCGAGGCCGGCGAGGACATCACCGACGAACTGCGCAACATGCTCTCGCGCTGGCTGTTCAACCACATCCGCGGCGACGACAAGGCCTATGCCGAACAGGTCAAGCGCCACCTCAACAAGTTCGCCCGCGAGCACGAGGAAGGCGGCTGGCTCGGCCGCACGCTCAAGCGCCTGTTCCACTGACCCACGCGGCAGCGGCGCCGGCCGCGATGGCGTTGCGCCCACCGGGCGCCATCGCGGCGGACGCCTCCGCCACGCGCGGCATTCACTCGACCAGGAAGGTCACCCGCATGTTCACCCGCCACTCGGTGACGTTGCCCTGCGCGTCGGTAACCGCCTTGGTCTCGTTGACCCACGCGCCCTGGATGCCCTTGACCGTCCCGGCCACCTTCTTCAAGCCACCGCGGACCGCGTCCTCGATGCTGGTCGTGGACGACGCGCTGACTTCGATGATCTTTGCCACTGACATGATCGGCTCCTCGTTGGTTGCACCACGAACCATTCGTGGCAGCCCGCAGCATGGCCGCAGCCGTGTTAAAGCATTGACACGAGGTGCTAGCATCGCAGCGCAATGAATCCCGCCCCCAACCTCATCCTCGTCGGCCCGATGGGCGCCGGCAAAACCAGCATCGGCCGTCGCCTGGCCGAGCGCTTCGGGCTGGAATTCGTCGACGTCGACCAGGCCATCGTCGAGGACGTGGGCAGCGGCATTCCCGCCATCTTCGAGAACGTCGGCGAGCACGGCTTCCGCGCGCACGAGAAGCGCGTGCTGGCCGCCCTGCTCGAACGCGGCGGGCAACTGGTTTCCACCGGCGGCGGCGCGGTGCTGGATGCCGACAACCGCCAGCGCATCCGCAGCCGCGGCTTCGTGGTTTGGCTGCGCGTGGGCGTGCCCGCGCAGTTGCAGCGCCTGCAGCGCGACAAGTGCCGCCCGCTGCTGCAACGCGAGGACCGCGAACAGGTATTGCGCGACATGGCCGCGCTGCGCGACCCGCTGTACCGTGAGGTCGCCGACCTGATCCTCGATACCGACGCCCACTCCCCCGTCGAGGCCACCGCGCAACTGGTGGTGCGCGTGGCCGCGCAGTGGCAGAACCCGGAATTCTCCGCATGAACGCATCCCCGCGCAGCGTCGCCGTCGGCGGCGAACGCCCATATTCGATCCACATCGGCCCCGGCCTGCTGGGCGACGCCGGCCTGCTCACCGCCGCCCTGCGCGGCCGCCACGTGCTGCTGGTCAGCGACGACACCGTGGCGCCGCTGTACCTGCAGGGCGTGCGCGAGACCCTGCAGGCCGCGCGCCCGGAGCTGATGATCGGCCAGCACCTGATCCCTGCCGGCGAGGCCTCCAAGACCCTGCACGAATTCGGCGGCGCGATCGACGCGCTGGCCGCGCTGGGTGCCACCCGCGACGCCTGCGTGCTGGCGCTGGGCGGCGGCGTGGTCGGCGACCTGGCCGGGTTCGCCGCGGCCTGCTGGATGCGCGGCGTCGATTGCGTGCAGCTGCCCACCACCCTGCTGGCGATGGTGGATTCCTCGGTCGGCGGCAAGACCGCGGTGGACATCCGGCAAGGCAAGAACCTGGTCGGCGCCTTCCACCCGCCGCGCGCGGTCATCGCCGACACTGGCGTGCTGCGCAGCCTGCCCGCGCGCGAACTTCGCGCCGGGCTGGCCGAGGTCATCAAGTACGGCTGCATCCGCGACCCGCTGTTCTTCCAGTGGCTGCAGGCCGAGCGCGCCGCGCTGCTGGCCGGCGACGATGCCGCGCTGGCGCAGGCCATCGCCCGCAGCTGCGAGCACAAGGCCGAGATCGTCGAACGCGATCCGCTGGAAAAAGGCGAGCGCGCCCTGCTCAACCTCGGCCATACCTTCGGCCACGCCATAGAGACCGCGCAGGGCTACGGCGCGCCCGACAACGACAACCTCAACCACGGCGAAGCGGTGGCGGTGGGCATGGTACTGGCGGCAAGGCTGTCGGCGGCGCTGGGCATGGCCGATGCCGCCGATGCCGAAAGCCTGCGCGCGCTGCTACAGGCTTACGGCCTGCCCACCGCGATCCCGGCCGGGCTGGCACCGGAAACCCTGCTGCAGCACATGCGCCTGGACAAGAAGAACATCGCCGGCCGCCTGCGACTGGTGCTGTGGCGCGGCATCGGCAAGGCCGAAGTGGTGCCGGACGTGGACGAGGCCGCGGTACTGGACGTGCTGCGCGGCGGCTGACGCCCTGTAGCCCCGACCTACGATCCGCATCGGCAGACATGGCCTGCCCGGATCCCGCCGATGCAACCCGCAGCGGCTACAATCGGCAGCATGCGCGTCTACCTGCAGCAGCCGCCCAGCGGCAACGAATCCCCCCGCTACGTGCAGCTCTCGCTGATGCCCGACCTGCTCGGCGGCTGGGAACTGCTGCGCGAAACCGGCCAGACCGGCGGCCGCTCGCAACTGCGGCGCGAGCTGTTCCTGCAGCAGGACGAGGCCCGCCACGCCTTCGAGAAGGCGCGCGACACCCAGATCAAGCGCGGCTTCCAGGTGGTGTTCACCAGCGGCGAACCGCATCCCTGACCGGCCCCTGCAAAGCCGGCCCCGTTCCAAGGAGTACCCGTGACCAGCCCCCTCCGCAACGACCGCTTCCTGCGCGCCCTGCGCCGCGAGCCGGTGGACTGCACCCCCGTCTGGCTGATGCGCCAGGCCGGCCGCTACCTGCCGGAATACCGCGCCACCCGTGCCAGCGCCGGCAGCTTCCTGGGCATGGCCAAGAACCCCGAAATCGCCTGCGAAGTGACGCTGCAACCGCTGCGCCGCTTCGACCTGGACGCGGCCATTCTGTTCTCCGACATCCTCACCGTGCCCGACGCGATGGGCCTGGGCCTGTATTTCGCCGACGGCGAAGGCCCGAAGTTCCACCGTCCGGTGCGCGACGCCGCGGCCATCGCCGGATTGGCGGTGCCGGACATGGAAACCGAACTGCGCTACGTGATGGACGCGGTGCGGTTGATCCGCCGCGAGCTGGACGGCAAGGTGCCGCTGATCGGCTTCTCCGGCAGCCCGTGGACGCTGGCCTGCTACATGATCGAAGGCGGCGGCAGCAAGGACTATGCGCGGATCAAGGCGATGGCGCTGAACGAGCCGCAGACGCTGCACAGGCTGCTTGAAGTGGTGACGGATGCGGTGATCGCCTACCTGTCGGCGCAGCGTACGGCCGGTGCGCAGGCGCTGCAGGTGTTCGACACATGGGGCGGCGTGCTGGGGCCGGCGATGTACCGCGAGTTCTCGCTGCGCTACCTGTCGCGCATCGCGCATGAACTGGAGCGCGGCGAAGGCGCCGGCCGCACCCCGCTGATCCTGTTCGGCAAGGGCACCGGCCAGTATGTGGCCGAGTTGGCCGCCAGCGGCGCCGAGGGCGTCGGCGTGGACTGGACCATCACCCTGGAAGACGCCGCGCGCGCGGCCGGCGGCAAGGTCGCGCTGCAGGGCAACCTCGACCCGGCCACGCTGTACGGCTCGCCCGAGGCCATCACCGGCGAAGTGGGCAAGGTGCTGGACAGCTACGCCGCCGGCAATGGCGGCTCGCGCGAGGGCCACGTGTTCAACCTCGGCCACGGCATGTCGCCGGACATGAACCCCGAGCACGTCGCCGTGCTGGTCGACGCCGTGCACCGCCTCAGCCGCCGCTGAAACCCTGCCCCCACGCAGTGCCGGGCCCGCCCGGCGCGGGCTTCACCGGGAAAGCCCCACGCAGGGCAATCCCAGCATCCACGATGACCGCGGGTCAAATCGACATGCGCCCCGCCTGCACGGGCGGGGCGACGCGCGGTAACGCCTAGACCGGTTCGGCCGGCGCCTGCAGGTCCGCGCGCCGCACTTCCTCGACGAAGCGGCGCATCTTCTCGCCGTCCTTCAGGCCGGGCTCCGACTCGATGCCGCTGGACACGTCCACGCCCCACGGGCGGGTGGCGACGATGGCGTCGAACACGTTGTCCGGACGGATGCCGCCGGCCAGCAGGAACGGCCGGTGCAGGCCGCCCGGCACCTGCGACCAGTCGAAGGTCATGCCGCTGCCGCCGCTGCCGCCCGGCGCATGGCTGTCCAGCAGGAAGCCGGCCGCCTGCGGATGCGCCTGCTGCAGTTCGCGCGCGGCGACGTCTTCGGCCCCGCCCATCGCCACCGCCTTCAGGTAGGGCATGTTGAACGCACGGCAGAAGGTGTCGTCCTCCTCGCCGTGGAACTGCAGCAGGTCCGGCCGCACCGTGCGCATCACCTCGCGCACTTCCTCGCGGCTGTTGTTGCGGAACAGTGCCACCACGTCGACCAGCGGCGCGACCGCCAGGCGCATCGCGCGCGCCTCGGCCGGCGCCACCCGGCGCGTGCTGCCGCGGGCGAAGACGAAGCCCACCGCGTCCACGCCCAGTTCGCCGGCCAGGCGGATGTCGCCGGCGCGGGTCATGCCGCAGAACTTGATGCGGGTACGGAACAGGACGCGGCTCACAGGGTCACCTCCGCCGGCAGTTGCCACTGGTCGGGATACAGCGGGCCGACGAACACCAGCCCCTGCGGCGGCGCGGTCGGGCCGGCGCGGTTGCGGTCGCGCAGGGCCAGCACCTCGCCGATCCAGCCTTCGGGCTTCTCGCCGGCTCCCACCAGCAGCAGCGAGCCGACGATGTTGCGCACCATGTGGTGCAGGAAGGCATTGGCCTGCACCTCCACCTCCACCACCTCGCCGTGGCGGGCGACGGCGATGGATTGCAGTTCGCGCCGCGCATGCAGGGCCTGGCATTGCACGCTGCGGAACGAACTGAAGTCGTTCTCGCCCAGCAGCGCCTGCGCGGCGCGGTGCATCGCCCCGGCATCCAGCGCGCGCCGCTCCCAGCTCAGTGTCTGCCGGTACAGCGCCGGGCGTACCTGGCGGTTGAGCAGGCGGTAGCGGTAGCGCCGCGCCCGCGCCGAGAAGCGCGCGTGGAAATCATCGGCCACCGGCACGCACCAGCGCACGCACACCGACGGCGGCAGCCGCGTGGTGGTGCCCAGCGTCCAACCGCGCGGGTCGCGCACGACGTCGCTGTCGAAATGCACCACCTGGCATTCGCCATGCACGCCGGCATCGGTGCGGCCGGCGCAGACCACGCTGACCGGCGCATCGGCGACCGAGGACAGCGCCTCCTGCAAGGTCGCCTGCACGCTGGGGCAACCACTTTCGCCCAGCTGCTGCCAGCCCTTGTAGTCGCTGCCGTCGTATTCCACGCCCAGCGCGTAGCGCATGCTCTCGAACCCCTTTCGTTGCGTGCCGTGGCGGCGGGCGGTCAGTCGCTTTCGCGCTCGGACCACACCGCCAGTTCGTTGCCGCCGGGCTCGACGAACTGGAAGCGGCGGCCGCCGGGAAACGCGAACACCGGCTTCACCACGGTGCCGCCGTGCGCTTCCACCGCGGACTGCACCGGCGCCAGCTGTGCCGCATACAACACGACCAGCGGCGCGCCCGTCCCGGTGGTGGCCGGGCTGCCGCGGAAGAAGCCGCCCTGCAATTGGCCGTCGTCGAAGGCGACGTAGTCCGGGCCGTAGTCCTCGAACCGCCAGCCGAACGCCTGTTCGAAAAAGCGCCGGCTCGCGGCCGGGTCGCGCGAGGCGAACTCCACGTAATCGATGCGGCCCTCGCGCTTCATCGTCCCTGCCTCAACCCAGCCGCGCCAGCAGTTCCAGCGCCTCGTCGCGGGCCTTCGGATCGGCGCCGGTCACCACCTCGTTGAGCAGCGTGCGCGCGGTTTCCGCGTCGCCCAGATCCAGATAGGCGATGGCCAGCTCCAGCCGCTCGCGGCCGGCCGGTGCCGGGTTGAGCGGAGCAACCCGGGCCATGCTGTCCACGACCGCGGCGGGGCGCTGCGGGGAGGCGGCTTCCGCGGGCGTCTCCACGATACCGCCGGTCGGGCGCGAGGCCTCGAACAGCAGCACCGGCGACTGCGGCTCGTCCTGCTCCGGCGCGGCCTCGGCGGCGGGCGCCGGCTGCGACCAGAACGGGGCCGCTTCGGCTTCGGCCTCGGGCGATGCCTCCTCGACCGCTTCGCGCGGTTCGTCGTCCAGCGCCTCGTCCACGGCCGGCCCGGCCGCCGGCATCGCCAGCGCGAAACTCGGCGTCGGCCGCGCGCCACGCGGGGCCGGCGGCAGCGGCGATGGCTTGCGCCGGCGCGACAGCCACCAACCCGCACCGGCCAGCAGTACCAGTACCAGACCCAGCCATGCCCACGGCATCGACGCCGGGGATTCCTGCTTGGCCGCATCGGCCAGGCGCTGCTGCGCGGCGGCCAGGTCCGAGTCCTTCATCGCGATCAGCGATTGCTGCTGCTCCTGCAGCTTTTCCAGCGCGGCGACGCGCTCGCGCAGTTCCTGCAGTTCGGCATCGCGCGTGGCGATGTCTTCCCGAGCCTGCCGCAGTTGTTCGTTTGCCGCCATGTCACCCTCGCCACCGGCATCGAGCCCGGTCATCGTTCCTGCGCTCTGCTGCCCGCCGGCCACGGCCGGGGCGATCTCCAGCCGCGCGCCGCTGGCCGCCGGCGCCGCACCGGCGTCGCCGCCGCTGGCCGCTGCCGTACCCGCCACTTCCGGCTGCGGGATCGGCGCGCGCGCCTGCCGCCACTGCGCGGTGTGCTCGCGCACGATGGCGCGCGCCTCGGCGGCGCTGACCTGCTCCAGCTCGTCCTGCCCCGGCACGCGCAGCACCGCGCCCTGCCGCAGCAGGTTGACGTTGCCGCGGATGAAGGCGTCCGGGTTGGCGCGCAGCAGCGCCAGCATGGTCTGGTCCAGCGAATGGCCGTTCTCGCGCGCCAGTTCGCTGGCGATCCGCGACAGCACCTGCCCCCGCTGCACCGGTGCCAGTTGTCCATCCGCACGCGCCGCCGCTGGCGCCGGCCTCGGTGCCGCCGGTGTCGTTGCCGGCGCGGCCGGCTGGGCCTGCGACGACGGGACCGGGGATGGAGCCGGGGTTTCGGCGGGTTCGGCCGGCAGCGGCTCGGGCTCGCGCACAATCAGGTTGTCCGGCGTCGCCGGTGCCTCGACCACCGGTTCGGCGACGGCCGCCGCCGTTTCCGGCGCGGACACCAGTGCCGAGTATTCACGCACCAGCCGGCCCTGCCCCCAATCGACCTCGATCAGGAATCCGACCGCCGGCACCTGCACCGGCGTGGCGCTGGTCACCCGCACCACCGCCCGCCCCTGCGCATCCTGGGCGAAAGCGAACTGCAGCTCGCTGACCAGCCCTTCCGGGGGCGCCAGTCCGACCCGCTCGAAGGTAGCCGGCGAGGCCAGCCCGACGCGGGCGTTGGCCAGCTCGTCCGGGTCGCTGGAAATCACCGGGATCTCGGCCAGCAATGGCTGGCCCGGCCGGGAGAGCACGCGGATGTTGCCCAGCCCCAACGCCATCGCGGCGCTGCTGGACAGCATCAGCAGCAGCGCGAGCACCGTTTGTATCGGGCGCATCGCGCCCTTGCCCCGTGGTTTCATGCGGCGAACTATAACGGCAGACCCGGCTTTCGAGTACCGTGCCCGCCCGGCCACGGTATCCCGATCACTGCACGGAGTCCGGCATCAGCCGCCGTTGGCGACCAGCTCGGCCAGCTGCACCGCGTTCAACGCCGCGCCCTTGCGGATGTTGTCGGCCACCACCCACAGGTTCAGGCCGCGCGGGTGCGAGAAGTCCTCGCGGATGCGGCCCACGTATACCGGGTCGGTGCCGGAAGCATGCGTCACCGGGGTCGGGTACCCGCCGGCCTTGCGCTCGTCCACCACCTTCACCCCCGGCGCGGCGGCCAGCAGCTCGCGCGCCTGCTCGACGCCGATCTTGGTCTTCGTCTCGATGTTCACCGCCTCGGAGTGGCCGTAGAACACCGGCACGCGCACCGCGGTGGGGTTCACCTGGATGCTGTCGTCGCCGAGGATCTTGCGGGTCTCCCACACCAGCTTCATCTCCTCCTTGGTGAAACCGTTGTCGAGGAATTCGTCGATGTGCGGGATCAGGTTGAAGGCGATCTGCACCGGGAACTTGCCCGGCTCGATCTCCTGGAAGCCCAGCAGCTGCGCGGTCTGCCTGCCCAGCTCCTCCATGCCGCTCTGGCCGGCGCCGGACACCGACTGGTAGGTGGCCACGTTGATGCGCTCGATGCCGTACTCGCGGTGGATCGGCGCCAGCACCGGCATCAGCTGCATGGTCGAGCAGTTGGGGTTGGCGATGATGCCGCGCGGGCGGTTCTTCGCCGCCTCCGGATTGACCTCGGACACCACCAGCGGCACGTCGTCGTCGTAGCGGAACGAGGACGAGTTGTCGATCACCACCGCGCCGGCGGCGGCGAACTTCGGCGCATATTCCTTCGAGATGCCGCCACCGGCGGAGAACAGCGCGATCTCGACGCCGGCCGGGTCGAAGCTGGCCAAATCCTCGACGGTGATCTTTTCGCCATTGAATTCGACGGTGTTGCCGGCCGAACGGGCCGAGGCCAGCACCGACAGCTTGCCGACCGGGAACTTGCGCTCGGCCAGGATGGCCAGCATGGTCTGGCCGACCGCGCCGGTGGCGCCGACGACGGCTACGTGGAAACGACGGGCTTCATTGCTCATGGGGAGTTCTCGAAAGGGGGGAGAGAGGGAGGACACACGTCGGGCCAGGTTCGGGGAACCTCCGGCAGGACAACCCGGAGGCTCCCTATCGTTTTTCGATCTTGCCGCCGGCAATGCTGTTGAGCGCATTGGCCGGATGACCGGCGTCCGCGCCGATGCCCAAGCCCGCCAGCAGGTTGTCCACCGCCACCTGCACCATCGCCCGGCGCGTGGCCAGCGAGGCGCTGCCGATGTGCGGGGTCAGCACGATGTTGCGCAGGGCCAGCAGCTCCGGCCGCACCGCCGGTTCGTTCTCGTAGACGTCCAGCGCCGCCGCTGCCAGCCGGCCACCAGCCAACGCAGCGGCCAATGCCAGCTCGTCGACGATGCCGCCACGGGCGATGTTCACCAGCGTGGCGGTCGGCTTCATCTTCGCCAGCGCCGCGGCATCGATGACGTGGTGGCTCTGCGCGGTGTACGGCAGCACCAGCAGCAGGTGGTCGGCGCTGGACAGCAGTTCGTCGAAACCGACGTAACGCGCGCCGACGTCCCGCTCCGTTTCCTGCGGCAGCCGCGAGCGGTTGTGGTACAGCACCTTCATGTCGAAACCGTGGTGGCCGCGGCGGGCGATGGCTTGGCCGATGCGGCCCATGCCGAGGATGCCCAGCGTGCTGCCGTGCAGGTCGGCGCCGAGCATGGTGGTGAACGACCACTGCCGCCAGTTGCCCTCGCGCAACCAGTGGTCGGCCTCGCCGATGCGCCGCGCCGCGGCCATCAGCAGTGCGAAGCCGAGGTCGGCGGTGGTCTCGGTGAGCACGTCCGGCGTGTTGGTGGCGACGATGCCCGCCGCGCTCAGCGCCGGGAGGTCGAGGTTGTTATAGCCGACGCCGATGTTGGCGACGACCTTCAGCGCCGGCGCATTGGCGATTTCCGCCGCGCCGATGCGTTCGTTGAGGGTGACCAGCGCGCCGTCGACGCCGGACAGGTGCGCGGCGATCGCGGCCGGTTCATGCGCGGCAACCTCCGCCGTGGCGACTACGTCGCAGTACGCGGCCAGCTGCGCGACGGTATCGTCGAACAGCGGCTGCGATACCCAGACGCGGGGCCGACGCTCAGCCATCGAGGCTTCCGGGGATGCGCGGGGAGACGTCGCCGACGTCGCCGCATTGCGCGCGGTGGCGCAGCGCCTGGTCCATCAACACCAGCGCCAGCATCGCCTCGGCGATGGGCGTGGCGCGGATGCCGACGCAGGGATCGTGGCGGCCAGTGGTGATGACCTCGACCGGGTTGCCGGCCACGTCCACCGTCGCGCCGGGCAGGCGCAGGCTGGACGTGGGCTTGAGCGCCATCGAGGCGACGATCTGCTGGCCGGTGGCGATGCCGCCGAGGATGCCGCCGGCATGATTGGACTGGAAGCCTTCGGGCGTGATCAGGTCACGATGCTCGGTGCCCTTCTGCGCGGCGCTGGCGAAGCCGTCGCCGATCTCCACGCCCTTGACCGCGTTGATGCTCATCAATGCCGCGGCGATCTCGCCGTCGAGCTTGCCGTAGATCGGCTCGCCCCAGCCCGGCGGCACGCCATCGGCCACCACGTGGACCCGCGCACCGACCGAATCGCCGGACTTGCGCAGCGCATCCATGTACGCCTCCAGCTCCGGCACCTGCGCCGCATCGGGCCAGAAGAACGGGTTGTCCTCCACCGCGCTCCAGTCGAAGCCTGCCGGGACGATTTCGCCCAGCTGCGAGAGGTAACCACGTACGGTCACGCCATGACGCTGCTTCAGCCATTTCTTGGCGATGACGCCGGCGGCCACGCGCATGGTGGTCTCGCGCGCGGAGGAGCGGCCGCCACCGCGCGGGTCGCGGATGCCGTACTTCTGCCAGTAGCTGTAGTCGGCATGGCCGGGGCGGAACTGCGCGGCGATGTTGCTGTAATCCTTGCTGCGCTGGTCGGTGTTGCGGATCAGCAGCGCGATCGGCGTGCCGGTGGTGCGGCCTTCGTACACGCCGGAGAGGATCTCCACCTCGTCGGCCTCGCGCCGCGCCGAGGTGTGGCGGCTCTTGCCGGTGGCGCGGCGTTGCAGGTCGTGGGTGAATTCCTCCGGCGCGATCTCCAGCCCCGGCGGACAGCCATCGACCACGCAGCCGATCGCCGGCCCGTGCGATTCGCCGAAGGTGGTGACGGTCAGCAGCTTGCCGAAGGAATTGGAGCTCATCGCTGCGCCGCCAGCTCGGCGATGCGCGCATGGTGGGCGCGCAATTCGGCGGCCTCGACCGCGAAGATGCCCATCTGCCCGACCTTGAACTCGATCCACGCCAGGTCCAGCTCCGGCAGCAGGCGCACCACGTGCTGCTCGCTGTCGCCAACCTCGCAGATCAGCAGGCCGTCCTCGGTGAGGTGGTCGGGCGCATCGCGCAGGATCTTCAGCACCAGGTCCAGGCCATCGTCGCCGGCGCGCAGCGCCAGTTCCGGCTCGTGCGCGTATTCGCGCGGCAGCGCGTCGGTCTCGTCGTTGGTGACGTAGGGCGGGTTGGTGACGATCAGCTCGTAGGTGCGGCCCTGCAGGCCGGCGAACAGGTCGCTCTTGACCAGCTCGACGTTGTGCGCGAGCAGGCGCTCCTTGTTCTCGGCGGCCAGCGACAGCGCGGCGTCGTTGATGTCGCTGCCGTCCACCTGCCAGTTCGGATGATGGTGGCCCATCGCGATGGCGATGCAGCCCGAGCCGGTGCACAGGTCCAGCGCGCGGGTGACTTCGCGCCCGGCCAGCCACGGCTCGAAGCCCTCCAGGATCAGCTCGGCGATCGGCGAACGCGGCACCAGCGCGCGTGCATCGCTCTTGAAGCTCAGCCCGGCGAACCACGCCTCACCGATCAGGTAGGCGGCCGGCACGCGCTCGGTGATGCGGCGCTCGAACAGCGCCAGCACCTGCTGTTTCTCGTCGCTCAGCACCCGCGCCTGGCCGTAGGCCGGGCCCATGTCCGGCGGCAGGTGCAGGGCGTGCAGTACCAGGCTGGTGGCCTCGTCCAGCGCGTTGTCGTAGCTGTGGCCGAAGGTCAGGCCCGCGGCGTTGAAACGGCTGGCGCCGTAGCGGATCAGGTCGATGATCGTGTGGAGTTCGGCGGCCGCCTGGGCAGTCATGGGGATACGGAAAGGCTTGAATGGACTGCGATTATAGGCACGCACCCGGTATATTGAGCGCCGGTTGCAGCCGAAACTTCGGCAATCGCCCGGCATCCTGCCCGCACCGCCATGCACCGACGCCTACCCACCACCCCGCCACGGAGAATCGGCCATGTTCAACCGCAATACCGGCATCGTCCTGGCCATCGCGCTGGCGGCGGCCCTGGGCCTGCTGCTGGCGCAGAAGGTGTTCGGCCCGGCCGGCACGGGCAAGCGCGACACCGGCTCGATCATTTTCTACCCCACCCCGCGCGCATTGCCGGATTTCAGCCTGAGCCAGTCCGACGGCACCCGCCTGATTCCCGGCGAACTGCGCGGACACTGGACGCTGGTGTTCCTCGGCTTCACCTCCTGCCCGGACGTGTGCCCGACCACGCTGGCCGAACTGGCGCGTGCACAGAAGCAGTGGGAAGGCATTCCCGAAAGCCTGCGTCCGCGCGTGGTGTTCGTCTCGGTCGACCCCGAACGTGATACCCCGGCACGGCTGGGCGAATACGCCCATGCCTTCCACAAGGACACCATCGCCGCCACCGCCGACGTGCCGTCACTGGAACGCTTCGCCACCCCGCTCGGCCTCGTGTTCCAGAAAGCGCCGGGCAAGAACTTCAAGACCAACCCGAACGACTACAGCATGGACCACTCGGCGAGCATCGCCGTGCTCGACCCCGAGGGCCGACTGGCCGGGCTGATGCGTCCCCCGTTCGATCCGCAGGCCATCGCCAGCGACCTGACCAAGCTCACCGGAAAATCCGCCCCATGAGTCTGCTGACAACGCTTACCTACGCGCTGCCACACCGTTTGCTGTCCTCGCTGGCCCGTTCGCTGGCCTATTCGCAAAACCCGCGCGTCTCGCGCTGGCTGATCGACACGGTGACAGAGAAATTCAACGTCAACCTGGCCGAAGCGGCCAACCCCGACCCACGCAGCTATCCCAGCTTCAATGCGTTTTTCACCCGCGCGCTGAAGCCCGACGCACGCATGGCCGACGCCGACCCACGCACCTTGCTGATGCCCGCTGATGGCCGCATCAGCCAGCTCGGCGCGATCGAGGATGGCCGCATCTTCCAGGCCAAGGGCCAGTCGTTCACCGCCGCCGAACTGCTCGGCGATGACGCCGATGCCATGCCGTTCGCCAACGGCCTGTTCGCCACCGTCTATCTGTCGCCGCGCGACTACCACCGCGTACACATGCCGTGGACCGGCACCCTGCGCGAAACCGTGCATGTACCGGGGCGCTTGTTCAGCGTCGGCCCCGACGCGGTGGCGAACGTGCCGCGGCTGTTCGCCCGCAACGAACGGCTGGTCTGCCACTTCGATACCGATTTCGGGCCAATGGTGCAGGTGATGGTCGGCGCACTGCTGGTCAGCGGCGTGGAAACGGTGTGGAGCGGCGAGGAAATCCCCGCCTACGGCGACCGCATCACCCGCAAGGACTGGCGCGGCAAGAACATCACCCTGGAGCGCTTCGCCGAGATGGCGCGCTTCAACTACGGCAGCACCGTGATCGTGCTGTTGCCGCCGGGCGTGGCGGAGTTTGATCCGGCGTTGCAGGCCGAAAGCCCGGTGCAGCTGGGGCAGGCATTGGCGCGGTTGACCGGCCAGTGATCTGCTGACAACTGGAGCAGCGGCCATGCACGGATTCCTCCGCAAGCAACGCCGGCTGCTCCTTGTGCTGGCGCTATTGGCAACCTGGCTTGCACTGTTTTCCGTTTGGTCTCGCTGGATCACCGCCGAGCCGCTGGACGAACCCATCGCACTCGCGCCTGCCGGCATGATCGACAGGGAAATCCATATCGTCGTGCCGGAGCATTACACGATTGTCATGCGCTTCATGCGCGCGGGCCGGTCGTCCGAGCAATGGCGTACTTTGCGTGACGGCATTGCTTCGACAACTGCAGGCATCCTTGTACCTGTCCGCTGGTCGCTGACAAGCGTATCCAATGGGCGAGCCGTGGCGTCGAGGGAGATTGATGCCATCGGGGCATACCGATGGTCCTCCTCCGATATCGACCGCGAGATCGGTGGGATCCGCGTCCCCTCCGGCCGCTACCGCTTCAAGGCGCAGGTCCTGCGTGACGTCCCGGAGTTTGCACACATCGATACGCGACTGGCGATGACGGGAACTCCCAAGGCCTCCTCCACGTGGCAAATCAGCCTCGTCTGGTGGGGAAGCATCGTCAACATGATGCTGGTCGGGCCGCTGATGGTCATCTTGTTGCTGGTCCTGCTTTGGCATGCAGCCCGCGCGTGCTGCACCGCGAAGAAGGCCAACTGACACCCGGATGGCTATGGAAAGCCTCGTGCCGGGCAAGCCCGGCACCTGCACGATGCCCTGCCCCTCGTAGATGCAGGGCTCGCACCGCATGGAGCGTCATCGAAAACTGCACTGGACACGCCCGACACCTGCGCCACTCCCGCAGCGCCTCACCACTCCGGCACACGCTCCGGCAGCAATGCGCGGATCACCTGCCCATCGGCGCTGGCAGCCAGTTTCTCGGCTTCGGCAATTGGAATATCCACTTCGACCAGCCAACCTTCCTCGTCGGCCTGCTCGCTGCGGATCACCTCCAATTGGTGCAGGCGTGAGCGCAGCCGCCCGGCTTCGGGCGGCAGCCGCACGCTGCCGGTGACGTGCTGCAGGCCCAATCGCTTGCCCAGCACCGATTGCAGCAGTTCCAGCCCGCGGCCATCACGTGCGGAAATCCATACGCGTTCGCGCCGCGCTTCATCCGGCACGCCATCCTGCGCGTCGTGGCGCACGTCCGCACCTTCGATGCGGTCGATCTTGTTGAACACCAGCAACTGCGGCAGCTCACCGGCACCCACGGCCTCCAGCACTTCGTCCACCTGGGCGATGCGCTCCTCGCGCAACGGATCGGCGGCATCGACCAAGTGCAGCAGGAAATCGGCCTCGCGCGCTTCGCTCAGGGTGGAGCGGAACGCGGCCACCAGTTCATGCGGCAGGTCGCGGACGAAGCCGACGGTGTCGGCCAGCATCGCATTGCCACCGGGCAGTACGATGCGGCGCACGGTCGGGTCCAGCGTGGCGAACAACTGGTCGGCGGCATACGCGCCGGCGCCGGTCAGCGCGTTGAACAAGGTGGACTTGCCGGCATTGGTGTAGCCAACCAAGGCCACGCGCGGCATCTCGCTGCGCACCCGCGCACGACGCATCTGGGTGCGCTGCACTTCCACCTTTTCCAGCCGCTTCTGCAATTGCTCCACGCGCTTCTGCAACAGGCGGCGGTCGGTTTCCAGCTGGGTTTCGCCGGGACCGCGCAGGCCGATGGAACCGCCGCGCTGGCGCTCCAGGTGGGTCCAGCCGCGTACCAGCCGGGTGGCGAGGTGGCGCAGCTGCGCCAGTTCCACCTGCAGTTTGCCTTCGTGGCTGTGCGCACGCTGGGCGAAGATGTCCAGGATCAGCCCGGTACGGTCGATCACCCGGCGCTCGAGGAAGCGTTCGAGATTGCGCTCCTGCACCGGGCTCAACTGATGGTTGACCAGCACCAGGTCGGCGCCGGTCGCCTCGGCGGCGGCCTTCACTTCGTCCAGCTTGCCGCTGCCGATCAGCGTTGAGGGGTTCGGGCGGTCCAGCCGCGCGGTCACGGTGGCCGCAATGCCTGCACCGGCCGAGCGGGCCAGGTCGGTGAACTCTTCCAGCACGTCCTCTTCGAGCTTGCCGAAGTGCGGCTGGATCAACAGCGCGTGTTCGCCTTTCTTCGAACGGTCAAACACGCGCCACGTCCTGCTTATTCGTTGTCGTCATCGCCTGCCTGGCCGTTGTCCGCCGACTGCACGTAGCCACCGCCCGGCCCGACCTTGACGTTGCGCGCCGGCACCACGGTGGAAATGGCGTGCTTGTAGACCATCTGGCTGACGGTATTGCGCAGCAGCACCACGAACTGGTCGAACGATTCGATCGTGCCCTGCAGCTTGATGCCGTTGACCAGGTACACCGACACCGGCACCCGCTCGCGGCGCAATGCGTTCAGAAAAGGATCCTGCAGGGATTGCCCCTTGGACATGTCAACTCCTCGTTATTGTTCTTATGGGCCGAAGCGGTTCCCCCCGCCGCTCCGGAGTGCCGATGGTACACCGCCGCACGCCCGCTCACCTTGCCAGAAACAGCGAAACCGCCTCGCGCAGGCGCGGCATGTCGCCGGCTGGGTCGAACCAGCGCGCATCCAGTTCGCCGCGCAGCCAGGTGAACTGGCGCTTGGCCAGTTGCCGGGTGGCGAAGATGCCCCTGTCGCGGAACTCGGCGGCGCTGCCCTGCCCGTCGAGGAACTGCCACGCCTGGCGGTAGCCGACCGCGCGGATGGCCGGCAGGTCCAGCGGGTTTTCCACCTCGGCCATCCGCGGCAGCGCGCGCAGGCGGCGCACTTCGTCGAGGAAGCCCTGCGCCAGCATCAGGTCGAAGCGTTTTTCGATGCGCCGGTGCAGCACCGCACGCTCGGCCGGCGCCAGCACCAGCTTCAGCACGCGCGCCGGCAGGCGGGCGATGCCGGGCTGTGCCTGCCAGTAGCTGATCGGCTTGCCGGTCAGGCGATGCACTTCCAGCGCACGCTGGATGCGCTGCGGGTCGGTGGCGTGGATGCGCTTGGCTGCCACCGGATCGATTCGCGCCAGTTGCGCATGCAGCACCGGCCAACCGTCGGTTTCGGCCTCGGCACTGATCTGCGCGCGGATGGCCGCATCGGCTTCCGGCATCGGCGACAGGCCCTGCAGCAACGCGCGGAAATACAGGCCGGTGCCGCCGGCCAGGACCGGCAGCTTGCCGCGCGCGACGATGTCGCGCACCGCCGCGGCTGCATCGCTGGCGAACTCGGCGGCCGAATAGGGCTGCCAAGGGTCACGCAGGTCCAGCAGGTGATGGGCGATGCCGGCACGCTCGGCGACGTCGGGCTTGGCCGCGCCGATGTCCAGCCCGCGGTACACCAGCGCCGAGTCGACGCTGACGATCTCACCGCCATGTGCCTGCGCCAGTTCGATGGCCGCCGCGGTCTTGCCCGAGGCGGTCGGGCCCATCAGGGCAATCGCCAGCGGACGGGTATCGGCCGGCATCAGTCCTCGTCCGGCCAACGCGGCATTGCAGGCTTGTCGATGCGCGGCGCCGGCACCGCGTCGAGCGCGGCCAGCACCTTGAGTGCGTCGACCGTGGCGGCCACGTCGTGCACGCGCACGATCTTCGCCCCGCGCTGCACCGCCAACAGGTGCGCGGCCACGGAACCGGCGACGCGTTCGCCGGCCACCGCACGCCCGGTGACCTCACCGATGCAGCGTTTGCGCGACAAACCGGCCAGCAGCGGCACGCCCAGCGCCAGCAGCTTTTCCTGAGCCGCCAGCAGCGCGAAGTTCTGCGCGGTGTCCTTGTTGAAGCCGTAACCGGGATCGGCGACCAGCCGCGCACGGGCGATGCCGGCCATTTCCGCGGCGAAGATGCGCTCGGCCAGGAAGCGCTGCACCTCGCCGGCCACGTCGTCGTAATCGTGTGCCACGCCGGCATCGTGCGGGCCGCCCAGCGCGTGCATCAGCACCACGGCGGCACCGGAATCGGCCACCACCTCCAGCGCGCCGGGCTGGCGCAGGGCCTGCACATCGTTGACCATGCCGGCGCCGGCGGCCAGCGCCGCGCGCATCACCTCGGGCTTGCAGGTATCGACGCTGACCGGCGTGCCGATGCGCGCAACCAGCGCTTCGATCACCGGCACCACGCGCTCGATCTCCTGCTGCGCCGACACCTGTGCCGCACCGGGCCGGGTGGACTCGCCACCCACGTCCAGCAGGTCGGCACCCTGCTCCACCAGCGCCAGCCCGTGGGCGATGGCCGCGTCGGTATCGAGATGCAGGCCGCCGTCGGAGAACGAATCGGGGGTGACGTTGACGATGCCCATCACCCGTGGCCGATCCAGCCGCAGCACGCGGCCCGCGCAATCCAGTACCGGGGACGTATCGAACATCAGCGCTTGCTCCTTCGATTGCGGATGAAAGTGCCAAGCACCACCAACAGTGCACCGAGCACGATGCCGACGAAGATGCCGGCCAGGTAATGCCCGGTCCTCACCCCGAAACCGACCCCGGCCACGGTGGCGATCACCATTTCTGGAGCATGGGAGGACGTGACGGGAACGGGATCAGTCATGGGGGCGGGCACGGGCGTGGGGCATGCGGGAAGTGGATATTTTCGCCCATCGCCGGCATCCCGCACAGCCGTGCCGGGCAACCGGACCGCCGTACCAAGGGCAACGGAAATCTGTCAAAGGCGAGCAGTGATGCAAGACAAGCTCCCCATGTCCTTCGTGCCGGATAAATCCGGCACCTACAAAGAAACCGCTCACATCCGTTTGTAGATGCGGGATTCATCCCGCATGTGGCCTTCCCGGCAAAGCCCGTGCCGGGTAAACCCGGCACCTACAAAAGCCCGCGCGTTGCCGTCCCTCGCGAAGCCATCGCCGCCTCTGAACATCCCATCACGCAAGGCAAAGCCCAAAAGCAAACGGGCCGGAAAACCGGCCCGTTCGTTGATGCCCCATCAAGCAGCGATCAATGCTGCCCGGCTGGATCGGTAATCGGCGCGACCGGGTGTGCGTCGCCGCCCTGGTCGCTGTCCGACGGGCCGCTCTTGGGCCTGTCCACCCAGCCTGCGGGCGGTTCGGGCTTGCGCCCTTCCATGATCGCCTTGACCTGCTCGGCGTCGATGGTTTCCCACTCCAGCAGCGCGGCGGTCATCGCCTCGACGACGTCGCGCTTCTCTTCCAGGATGCTGCGCGCGACGTGGTACTGCTCGTCGAGGATGCGGCGGATCTCCGCGTCCACCTTCTGCTGGGTGGCCTCGGAAATGGTCTTGCTGTGCATGCCGTAGCCACCCTCGTCGTCGGCATAGACCATCGTGCCGAGCACGTCGGACATGCCGTACTTGGTGACCATGCCGCGGGCCAGCTTGGTGGCGCGCTCGAAGTCGTTGGAGGCGCCGGTGGACATCTGCCCGACGAAGATCTCCTCGGCGATGCGGCCGCCAAACAGGATCGCCAGCTCTTCCAGCATGCGGTCCTTGTACTTGCTGATGTGGTCGTGCTCGGGCAGCTGCCAGGTCACGCCCAGCGCCCAGCCGCGCGGCATGATCGTCACCTTGTGCACCGGGTCGGCCTTGGGCAGGGTCATGGCGACCACCGCGTGGCCCGACTCGTGGTAGGCGGTGTTGCGGCGCTCGTCCTCGCGCATGACCATGCTGCGGCGCTCCGGACCCATGTAGATCTTGTCCTTGGCGTCCTCGAAGTCCTGCATGCTCACTTCCTGCTTGTTGCGGCGTGCGGCAAACAGGGCGCCCTCGTTGACCAGGTTGGCAAGGTCCGCGCCGGAGAAACCCGGGGTACCGCGCGCCAGCACTTCCGGCTTGACGTCGTCGGCGGCCGGCACCTTGCGCAGGTGCACGCGCAGGATCTGCTCGCGGCCCTTGATGTCGGGCAGGCCGACCATTACCTGGCGGTCGAAGCGACCCGGGCGCAGCAGCGCCTTGTCGAGCACGTCGGGGCGGTTGGTGGCGGCGATCACGATCACGCCCTCGCCGCCCTCGAAGCCATCCATCTCCACCAGCATCTGGTTCAGGGTCTGCTCGCGCTCGTCGTGGCCGCCGCCCATGCCGGAACCGCGATGGCGGCCGACCGCGTCGATCTCGTCGATGAAGATGATGCACGGCGCGTGCTTCTTGGCCTGCTCGAACATGTCGCGCACGCGGCTGGCGCCGACGCCGACGAACATCTCGACGAAGTCCGAACCGGAAATCGAGAAGAACGGCACCTTGGCCTCGCCGGCGATCGCGCGCGCCAGCAGGGTCTTGCCGGTGCCGGGCGGGCCGACCATCAGCACGCCGCGCGGGATCTTGCCGCCGAGCTTGGTGAAGCGCGACGGGTCGCGCAGGAACTCGACCAGCTCGCCCACTTCCTCCTTGGCCTCGTCGCAGCCGGCGACGTCGGCGAAGGTGACCTTGATCTGGTCCTCGCCCTGCAGCTTGGCGCGCGACTTGCCGAAGGACATCGCGCCCTTGGCGCCGCCGCCACCGCCCTGCATCTGCCGCATCATGAAGATCCAGAAGCCGATCAGCAGCAGCACCGGCAGGAACTGCAGCGCGATGCTCCAGAAGCTCGGCCCGGTGGCCGGCTTCATGCGCACGATGTCGACCTTCTTGGTGTACAGCTGGTCGATCAGCTTCTCGTCGCGCGGTGCGTACAGCGAGCCCTCGGTGCCGTCGTTGCGCCGGTAGCGGATGGCGTTGGTGGTCAGGGTGGTGTCGTCGGTGAACTCCACCGACTTGATCCGCCCGGCGTCCACTTCCTGCAGGAACTGGGTGTAGTTGCTGGCGTCGCCGACGGTGGGCGTGCCGCCGCGCGGGGCGAAGCTCTGGAACACCACCATCAGCACGACGGCGACAACCACCCATAGCAGGAGGTTCTTGGTCAGGTCGTTCATCCTCATCGGCTCCGGTGTTCCTCTGGCTTTCTGACGCGATTCGTATGGGGTCGAGCTTACTTGATCTGCGCGCGCTTGCTCTGGCCCAGGGCATAAACCTCGGGTGAACGCTTGCGCGAGGCCTCCGGCTTGCGGATCACGACCTTGTCGTAGCGGCGGCGCATTTCCCGCACGTAGTCGTCGAAGCCGACGCCCTGGAACAGCTTGATCAGGAACGCACCACCCGGCTTGAGGTGGTTATCGGCAAAATCCATTGCAAGTTCAGCCAGATGCATCATCCGCGGCTGGTCCACCGCGTCCATGCCACTCTTGTTGGGGGCCATGTCCGACAAAACAAGGTCCACCGGCTGGTCGCCAAGCATGGCCTCGAACCGCGCCAGCACCTCGTCTTCGCGGAAATCGCCGTGCAGGAACTCCACCCCGGCCAGCGGCGGCATCTCCAGGATGTCCAGCGCCAGCACCCGGCCGGTATCGCCCATCTGTCGCCGTACCTGCTGCGACCAGCCGCCCGGCGCCGCGCCCAGGTCGACGACCACCATGTTCGGCTTCAGCAGGCGGTCGCGTTCGAGCAGTTCCTCCAGCTTGTAGGCCGCGCGCGACCGCATGCCCTCGGCCTGCGCCTTCTTCACGAAGGGGTCGGAAAAATGCTCCTTCAACCAGCGTTGACTGCTCTTGCTGCGGGACATCGGCAATGGGGCTCTGAGGGGCCGGCATGATACCCTGAACCCCCTTGATGACCCGTAAACCCTGCATGTCCATCGTCCTCACCCCGGCCCAGAACCGATTCCTGCGCGGCATGGCCCATGACCTGAAAGCGCTGCTGCAGATCGGCGGCAAGGGGGTCACCCCCGCCTTCCTGGCGGAACTGGACGAGGTGCTGGAACGCCACGAGCTGGTCAAGGTGAAGGTGGCCGCGGAAGACCGCGAAGCGCGCGAGGCGATGGTGGACGAACTGGTCCGGACCAGCGGCGGCGCACTGGTGCAGCGCATCGGCCACGTCGCCGTGCTGTACCGCCCGGCGAAGGAAAAGCGCCAGATCATCCTGCCGCGCAACTGAGCGGCGGGGGCACGCCATGCAGCTGAGCCGCGAACTGCCCGACTACACCTACAGCCTGCGCGCGGCCAGCGGCCGGCAGGCCCGGGTCAACGACCTGCTGCTGACCCGCAGCTTCCTGCTCGCCCCCGACCAACTGGTCGAGGACTGGCCGGTCACCTCGGCCCGGCAGCTGACGGTGGACGACCTCGCCCCGGTGCTGGAGCAGAACCCGGCGGTATTCATCCTCGGCACCGGCGAGCAGCAGGTATTCCCGCCTGCGGAAATCATGGCCGCCTGCCTGACCCGCGGCATCGGCATCGAGGTGATGAACAACGCCTCGGCCGCGCGCACCTTCAACGTGCTGGCCAGCGAGAACCGCCGCGTGGTGGCCGCGTTCATGCTGGAAGCGGGTGGCGGCTGAGACGGCCACGCCGTCGGGGGCGTAGCCCCGACCTACTCGTCACGGTGAAGGCAATCGCAGGCATGGGGCTTGCCCCATGCAGGTGCCAAGCCTTATTTCTTCGGCAGGTAGACCAGCGGATCCACCGGCTTGCCGTTGTAGCGGATCTCGAAGTGCAGCATGTCGCGGGTGGTGCCGGTGCGGCCCATTTCCGCGATCTGCTCGCCGGCCTTGACGCTCTGGCCCTCGTTGACCAGCCGCTTGCGGTTGTGGCCGTAGGCCGACAGCCACTGGTCGTTGTGCTTGATGATGATCAGCTCGCCGTAGCCCACCAGCCCCGCGCCGGAATAGACCACCACGCCCGGCCCGGCCGCGCGCACGCTGTCGCCACTGGCACCAGCGATGTCGATGCCCTGCTTGGTGGTCTCGCCGGCGGCGAAACGCCCGACCAGCACACCATCGGCCGGCCAGCGCCAGCCGATGCCGCTGTTGACCGGTGCCGGGGTCGCCGGTGCCGGCGGCGTGGTCCGTGCGGGAGTGGTCGCGGTGCCGCCGGCCGCCGGCCGCGTGGCAGCGGTGCCGCTGCCTGGATACAACCGCAGCGACTGCCCCGGATAGATGGTGTAGGGCTCGGACAGGCCGTTCCAGGCGGCCAGGTCGGCCGGGGTGATGTTGTGCAGGCGGGCCAGCGCGTACAGCGTGTCGCCACGGCGCACCACCGCGGTCTGCCCCGGCTTGGGCACCGAGGTGCGCGGCGTGGTCCTGGATGCCGACGAAGCGGCGCCCGTCGGTTTGACCACCGTGGCGGTGCCGCATGCGGCCAGGGTCACTGCCAACGTCGCCGCCAGCGTGTTGCGGATTGCCTTGGACATCAGGTCTGCGCTCATGCGAATTTCGCCCTCCATATCAACCAGCCCGCCAGCAGGGCGACCAGCGCGGTCGCCACCCAGCCCAGCGGTTCGATCCAGCGCCGCAGCGCCTCGGCCGCGCGCGCGCCACCGAAGCGGATCACCGCGGCCAGCAGGTAGACCCGCTTGCCGCGCCCGACCAGCATGCTCAGCACGTACTGCGGCAGCGGCACGCCGACGATACCGGAAGCCCAGGTGAATACCTTCATCGGGATCGGCATGAACCCGCCCAGCACCAGGAAGGTGAACACCGCCCACGGCGACTCGGCCATCTTCGCCTGCAGGGTGGCGATGCCCGACTCGATCGCCGGCAGCATGCCCAGCATCGCGAACAGCGGCTTGAGTGCCTCGAACGCGTAATGCCCCAGCGCGTAGCCCACCAGCGCGCCCAGCATCGAGGCGGCCAGGCTCATCGTCGCCAGGCGCCAGCCCTTGCGCGGCTGCGCCACGCACATCGGCATCAGCATCACCTCGGGCATCACCGGGAAGATGATGGCCTCGACGAAGCTGAGCACGGTCAGGTAGGTGGGCGCGCGCTCGTGGCCGGCCCAGTACAGCGCGCGGTCGTACAGCGGGCCGAAGATCTTCATCGTCAATGCGTTCCCGTACCGTTGCGCGCGTTCAATCCAGCATGCCCGACAACAAGGGCACGAAGCTGACCGGGGCCAGTTCCTCCTGCACGATGCCGCCGTCGGCCTGCCGGGTGAGCTGCAGCAGCGCCTGCCCGCCGGTGCCGCCCACCGGCGCCACCAGCCGGCCGCCGACGGCGAGCTGTTCGATCAGCGCCTCGACCAGCGCCGGCGCGGCGGCGGTGACCACGATCGCGTCATAGGGACCATGCTCCGGCCAGCCGATGCGGCCATCGTCGTGCTTGCTGCGCACGTTCATGCCCAGCTGCCGGAAGCGCTTGCGGGCCTGCCGCAGCAGGTCGCCGATGCGCTCGACGGTGAACACCTCCAGCCCCAGCGCGGCCAGGATCGCGGCCTGGTAGCCGGAGCCGGTGCCCACCTCCAGCACGGTCTTCGGCGCGACCGCCAGCACCGCCTCGGTCATCCGCGCCACCACCCACGGCTGGGAGATGGTCTGGCCGTGGCCGATCGGCAGCGCGGTGTCCTCGTAGGCGCGCGAGGCCAACGCTTCGTCGATGAACAGGTGGCGCGGCACCATCCGTATCGCGTTGAGCACGTTCTCGTTGCCGATGCCACCGCCGCTGTGGGCGCCATCGCGCAGGCGCTCGACCAGCCGGTCGCGCACCCGCTGCGAGGTCATGCCGCTGCCGACCGCCTCGGGGGAAAGACGCAGGCGTGGCGTCATGCCGGCCGCCCCAGCGTCGCCGACAGCCCGCCCACCCAGCTGGCGACCTTTTCCAGCGCCTCGTAGCGGGTCAGGTCCACCTGGATCGGGGTGATGGAGACGTGGCCGCTGCGCACGGCATGGAAATCGGTGCCGGGGCCGGCATCCTGCTCGGAGCCGGCCGGGCCGATCCAGTAGACGGTGTTGCCGCGCGGGTCGGTGGCGGGGATGCAGCCCTCGGCGCGGTGGCGGTTGCCCAGCCTGGTGACCTCGAAGCCACGGATTTCCTCCCACGGCAGGTCCGGCACGTTGACGTTGAGGATGGTGTCGGCCGGCAGCGGGTCGGCCTTCAACCGTGCCACGATCTCCACCGCCGCGCGCGCCGCGCTGCGGAAATTCTTCGCCTCATGCCGATGCGTGACCAGCGATACCGCCACCGATGGCAGGCCGAGGAAACGCCCTTCCATCGCCGCCGACACGGTGCCGGAATAGATCACGTCGTCGCCGAGGTTGGCGGCATCGTTGATGCCCGACACCACGATGTCCGGCTCGTGCTCCAGCATGCCGGTCAGCGCCAGGTGCACGCAGTCGGTGGGCGTGCCGGCCACCGCGCAGGTGTAGTGGTCGATCCGGCGCAGCCGCACCGGCCGGTCGAGGGTGAGGGAATTGCTGGCGCCGGAGCGGTCGCGGTCCGGGGCCACCACGGTGACCTCGTGCCCGGCCGCGCGCAGTTCGTCGGCGAGCATCCTGATGCCGGGGGCGTCCACGCCGTCGTCGTTGCTTACAAGTACGCGCATTGAAGACCTGAATCGGTGAATCGATGGCGGCGCCCTCCTGCCTCGCCGCCTGCTGCCGGGCCGGTGGTGCATGGAACACCGGCCGGCCCGACCGTGATTGCCCATGATACCGGAATGCGCCACCCGGCTCCCCCGCGATGGCGGCAGCGCGTGGGCGCACGCGTTACGCTGTGCCCATGTCAGACCCGCAGGACGAAGACGATGGCGCCCTGTTCCGCGCCGCCATCGGCGCAGTGACGCCATTGCGCAAGGTGGAAACGCCGGCCATCGCAAAGCCGCGCCCGAAGCCGCGCGCGCGCATGGCCGAGCAGGACGAGGCGCAGGCGCTGGGCGAGTTCGCCCGGCTACTGCGCTCGAGCGCGCCACTGGAAGCCGGCGACGTCGCCAGCTACCGCCGCGACAACCTGCCGCCGCGTATGTTCCAGCGCCTCAGGCGCGGCCAGTATTCGGTGCAGGACGAACTGGACCTGCACGGAGCCAACACCGCGCAGGCCGAGCAGTTGCTGCGGCAGTTCCTGCTGGAAGCACACGACCACGGCCACGGCTGCGTGCGCATCATCCACGGCAAGGGCCTGCAGGCCGACGGCGGCGCGCCGGTGTTGAAGAACCTGGTCGACCGCCTGCTGCGCCAGCGCAACGACGTGCTCGCCTTCCACTCGGCCCCCGCCGCGCAAGGCGGTACGGGTGCGGTACTGGTGCTGTTGGCGCAGCGCTGATCCATTCGCTGCACATGCCCCGTAGGTCGGGGCTATGCCCCCGACGCGCCTGACGACGGCGCTGAGCCGGTCCGTGGGAGCGACCTCAGTCGCAGCCGGATCTTTCCCGGCAATGCCCCATCGCGACTGACGTCGCTCCTACAGAGGATTCGGCGCGCATTACGGGTGCGAGGCGTCCCGCACCGGCCCCAGTTCGTGCAGCACCGCGGTGGCATAGCAACCCGGCGGCAGCGCGAAGGACAATTCCAGCACGTCGTCCTGCAACCATGCATGCTGCATCAAGGCCGGCCGCAGCCGCAGGGCGCGGCGCTCCTGCTTCAGCCCGGCCTGTTCCAGCCCCGCGCGCAATGCCAGCGCCTGCTCGTCGGCCAGTGCCGCCTGCTCCAGTTCCAGTGCCTTGCCGGTGCTGCGCAGCTCGCCCGCGCCCCACAACGGTCCGCTGGGATGGATGTCGAAACGCGACAACCGCTCGGCCAGCGCGTCGTCCATCGGCTCGGGGCCGAACACCGAGCGGCTGCCGTCCAGCATCCACACCTCGCCATCCAGCGCGGCATCCCAGCTGCCCTGCTCCACCCGTGCGGCCAGCACCCGGTTGAACAACGCCGAGCGCGCGGCGGACAGCAGCATCGAGCGCTGGTCCTTGCGCACGCGGCGGCCGGCGAACATCTGCAACGCGGCCGGCACGTTGCCGCCGTCGCGGCCGAAACGCTGTTCGCCGAACCAGTTGGGCAGGCCGCGTGCGGCAATCGTCCGCAGGCGCTCGTCGATGGCTCCGCGCTCGCCCTGCACCTGCCGCAGCACCAGCCTGAAACGGTTGCCGGCCAGCGCGCCACGTTGCAGCTTGCGGTTGTGCCAGGTCGAGGCGAGCACGTGGATTTCGTCCGATTCCAGCAGCGCCAGGTCGGGCGCGACGCGCTTGGGCAGGTGCACGCTGAAGCGCTGCGTGGTCACCGCATGGCGGTCCTTCTGCCCGGCGTAGCTGACGCCCATCTCCGCCACGCCGGCCCATTGCGCCAGCCGCTTCGCGACGGCCACGGTATTCGCGCCGCGCTTGCGGACCTCCAGCAGCAGGTGCTCGCCCTCGCCGCTGGCCTCGAAGGCCGGCAGTTCGTCCACCTGGAAGTCCTCCGGCATGCTGCGGATGACGGCATCCAGCAGCGGCGCGCCGAACGCCAGCGGCAGTGCGGTCATGCCGCCACCAGCAGTACCACCGCCTGCGCGGCGATGCCTTCCTCGCGGCCGGTGAAGCCCAGCTTTTCGCTGGTGGTGGCCTTGACGCTGACCCGGTCCGGTTCCACGCCCAGCAACCGCGCCACTTTCTCGCGCATCGCCAACGCATGCGGACCGACCTTGGGCCGCTCGCAGATCACGGTGATGTCGGCATTGCCCACCTGCCAGCCGCGCTCGCGCAGCAGGCCATTGCAATGGTGGACGAAATCGCTGCTGTCCGCGCCCTTCCAACGCGCGTCACTGGGCGGGAAATGCTGGCCGATGTCGCCCAGCGCCAGCGCGCCGAGCATGGCATCGCACAGCGCGTGCAGGATCACGTCGCCGTCGCTGTGCGCCAGCACGCCGCAGCGGTGCGGCACGCGCACGCCACCGAGCATCACGTGGTCGCCCTCGCCGAAGGCGTGGACGTCGTAGCCCTGGCCTATGCGGATGGGCGGGAAAGGAGCGGAGGCATTCATCGCGATCGTGTACGTCATGTCGGGCCCGGCATTCTCGCACCAGGCGGGGGAATCAGCCGCTGCGCCGCGACAGCTCGAATTCGAAGCGGGCCAGATCGGCCGGCGTGGTGACCTTGAAGTTGCACTCGTCGCCTTCGACCAACAGCGGGCGCGCGCCCTGCCGCTCCATCGCCATCGCCTCGTCGGTGACCGCGATGCCGGCACCGATCGCGTCGAGCAATGCCCGGGTCAACTGGTGACGACGGAACAGCTGCGGGGTCAGCGCGCGCCACAGGCGCTCGCGCGGCTCGGTGCGGTCGATGCCGCCGTCGTCGCCGGCGCGCTTGAGGGTATCGCGCACCGGCGCGGCGAGGATCGCACCGACCGGGTCTATGCGCCCCACTTCCAGCAGGCGCCCGAGATCGGCCGCCGGCAGGTTCGGGCGTGCCGCGTCGTGTACCAGCACGAAGTCGTCGGCGCGCACGCTATCCGGCAATGCCTGCAGCCCGGCCAGCACCGAGTCGGCGCGGGTGGCGCCACCGGTGCAGGTCAGCACCGGCTTGCCGGCAAGCTCGGTCCAGCCCGGCCAGTCGGCGTCGCCTTCGGCAATGGCGACCATCACCCCGGCCACGCCCGCATGCGACAGCAGGGCGTCCAGCGTGTGCGCCAGCAGCGGTTCGCCCGCCGCCAGCAAGTACTGCTTGGGCAGCGGCCCGCCGAAGCGGGTACCGCGCCCGGCGGCCGGCACCACCGCCCACACCTGCGTGCTCACGGCAGCGGCTCCTTCGTCGCGGCACCGCGCGTGCCGTTGCCGGCCGGCGCCGGCGCTGCGACCGGCGCGTCCTCGACCACGCGGTAGAACTTCTCGCCAGGCCTGATCATGCCCAGCTCGCTGCGCGCGCGTTCCTCGATCGCGGCCTCGCCTTCCTTCAGGTCCTTGACCTCGGCGGCGAGCGCATCGTTGCGCTGCTGCAGGCCTTCGTTGTCGCGCTTCTGGTTGGCGACCTGGGCCTCAAGCATCATCACCTCGCCCGAGTTGCCCTGGCCGAACCAGAAGCGGTACTGCAGGCCTGCCAGCAGTACCGCCAGCACCAGCAACAGCCAGCGCCAGTTGCGCATGGGCCGTCAGCGCTTGAGCGAGACGAACGCGTCACGCCCGGCGTAACGCGCGCCGGCGCCGAGTGCTTCCTCGATGCGCAGCAGCTGGTTGTACTTGGCCACCCGATCGCTGCGGCACAGCGAGCCGGTCTTGATCTGGGTGGCGGTGGTGGCCACGGCGATGTCGGCGATGGTGGTGTCCTCGGTTTCGCCGGAGCGGTGCGAGACGATGGAGGCGTAGCCGGCCTTGTCGGCCATCGCGATGGCTTCCAGGGTTTCGCTCAGGGTGCCGATCTGGTTGACCTTGATCAGGATCGCGTTGGCGGTGCCCGACTCGATGCCCTCGGCGAAGATCTTCGGGTTGGTGACGAACAGGTCGTCGCCGACCAGCTGAACCTTGTTGCCGATGCGTTCGGTCAGCAGCTTCCAGCCGGCCCAGTCGTTCTCGGCCAGGCCATCCTCGATGGTGATGATCGGGTACTGCGCGGCCCAGTCGGCGAGGAAATCGACGAACTGC
>Ga0222427_100184_pt1 | contig 157168 bp, 132 predicted proteins | sample 2B20Ametagenome_FD_182890 | JGI IMG/M metagenome (GOLD analysis project Ga0222427, IMG submission 182890) | Enriched microbial communities from leaf-cutter ant dump, University of Wisconsin, Madison, United States - 2B20A (version 2) | ecosystem: Environmental > Terrestrial > Nest > Insects... | reverse complement strand
TACATCGGTGACCAGGACGCTATCGAATACATGTGTCAGGAAGGCCCGGCTGCGGTTTTCGAGCTGGACCACATGGGTCTGCCGTTCTCGCGTACCGAAACCGGCCGTATCTACCAGCGTCCGTTCGGCGGTCAGTCCAAGGACTTCGGTAAAGGTGGCCAGGCTGCCCGTACCTGCGCCGCTTCCGACCGTACCGGTCACGCGCTGCTGCACACCCTGTACCAGGGCAACCTGAAGGCAGGCACCACCTTCCTCAACGAGTACTACGCAGTTGACCTGGTGAAAAACCAGGACGGCGCGTTCGTCGGTGTGATCGCTATCTGCATCGAAACCGGCGAAACCCAGTACATCCGTTCGAAGGCAACTGTACTGGCCACTGGCGGTGCAGGTCGTATCTATGCTTCGACCACCAACGCCCTGATCAACACCGGTGACGGCGTGGGCATGGCCCTGCGTGCCGGCGTTCCGGTGCAGGACATCGAAATGTGGCAGTTCCACCCAACCGGCATCGCCGGCGCAGGTGTACTGGTCACCGAGGGTTGCCGCGGTGAGGGTGGCTACCTGATCAACAAGCATGGCGAGCGTTTCATGGAGCGTTATGCTCCGAACGCCAAGGACCTTGCAGGTCGTGACGTCGTGGCGCGTTCGATGGTCAAGGAAATCATCGCCGGCAACGGCTGCGGTCCGAACGGCGACCACGTGATGCTGAAGCTCGACCACCTCGGTGAGGAAGTCCTGCACAGCCGCCTGCCAGGCATCTGCGAACTGTCCAAGACCTTCGCCCACGTCGACCCTGTGGTCGCGCCGGTTCCGGTCGTTCCAACCTGCCACTACATGATGGGCGGCGTTGCCACCAATATTCATGGCCAGGCCATCACCCAGGACGCCAACGGTCAGGACCAGATCATTCCAGGTCTGTTCGCCGTAGGTGAAGTCGCTTGCGTATCGGTACACGGTGCCAACCGTCTGGGCGGCAACTCGCTGCTCGACCTGGTGGTATTCGGTCGCGCCGCCGGCCTGCACCTGGAAAAAGCGCTGACCGACGGTATCGAATACCGCGACGCCAGCGACACCGACGTCGAAGTTGCCCTGAACCGCCTGAACAAGCTCAACGAGCGTACCACTGGCGAAGACGTGGCAACCCTGAAGCGCGAGCTGCAGAGCTGCATGCAGAACTACTTCGGTGTGTTCCGTACCGGCGAATACATGCAGAAAGGTATCGCCCAGCTGGCCGATCTGCGCGAGCGTATCGCCAACGTCAAGATCAACGACAAGTCCCAGGCCTTCAACACCGCACGTATCGAAGCGCTGGAGCTGCAGAACCTGCTGGAAGTCGCTGAAGCTACCGCCATCGCGGCCGAAGTCCGTAAAGAGTCCCGTGGCGCTCACGCCCGTGAAGACTACGAAGACCGTGACGACGAAAACTGGCTGTGCCACACCCTGTACTTCCCAGGTGAGAAGCGGGTTGCCAAACGTGCAGTCAACTTCGCGCCGAAGACCGTACCGGCGTTCGAACCAAAAGTCCGGACTTACTAAGGGTGGCTGCCATGTTGCAAGTTGAAGTTTATCGTTACAACCCGGATACCGACTCGGCCCCTAAAACCCAGGTGTTCCAGATCGATACCGGTGGCAAGGACCTGATGGTGCTGGACGTGCTGGCGCTGATCAAGGAGCAGGACGAAGGTTTCTCCTATCGTCGCTCCTGCCGTGAAGGCGTTTGCGGTTCCGACGGCATGAACATCAACGGCAAGAACGGCCTGGCGTGCATCACGCCGCTGTCTTCTGTCGTAAAAGGTAACAAGTTGGTCGTGCGTCCGCTGCCTGGTTTGCCGGTTATCCGTGACCTGGTCGTCGACATGAGCATCTTCTACAAGCAGTACGAGAAGGTGAAGCCGTTCCTGCAGAACGATACTCCGGCTCCGGCCATCGAGCGTCTGCAATCGCCGGAAGAGCGTGACAAGCTGGACGGTCTGTACGAGTGCATCCTGTGCGCCTGCTGCTCGACCTCTTGCCCGTCGTTCTGGTGGAACCCTGACAAGTTCCTCGGTCCAGCCGCTCTGCTGCAGGCCTATCGTTTCCTGGCCGACAGCCGCGACACCAAGACCCAGGAGCGCCTGGCGTCCCTGGATGACCCGTTCAGCGTATTCCGCTGCCGCGGGATCATGAACTGCGTGAACGTTTGCCCTAAAGGTCTGAACCCGACCAAGGCGATCGGTCACGTACGCAACATGCTGCTGCAAAGCGGTACCTGATTCTGAAGATGTTGTAACCGCAGTACGCCGAAGTGCGGGCATCTTGCCCGCACCGAGGTGAAACCAAGCGAGGGTCATAAGCCCGAGCTTTTACCTATGAAGATATGAGACCAGCAGGGGCATCCGGGCTGGTACCCGGTAAATCTGCGGGATCTTGCAGGCCTGGTTTTGGTGAGATGACTCCAGGCTTACGTGGTTCTGTCGATCGAGGCCCCTAACCGAGGGTGACCAAGCATGCAAGAAAGCGTGATGCAGCGCATGTGGAACAGCGCCCACCTGTCAGGTGGTAACGCTGCATATGTGGAAGAGCTTTATGAGCTCTACCTGCACGACCCTAACGCTGTGCCAGAAGAGTGGCGCACCTACTTCCAGAAGTTGCCCGCAGAAGGCAGCACTGCTACCGATGTATCGCACTCGACGATCCGCGACCATTTCGTGCTGCTGGCAAAGAACCAGCGCCGCGCCCAACCGGTGTCCGCCGGTAGCGTGAGCAGTGAGCATGAGAAGAAGCAGGTTGAAGTGCTGCGACTGATCCAGGCCTACCGTATGCGCGGCCACCAAGCCGCGAAGCTCGACCCCCTGGGGTTGTGGCAGCGCCCTGCGCCAGTCGACCTGTCGATCAATCATTACGGCTTGACCAATGCCGATCTTGATACGACCTTCCGTGCCGGCGACCTGTTCATCGGCAAAGAGGAAGCGAGCCTACGCGAAATCTTCGATGCGTTGCAGCAGACATATTGTCGCACCATCGGCGCCGAGTTCACCCACATCGTCGACTCCGAGCAGCGCAGCTGGTTCCAGCAGCGTCTGGAGAGCGTGCGTGGTCGTCCGTCCTTCTCCGCCGACATCCAGAGCCATCTGCTCGAGCGCGTTACCGCTGCCGAGGGCCTGGAGAAGTACCTGGGCACCAAGTACCCGGGCACCAAGCGTTTCGGTCTGGAAGGTGGCGAGAGCCTGATCCCGATGCTGGACGAAATGATCCAGCGTTCCGGCTCCTACGGCACCAAGGAAGTTGTCATCGGCATGGCCCACCGTGGCCGTCTCAACGTGCTGGTCAACACCTTCGGCAAGAACCCGCGCGAGCTGTTCGACGAGTTCGAAGGCAAGAAGAAGGTCGAGCTGGGCTCCGGTGACGTGAAATACCACCAGGGCTTCTCGTCCAACGTGATGACCGCAGGCGGCGAAGTCCACCTAGCCATGGCGTTCAACCCGTCCCACCTGGAAATCGTCTCGCCAGTAGTGGAAGGTTCGGTACGCGCTCGCCAGGATCGCCGCAACGACACCGTTGGCGACAAGGTCCTGCCGATTTCCATCCACGGTGACGCCGCGTTCGCGGGTCAGGGCGTGGTCATGGAAACCTTCCAGATGTCGCAGACCCGCGGTTTCAAGACCGGCGGTACCGTGCACATCGTGATCAACAACCAGGTTGGTTTCACCATCAGCAACCCGCTGGACTCCCGTTCCACCGAGTACTGCACCGACGTCGCCAAGATGATCCAGGCGCCGATCCTGCACGTGAACGGTGACGATCCGGAAGCGGTGCTGTTCGTGACCCAGCTGGCCGTCGACTACCGCATGCAGTTCAAGCGTGACGTGGTCATCGACCTGGTCTGCTACCGTCGTCGTGGCCACAACGAGGCCGACGAGCCGAACGGCACCCAGCCGCTGATGTACCAGCAGATCGCCAAGCAGCGCACCACCCGCGAACTCTACGCCGACAGCCTGGTGCAGGCTGGTCGTCTGGATGCCGAGCGCGTCCAGGCCAAGGTCGACGAGTACCGCAGCGCCCTGGACAACGGCCTGCACGTGGTCAAGAGCCTGGTCAAGGAGCCGAACAAGGAGCTGTTCGTCGACTGGCGTCCATACCTGGGCCATGCCTGGACCGCGCGTCACGACACCCGCTTCGATCTGAAGACCCTGCAGGAACTGTCTGCCAAGCTGCTGGAACTGCCGGAAGGCTTCCTGGTCCAGCGTCAGGTTTCGAAGATCTACGAAGACCGCCAGAAGATGCAGGCCGGTGGCTTGCCGATCAACTGGGGCTACGCCGAAACCATGGCCTACGCGACCCTGCTGTTCGAAGGTCACCCGGTGCGTATCACCGGTCAGGACGTTGGTCGCGGCACCTTCTCGCACCGCCACGCGGCGCTGCACAACCAGAAGGACGCCAGCACCTACCTGCCTTTGCAGAACCTGTTTGCCGGCCAGCCGAAGTTCGACCTGTACGACTCCTTCCTGTCGGAAGAAGCGGTACTGGCCTTCGAATACGGCTACTCGACCACCACGCCGAACGCGCTGGTGATCTGGGAAGCCCAGTTCGGTGACTTCGCCAACGGCGCGCAAGTGGTCGTCGACCAGTTCATCACCAGCGGCGAGCACAAGTGGGGCCGTCTGTGCGGTCTGACCATGCTGCTGCCACACGGTTATGAAGGTCAGGGCCCCGAGCACTCCTCGGCACGTCTTGAGCGTTACCTGCAGCTGTGCGCCGAGCACAACGTCCAGGTCTGCGTACCGACCACCCCGGCCCAGATCTACCATCTGCTGCGCCGCCAGGTGATCCGTCCGCTGCGCAAACCGCTGATCGTGCTGACGCCGAAGTCGCTGCTGCGCCACAAGCTGGCCATCTCGACCCTGGAAGAACTGGCCGAAGGCTCGTTCCAGACCGTGATCCCGGAAATCGATACCCTCGATCCGAAGAAAGTCACCCGTCTGGTCCTGTGCAGCGGCAAGGTCTACTACGATCTGCTGGAAAAACGCCGTGCCGAAGGTCGTGAAGACATCGCCATCGTGCGTATCGAGCAACTGTATCCGTTCCCTGAAGACGATCTGGTTGAAATCCTCGCGCCATACACCGAACTGAAGAACGTCGTGTGGTGTCAGGAAGAACCGATGAACCAGGGCGCCTGGTACAGCAGCCAGCACCACATGCGCCGCATCCTCGGTCGTCACAACAAGGACCTGGTCCTTGAGTACGCCGGTCGTGATGCGTCCGCGGCACCAGCCTGTGGTTACGCTTCGATGCACGCCGAGCAGCAGGAAAAACTGCTGCAAGATGCCTTCACCGTTTAATGCCCCGCGCACCTGAAACCGAATTAAGGAACCACTGATAATGGCTATCGAGATCAAAGCCCCTACCTTCCCGGAATCGGTTGCCGACGGCACCGTTGCCACCTGGCACAAGAAGCCGGGCGAAGCCGTCAAGCGTGACGAACTGATCGTCGACATCGAGACCGACAAGGTCGTTCTGGAAGTCCTGGCCACCGCTGATGGCGTACTGGGCGCGATCGTCAAGGGCGAGGGCGACACCGTCCTGTCCGACGAAGTCCTGGGTTCGATCGAAGCCGGTGGCGTTGCTGCCGCTCCTGCCGCTGCTCCGGCTGCCGCGCCTGCCCAGGCCGCTGCTGCCGCCGACGCTGGCGAAGACGACCCGATCGCCGCTCCAGCCGCGCGCAAGCTGGCTGAAGAGAACGGCATCGACCTGGCTTCCGTTGCCGGCACCGGCAAAGGCGGTCGCGTGACCAAGGAAGACGTCGTGGCTGCCGTTGCTGCCAAGAAGTCCGCTCCTGCCGCTGCCCCGGCTGCCAAGCCAGCCGCCGCTGCTGCCGCTCCTGTGGTCACCGCCGCTGGCGACCGCACCGAGAAGCGCGTACCGATGACCCGCCTGCGTGCCAAGGTTGCCGAGCGTCTGGTCGAAGCACAGTCGAACATGGCCATGCTGACCACCTTCAACGAAGTCGACATGACCGAAGTCATGGCCCTGCGTTCGAAGTACAAGGACCTGTTCGAGAAGACCCACAACGGCGTACGCCTGGGCTTCATGTCGTTCTTCGTCAAGGCCGCTACCGAAGCGCTGAAGCGCTTCCCGGCAGTCAACGCCTCGATCGACGGTTCCGACATCGTCTACCACGGCTACTCGGACGTCGGCGTTGCCGTCTCCAGCGACCGCGGCCTGGTCGTGCCAGTACTGCGTAATGCCGAGCTGATGAGCCTGGCCGAGATCGAGAACGGCATTGCCACCTTCGGCAAGAAGGCCCGTGACGGCAAGCTGTCCATCGAAGAGATGACCGGCGGTACCTTCACCATCACCAACGGCGGCACCTTCGGTTCGATGATGTCGACCCCGATCGTCAACCCGCCGCAGGCCGCCATTCTCGGCATGCACAACATCATCCAGCGTCCTATGGCCATTAACGGTCAGGTCGTGATCCGTCCGATGATGTACCTGGCACTGTCCTACGATCACCGCCTGATCGACGGTAAAGAAGCTGTGACTTTCCTGGTGACCATCAAGAATCTGCTGGAAGACCCGGCACGCCTGCTGCTGGACATCTAAATACGCTGCCGTGAGCGATGGGCGCGGGGCCTTCACGAGAGGCCCCGTGTTCGCCGCCTCGCGGCTTGCAGCTTGAAGCAATAAAGGAATCTTTTATGAGCCAGAAGTTCGACGTAGTAGTAATTGGTGCAGGTCCTGGCGGCTACGTGGCCGCCATCAAGGCCGCGCAACTGGGCTTCTCCACTGCCTGCATCGAGAAATACACCGATGCCGAAGGCAAGCTGGCCCTGGGCGGTACCTGCCTGAACGTTGGCTGCATTCCATCCAAGGCGCTGCTGGACAGCTCCTGGAAGTACAAGGAAGCCAAAGAGAGCTTCAACGTCCACGGTATCTCCACCGGTGAAGTCAAGATGGACGTCGCCGCGATGGTTGGCCGCAAGGCCGGTATCGTCAAGAACCTGACTGGCGGCGTTGCCACCCTGTTCAAGGCCAACGGCGTTACTTCGATCCAGGGCCACGGCAAGCTGCTGGCCGGCAAGAAAGTCGAAGTCACCAAGGCTGACGGCACCACCGAAATCATCGAAGCCGAGAACGTGATCCTGGCTTCCGGCTCCCGCCCGATCGACATTCCGCCGGCTCCGGTCGACCAGAACGTCATCGTCGACTCCACCGGCGCCCTGGAATTCCAATCGGTTCCGAAGCGCCTGGGCGTCATCGGTGCTGGCGTCATCGGTCTGGAACTGGGTTCGGTCTGGGCTCGCCTGGGTGCCGAAGTCACTGTCCTGGAAGCCCTGGACACCTTCCTGATGGCCGCCGACACCGCGGTTTCCAAGGAAGCCCTGAAAACCCTGACCAAGCAGGGTCTGGACATCAAGCTGGGCGCTCGCGTGACCGGTTCCAAGGTCAACGGCGACGAAGTCGAAGTGACCTACACCGACGCCAACGGCGAACAGAAGATCATCTTCGACAAGCTGATCGTCGCGGTCGGCCGTCGTCCGGTAACCACCGACCTGCTGGCCGCCGACAGCGGCGTGACCATCGACGAGCGCGGCTTCGTGTTCGTTGACGATCACTGCGCCACCAGCGTGCCTGGTGTCTACGCCATCGGCGACGTGGTTCGCGGCATGATGCTGGCGCACAAGGCGTCGGAAGAGGGCATCATGGTCGTCGAGCGCATCAAGGGCCACAAAGCCCAGATGAACTACGACCTGATTCCTTCGGTCATCTACACCCACCCGGAAATCGCTTGGGTCGGCAAGACCGAACAAGCCTTGAAGGCCGAGGGTGTTGAGGTTAACGTGGGCACCTTCCCGTTCGCGGCCAGCGGCCGTGCGATGGCAGCCAACGATACCGGTGGTTTCGTCAAGGTCATCGCCGATGCCAAGACCGACCGCGTCCTGGGTGTACACGTGATTGGCCCAAGCGCCGCCGAACTGGTGCAGCAGGGTGCAATCGCAATGGAATTCGGCACCAGTGCCGAAGACCTGGGCATGATGGTCTTCTCCCATCCGACCCTGTCCGAAGCGCTGCATGAAGCCGCGCTGGCCGTGAATGGCGGTGCCATCCACGTAGCCAACCGTAAAAAGCGTTAACTATAAGAAAACCACGGCGGTCGGCCCGTCGTGAGTCTTGCGTGCATGACTCACCGCGGAAAGTCCGCCGGACTCGAACCCCCGGAGCATACCGGGGGCAAGCGGTCACAGGTGGCGCGGCACCCCTCACGGGCGCAGCGCCGAAGCGCAGTACCTAACGAAGACGGTAAAAAGCATGAATCTTCACGAGTATCAGGGTAAGCAGCTGTTCGCTGAATACGGCCTGCCAGTTTCCAAGGGTTTCGCAGTCGACACCCCTGAAGCAGCAGCAGAAGCCTGCGACAAGATCGGTGGTTCGGAGTGGGTCGTCAAAGCCCAGGTCCACGCCGGTGGTCGCGGTAAAGCGGGCGGCGTAAAGCTGGTTCGCAGCAAGGAAGACGCCAAGGCGTTCGCTGCACAATGGTTGGGCAAGAATCTGGTGACCTACCAGACTGACGCCAACGGTCAACCAGTCTCCAAGATCCTGGTCGAGTCCTGCACCGACATCGCCAAAGAGCTGTACCTGGGCGCTGTGGTCGATCGTTCGAGCCGCCGTATCGTGTTCATGGCCTCCACCGAAGGTGGCGTGGACATCGAGAAAGTCGCTCACGACACTCCTGAGAAGATCCTCAAGGCAACCATCGATCCGCTGGTCGGTGCTCAGCCGTTCCAGGGTCGTGAACTGGCATTCCAGCTGGGTCTGGAAGGCAAGCAGGTTCAACAGTTCGCCAAGATCTTCGTTGGCCTGGCCAAGCTGTTCAAGGATCACGATCTGGCCCTGCTGGAAGTGAACCCGCTGGTCATCAAGGCCGACGGCGATCTGCACTGCCTCGATGCCAAGATCAACATCGACGCCAACGCCATGTACCGTCAGCCTAAGCTGAAGACCTTCCACGACCCGTCCCAGGACGACGCCCGTGAAGCCCACGCTGCCAAGTTCGAACTGAACTACGTTGCCCTCGAAGGCAACATCGGCTGCATGGTCAACGGTGCCGGCCTGGCCATGGGTACCATGGACATCGTCAACCTGCACGGCGGCAAGCCAGCCAACTTCCTCGACGTAGGTGGTGGTGCTACCAAAGAGCGCGTTACCGAAGCCTTCAAGATCATTCTGTCCGACAGCAATGTCGCGGCCGTTCTGGTCAACATCTTCGGCGGCATCGTTCGCTGCGACATGATTGCCGAAGGCATCATCGGTGCAGTGAAAGAAGTCGGCGTTAAAGTACCGGTCGTCGTTCGCCTCGAAGGCAACAACGCCGAACTGGGCGCTAAAGTACTGGCAGAAAGCGGTTTGAACATCATTGCGGCCACCAGCCTGACCGACGCTGCTCAACAAGTTGTAAAAGCTGCGGAGGGCAAGTAATGAGCGTCCTGATCAATAAAGACACCAAAGTCATCTGCCAGGGCTTCACCGGCTCGCAAGGTACTTTCCACTCCGAACAAGCCATCGCCTACGGCACCAAGATGGTCGGCGGCGTTACCCCAGGCAAGGGTGGCACCACCCACCTGGGCCTGCCGGTGTTCAACACCGTCAAGGAAGCCGTGGAAGCTACCGGCGCCGACGCTTCGGTCATCTACGTTCCGGCTCCTTTCTGCAAGGACTCGATCCTGGAAGCTGCCTTCGGCGGCATCAAGCTGATCGTCTGCATCACCGAGGGTATCCCTACCCTCGACATGCTGGATGCCAAGGTCAAGTGCGACGAGCTGGGTGTTACCCTGATCGGCCCTAACTGCCCAGGCGTCATCACTCCGGGCGAGTGCAAGATCGGCATCATGCCAGGTCACATCCACCTGCCAGGCAAGGTCGGTATCGTTTCCCGTTCCGGCACCCTGACCTACGAAGCGGTCAAGCAGACCACTGACGCCGGTTTCGGTCAGTCCACCTGCGTCGGTATCGGTGGTGACCCGATCCCGGGCTCGAACTTCATCGACATCCTGAAGCTGTTCCAGGAAGACCCGAAAACCGAAGCCATCGTCATGATCGGTGAAATCGGTGGTTCGGCCGAAGAAGAAGCCGCTGCCTACATCAAGGCCAACGTGACCAAGCCAGTGGTTTCCTACATCGCCGGTGTGACTGCCCCAGCGGGCAAGCGCATGGGCCATGCTGGCGCCATCATCTCTGGCGGCAAAGGCACCGCGGACGAGAAGTTCGCAGCCCTGCAGGACGCTGGTGTCAAAACCGTGCGTTCCCTGGCTGACATCGGCAAGGCCCTGGCCGAGCTGACCGGTTGGGAAGTGAAGAAGTAATTCTTCGCTGACCAGCAGAAAGAGGCCACCTTCGGGTGGCCTTTTTCGTTTACGCGGCTTTGATCTTGCGCAACCGTTTGCGACATTCCAGTTCACTCATCGGACAAACCGCCCCAAGACCGTGCGCCAGAGCGGCAAATTGAGTACCATGCGCGTTCATTTCGTGTTCGCTCCCCAAAAGGGCGCGCCACGCTATAAAAGTCCGCCTCAATCAGGGCGGAAAAAACATTTCCCTAACCCAAGGGGAAATCCCTCTCTAAATTCCGATTTACGCAGTGTGGTATTTCCTTAAATGAAAGTTTTGAAAGGCCAGGACATCCTGGCGCTTGGCTTTATGACGTTCGCGTTGTTCGTCGGGGCCGGCAATATCATTTTCCCGCCTATCGTTGGTTTGCAGTCCGGTCCGTACGTGTGGCTCGCGGCCCTGGGCTTCCTGGTCACTGCAGTCGGCCTGCCGGTGATCACCGTGGTTGCGCTGGCCAAGGTCGGCGGCGGCATGGACGAACTGAGCAGCCCGATCGGCAAGATCGCCGGTGGCCTGCTGGCCGCTGCCGCCTATCTGGCGGTCGGCCCTTTGTTCGCCACGCCGCGTACCGCGACCGTGTCCTTCGAAGTGGGTGTCGCGCCGCTGACCGGTGAAAGCCCGATCGCGCTGTTCATCTACAGCCTGGTGTACTTCCTGGTAGTGCTGGCCGTGTCTATGTACCCAGGCAAGTTGCTGGATACCGTGGGCCGCTTCCTCGCGCCGCTGAAGATCATCGCCCTGGCCGTGCTCGGCATTGCTGCCTTTGCCCTGCCTGCCGGGACCATCGGTGAAGCGCAGCCGGCCTATGTCGCGGCGCCGTTCTCCCAGGGCTTCATCCAGGGCTACCTGACCATGGATACCCTCGGCGCGCTGGTGTTCGGCATCGTTATCGTCAACGCGATCCGCTCCCGCGGTGTCGAGTCGCCGCGCCTGATCACCCGTTACGCGGTGATCGCCGGTCTGATCGCCGGTGTCGGCCTGACCCTGGTGTATATCAGCCTGTTCCGCCTCGGCGCCGGCAGCCACGATATCGCGGCCACCGCCACCAACGGCGCCGTGGTGCTGCATGCCTATGTACAGCACACCTTCGGCTCCCTGGGTAGTGGCTTCCTGGCAGTACTGATCGCCCTGGCCTGCCTGGTAACCGCGGTTGGCCTGACCTGCGCCTGTGCCGAGTACTTCAGCCGTCTGCTGCCGCTGTCCTATCGCGCACTGGTGGTGATCCTCGCCGCCTTCTCGCTGGTGGTGTCCAACCTCGGCCTGACCAAGCTGATCATGTTCTCGGTACCGGTCCTGACCGCCATCTACCCGCCGTGCATCGTGCTGGTCGGCCTGAGCTTCTGCAAAGGCATGTGGCACTCGCAGACCCGCATCATGGCACCGGTCATGGCGGTGTCGCTGGTCTTCGGCATCATCGATGCGATCAAGGGCGCTGGCCTGCAGTGGCTGCCGTCCTGGGCCGAGCACCTGCCGCTGAGCGAGCAAGGTCTGGCCTGGCTGGTGCCATGCGTGGCGACCTTGGTGGTGGCTGTGGTCTGTGACCGCATGCTCGGCAAGTCGCGTGAAGTGACGGCCTGACACAACGCCGAAGGGCAGGCGAGGCCACAAGCCATCGACGCCCGCCCGAGGTGATTGCGCGAAGCCCCGCCTTCTATCCAGGAGGCGGGGCTTTTTCATGCTCGAAAGTACAACAAGGACCCCTGTGGGAGCGGGTTCACCGGAACGCCGGACCGCCGCGATTACGATGGTGGAATCACCGACGCCATCGCGGCGGTCCGGCGTTCCGGTAAACCCGCTCCCACAGGGTCCGCGCCGCTCCTAGATCTGTTCTCTGCGCGGCAGCGCAGCCTGAGAGGCTGGGCGGACTGCCACAGGGTCTGTGCAATACAGATAAAACGTGTCTTTTCCTGCTTATGGGCGTCGAAATCCCGTCACTGCCCAACGGAACCCTCCATGAGCTTCATTCTGAGCAACCTGACCAATCTGCTGGCCGCCCTCTGGTTCATCCTCTGTTGGGGCGGCTACACCCGTTACGCCACCTGGAAAGGCCGCGATACCGCCTGCCTGGCCAGTGTGATGCACCTGTACCGGGAAGACTGGATGCGCCGCATGCTGCTGCGCGACAACCGCATCGCCGACGCCAGCGTGATCGGCAATCTGGAGCGCAACGCTTCGTTCTTCGCGTCCAGCACCCTGATCATCCTCGCCGGTATTCTCACCGTACTCGGTGCCTCCGACCGGGCGCTGTCGTTGCTGGCCGACCTGCCACTGGTCCAGCAAGCCTCGCAAAGCATGTCGGAAATCAAGCTGCTGTGCCTGGCCATCGTCTTTGTCTATGCCTTCTTCACCTTCAGTTGGTGCATGCGCCAGTACAACTTCGCCGCCGTGCTGGTGGGTTCGGCGCCGATGATCGGCGAACGCCAGGTCAGCGAGCAGGAGCGCAAGGCTTTTGCCGCTCGGGCGGCGAGGGTGATTTCCATGGCCGCCAACCAGTTCAACTTCGGTTTGCGTTCTTACTATTTCGGCATGGCCATGTTGAGTTGGTTCGTCAGTCCATGGGCGTTCATGGCGATGAGTGCAGGGGTGGTACTGGTGTTATACCGCCGTGAGTTCCATTCGGACGTGCTGGAAGTGATGGTCTATACCCCGACCGAAAGCACGCCAGCTGAAGTGTCCAGGGACGCCGCTTGAATGCCATCCATATGAATGACCAGCTGTTCGCGGAAAGTTTTATTGAACTTTCCGGGACAATAAAAAACCCGACCTGAGTCGGGTTTTTTTATTCCAGCAAGACTTATTGCTTGGCAGGTTCTGCCGGTGCAGCTGGAGCAGCTTCTGGAGCCGGGGTGGCTGGAGCAGCTTCTTTAGCAGCTTCTTCAGCGGCTTTTTGTTCAGCTTCAGCGGAATCTTTGGCGGCTTCAGCGTTTTCTTTAGCGGCCTCGTTCACTTTATCCTGAGCTTCGTCCATCTTCTGCTGGGCTTGCTCGGCATGTTGTTGAGCATCCTGTGCCTTGTTTTCGCTGGCTTTATCGCAAGCGGCGAGGCCCAGAGCGGCGGCGATCATGACGGCATAAGCAAAAGGTTTACGCATGGGGTGTTTCTCCTTGTGGAATAGCAGTACTTGAATCCTTTGAGTTGTCCCTCGGGATTTAAGTTCCGCGCACGATACACATATATAAGTTACGGATCCATATGGACTTTTTGTCGGTCTTGTGCAGGTCCGCACAATTACGGAGAAATCTTCGGGAATGAATGATTCGACGTTGCAGGAGCGTGCCGAGCGCTTTCTTTCCGCCTTGCGTCATTGCCAGGTATTGAACATGCAAGTTCACTCCGTAGACAGCGAAGGCATTGTCCTGCGTTTGCCCTACAGCGCTTCGCTGGTCGGCAACCCGCAGACTGGAGCGGTTCATGGCGGTGCCATCACTACCCTGATGGACACAGCCCTGGGCATGGCCACGCTCTGTTCGCTGCCCGAATTCGAAGTCTGCCCGACCCTTGACCTGCGCATCGACTACATGAGCCCCGGCGTCGCCAACCAGGATTTGTTCGGCCACGCCCACTGCTACCGGGTCAGCCGCGAGGTGATCTTCATCCGTGGTACCGCCTACCAGGACGATCCCGAGCAGCCCATTGCCCAGGTGGTCGGCACCTACATGCGCCTGGGCAAGGACATCAAGGGTGGCCTCACCTTCGCCCGCAAGCTCAAGGGGGAGGGGCAATGATTCCTGCCGACATCCATCAGCAATTGCGTGAAGCCCACGGTCGTGGCGATTACTCGGCCCTGTTGCAACTGATTCCCTATGCCGGGCTGATCGGCATCGAGTGCAGCCGTGATGGCGACGATCTGCTGTTTCGCCTGCCGGCCAATCCGGACAACATCGGCAACCCGCTGCTGCCGGCGATACACGGCGGCGTGATCGCCGGCTTCATGGAGCTCTCGGCAGCGCTGTACCTGCTGATCTTCAGCGAGAGCGCGAGCATCCCGAAGATCATCGACTTCTCCATCGATTACCTGCGCGCCGGGCATTTCCGCGACACCTGGGCACGTTGCCAGTTGTGGCGCCAGGGGCGGCGGGTGACCAACGTGGCGATTACCGCCTGGCAAGGCGACGTCAACGAGCCCATCGCCACGGCCCGGGCACATTTCAAGATCAAAGAACTGTCCGCACCCTTGAAATAGTCAGGCCCGGCCCCATCTGCTGTTCATCCCGCTGCGACTGGCGGAGTGCGAGCCCGGAAGGCCCGCCTGCCAGCGCGACCAATGCCATCAGATCGGAGTTTTGAAGACCATGAGTGTGGAGACTCAAAAAGAAACCCTGGGCTTCCAGACCGAGGTGAAGCAACTGCTGCACCTCATGATCCATTCGCTGTATTCGAATAAAGAGATCTTCCTTCGCGAACTGATCTCCAACGCCTCCGACGCCGTCGACAAGCTGCGTTTCGAGGCCCTGGCCAAGCCTGAACTGCTCGAAGGCGGCGCCGATCTGAAGATCCGCGTCAGCTTCGACAAGGACGCCAACACCGTCATCCTCGAAGACAACGGCATCGGCATGAGCCGTGACGAAGTCATCGCGCACCTCGGCACCATCGCCAAGTCCGGCACTGCCGACTTCATGAAGAACCTCACCGGCGACCAGAAGAAGGACTCGCACCTGATCGGTCAGTTCGGCGTGGGCTTCTACTCTGCCTTCATCGTCGCCGACCAGGTCGAAGTGTTCAGCCGTCGTGCCGGCCTGCCGGCCGCCGAAGGCGTGCACTGGTCGTCGAAAGGCGAGGGCGAATTCGAAGTCGCCACCATCGAAAAAGCCGAGCGCGGTACCCGTATCGTCCTGCACCTGAAGAAGGGTGAGGAAGAGTTCGCCGACGGTTGGCGCCTGCGCAACATCGTCAAGAAATACTCCGACCATATCGCCCTGCCGATCGAGCTGCCGAAGGATGCCGAAGCGGCCGAAGGCGAGGAGAAGCCGGCCCAGGAGTGGGAAACCGTCAACCGCGCCAGCGCCCTGTGGACCCGTCCGCGTACCGAGATCAAGGACGAGGAATACCAGGAGTTCTACAAGCATATCGGTCACGATTTCGAGAATCCGCTGGCCTGGAGCCACAACAAGGTCGAAGGCAAGCTGGAATACAACTCGCTGCTGTTCGTCCCGGCCCGTGCGCCGTTCGACCTGTACCAGCGTGAAGCGCCACGCGGCCTGAAACTGTACGTGCAGCGCGTGTTCATCATGGACCAGGCGGAATCCTTCCTGCCGCTGTACCTGCGCTTCATCAAGGGTGTGGTCGACTCCAACGACCTGTCGCTGAACGTTTCCCGCGAGATCCTGCAGAAAGACCCGATCATCGACTCGATGAAGTCGGCGCTGACCAAGCGCGTGCTGGACATGCTGGAGAAACTGGCGAAGAACGAGCCTGAGCAATACAAGTCGTTCTGGAAAAACTTCGGCCAGGTCCTCAAGGAAGGCCCGGCGGAAGACTTCGCCAACAAGGAGAAGATCGCCGGCCTGCTGCGCTTCGCCTCGACCCATGAGGAAGGCGGCGAGCAGAACGTCTCCCTGGCCGACTATCTGGCCCGCGCCAAGGAAGGTCAGGACAAGATCTACTTCCTCACCGGCGAGTCCTACGCCCAGGTCAAGAACAGCCCGCACCTGGAGGTCTTCCGCAAGAAAGGCATCGAAGTGCTGCTGCTGACCGACCGTATCGACGAGTGGCTGATGAGCTACCTCAACGAATTCGACGGCAAGAGCTTCGTCGACGTTGCCCGCGGCGACCTCGACCTCGGCAAGCTGGACTCGGAAGAGGACAAGAAGGCCCAGGAAGAGATCGCCAAGGACAAGGAAGGCCTGGTCGAGCGCCTCAAGGCCGCGCTGGGTGACAGCGTCAGCGAAGTGCGCGTGTCGCACCGCCTGACCGACTCGCCGGCGATCCTCGCCATCGGTGAACAGGACCTTGGCCTGCAGATGCGCCAGATCCTCGAAGCCAGTGGGCAGAAGGTGCCGGACTCCAAGCCGATCTTCGAATTCAACCCGAGCCATCCGCTGATCGAGAAACTGGACAACGAGCAGAGCGAAGACCGTTTCGCCGACTTCTCGCACATCCTCTTCGATCAGGCCGCGCTGGCTGCCGGCGACAGCCTGAAAGATCCGGCCGCCTACGTGCGCCGTCTGAACAAGCTGCTGGTCGAACTGTCGGTTTGACCTGACACAGGAAAGCCCGCTTCGGCGGGCTTTTTTCATGGTCCAAGGAGAATTGAATGAGCAAGGTGACAATCGAATCGCTGGTCTATCACGTCGCCGGCAAGGCCTATGAAAGCCGCCTGGTCTACACCCATGGCGCCACGCAACAGCCGGGCCTGATCATGGCGCCGAACTGGATGGGCATCAGCGAGGGGGCCGAGCGTATCGCCCGGGCTGTGGCCGAGCAGGGCTACGTGGTGTTGATCGCCGACCTCTATGGCCAATCGGTACGTCCGCAGAACGGTGACGAGGCCGGCGCGGCGATGATGCCGCTGAAGAACGATCGTGCCGAGCTGCGCAAGCGCATGCAGGCGGCCCTGGCCCAGTTGCTGGGCCAGTCGAAGGCGGTGCTGACCCCCGGCAAGCTGGCGGCCTTCGGTTTCTGCTTCGGTGGCTGCTGCGCCCTGGAGCTGGCCCGCGATGGGGCGCCGTTGCAGGCTGCCGTGTCGTTCCATGGCACCCTGGACACGCCGAATCCGGCCGATGCGCAGAACATCAAGGGTTCGGTGCTGGTGCTGCATGGTGCCGCCGACCCGCTGGTGCCCAAGGAGCAACTGCCGGCCTTCGAAGCCGAGATGGACGCGGCGAAAGTGGACTGGCAACTGCTCAGCTACGGCGGTGCGGTGCATTCCTTCACTGATCCGTCGGCCAATGTACCGGGCAAGATGAAGTACGACGCGCGCACCTCAAAGCGGGCGTTCCAGGCGATGCACAATCTGCTGGATGAAGTGTTCAAGGCTTGAGTGCCAGAGACCTGTGGGAGCGGGTTCACCCGCGATTGCAGTAGTGAATTCACTGGAGCAATCGCGGGTGAACCCGCTCCCACAAGGGGGCATTGCCAGCTCAGGGCAGCTCTATCCTCCCTGACTCCCCCGCAACCACCGGCCAATCCCCGGCCGCCCACTTTTCCCGGGCCCGATCGATCAACCCCGGATCGCTCGCCACGAAATTCCAGTTCATCCGCCGCGGCCCATCCAGTGGTGCGCCGCCGATGATCGCCAGATGACTTTCCCCCTCGGAATAGAGGCTGGCTTCCTCGCCCTCGGCAAGCACCACCAGCGTCTGCGGCTCCAGCACCTCATCATCCAGGCGCACCTCCCCGGACAGCACATACACCGCCCGCTCCTGATGCTCGGTCGGCACGCACAGGGTGGTAGCGGCCTCCATGAACACCTCCGCATATAGCGTCGGCGACAGTACCGGCACCGGCGATTCCAGGCAGAAGCCGCTGCCGGCGATCATGCGGATCCTCACTCCCAGCGACTCGCTGAAGGGCAGGCTGGTGGCGGGGTGATGGCTGTAGTGGCCGGCGCCTTGTTCCGCTGCTTTCGGCGAAGCCAGCCAGATCTGCAAACCGTGCAGCCGCGAGCCTTTTTCCAGTAGATCCTGTGGCGTGCGCTCGACGTGGGCGATGGCCGCGCCTGCGGTCATCCAGCTCACTTCGCCAGGCTTGACCCTCTGCTCGGAGCCCAGGCTGTCCTTGTGCAGCAGTTCACCCTCGAACAGGTAGGTCAGGGTCGACAGACCGATATGCGGATGCTGGCGGATGTCCATGCCGTGCCCCGGTTGATAGGTGGTCTCGAGCATATGGTCGAAGAACACGAAGGGCCCGACGCTGCGACATTTGGCCGAGGGCAGCGGGCGCAGGATGGGTTGGCCCTCCACCGACTCGGCGCGGGGGCGGATTACCAGGGGCGAGGTCATGACGGGCTCCAGCCAGGATGAAGTCGGCCTAGCATAGCGAACCGTCGTAGGAGGCGCGCGGTCCAACCTGTCCGAAGCATGACGAAGGAGGGTGGGAATGTTCGCAAGAACCTTGGGTGGACTGCTGTTCGCCGGGCTATTGTTCGGCGAGGCGCAGGCACGGGACTACCGCTACAGCGACGCCCACCTCCATTACGTGGATTTCTTCCAGGAAACCGAGGGTATGCCGGCGCTGCTGGAGGCCATGGACAAGGCGGGTATCGAGCAGTCGATGATCAGCGGCATTCCGGTGGCGAAGAAATGGCACGAGGACGAACCCAAGCGTCCGCGCTATTACGCCGGCGACGATGCCGACGCCTATTGGTACAGCGCCACCGATATCTACGTCGCCGCGGCCCTGGAGAAGCTCGCGCCCGAGCAGCGCAAGCGCTTCCACCCGTTCCTGACCGGCTTCAACCCCGTGGACAAGAACGCGGTGGCGCATATCGAGCGCATGCTGGAACTGCATCCCGGGCTCTGGCAGGGCATAGGCGAGGTGTTCACCCGTCACGATGATCTCACCGCCCTTACCAGCGGCGACACGCCCCGGGCCAACAACGAGGCGATGACACGCATCTACCACCTGGCCGCAGAGCAGGACATGCCGGTGCTGCTGCACTCCAATATCACCTCCAAGCGCGAGCGCAATCCGTTGTACCTGGCGGAGATCGAGGAGCCGCTGCGCAACCATCCGCACACCCGCTTCATCTGGGCCCATGCTGGCAGCAGCATGGAAATCCATCGGCATCAGACGCAGATGGACTTTCTGCTACCGACCCTGACACGGCTGCTGGAGGATTACCCGAACCTCTACGTCGACCTGTCCTGGAGCGTGCTGCAGCCGTATCTGCTGGACGACCAGGGCAAGCCCAGGGATGCCTGGCTGGCGCTGGTCAAACGCTTCCCCGAGCGCTTCATGCTCGGTTCCGACGTGGTCGGGCGATTCGGTAGCCTGGGCGAGCAACTGCACGGTTTCGATCCGTTCCTCGATGCCTTGCCGGAGGAAGTCGCGCGCAAGGTGGCCAGGGACAACTTCCTCGCGGTGCTGCCCAGGACGCGTTGAGCGGGATTGTCATCAGCCTGTCATGCCAAGGTCATAGTCTGCCGCGATCCACAACAGAGGAAGCGCAGTATGTTGACTAGCCGTTTTAGCGCCCTGCTCGGGCTGATGTGCATCGCCGGCCTGGCCCAGGCCGAGGTGCGCGTGCAAGGCCCGGTGGAATATGGCGTGTTCGAGACCAACATCAAGAACCCCCAGCCCGGTGAGCGCGTGATCACCATGAGCAGCCAGAACATCCAGGCCACCGACGTGGTACCGGCCAAACTGGGCAGCAAGTTCGGCATCCGCTATCGCCTGGAAGGCAAGACTGCCGACGACACTCCGCTGACCCTGCTGTATCTCACTCCAGGCATCGTCACCCCGGATGGCAAGCGCCACGACAAGTTCGAGGTGATCCAGAAGCTGGTTCCGGGTGCCCCGCAGGACGTCATGGCCTACGAATTCACCGAGCATCACGAAGCGATTCCAGGCGACTGGCATTTCATGGTGTTCCAAGGGGATCGGCTGCTGGCGGAGAAACGTTTCACCGTTCGCTGAACTTTCCTCTGCGGCAGCTGTCGCGATGGTTGGGCGATTTGATATCACCATTTCTTCTTACGCAAAAAATCTACGGTCCGATACCTTCTAAAGAAGTGTCTGCTGCATGACCGATGCAGCGCTTTCGGAAGGAACCGTACGATGAGTCTGAGAAGCTTGAACATAGCGCCCCGGGCTGGATTGGGGTTCGGCCTGCTGGCGCTATTGGTGGTGACCCTGGGGTTGTTCGCGCTGGCGCAGATGTCGAGCATGCGCGAGCAGTCCGAGCAGGTGGAAAGCAACTGGCTGCCCAGTGTCATCAATGTCGGCACCATGAGTCAGGACATGCTGCGCATTCGTGCCCTGACCCTGCGGCTGCTGATCACCAGTGACCCTGCGACACGGCAGCAGAGCGTCACCCGTATCGACGGCCTCAAGCAGGCCCTGGCCAAGGCGCAGGCCGACTACGATGCGCTGATCGTGCTGCCCGAGGAGCGGGTGCTGTTCGATCGCTACCTCGACTTGCAGAAGCAGTACCTGACGCTGCAGGCCCAGGTCATGAGCCTGGCCACCGGCGGTCAGGTCGAAGCGGCGGTGGCCTTGGTCAACGGTGAAATGAACCAGTTGGCCGATACCCTCACCGCGACCCTCAATCAGCTGATCGATCTCAATAACCAGCATGCCCACATGGCTACCGACAAATCCCAGGCGGTGTACGCCGGTGCGCGGGTTTGGGTGATCGGTCTGTTGCTCGGTGCACTGGTGCTGACGGTGATCCTGGCGCTGGTACTGACCCGCAGCATCGTCCGTCCACTGGCGCAATCGCTGCAGGTGGCGGAAGTGGTGGCCACCGGCGACCTGACCCCGCAGATCACCGTCCACGGTCGTGACGAGCCGGCGCGCCTGTTGGTGGCGCTGAAGCAGATGCAACAGAGCCTGCGCGACACCATCGGGCGCATTTCCGACTCGTCCAACCAGTTGGCCTCGGCTTCGGAGGAGCTCAGTGCGGTCACCGAGGATGCTACCCGTGGCCTGCAGCAGCAGACCCAGGAAATCGAACAGGCAGCCACGGCGGTCAACCAGATGACGGCAGCGGTGGAGGAGGTGGCCAGCAACGCTGTGGCTACCTCGGAGGCGTCCCGCGAGTCGGACCGCATTGCCCGTCAGGGCGCGGCCCAGGTGCAGCAGACGGTGGTGTCGATCGAGGAGCTGGCGGCCGGGGTGAGCCTCAACGTCGACGAGGTCGGGCAACTGGCGGAGCAGGTCCACGGCATTTCCAAGGTGCTCGATGTGATCGGCTCGATTGCCGAACAGACCAACCTGCTGGCGCTGAACGCAGCGATCGAGGCGGCCCGGGCGGGGGATGCCGGGCGTGGGTTCGCCGTGGTCGCCGACGAGGTGCGGGCTTTGGCCCATCGCACCCAGCAGTCGACCCGGGAGATCGAGCAGATGATCGACGGCATCCAGCAGGGCACCGACCGAGCCGTGGATGGTATGCAGCAGACTCGCGAGCGGGCCCGCAGCACCCTGGATGGCGCCCATGCGGCGGGAGCGGCGCTGGAAGAGATTGCCGCGGCGATCAGCCGGATCAACGAGCGCAACCTGGTGATTGCCAGTGCCTCGGAACAGCAGGCGCAGGTGGCGCGGGAGGTGGATCGCAACCTCACCAATATCCGCGACCTGGCCTTGCAGAGTTCGGCCGGGGCCAGCCAGACGGTGGAGGCGAGCCAGGCCCTGTCGCAGCTGGCGGTGGACCTGAACGGGTTGGTGAGGCGCTTCTCGGTGTAGGGCTTTCGGGCCTCATCGCTGGCAACGCCAGCTCCCACAGGGTCCATGTCGCCCTTTAGGCCTGTTATCTGCACGACAGCGCAGCCTGAAAGGCTGGGTGGACTCCCACAGATATCGCGGGCACCGCCAAACTCTGTGGGAGCTGGCTTGCCAGCGATGAGGTCCTGAAGGCCCGGAAACAAAAACGCCCCGGACATGGCCGGGGCGTTTTCAGTGCTACGGGCTAAGTCTTACTTGCCTTCCCAGCGCTTCAGCACCAGGGTGGCGTTGGTGCCGCCGAAGCCGAAGCTGTTGCTCATCACGGTGTCGATCTTGGCGTTTTCGCGGGTTTCGCGAATCACCGGCAGGTCGGCGACTTCCGGATCCAGCTCGTCGATGTTGGCGGAACCGGCGATGAACTTGCCTTCCATCATCAGCAGGCAGTAGATCGCTTCGTGCACGCCAGCGGCGCCCAGGGAGTGACCGGACAGGCTCTTGGTCGAGCTGATGGCCGGAGCCTTGTCGCCGAACACTTCACGCACGCCTTTCATTTCCGCGACGTCGCCGACCGGAGTCGAGGTGCCGTGGGTGTTCAGGTAGTCGATCGGGGTGTCGACAGTGGACAGCGCCTGCTGCATGCAGCGGATCGCGCCTTCGCCGCTTGGGGCGACCATGTCGTAGCCGTCGGAAGTAGCGCCGTAGCCGACGATTTCCGCGTAGATCTTGGCGCCACGGGCCAGGGCGTGTTCCAGCTCCTCGACCACTACCATGCCGCCACCGCCGGCGATGACGAAGCCATCACGGTCGGCGTCGTAGGCGCGGGAGGCCTTGCTTGGATCTTCGTTGCGCTTGGTCGACAGGGCGCCCATGGCATCGAACAGGAACGACTGGCTCCAGTGCTCTTCTTCACCGCCGCCGGCGAAGACGATGTCCTGCTTGCCCCACTGGATCTGCTCCATGGCGGTGCCGATGCAGTGTGCGGAAGTGGCGCAGGCCGAGGAGATCGAGTAGTTGATGCCCTTGATCTTGAACGGCGTGGCCAGGCAGGCGGAGACGGTGCTGCCCATGGTGCGGGTGACGCGGTACGGACCGACGCGCTTGACGCCTTTCTCGCGCAGGGTGTCCAGCGCTTCCATCTGGTTCAGGGTCGATGCGCCGCCGGAGCCGGCAACCAGGCCGGTACGCGGGTTGGAGATCTGCTCTTCGGTCAGGCCGGAGTCCTTGATCGCATCCTGCATCGCCAGGTAGGCATAGGCCGCGGCGTGGCCGACGAAGCGATAGACCTTGCGGTCGATCAGTTCTTCGAGGTTCAGGTCGATGGAACCGGAAACCTGGCTGCGCAGCCCCATTTCCTTGTATTCCGGGTTGAAACGGATGCCCGGACGGCTTTTACGCAGGTTTTCGGAGACGGTCTCTTTGTCATTGCCCAGGCAAGAAACGATGCCCAGACCTGTGATTACGACGCGGCGCATGCGAATAACCCTTAGAAATTTTCAGTGGAGGTGAATACACCGACGCGAAGTGCTTCGGCGGTGTAGATCTCGCGACCGTCGACGCTGACCGAACCATCGGCGATGGCCATGTTCAGCTTGCCCTTCAGGACGCGCTTGATATGAATGTTGTAGGTAACCTTTTTCGCCTCCGGCAGCACCTGGCCGAAGAACTTCACTTCGCCCGAACCCAGGGCGCGGCCGCGGCCCGGCAGACCCTGCCAGCCGAGGAAGAAGCCAACCAGCTGCCACATGGCGTCGAGGCCCAGGCAGCCCGGCATCACCGGATCGCCTTCGAAGTGGCAGGCGAAGAACCACAGGTCCGGGTTGATATCCAGCTCGGCGACCAATTCACCTTTACCGTACTTGCCGCCCTCGGCACTGATGTGGGTGATGCGATCCACCATCAGCATGTTGGGTGCGGGCAGTTGCGCGTTACCAGGGCCGAACAGCTCACCGCGACTGCAGCGCAGCAGGTCTTCCCGGGTAAAGGCGTTTTGTTTGGTCATGCGAGCTCCTCAATAATCCTCGTGCGGCAGGGATCTGTTCTTTCCCGATCCGTCCCAAAGCCCTTGGCCTTGGGCGGCAGCCTACTCATAGACTATTGCGTTGTAGTGAAAGTCACAGCACAGAGGACGAAGATGTACACTTGTGCACTGAAATTTTTCCGACAGACCTTTCTTATAGGTCGGTGCGGCCTGTAAGACTGCCGCAATTTTGCATTATTCGCCAGTCGCGCTTGCCCGAGTGGGCAGCCAACGTTGCAGAATCTGCTGCAGATCATTGCGTTTGAACGGTTTGGCCAGGTAATCGTTCATCCCCGCGTCGAGGCAACGCTCACGGTCGCCCTGCAAGGCGTTGGCGGTCAGGGCGATGATCGGCAGGTCGCGGCCCTGAGGCAGCTGGCGGATGCGCCGGGTAGCCTCGTAGCCGTCGACGATCGGCAGGCGGCAATCCATCAGTACCGCAGCGAAGGATTGCCGGGCCACCAGGCTGATGGCCTGGGCGCCGTCGACCGCGACATGCACCTCGAAGCCCAGGCTGCGCAACATGGCCTGGATCACCGCCTGGTTCACCGGATTGTCCTCCACCAGCAGCACCGGCTGGCCCTCCAGGTCGGCGGCGCGGGCGGCACTCCCCGGCAGCTCCTGCGGGTTGCCGCGCTGGCGCAGGGTCAGGGGCATTTCCAGGGTGAAGACCGATCCCACGCCCTCGCGGCTTTCCGCACGCAGGCTGCCGCCCATGCGCTCGGCCAGGTTGCGGGCGATGGACAGGCCCAGGCCGGTGCCGCCATAGCGCCGGGAAATCGAGCTGTCGGCCTGCTGGAAGGCGACGAACATGGTTTCCAGGCGCGCGTTGTCGATGCCGATGCCGGTGTCGTGCACCGCACAGGTGAACCAGATCAGCTGGCGATCCAGCACCTGCCAGCGCGGTAGCACGCGGACGCTGCCTTGTTCGGTGAACTTCAGGGCGTTGCCGATCAGGTTGACCAGTACCTGGCGGATCCGTGTCGGATCGCCGCACACCTGCAACTGTTCCAGGCCCTCGGGCATCTCCAGGTCCAGGGCCAGGTGACGCTGCTGGGCGGCATGCAGGAAGGACTGCACGCAACTGCCGATCAGGTCGGCCAGGTTGAAGTCGATCTGTTCCAGTTGCAGGGCGGTGCGCTCGATCCGCGAGAAGTCGAGGATGTCGTTGATCACCTTGAGCAGATGCCCGGTGGATTCGCTGGCCACCACCGTGTACTCGTTCTGCTCGTCGCTCAGTTCGGTGGTCTGCAGCAATTGCAGCATGCCCAGCACGCCATTCATCGGCGTGCGCAGTTCGTGGCTCATCATCGCCAGGAACTCCGACTTGGCCTTGTTCGCCTGCTCGGCTTCTTCGCGGGCCTGGATCATCTGCGCCATGGCCTCCTGCTGTTCGCGGGAGGCCTGGGCCAGGCCGCTGGCGAGGTTGTTGATATGCCTTGCCAGATGGCCCAGTTCGCTGTCGTCCACCACCGGCAGCGGCGTGTCGAAGTCGCCTTTCTGGATGGCCTTGACCGCATGGCCCATGTCGGCGATCGGCGTGGCCAGGCTGCGGGCCAGGCGACGGGCGAGGAGGAAGGTGAAGATCAGCGCGAACAGGGCGAGGATCCCTGCCTTGATCACGATTTCCTGCTGGCGCTGGCTGAACGCGTCATCGGACATGCCGACGATCACCCGTCCCAGGTAGTCGTCCGCAGTGATGCTGGCGGGTGGCTCGCCGTTCTGCAGGAAGTCACCGTCGAGGCTGATCCGTTGCAGGCGGATCGGCGCCTGGAACACTTCCACTTCCTGGGCACGGTTGACGTGCTCGTCCGGTTGCTCGACGTAGACCAGGATGTGGTTGGCGTTGTCCTGCACTTCGAGGAAGCGCACGTGGGGAATGGTCAGGGTCGCCCGCATCAGGCCTTCGAGCACTTCGTCGTTGCCGGAAATCACCCCGTATTCCGAGGCCGGGGCGAGCTGGTTGGCGATCAGTTGGCCGGTGTGGTTCAACTCCTGGCGCAGGTCCTGGATCCGCACGAAGGTGAAGAAACTGATCAGCAGCAGGGTCAGCACCAGCGCCGGGCCGAGGCTGATGATCTGGGTGCGGGTACTGATGTCCCAGCTTTTCATCGGGAGGACTCTCCTGCGGACACGGCCCGCCGCGCGGCATCGGGGTCGATTGCCTCGATGCCCAGGGCACGGGCCACCTGCTGGTTGCCGGAAACGCTGAAATATTCGGGATAGTGGCTGCGCGGCCACTTGTCCGCCGGCTGGTCGAGCAGGCGGTCGAGCTCCGCCAGCCAGGCATTCTGGTCGCTCAGGGTGCTGGCCAGCGCCCCGGCACGGACGAAGCCGACGTTCGGACCGACCAGCGCCATCTGCCGGGCGTAGGCGCTGAGCAGCAGGTTCTTTGCGGTCTTCGGGTTGTACAGCGAGGGGTCGTCGAGGCCGAGCAGGACATCGGTGTCCCGCAGCAGGTTTTGCACGGGCCGGTTGTCGCGCAGGTCGGGCCATGGCTGGGCCTCGATATCCAGGCCCAGGGGATGGGCTGCCTGGCGCAGTTCATCGAGGAGAAAGCGGCTCTGCTCGCTGTACAGCACGCCGACCCGGCGCGCCTGGGGCAGCAGGTACTGGATCAGGTGCAATTGGCGGGCAAGCGGTGGGTCGCTCCACAGCAGGCTGAGGTAGCTCGGGCGCAGGTCGCCCAGGCGCTGCTGGGCCTGCACCCGGCTGATGCGCAGCACCAGGGCGGACGGTCCGGCCGGCTCGCGCAGGCGCCAGTCGAGGGCTTCGGGGTCGAGCAGGATCAGGCGGGTATCGCTGCGCAGCCGGGCGGGCTCGGGCAACTCTGCCAGGGGCACGAAACGCACGGTATCGGCGGGGCGGCGGGCCTTCAGGGCGTCGACGAAATCGCGCACGCCGGCGCTGTCCTGGGCGCCGGTGAGCAGAATCTCGCCGCCGGCCACTGATACCAATGGCCAAAGCACCATCAGCAGCAGGCAGCGCCGCCAGAAACGCATCAGAATTCCAGCTCCGCGCTGAAGTACAGCAGGTGGCGGCTGTCGTAGCGGTTATCGATATTGGCGGTGGGTTCGTCGTCGAGACGCTGTTGCAGGGTACCGGACAACTCCAGGCTGGCCCTGGCCAGGGCAATGCGCTTGGCCACGCGCAGGTCGACCCGTTCGAAGCGGTATTGGTTCAGGGCATCGTCTCCGTAATAGAAGAGGGCGCTGGACCAGCCCCGTCCCCAGTCGCGCATCCAGCCGGCGGAACCGCTGTTTTGCGCGCTGAGGCGCTGGTCGGCGGGGTTGCTGGCCTCGGCGTCGACGTAAGCGTAGGTCAGGCGCAGGCGATCGGCGCCGCTGACCCGCCAGTCGAGCTGGGTCTCGGTGCCGGTGAAGCGTGCCTCGTTGCTGTTGCTGGCGATGTACTGGTTGTTGCGCAGCGGCTCGCTGATCATTCCGGTGATGCGGTCATGGAACAGCTTGATGTCGACGCTCAGGTCGAGGTCGGCGAAGTAGCCGTTGTAGCCCAGTTCGCGCGAGCGCATCAGTTCCTGATCCAGATTGCCCGGGCCGCGGGTCTTGACGAAGTACTCGGCGGTGCTCTGGCCGAAGGCCGGCGGCGTCAGGTTGCTGACCCGGTAGCTCCAGTTGACGTTGTTCTCGAACATGTCCGGCGAACGCACCGCCTCGGAGTACACCGCGCGCAGGCCATGGCGCGGGGTGATCAGGTAGTTCACCGCGACCCGCGGGGTCAGCGAGTCGCCCGCCAGCCGGGAATTCTCGTACATCGCCCCGCCCTGGACGATCCAGTGTTCGTCGACCCGCCACTCCAGTTGGCCGAACAGGCGCCAGGTCTGGTCGTCGAGGCTGCCGTTGAAGTAGGTCTCGGAGTCGGCGCGGTCGTAGCGGTAGTTGACCCCGCTGAGCAGGCGCAGATTGTCGGCCAGGCTCAGGGTGTCCTGGATCTCCAGGTCGTAGCGGGTTTCCCGGGTGCTCTGGTCGACGTCGCCGCAGACCACGTTCTTGCCGCCGCTGTTCCATTGCGCGCCGACCTGGCTGGCCAGGTCCTGCAACACCGGATCGGCATTCGGCGGCGGGTTGTTGGCGTTGCGCGCGACCTGCTCGGCGTAGTCCGGATTCAACTGCCAGAGCCGGGTCAGCTCCGGGCTGAAGGCGATCTGCGCATCGCAGGCGCGCCACACCTGCTGGCGGTCCCAGTGCTGCGCCGAACCCTGGATATACAGGCTGTGGCTCGGGTCGAAATCGATGTTCCAGCGCAGCGAGCCGGCGTAGTCCTTGGCCTTGACGTCGGCGTTGTCGCCGCGCTCGGTAACGTAGGGGAACACCGGTTGATAGGTGTAGGGGCGCTGGTCGCTGCCTTCCTTGGCCGACAATTGCCAGTCGAGGCTCTGGCTCGGGTCCAGGGTATGGCTGGCGCTGATGTTGAAGCGGGTCAGCCGGCGGCTGTCGCGGTAGTCGCCGCCCGTGGCGTTGTGGTCGAACCCGTCGTCCTGCATCCCCGACAGCGACAGGCGCAGGTCGCCGCCATCCCAGCCCATGCCCTGGCTGGCGTAGAAATCGTCGATGCCGCGCTGACCGCGGGTGACCTTGAGTCGGGTGCCATGGCTGTCGGCCGGGCTGCGGGTAAGGATATTGACCACCGCCATCAGGGCGTTGGCGCCGTAGCTGACGGTGTTCGGCCCGCGGAACACTTCGATGCGCTCGATGTCTTCCATGGCCAGGGGGATGTCGCTCCAGTCCACCGTGGCCAGGCCGGCGCGGTATACCGAGCGGCCGTCGATCAGCACCTGCATGCGCCGCGCGTCGTTGACGTTGCTGCCGTGGTAGTTGACCGTCGGCTGGTTGCCGGCGCCATAGCCGATCATCATCCCCGGCACCAGGCGCAGCAGTTCGGGGATATCCCGGGCGCCACTGGCCTTGATCAGCTCGGCATCGAGCACGGTCATGCTGCCGGGCACCGCAGCCGGGGATTGTTTCAGGCGAGTGGCGGTCAATATCTCGGGGAGCGCCTGGCTGTCGACGAACAGATCGTCGGCAGCAGCCGGCCCGCCGAGCAGGGCGGCCAGGAGCAATACGGGGTGTGAAGGGCGTGGGCCTGGGAACACGGGGCGGCCTTGATCGGGTAAACGAAACGGCATGTTAACCGAGTATCCGGCATTTTCCAGTGATCTGGCGCTGGTGGTGGCACGGGCGCTCCGTATAATGCCGGCTTCGCCACTGACTAATGGCTTTAACGGATTGGATATGACTGAACAGCAACCTGTTGCGGTTCTGGGGGGCGGCAGTTTCGGCACCGCCGTGGCCAACCTGCTGGCGGAAAACGGCGTCGGGGTACGCCAATGGATGCGCGACCCCGAACAGGCCGAAGCCATGCGCACGACCCGGGAAAACCCGCGTTACCTCAAGGGCATCAAGGTGCATCCGGGTGTCGACCCGGTCAGCGACCTGCTGCCGGTCCTCGAAGGCAGCGAGCTGATCTTCGTCGCCCTGCCGTCCAGCGCGCTGCGCAGTGTCCTGGCGCCCCACGCCGCCTTGCTCGAAGGCAAGATGCTGGTCAGCCTGACCAAGGGCATCGAGGCGCAGACCTTCAAGCTGATGAGCCAGATTCTCGAAGACATCGCGCCCAAGGCGCGCATCGGCGTGCTGTCCGGGCCGAACCTGGCGCGGGAAATCGCCGAGCACGCGCTGACCGCCACGGTGGTCGCCAGCGAGGACGAGGCGCTCTGCCAGCGGGTCCAGGCCGTACTCCACGGCCGCACCTTCCGCGTCTATGCCAGCGCCGACCGCTTCGGCGTCGAGCTCGGCGGCGCCTTGAAGAACGTCTACGCGATCATCGCCGGCATGGCGGTGGCCCTGGACATGGGCGAGAACACCAAGAGCATGCTGATCACCCGCGCGCTGGCCGAGATGACCCGCTTCGCCGTGAGCCAGGGCGCCAACCCCATGACTTTCCTCGGCCTCGCCGGCGTGGGTGACCTGATCGTCACCTGTTCCTCGCCCAAGAGCCGCAACTACCAGGTCGGCCACGCCCTCGGCCAGGGCCTGAGCCTGGACGAGGCGGTCAATCGCCTCGGCGAGGTGGCCGAGGGGGTCAACACCCTCAAGGTACTCAAGGCCAAGTCCCAGGAAGTCGGGGTGTACATGCCGCTGGTCGCCGGTTTGCACGCCATTCTGTTCGAGGGCCGGACCCTGGCCCAGGTCATCGAGCTGCTGATGCGCGGCGAGCCGAAGACCGACGTCGATTTCATTTCCACCAGCGGTTTCAATTGAGCGAGACAGGAGCACGACATGAGTGAATCCCCCAAGCAGATGCAGCGTGAGTCCATCGTCCTCCGGGTGTTGTGGATGCTGTTGTTCCTGCTGGTCTGGCAGGTCGCCCAGACCCTGCTCGGCGCCCTGGTCCTGGTGCAGTTGGTCTACCGCCTGGTGTACGGCGCGCCAAATGCCAGCCTGATGAACTTCGGCGACAGCCTGAGCCAGTTCCTCGCCCAGATCGGCCGCTTCGGCAGCTTCCACACCGAGCAGAAGCCCTGGCCGTTCGCCGACTGGCCGACCCCGCGCCCGGCCGAAGGCGAAGCCGCCCACAGCGTGCCGCCAGCGCCGCACCCGGTGCGTGACGAAGAGCCGAAACTGTGAAGCTCTGGGTCCTGCGTCACGGCGAGGCCGAGCCCCAGGCCCGCAGCGACGACCAGCGCAACCTCACCGAACATGGGCGTCGGCAGGTCCTGCGCAGTGCCGCGCACCTGCTCGGGCAACCCCTCGACGCGATCATCGCCAGCCCCTATGTCCGCGCCCAGCAGACGGCGGCGCTGGTGCACCAGGCGCTGGTCTTCGGCAAGGATGTGGTGACCGTACCCTGGCTGACCCCGGACAGCGACCCGGACCGGGTGCTCCGCGAGCTGGACAGTCTGGGCCTGGCCAATGTGCTGCTGGTCAGCCACCAGCCGCTGGTCGGGCAACTGGTCGGGCTGCTGCACAGCGGCTCGCGCCAGGACAGCGCGCCGATGAGCACCGCCAGCCTGGCCGAGCTGGACGGTGACTGGGCGCTGGCGGGGGGGATGACCTTGCATAGCCTGCGGCATGCCTGAAGGCCCAGGCTTCGAGGCAGGGCGGCTTGCTGCAGGCGTGCCGCTCAACGGGTCAATAGCCAGGAAAGGTGAGGCATCTTGGCCGACGCAGGAGTGCTGCCCTTCGACATTCCGGCGTCGGCGCCTTGAACAAGTGGTCCGGCGCGGTTGACAGGTTGTACGGGCGAGCTCACTTGAGGCGTCATCCCTGGCATTGGAATGGACGAATCCGCAGGTCCGTTGGTGGATGCGCTGTTCGCTTTGAGTGACGATGGTCGGGCTCTCTGAGCGACGGGGTTGGTCTTCCCAGGTGATGCCCCTGCGGTCTTACCGCCTCTCAAGCTTCGAACCGACGATATGACTGTCTTCAACAATGATTTGGATTGTGGCAGCGATTTGCTGATGTTGATCAGGCTGGGCAGCTTGTGTATTGCTGTCGGCACAATTGTCGATTGCATTACAGCTTTGACGGTACCCTCCTGAACCAGCCTCAGAGCTTTTTCCTTTGCCTTCGTTGCCGCAGCCCTTGCAAGCGAACCAGCCCCCATCGACATGACCGAGCCCACCATGGTCAGCATGTTGGCGATACTCATCAATTGCGCATCTTCAGTCACGGTCCCCACCACAGCAGCTCCGACCCCGGCCACGGTGGTCGCCATCGCGCCCATGCCGATGATGAAGCCGGCACTCAGCGCGGGTGCGCTCCAGGGTACGAAGGCCGCCGTGAGGATCAACCCTACAACCATCCCTGCCACCGGCAGCCAGTCCATCCAGCTCTTCTTGCGCTCCGGGGGCTTGGGCAGCGGGACATATCTCACATCCTCGTCCGTCCCGCGCACCCGGTATCCCTCGGGGTTGTCGGGGTTTGGCTTGTGTCCGCTGGGGTCGCTGAAGCGCACCGGGTTGCCCAGGCCGTACATGTAGCAGTTGAGCCCGCCTTCCTCGAACGGACTGAGGCTGTCCGGGCTGTGGAAGCGCATCAGGCTCGGGTTGTAGGCGCGGTAACCGCGGCCAAGCAGGTACCAGCCATTGCCGGGTTCGCGCAGTTCGCCGTTGAAGCCCATCAGGCTGTCCAGGCGCAGGTCGTCCTGTTGTTCGCCGTAGGCGCTATAGGTGGCCTGGCGCAGGCTGCCGGCCAGGCTTTCGGCGATCACGCTGGGGCTGGCATCGGTCAGCAGGAGCAGGGTGCGCTGGTGATCGCCGATCTGCTGTTGGCCCAGTGCCCGTTCGCCATCGCTGAAGTAGTGGACCTGCACGCCATCGCGCACCGTGTAGCTGAGGCGATAGCCCTGGTAGAAGCGCAGGGTCTCCGCCTCCTCGTCCTCCTGCCGCGCCCCAACCAGATGCTGATGGCCATCGTAGCGGTAGTGGACGAGCGAGCGGCTGCCATCGGCGCTGCTGACCTCCAGCAAGCGGCCCTGGCTGTCGTAGCGCAATTGCTGGCCTTGCTCGTCGTTGAGTAGGTTGCCGTCCAGGTCGTACTCGAATGCCTGGGTTTGCGGATAACCACCCTCCAGATAGGTATTGCTCACCTCGACCAGTTGGCAGCTGTCGTCCTCGGCGTAGGTGAATCTGGCCCGGTTGCTGTCGCCATTGGCGAAGGTGGTCAGGCAGAGCTCGATATTGTCCAGGTCATCGAAGCGGAACAACTGGTCGACGATGGCGTTGCCATAACGGTCGCTGGGCAGGCGCTCGCCGGAGCAGGTGTGCTGCTCCAGGCGGCCGCGAAAATCGTAGACGAAGTTTTCCATCAGCAGACTGCGTCCGTCCATCTGGTAGTGGCGGCTGGACAACTGGTCGTCGTCGCCCCAGACATGGCAGAGGGTACGCAGCGGGCTGTCGTTGAGCTGTAGGGTGCGCTGGCAGATGCGGCCGAGGCTGTCGTAGTGGTTTTCGCTGACCAGAACGTCGCCGCTGTCCAGGTCGCGGGTGGTGGTGAGGTGCTGGCGGCCGCTGCTGTCGTACGCGAAGTCCGCCTGCAAGCGGGCCTGGGTCAACTGTTCGAGCCGGCCGAGGGTGTCGTACTTGTACAAGGTAAAGACCCGGTCGTCATTACGCTGCAGCGGCCGGCCGAGCAGTGAGGTGGTGTAACGGGTTTCGTGAGTGCTGCCATCTGCGTCGGTCCAGCGTTCCAGTTGCAGGTGACCATTTGCGTCATATAGATACTCGCGGTCGCCGGCGGCATTGCTGGCGCTGTCGATCCCGGCATCCTCCTTGTCGAAGCGGTAGGTCGCGGTGCCTTCCGGGGTGACGATTTCCTTGGGCAGCTCGCCCAGGCTGTTCTCGTAGAAGTACTGGATGAGGTTGTTCGCCGGTGTCGTGCGCTCGCTGACGCGGCTCTTGTGGCCTTGGTAGCGATAGTGCTCGACCCGCGGTCCGACGGTGACGCTGGTCAGGCGCTCGAGGCTGTCGAAGGTCTGCTCGCCGAGCAGTACCGTGGGCTTCTGGGTGTTGCCGGGAACCACCCGGATCGCGGTGGGCAGTTCGCTGCGGCTGTGCTCGGCGAAGCAGCGCTCCACCCACGCACCACCGGGCAACTGGGTGCGGGCCACGCGCCGCCTGGCGTCATACTCGAAGAGGGTGGTACGGGTTTCCCCCGCGACTTCCTCGTCGTTGCGGATACATTCGCCGTAGCCGTTGTAGATGAATGCCTGGCGGCCCACCACGTTGTCCTCGCCGTCGCGGCGCTCGCTCCAGTCGACCTTGTCGTAGCGGTTGTACTGCACCTGGCTGCGCTCGCTGACCACGGGGGGCTGGTCGCTGCTCTCCTTGCGGGTGCACAGCAGGTCGCCGCCCTCGCCGAAGGGCGAGCGTTCGCTGACCAGCACCACCCCATCCGGCAGGGTGGTCCGGCAGACCTGGCCCCAGTCGTCGTACTCGTAGCGGGTGGTCAGGCTCACTTGGTGCGACCCAAGCCAGTCGTGACTGGTCTCCTCGCACAATTGACCAAGCGCGTCGTAGGTTGCGCTGGAGACTGCTTTCCAGCCGTCGCCGCTGTCGATTTCGCTGAGCACCGCGCGCCCCAGCCCGTCGAAGCAGGTGCGCGCCCGCACCTGCTTGACGTCGGTGACGATGACACTGGCGCGCTGCTCATCACGGGCGACCAGCACATGCTCGTAGCTGCGGCTGGCGGCGAATTCGGTGTTCGGGGCGACGGTCTCGCCGGTCAGACGGTGCAGGCTGTCGTAGCTATAGCGGACCTGCACATCGTTTTCATCGTAGGTCATCAACGTCTGGCCATGCGCCAGTGACTCATGGTGGGTCAGGGTCCTGGTCAAGTCATCGAAGCCGGTGAAGTGTTCGCTGTGTTGCAGGCAGTCTTCATCCAGCACTTGGTCCCTGACAATGGCGTAGACGAAGTCGAGAGTGTTGCAGGTGCCGCCGAGGCGCTCGACCTGCTGCAGATTGCGACCATGCAGGTGCGGATCGTCGGGGGTTTCGTAGTAGCTGCGCTGGGTGTGGTTGAGCAGCACTTCCTGGTCGCCGCGGACTTCGTAGAGAAACTCGTCGCTGACGCTCAGCCAGTTCTCGAGCGGAGCCCCGGCCAGCGGGGCGTGTGCGCTATAGCGATAGCGGGTGACCAGGGTCGGTGCATCGCCCGGGGCATCCGCCGGCGGGGTGACGATGGTTTCCTTGACATGCCGGACGAAGCCGTTCGGGTCTCCCGGGTAGCCATCCTCGCCGTCCTTGTTGTAATAGCGGGTCTCGGTGGTGACGCCGTCGCTACGGATTTCCAGGGTCGGATTGCCTTCGAGGTCGAACTCGCTGTACTCGGTCTCGCTGCGTACGACGGTCGAGTCGTTGCCCAGCTCCCAGCGAGTTTCCACGCTTTTCGGCAACTGGAAGTACGGCGGTTGCAGCTCGAATTTAGTGTCTTCGTCGTGGTAGGTGACGATGCTGCTCCTGATGCACTGTCCGCGGGTCACGCATTCCTTGGTTTGCAGATGGAAGCGGTTGTAGAAGCGCTTCATCGTGCTGGCCACCGTGTCGTCCACCAGATGGTCGATGGTGGTGGTGTACTCGTAGTCGCTGTCGTACTTGTACAACTGGTCCAGGCCCTCGCTTATCCAGTCGATGGCTGTGCCGAAGCCGAGGAAGTTGTGCTCGCTGTAGTCGTAGCGCAGTTTCATCGGCGCAGCGCCGGGGCCGCTGTCGATCTGGTGGTGGGTGACCCGGGGCAGGTTGGGGGGCGGGTTTTTTCCTGGATAGCGGTGGCCCTCGTCGAGATAGTCGAGGGTTTCATGGGCGCCGAGGGGTGTCTTCACCGACTTGATGCAGGTGGTTCCGCGGATTTCCGTGTAGGTGAAGCGCCAGGATGCCTGTTCCGCTACCGGCAGGACGATCTCCATCACCCGGCCGCCGGTGAGCTTCATCAGGTAGCGGTTCAGCGGCTGGTTATCGAAGGGCGGCAGCAATAGCCTGACCTCTGAGGCATGCCGCTCGATCCGCAGCAACTCACCCTGGGGGTCGCGGATCCGCGCCAGGCGCTGGCCGCCCTGGAAGCCCTCGTACTCCAGACTGATGCCGTGTCCGGACGCTGCGTAGATCGCTGTCGGCAGGGCCACACTGCGGTCCAGGCTGCCGCCTAGCTCGAGTATTTCCACCAGGCCGTTCTTGTGCACGATGCGCCAGGTCTGGCTGTCGATCTGCAGGAAACGGAAGGTGTTCAGCTTCTTTTCCTGGAACAGCAGTTCGTTGCCGTTGCTGCCGGTGACCTTGAAGCTCTCGCCGGTATGCAGCGAGAGCATGCTGTTGTGCGGGGTGTACTGGCTCAGGCGCAGATTCCAGCCGAGGCCGTAGCCGCTGTCGTAGGGGTTGAGCGGGCTGTAGTCGAGCATAAGTAGCACGTCCGGGCCGCTCAGGGCGTTGGCCTTGAGCTCGGGCAGGTCGAGGGACAGGGTGTATTGCCCGGTGCGCGGATCGACGTTGCCCTTCAAGAAGTCCAGGTAGTTGAAGGCATTGGAGCTGACTGTGCTGTTGGTCGTCATGTCCAGGGCACCTCTTGAGCGGCGGGGTGGGAAGCGTGGTGTGGTTTGGCGAGGCTGCTGTCAGGGGGGAGCGGGGAGGAAGAGTTTTCCGCAGCGGTAGCCGACTTTATCCCCGTCCGAAAAGTAACGCGAGATGAGGGCCTTGCCGCTTGGACAGGCGAAACGGTGGCCAATAGAGGGAAGCATTTCGCCGAAGGTATTATCAGGCGTTACTTCGAGACGGGTGTCGCCAAGCCAGGCTTCGGTGCATGTATATCGGCTACCGCCATCAGTTTTGATTCCCGTCAAGATGGTGTTTATAGGGCAAACATAATAGTTGTTTGGCCCTGTATTTTTTGCGGATTGCCTATGGTTTTTAAGGGTAACTTCAGTTCCTTTCAATACGGGGGTTGCGCATTGATACGACACAGGGTCATCGTCGTCAAATACATCCAGGCCGGCGCCAGTCATGAGGCGATTACCTCCACAGTTGTAAGTGAGACCGCCGTCGGGATGGAAACTTGTCCAGCGATGATCCACGAGGTCTGGCCACTCGATCGGTTTGGGCAGGGTGGCCCGGGAGGTAACCACCTTGACGCAGGAAAGTTGGTCAATGGCATCCGCTGCCTCACCTTTCAGGTAGTAGTCCACCAATAACAGTCCGGGTTTGATGATGGTGCCTTTGGTTTGGCTGAAGAAGTACTGCATGCTCATGCTTTCAGGGGAGGTGAACTTCAAGGTGGTCTTGAGTTTTATCCAGAAGTTGTCCTCGGTATCAGGTCCATCGGTATTGCAGACACTATTACCGGTCAGGGTTATCTGGGCGGCCGAGGGCAACTCGGAGAAGTAGATATCATCGGTCTTGTTCATGAATGCGCGACACGGACTTTCATCGGCGGGCAGTTCATAAATTCGGGTCTGTCCGCTGCCGGCAGGGCCCACCGGAAGGTTGCAGGTCTTTGTGCCATCGTTCGGGATTTCGTCACGAAGCTGGATATATCCGCCGGCCGAACGCTCGTTCGCTTGTGTGGCGAGGGCGGGGAGCGCGATGCCCATCAGGAGAATGCCGAACAAGGGTTTCATGTTCATGGCGAATCGGCCTTTTTGCATGAGAGGGCATGGGTCACAGTGATTGAACGGGTCGTTTTCCCAGTTAATACCCGTTCACGGCCATTGCCTACTTGGCAGAACTGCTAGGTTGCGAGGGACAGCTTGGAGAGGCTGCTGTCAAGGTGGAGCAGGGAGGAAGAGTTTTCCGCAGCGGTAACCGATTTTCTCTCCGTCCGAAAAGTAACGCGAGATAAGGGCCTTGCCAGTTGGACAGGCGAAACGGTGTTCAAAAATGGGGTGCATTTGGCCAACGGTATCATCCGGCATTACTTCGAGACGGGTGTCGCCAAGCCAGGCTTCGGCACATGAATACCGGTAGCCATCATTCGTAGCCATACCAGTCATGATGGTGTTTATGGGGCAGAGGTAATAGTTGTTTGGCCCTGAGTTGTGGGCGGATTGCCTGTAGTTTTTCACGACAACTTCCGTTCCATTCAGCATGGGAGTTGCGCATTGATACAGGACAGAATAATCCTCCCACATCTCGAAGCCGGATCCGGTCATGATGCGATTGGCTGGGCAATTGAACGTATAACTGCCGTCGGGTTTCAGCCCTGTCCAGATTAGATTCTCGAGGCCTGGCCATTCGATCGGTTTGGGCAGGGTAGCCCGGGAGGTAACGACCTTGACGCAGGAAAGCTGGTCCACGGCATCCGCTGCCTCACCTTTCAGGTAGTAGTCCACCAATAACAGGCCGGGTTTGATGATGGTGCCTTTGGTTTGGCTGAAGAAGTACTGCATGCTCATGCTTTCAGGGGAGGTGAACTTCAAGGTGGTCTTGAGTTTTATCCAGAAGTTGTCCTCCATGTCAGGGTCGGTCGTGTTGCAGAGACTATTACCGGTCAGGGTTATCTGGGCGGCCGAGGGCAGTTCGGAGAAATAGATCTCGTTGGTCTTGTTCATGAATGAGCGGCAGGGGCTTTCATCGGCGGGCAGTTCATAGATGCGGGTCTGCCCACTGCCAGCAGGCCCTACCGGAAGATTGCAGGTAATTGTGTCTTTTTCTGGCAGCTCGTCACGAAGCTGGATATATCCGCCGGCCGAACGCTCGCTCACTTGCGTGGCGAGGACGGGGAGCGCGAGGCCCATCATGAGAATGCCGAACAGGGGTTTCATGTTCATGGCGTGTCTGCCTTTTGCATGAGGGGGCGGGACCTGGATCTTTGTACTTGCCGCAGTTATTGACCGGGTCGTTTGCCCAGTTAATACCCGTTCACGACCGTTGCCTACTTGGCAGAACTGCTAGGTTGCGGGGGGCTGGTAAGGGCGCTGTACTGAAGTCCGTAGCTCACTTCAGGCAATTACCCAGGCGTGCAGGAGGCCACTATGTCCGATCCTTGGCAGGACTTTATCGAATGGTTGGACCAGGGTGATCGTACCTACGGCTGGGGTTGTCTGGTGGCGATGGATCGCAATCGGATCAATACCTTGTTGGTGCAGAAATATGTGAGCGATTTCTCCAGTGGCAGTTATCTGCCGCCTTTCAACGAAACCATCATTACCTCCGATGTCACGGCAGAGTTGATCTACGACTACACCCTGGATTGTCCGCGGCTGTCCTTCGAAAATGCCACGATCAGCGATTCCCGGGCGCGTCTGCGCATGAAAGTGGTGGGCGGTTCGCAATTGTCGGTGGAACAGCACCAGGATGGCTCGCCACGCCTGGCCAGGATCTCGGCGATCGATGTGCTCAACGGTCCTGTCCTGCATATGAACCTGGCCATCAACCGGATGCCGGGGCTGGTGTCGGCGGGCAAGATGGTCCTGAACATCGCCGAGGGCGGTGATTTCGAGATGAGCTTCGCCGATACCGTCGAGCAACGGCGCTTGAGTGGCGCGTATTTCCAGAAAAAGTTCGAGGCGCTGGACGACGACAAGAAGATCTTCGTATTAGGCGAAGTGGGAATCCCGGACGGGAGTTTTCTCAAACCGGCGGATTTCAAGGTGCGCACTCACGGCAAACCGGGAGATCCGCAGGCTGGCGCGGTACTGCTGCTGATCAGGATGGAGGGGGATGGCAACGGTAGTGAGCCACCCAGCGACGCGGATATGCGCTATCTGCTCGATAACGGTCTGGGCTACAGCTTCATCATGCTTGTTGCCCGGGAGCTGATGGTCAAAAAATACTTCGTCCCGGCATGCGAGAAGATCACCCACTCCAGTTCGCCCTTTGTCGGGCGAATGGAGGTTTCGGATGTTCCGGGACAGCATTACCTGCATGCCACTTCGGGAGCGATGGCGCGATATTCATTGAATACCAGCACGTCGACATTCAGCGATGTCACGCTGGATGACATTCGTCTTCCGCTGAGTTCGTTCACGCTGGATTTCACCAGCAGCACTACCTTATTGACCTGGTCGGGCCTCTATACCACGCCGGTGAAGTTTGTTCTCCGCTCCCTGGGATGGAGTTTTACAGGCCAGGTGACAATCGAATTCTTCTTCAAGCGCAGCTACAGGATGCATCTGAAAAAAGTTGAAGGCCTTGTCGAGATCAGGGAGCAGCAGGTAAGCGCGGTAAACACCTGCACAATCAAGCTCGTTGATCAGTCGTCCTTTCCCTCTCCGGTGAGCAAGTTCAATTCCGAAGTGGGGCCGTTTCTGCGTGATCAGGTCATTGCCCGGACTGAAGCAGGCCTCCAGCAGTTCCTGGCCGCATTGACCGATATCCCCTGCGATCAAATGGTCGAGCCGCTGTTTGGCGAAGGCGATAACGTGCATCTGGAAAAATTCGGTTTCTCTCGCGACCTGGCCTTGCATGGCAAGGTCCTGCCATTGACCGACGTGTTCGTTGTGTCCCCCATGGAGTTCGCCATGGGCCCCGGACAGGTCAAGTTGTTCGTGACCTATCCCCTGCGCAGCGTGACCTGGAAAGTGGAGAACCCGGAGGGCGAGAGCGGGCCGGTCGGCACCATCAATGCCCTTGGCCTGTATACCTCGCCCCGGGACCTGCCCAGCCGCTACATCCGGGTCAAGGTCAGCGCTACCGACGGCGCCAGCGGCTACACCAGCAGCGCGCTGGTGACGGTACTGGCCAGCGCCATCAGTATCAGCCCGCAGGTGATGGTGCACAGCGCCGGTTCCAGTCGCGGCCGGGAGATGCGCGCCGGCACCCGTGGTTCGGGCGCGCTCGACTGGGAGGTGGTCGACCCGGCATCCGGCGCGCGCATCGTGCCCAGCGAGGACCCGGAGGGCGACCACACCTACTTCCCTGGCCCGGTCCTGCCGAACACCAGCTTTTCCATCGACCAGATCAAGGTTTCCAGCGGATGGGACAGCCAGCTCGCCTACGTACTGGTCACTCATCACCCGCTGGCAATTATCGTCAAGTCGCAACGCATCGGCAGCGGCGACACCGTTCAATTGACGGGCTACAGCGGCGGTACCGAGATCCCGGCGCAAATGAGGCGGGAGTGGAAGGTGCTGCTTGGTGCCGGCAGCGTCGATCCGACCTCGGGTGTATTCACCCCGGGGGGCGAATCACCCTGGCTGTTTTCCATCGTCACCCTGAAAGTCTGGCTGTCGGAAGCGGTACAGGCGGACGGTTACATCCTGCTGCCGATTCCCTATGTCGAGCTTTCGGAGATTGACTGGACTCCCGCGGATATCTAGCCGGATCAATGCCTTGAAGCCTTTGCCAGGCGTTGCATGGCGGGCACGCCTGCGCCTGCGCGGCCGCCAGTCCTGCTTGGCTACCTGATAGTTCTGCTAGTACCGCCGCTGACGATCGAGGCGTAAAAAAACACAAGGATTTCCAACCCTATCCGCCGGTAGTCCAGGCACTTGTGCAGGAATGATCCATGAACCCGTTTCCGCGTCCTTTCATTCCGTTGCTGCAAGGCACCGACACCATTGACCTGGGTGAGCTGGACGGCGTTCTGGAGACCTATATCAAGTACCCGGGCATCGCCCTGGGTGACTGGGTATATCCCGTCTGGCGCGGTTGTGGTGCCGATGGTCAGGCCCACGACCTGGTGGAGCCCGCCGTGGAAGTCTCCGAGGACAACGGCTACAGCGAGGCGAACGGCCTGCCTGTCAGTATCCCCCGTGAGCTGTTGCTGGCGCTGGACCAGGGCTGGTTGCTGTATTCCTATTCGGTGGCGCCTCAAGGGGGGGCCATTGCGCCAGAGTCCCTGCGCCAGTTCTGCCATGTCGGCGTGCGTACACCCCCGGTAGCGCAGATGCGCGATGCCCACGACCTGGTGCTGGACCCGGACAATGTCACCGGCTCCTTTGCCCTGGCGGTAGTGCCACCCTACGGGGCAATGCGTCCTGGCGACAAGGTGATACTGACCTTCATCGGCTACTGGGAAGGCGAGGAAGAGGATCGCTGGACGCAAGACAAGCCCGTGACCAGGGCCGATATCGGCAAGCCGCTGGCCTGGCAGGTACCAAAGGGCAATGTGAGCTTTATCGAGGGTGGTTACGCCGAAGTGCTCTATCACATCGAGTACGTGTCGGGTGAGCGCAGCCTCGATTCGCCAGTGCAGATCTTCCAGATCGGCCCCGAGACCTCGCCGCGCCAGCCCGCGCCCTGGGTCGATGGCCATGAGGGCGAGGACAACCTCGACCCCGGGGTTTTCCCGGACGGCCTCTACCTGCACGTCCCGGCCTGGCCCGGGATGAGCGATGGAGACTGGTTGTTGCTGCATTGGGTCGGTGGACGTCCCGACGGCAGCGTGATCAAGTCGGTGCGCATGGATGCCTCGCTGGTGGATACCGGGGTCGTCGAGATCTGGATCGAGCCGGAATGGTTGCTGGCGAATGTCGGGGGCGATGTCCGTGTGTTCCATCAATTCGCCCGCGCGGGTCGCTCGTTGAGCAGCGAAACCCTGTCCTTGGGTATCCGTCAGCCATTGGACCTGCTGCCGCCCGTCGTCGACAAGGCCACTGCGGAAGGTGGCAGCGGGGAAAACAAGGGCGTACTGGACGCGGCGCTCGCGGTGTCCGGGGTCTACGTCGATGTGCCGTCGGGGGTTCCGCTCGGACCGGACGATCTGCTGGAGGTGCATTGGGCCGGCCATCCCGCCGGTGGTCAGCATGTCGCTACCACCCCGGCCAATGCCGACAACCCACGGCGCTTCCGCGTGCCCAGCACCGCCGTCGCAGCCAATATCGGCGGCGAAGCCAAGCGCTTCGATGTGTTCTATCGCCTGTCGCCCGGCGGAGGAGCACCACAGAAGTCGGTGCCGTTCCACCTGCGCATCGAGCCGTTCCCGGTTGATCGTTATCCCAATGTCGAGTGCCTCCAGGCCAACACCGAGCTATCCCTCTCCAAGGTGCCAGAAAGTGGCGCCGACCTGCGCCTGCGTAACTGGTACTACATGGCCGAAGGACAATTGCTGATCATCGAGGCCAGGGGCGTGAATGACCAGAATCAGCAGCGCGACCTGATCGTGCGCGATGCCGCCCCGGTCACGGCGGACGAGTTCGCGGCCAGGGAGATTACCGCCAAGTTGTCGAAGGAATATCTCGCCTCGTTGCAACTGGGCCAGTCCTTCCTGCTGGAGGCGCGGGTCAGCTACGACGGTGGCGAGACCTGGATCGAGTTCCGCGATACCAACCTGAAGCTGATCGCCTGATGGGCGACACCGCCCCGACCATTGCAAGAGGACGAGCACCATGGAATACAAAGCCTCCGTTGACGATCTGCTGCAATGGTTGTCGGAGAAACCACGGACCATGGGCTGGAACTGCATCGTCGCCTATGACCGGGTCAAGACCAACACGGTATTGCTCCAGGAATACATCGAGCGCTTCACCACCGGGCATTACCTGGACCCGATAACCACCGAGATCGAGACCACCGAAGGCACCGTGGAACTCATCTACGACTACATCATCGACGCGGGCCGGCTGTCCTTCGAGAACGCGGTGATTTCCGACTCCATGGCCCGGCTGACCATGCGCATCATCGGCGGCTCGCAGATTTCCCTGGAACTGGTCGATGGCATTCCTCATGTGGCGAAGATCAAGTCCATTGATGCCCTCGACGGCCCGCTGCTGTACATGGACATCAAGCTGGAAGCCACCCAGGGCAAGATCACCGACGAGGGCCTGGTGTTCCTCGACCTGTACAAGGCCTTCAATGTGCGTCTGACCTTCGCTGCAACCGACCACGAGCGGGAGCTGGGAGGGGACTTCTTCGACTGGTACTTCAAGAACGAGATCGAAAGGGACCAGCAGATTCATGTGCTCAACCAGATCATGGCGGGCCCCAACCAGTACCTGGTGCCTGAGGAGTTCCATATCCGCACCCATGCGGCACCGGGTGGCAGGGATCCTCGTTCAGCCGTATACGGCTCGGGTTCGGTACTGGTCTTTATCACCACCAAGGATCAGGAGAACGGTGAACTGGTGGTCGAGGACGAGGATCTGCACTACCTGATTCCGGAAGGGCATTCGGCGACGATGCTGCTGGGAAATGAATTTCTGATGAGCAAGATAATGTCTGAAGGCTGCCGGGCGATGGCGAACGACCAGGCTGAGTTCACGTTCGAGTTGATGGGGAAGGAGAATGAGTTTGTAGATTATCTGGCAGTGCGCGGCGGTGAGGCTGGGAGCCTCTCGTCCGTGCCATTGGTCGAGGGGTTCAGGAAATTTCAGGTTTACCACGCTTTTCCAATGAGCGGATCAGCGGCCATTTTGCTGTGCAAGTTCGCCGAGGGGAAAGTCTTGCTTAATTGGGTGGCCTCTACACCTCTACGTGCATCGCTGGAAACCGTAGAAGGCGTTAGGTCGGAGCATCCACTCCCGTGGTCCTGGAATATTGCTCGTCCGTATGAGTTTCGGCAGATCGCTGGAACTGACAGTTTAAAACTCGTGGTCGATCCCATCGGTGACGTGACGACCTTCCAACTTCTAGCAGGAGAAAACGCCAACATCCCTGAAATTTTCTCCAGATTTGACGAGGTTCAGAAGGTGGTTCCGAATTATTTGCTGGAAAGCATCCGGTACCACATGGATTTGCTTGCTGAATCCGCCTCATACATCGATATCTTCCGCCTCAACAGCATCCTGTTCAAAGGCGAGAATGTGGTCAAACTTGCCAGTGCAGTACTGCCCGGCGACCTGGCAGCCTTTGGTAATATTTCGCCCAGCCTGACCCGCTTCGCGATCACCCCGCTGGAGTCCGATATCGGCCCGGGACAGAAGCGTCAGTTCGCAACCGAGCCGGAGATGGAGGGCGTGACCTGGTCGGTGGAGAAGGTCCCGGGTTCTTCCGATGCGGTCGGCAGCATCGATGCCCGCGGCGAATACACCGCGCCGGCCCTGAGCGAGATCAGTGGCAGCTACACCCGCATCCGGGTCACCGCGCAGGTCGGCGAGTATCGCCAGAGCGCATTGATCAACGTGGTTACCCGTGCCATCAACGTCAACCCCATGGTGATGACCTGTCCCGTCGGCACCCAGACCGGCCGGGAGATGTCGGCCGGTGCCCTGGGGGGAGGAGTCCTGACCTGGAAGATCGCCGACCCGAGCTCCGGGGCGACGATCAAGCCGAGCACCATTACCTTCGGCGACCACAACTACCGCCCGGGGCCCCGGCTGGAAGACGTCAACGTCACCGTCGACGAAGTGGTGGTGACCAGCGCGCTCAACGGCGTCAGCCAATCCTGTCCGGTGGTGGTGGTGCATAACCCGGGCACCCTGATCATCGAGTACGAGGACATCGGCAACCCTGACAAGTTGCAGATGCGCGCGCGCTTCCAGGGCAACCTGCTGCCGATCGACGAGCCATTCGAATGGAAGGTGATCGCCGGCTCCGGGCAAATCGACGAAGTGACCGGAGTCTTCACCCTCGATCCCGAGGGGCAGCACAAATTCGCCGTGATCACCGGCATCGTGGATTTCGCCCCTGGCTGGGTGATGAAGGGTTTCGTCATCCTGCCCATACCGTTGCTGCCCATGCCCGAAGCGTTGCGTGTCCAGCGGGTTCATCTGCAGCGCAATCTGCCGCGTGAATAAAAGGAGTCTGGATCATGTCCGAACATACCCTGCAAGCGCTGCTGGCGCAGATGAAGGACCAGCCGGTGACCCTCGGCTGGGGCGCCATCGCTGCCTTCAGCCGCAACCGCCTCAACGATCTGCTGCGGCATCAATACGTAGCGGGGCTCAACGACTTCCGCCTGATGCAGCCATTGAGCATCGAGCTGTCGCTCACCGATGAAGAGAACATGTTCGCCACTTTCACCAATGTGGTGTTCGGTGCGCCGCAGGTGTCCTTCGCGTCGTCGGCCTTGCCCGGGTCGTCGGTCTCCCTGGCGATCAGCATCATCGCGGGATCCTTCAGCCTGGTCAGCCGTGCCTCGGTAGGGCCGCCCCGCCTGGTCTCCTGTTTCGATTTCAGCGAGGAGGAGGGCTTCAACCTGAGCATGCAACTGGACATGGCTACCCTCCTCGGCGAAGTGGACCGCAGCGCCCGTTTTGCCCTCGACCTGGAAAAGGGCGAGCAACCGACCTGCAATGCCCTGCCGGAATGGCCGGCGCAACAACGCATGGGCGAGGCATTGTTCGCCTACATCAAGGCGCAGCCGCGCAATATCCGGGTGTTCCAGATGGGGCTGGTGGATCTCAATGGCTACAACCCGCTGAGCCCCAGGGCGTTTCACCTGTACACCCAGGCCGCGCCGGGTGCTACCGACGGCGACGGCGCGCTGTTGCTGTTCACGCGTCTCAAGGGGCTCGACGAGAATGGCCGCGAACCGGTGCTTGGCAGCGATTTCCCCTATTTGATTCCCAGCGACAGGAACGGCGACGGCCCTTTGTACACCGCCTCGCTGGCGCTCAATGCCGATCTGCGCAAGTGGGTCGAGGAGCGTCCGCTGGATGTGACCGAGAGCATGGCGTTCCCGGCGCGCAACCTGTTCGTCGAAGAGGCGGGAGGGCGCCACGAGCCCCACGATCTGCTGGTTCTCGGCAATATTCGCGGCGCAGAGCAGAGTGCCACCGTGCAACCGCTGGTTAGCAGCCTCAAGGCCGGTGGGCAGCGGCAGTTCGAAGTGCGTCGCGCCGATGGCAGCCTGGTCAGTGGGGTGCAGTGGAGCACCTACAGCCTGGGCAGCCAACTGAGTTCCGGCAGCATCAGTGCCAATGGCCTGTACTCGGCCCCGACGGTCGAGCGTTTGGGCCAGGACAGCCAGCCCTCCATGGTGATTGCCCGCTATACCCTTGACGGGCGGATGCAGGAAAGCTCGGCCATGGTGCTCGACCGGTGTGAATCGATGAGTGTCCAGCCTCGGGCGCGCTCCTTGTCGCCGGGTGGGGAAGCGGTGGATATCCGTGTCTCCAGCCTGGGCGGTGGCGAGTTGCAATGGCGACTGCTGGAGCCGGGTCTGGGCAGCCTGGAGGTGAAGGGCGCTGGCCATGCCGTCTACACACCGCCGGACACCGTGGAGCCACTGGTCAGCCTGCAGAAGATCGAATGTCGGGATGCCCTTAGCGGGGAAACCATCGAGTCCGCCATGGTGATCGTTAGTGCGACCCCCGGCGCGGAGGTCGATCCGCCCTACGTGCCCTCGATCGCGCAGGGCGCCAGCGTGCAGTTCTTTACCAATGTTCCTCCTGAGTACGCACACTGGAGCGTGATCGGCGAAGGTTCGATCAGCGAGGATGGGGTGTTCACGCCCCCGGCCGAGGTGACCTCGCTGATCAGCCTGGTCCTGTGCGACTTCATGCTGGACAACGGCACCAGCATGGCGACCGGGTATGCCACGGTCCAGATGTCCAGGCGGGAGGACAAGCCGCACTGGAGTGCACTGGACAGCTTTGCCATCGAGGCCCCTGGCAGCCTGAACCAGTGCTACGCCAATGGCTACCAGCAGATCCCCTTGCTGATCACGGTGAAGACCCAGCCGGTCGACGGTCAGGACGTTCCCCTGGAGCCATGCGAGCTGGCCACGATGCAGATCGTCGATGGACTCACCGACCTGCCATTGCCTTTCCTCGACGACGAACAGGAGGGCATCGAGTACGGCAGCGGGATACCTTATGCGGTACTGAAGCATCGCAACCGTTTCGACCTGTACGATGCCAATCGCGCCAACGGGCAAGCACCAGCGGAGCTGCCTGCGCCACGCGACGAATCGGTCCGGCGGCACATGCTGTATGTACACATCACCGCACAGGGGCCGCGCCGCTTCTACGCGCAGTTCCAGGACATGTTCGGTGGCATCTGGAAGTCCGATGCGTTCCTCAGCGAGGGGGATATCTATCTCACTGGGGAGCGGCTGCCGAACCCGGATTCTGTCAATGACTACGAACTCGTCCGCGAACGGGCATTCAGTGACTCGGGCTACACCGGCCCCGATGGCACCGATGAATTCAACTACATCATGAAGTCAGTGGATTACTGGACAGTGCTCTACAGGCGCATGGGGATCTACCAGATACCGTTCGCCACGATGTTCATCGAGGCCAATTGCTCGACGATCCAATGGGAAAGCGAGCAGATCGACGAGCTGTTCTTCAGCTTCACCGGTCATGCCTTCTATCCGGCGGTCTATGGCGAACACGACAAGCCACCGGCGCGTCTCACCTTCGACCCTTATTACCGCTTGCTGCATCAGCAACAGGGCGGATTGCCGATCAGGGAGGAATTCGAGAGTGTCCTCTACCGGCCTGCCCCCGGGGAACTGATGATCAGCCTGCACCGGGTCGACGACATGACCTTCTGGTACGACGAGATGGCCTACGGCGATAAGGACAGGATGTACCGCCAGCTGCTCGACCAGCCGCTGATCTTCGTGCTGATCGACATGGAGGGCAATCGCCATCGCCTGGCGGTGGGCTTCCCGTCACCGACCCAGGATGACAGTCGCAACACCCTGATGATCAACCGCCAGTAATCACCCTTCGAGTGGGCGGTACCCCGGCCAATTGCCGGCGGTACCGCCCCGACAGCGCCATCTCCCCAGGGGGACCTCGCCATGACCATGTCCAGCTCCTTGCACTCCAACGCCTTCAACTTCAAAAGCTTCATGAGCAACAGTGTCGATCCGCGCACCGGCCAGTACACCATCACCATCGACCTGCCCGAGCTCAAGGCCAATGCCCTGATCGGCCCCAGTTTTACGCTGAAGATCGATTACACCGCGCTCAATGTCGAGGACAGCGGCTATGGCCTGGGCTGGAACCTGCGGCTGAGCCAGTACACGCCGCACAATCGCATCCTGTCGCTGTATACCGGCGAAACCTACAAGGTCACTGGTGATGAGCTCGGTGGCGAGCCGGATATCGAAGAGAAGAAACTGAACAGCTTCCGCTTCTTCCATGACGACGAGGACACCTGGCGCGTGGTGCACAAGAGCGGCCTGGTGGAGGTACTCAAGGCCATCGGCACCGGCGAGCGCCGGGTCGCCTTGCCATGGCGGATACTGGGGCCGACCGGGCACCATATCGAGCTGACCTATGCCAACTTCAACGGCACTCACTATCGCCTGGCCAGTATCCACGACGCTACCGGCGAGCTGTTGCGCGTCCAGCGCCTGACCAGCAGTGTGAAGCTGCTCCTGCCGCCCTTCGATGACCAGCCGCTGACCCGTTTCACCATGAATCTCACCGGTGGACGGGTGGTTGAAATCGTGCTGCCGGTAGAGGAACAGGCATCCTGGCGCCTGGAGTACCAGGAGGTGCTTGGCGTCGTCTGCATCAAGCGCGTGAGTACGCCGCTGGGCGGGGTGGAGACCCTCGAATACCGCGATGAAGGTCATCCCTTCCCGGGCACCCCACGGCCAAACTTTCCGCGGGTGACCGAGCACCACATCGATCCCGGCCCCGGTCAACCGGTGATGACCACCCGCTACGACTACACCGAGACCAACTTCCTCGGCAACGGTGCCGCGATCGATTGGGTGAACGACGGCCTCGACCAGTTGTACAAGGTCGGCGCCGGCTACACCTACGGCACTTTCACCCAGCAGTTGCTCGATGGCCAGCCGGTGCGAGCGGTGGACTACAGCTTCAACCGCTTCCACCTGCTGACCGAAGAGGTGACCACCCAGGGCCGCTGCGTGAAGACCGTGAGCACCGAATATCACGACATCGACGGGCCGTTCTCCAGCCAGCCGCCAGAGTTCCAGTTGCCCAGCAAGGTGATCACCCGCTGGTCGCTGTCCGACAACTCGACCCTGTCGCGTACCGAAACCGTTGAGACCGGGTTCGATGGCTACGGCAACCAGACCCGGGAAGTGCGGGCCGACGGCGTGACCACCGTCAACACCTACTACATCGCCGAGGGTGAGGCAGGCTGCCCCGAAGACCCGGATGGATTTGTCCGGCATATCAAGCAGCAGGTGGTGACTCCGGCAGCGGGTGGAGAGGGCACGGCTCCGACCCTGACCACCCATTACACCTACATCGACAAGGCGCCGCTCGATGGCGTCGACAAGAATCGCTGGATGGTGCTGTTCGACGAGCAGTTGCTGGAAGGCAGCACGGTGCTGAAAACGGTACATCACGAGTACCACGACAGCCCGGGCGATCCCATGCTCCATGGTCGTCTCGCCAGCGACAGCGAAACCCTCAACGGGCTGCCGACCTTCACCGACTACACGTACGAACTGATGACGGCGGAGGGCGTGCTGCAAACCACCGAAACCCTTCACGGCTTCGACCAGACCAGCAAGATCCTCGTGCTCCAGCACGGCCTGCTGATCGGCGAGCCGGTGCAGACCTACGACGAGAGCGACGTGAAGATTCGCTACACCTACGACACCCTGCGCCGGGTCACCAGCGAGACCGTGGCGCCGGATTCCGATTACGGCGCGACCCGCAGCTACACCTACACCCTGACCCGCATTGACGGTCAGCGGGCCATCCAGGAGATGACCGATGTCAAGGGCGTACAAACCCAGACCATCGTCGATGGCCTCAACCGGCCGGTGCTGGAGCAACGCCAGGATGTCGATGGCGGCGACGGTGCCTGGCGCACCACCTATACGGCCAGCTTCGATGGCCTGGGGCGCAAGGTCGAGGAATGCGAGTTCGACTGGCTGGTGCGCGATCCGGAGGAAGGCGAGGGTGATGCGCCGGTGAGGTTCGACCTGCCGCTGCGGCATACCTTCGAGTACGACGATTGGGGTCAGCAACTCAGCGACACCGGCCCGGACCAGGTGGTGGTGTACGAGGAAACCGACCCGATCGGCAGCGCGCAATCGCGCTGTCCCATTGTCCGTTCCTGGCGTGCAAGCCAGGCCGGCAAGCAGTCCACTGGCGTGACCGAGACCTGGATCAACCTGTTTGGCAAGCCGATCCATGTCGAGCGCCTCGATACGGATAACAAGCGCGTCAGCCTGCACGAGTACTTCTACGATGGCCTGGGGCGGACCTCGCGCGAGGTGGATGGCCTCAATCACGTCACCCAGTATCGCTACGACGCCTTCGATCGTCTGGTGGAGAACATCCTCCCGGACCTGTCGCGGGTGCAGCGCCGCTTTGCCCTCCACAGCGACGAAGACCTGCCGATCCATATCAGCGTCAATGAGCGGGAGCTCGGTCAGCAGACCTTCGACGGCCTGTCGCGTATGGTCAGTGCCGTGACCGGGGGACGCGAGCGCACCTTCAGCTACGATCCGGGGCGCATGCAGCCCAGAACGGTGACGACCCCGGCCGGGGTGGAGATCACTTACGACTACCAGCCGGAGCTGGGTGACGAACCGCGGAGTCGCCAATTGGCGCCCGGGGTATCCGCCACCTATGACTACGACAAGGAGAACGCCCGGCTGGTCGGATGCGAGGAGCAGGGCCAGGTGATGACGCGGGAGTACTACAGCACCGGCGATCTGAAGTGCGAAACCCGCAGCGAGGATGGCCAGGAGTACTCGATGCACTATGTCTACAGCTTGCGTGGTCGTCTGCTGAGTTACACCGACGTGTTCGGCCAGGTCCAGACCTACCGCTATGACCAGGCAGGTCGTCTGGACCAGACCATCCTGGAGTCCACCACGTCGACCTTCACCTACGACGGACTTGGCCGGCTGCACACCATCGAAACCGATGACAATGCCGAGCAGGTGCATGTGACCCTGACCTACGACGACTTCTCCCGGGAGGTGCTGCGCAGCTTCGACTTCGGGGCGTCCAACCAGCAACTGAGCCAGCAATGGAACGCGGTGGACCGCCTGACCCAGCGCACGCAGAGCGAAGAGGGCGCGCTGGTGCGCCAGGAGGACTACGACTATGACCAGCGTGGTCGCCTGACCGGCTACACCTGCACCGGCTCGCCGCCCCTGGATGCCTATGGCAAGCCGGTGCAGGCGCAGTTGTTCCGCTTCGATGTCATGGACAATATCACCCAGGTCCTGACTACCTTCCCCGGTGGCAATAACCTGGCGGAATATAAATACGACAATCCGGCCGATCCTACCCAACTGACCTCGGTTACCAACAGGCATGAGGACTACCCGCAACTGATCCTTCTGGAGTACGACGCCGACGGCAACCTGATCCGCGACGAGCAGGGCCGGCGCCTGGACTACGATGCCCTTGGCCGGCTGGTCAGCGTGGGCGACGACACTGGCGTGGCCTCCGGCAACTACCGCTACGATCCCCTCGATCGCCTGGCCAGCCTGACCGGCGTAGAGGGTACCGAGCAGCGTTTCTATCGCGAGCAGGACCTGGCCAACCTGGTCCAGGGCGGGCAGGGCAGCACCTTCATGCGCGGCGCCGGCAATCTGCTGGCGGAGCACCAGCTGGATGAGATCAGCCTGTTGCTCGGTTGCGACCAGAAGAACACCGTGCTTCAGGAGAGCGTGGTGGGCGCGACGTCAACGGCGCTGGCCTACACCGCCCATGGCTATCGCAGTGCTTCTGTACCTGGCAGTGCGGAGTCGGGTGGCGAGCCTGATGATTGACGCCGGGGGCGTGAGGGCGGGGGTGAGTCCATCCGATTACCTCGTCCGTTTGAGCGACGCAGGCCGGCGCGGCTGGCCGGCCCGGTGCGCTATCAGCGCAGCCTGATCAGGCCTTGCTCGAAGGCCTTGAGCATGGCTGCGCTGCGCGTGGTGACGCCGAACTTGCGGCGGATATTGCTGAAGTGGAAATTCACCGCCGACTCGCTGCATTGCAGGATATGGGCGATTTCCCAGGAGGTCTTGCCTTCGGCGCTCCACTGCAGGACCACGGATTCCTTGGGGGTCAGCCTGATGGGATCGTCCGGGAAGCCGCGCATGCTCTGGGCGGGAGCGAGGGACGAGGCGCTGCCGAGGGATTGGTCTGCGTACATGAAGTGAGCTCCTGGCATGTGAAGTGCAAATTGAAAAATGACTTCGTAATTCCATTTGACCGGGACGGTACGGGGACACTTATATCGCCGTTTCTTCATGTTGAAACCTGACAAAAATATCAGTTGTGAAGGGTATGGGGTGCTCTTCACGTTTGCGCTGCGGATCGCTCGACCTGATATTTTTGTCAGTTGTTGGCCCTGCTTCGAATTGCTAGCGTGGGATCGTACAAGCAGCATGCTTCGCGAGGAGATTCCCATGACTGGACTTAATGGAATGCAAGCCTGTTCAGCCGATCTGCGTCAGGTCCTGGACGAGTGCAACTTCAGCTATCACCTGGACTTCGCCGAGTTCCAGGTGCTGCACGATGCCGCCGATGCACGGCTGGATGCCCTGGTTCGGCGTTATGGCAATCGTCGCGAGTCCGAACAGTTGCAGCAGTTCCAGCTGGCCTGCGAGCAGATGGCGAAGATGCTCCAGGTGTCGTGCCTGGCCATGCAGCGGGCCCAGTTGGGTGAGCAGGAGCGCCATCAGGTCCGCGAGGCCTATGAGTACCAGGTGGCTTACATCCAGGCGTGCATGCACCGTTCGTTCGAAGGTTTCTGAATCCCTGGTGCTGACCGGACTGCCATCCCCGATGGCTGTTCCGGTCATTGCCCGATCCCCGGCGGTTGCGGACAATCGTTGTCAGTTTTTTTCGCAGCAGGCCGTCCGATATGTCGCAGCAGATCTTCTTCGCCCACGCCAACGGCTTCCCCTCGGCCACTTACGGCAAGCTGTTCGCCGGCCTGGCGCCGGACTACCAGGTCCATCATTTGCCCCAACACGCCCACGACCCGCGCTTTCCCGTGGGGGACAACTGGCTGTTGCTGGTGGACGAGCTGATCCATCACCTGGAACAACAGGCGGAGCCGGTCTGGGGCGTTGGCCATTCCCTGGGCGGGGTACTGCACCTGCATGCGGCGCTGCGCTGTCCGCAGTTGTATCGCGGCGTAGTGATGCTCGACTCGCCGGTGCTGACCCTTGCCGATCAGTGGCTGATCCGCCTGGCCAAGCGCTGGGGCTTCATCGACCGCATCACCCCGGCCGGACGTACCGAAGGGCGCCGCGAAGCCTTCGACGACCTCGAACAGGCGCGGGCCTACTTCGCCGGCAAGTCGCTGTTTCGGGCGTTCGATCCGGAATGCCTGGAAGCCTACCTGCAACATGGCCTGAAGCAGGAGGGCGATGGCTGGCGTCTGGCCTTCGACCCGGCCATCGAGATGCGCATCTACCGCAGCATCCCGCACACCCGGCCGGCTTCCCCGGGCAAGCTGAAGGTGCCGCTGGCGATGGTGCGCGGCAGCGATAGCCGCATCGTCCGCCCCCACCATGCACAAGCGGTGCGACGCATGCCGCTGGGGGAGAACCATAGCGTCACCGGCGGGCATATGTTTCCGCTTGAGCGTCCGGACGATACCGCACGCCTGATCCGTTCGGTGTTCCAGCGCTGGCAGGAGCAATCGGCATGAGCCATTCCGTTGAAGAAATCCGCCTCGACCTGGGCCATGTCGAACTGGCCGCGCACCTGTATGGCCCCGAAGACGGTCGCCCGGTCATCGCCTTGCACGGCTGGCTGGACAACGCCAACAGCTTCGCCCGCTTGGCGCCGAAGCTGCTTGGGCTGCGCATTGTTGCCCTGGATTTCGCCGGGCACGGCTATTCCGGGCATCGTCCGCCGGGGGCCGGCTATGCGCTGTGGGATTACGCCCACGATGTGCTGCGGGTTGCCGGGCAACTGGGTTGGGAGCGGTTTTCCCTCCTCGGGCATTCGCTGGGGGCCATCGTTTCGGTGATTCTCGCCGGCAGCCTGCCCGAGCGGGTCGTGCGCCTGGCGCTGATCGATGGGGTGATTCCCCCCGGTGCCTCGGCACAGGACGCCGCCGAGCGCATGGGCATGGCCCTGGAGGCGCAACTGCGCCATGACGGCAAGCGCAAAACGGTGCATGCCGAGCTGGACAAGGCGGTCGAAGCGCGGATGAAAGGCATGGTAGCGGTCAGCCGTGAAGCCGCCGAGTTGCTGGCCCAGCGCGGCCTGGTGCCGGTGCCGGGCGGGTTCAGCTGGCGCAGCGACAGCCGCCTGACCCTGCCGTCGCCAATGCGCATGAGCGAAGAGCAGGCGCTGAGCTTCGTGCGCCGGATTGCCTGCCCGACCACCCTGGTGGTGGCCGAGGACGGCATGCTGGCGCGCAACACGAGTCTCCTCGAACAGCTACCCTTCAGTCTGGAACGCTTGCCCGGTGGCCATCACCTGCACCTGAACGATGAGGCTGGCGCAACCCTTGTTGCAGACTGTTTCAATCGCTTCTTTGCCATTCCTTGACTTGTATCGGGCAACTGTCGAGGCTTGGCGGGTTTTGATCAGGGAGACAATCATGACCCAGCACGACAGCAGCCCCCGTTTCGTTCGCCACGCCGTGTGCTGCGGCGGGGTTCGCCGATGAGCGCCATGCAAGCCTTTCGCGCCGGTCTGACCGGCCTCCTGCTGGTAGCGGGCGCAGTCCATGCCGGCGGCGAGTTGCCGATTCCCCAGGATTCCAAGGTGGTCGACGAGCGCTCCGCCACCGATCAGGAACGCATCTACCCCTTGGGGGCGCTGCGCAAGATCAGCGGCCAGTTGCGCATGGAAGGGCGGATCGAAGCCCGCGGCGACATCCGTTCCATGACCTGGGAGTTGCCGCCCGAGCGTCGCGCCGAGGAGGCCTTCACCAGTGCCCGTGAAGCGCTGCAGGCCGATGGCGGTTATCCGCTGTTCTGGTGCGAGCGGCGCGACTGTGGTGAAAACAGCCTGTGGAACAACGAGATCTTCGGCAGCGCCCGGCTCTCCGGCTCCGACCAGGATCAGTTCTACATCCTCCTGCGCCGCTCCGGTGACAACGACGACACCCTGGTGGCGCTCTATGCGATTACCCGCGGCAACAAGCGCGCCTACCTGCATGCCGAGCAATTCGAGGCCAATGCCCCGCTGGGCGAGGTGCTGCCGACCCCGGCCACCGTCCTGCGCGAGCTGCGCAGTACCGGCAAGCTCGATTACCCCGACCTGAATGCCGAACCGCCCAAGGCCTGGGTGCAGTTGCTGGCGCGCAGCCTGAACCTGGACAGCAGCCTGCGGGTCAGCCTGACCGGGGGCCAGGCCCAGGGTTGGCTTGATCAGTTGAGTGCGGCGGGGGTTCGTTCGGCGCGTCTCGAGGTGGGTAGCCAGTCGGCCAGTGGCTTGCATGTGGAACTGATTCGCTGACCTTGTGGGGCCAGTGTCGGCCTCATCGCTGCGGTGCGGCGGTCCGACAAGCCAGCTCCCACAGGGCCCGCGTCGGGCACAAATCCTGCGGCTGGCCCGGCATCTTGTGGGAGCTGGCTTGCCAGCGATCAGATCCATGATTCTTCCGGGTTTCAAGAGAGAGAACGCATGCTCAACAACGACCGGCTATTGGTGCAGATCCTCTTGCTGGCCCTGCTCGGGGCCGCCTTGTGGGTCATGGCGCCGTTCATTTCCGCGCTGCTCTGGGGCGCGATCCTGGCCTATGCCAGCTGGCCGCTGATGCGCCTGGTCACGCGCCTGTGTGGCGGGCGGGAAACCCTTGCGGCAAGCTTCCTCACTACCCTGTGGCTGCTGCTGGTGGCCTTGCCCCTGGTCTGGCTGGGCTTCAACCTGGCCGACCATGTCCGTGATGCCACCGCCTTCATACGTGATGTGCAGGTCGACGGCCTGCCCGACGCGCCGTCCTGGCTGGCCGGCGTGCCCTTCGTCGGCGAGCGCCTGGTGGGCTACTGGAACTCCATCGACCAGCAGGGCGCGGCGTTGCTGGCGACGGTCAAGCCTTATCTCGGCCAGGTGGGCAACTGGCTGCTGGCGCGCAGCGCGCAGATCGGCAGCGGTATTGTCGAGCTGATCCTCAGCCTGGTCTTCGTGTTCTTCTTCTATCGCGACGGGCCGCGCCTGGCGGCCTTCGTCCTGCGCCTGCTGGAGCGCCTGGTCGGCGATCGCGGCAACTACTACCTCGACCTGGTGGCCGGCACCGTGCAGCGGGTGGTCAACGGCGTGATCGGCACCGCCGCCGCCCAGGGCCTGCTGGCGCTGATCGGTTTCCTCATCGCCGGGGTTCCGGGGGCGCTGGTGCTCGGCCTGGTGACCTTCATGCTCAGCCTGATTCCCATGGGCCCGCCGCTGGCCTGGATTCCGGCCACCGCCTGGCTGGCCTGGCAGGGCGAGTACGGCATGGCGGTCTTCCTCGGAATCTGGGGCACCTTCATCATCAGTGGTGTCGACAACGTGCTGAAGCCGTACCTGATCAGCCGCGGTGGTGATCTGCCCTTGGTAATCGTGTTGCTGGGTGTCTTCGGAGGGTTGCTGGCCTTCGGCTTCATCGGCCTGTTCATCGGCCCGACCCTGCTGGCGGTGGGCTACAGCCTGCTGGTGGACTGGTCCAATCACCAGTCCCCGGTCAATCGCAGTTAATCCAGATCCAGCTTGGCCTCGATGCGATCCAGATGCACATGCATCAGGCGCAGCGCGGCCTCGCTGTCACCATCCTCCAGTGCATCCACCAGCGCTGCATGTTCCTCCCAGGCGCAATGCTCGCAGCCATGCTGCTCGTACTTGGCGATGATCAACGAGGTCATCGGCACCAGGCCGTTGAGAAAGCGCGTCAGCGGCGCGTTGTCGGCGATCTCCGCCAGCTTCAGGTGAAACTCGCCGCCCAGGCGGATCGCCGTGCAGCGTTGGCCCTGCTCATGGCTGAGGCGCTCGCGGGCGATCAGCTCGCGCAACTGACGCAACTGCCCCGGCCGCGAGCGGCGCGCGGCCAGTTCGATCAGGGTGGTTTCCGCCAGCCGCCGGGCGCTCAGTACCTGCCGCGCCTGCTGCGGATCCGGTGCGGCCAGGCGCGCGGTGTGGGCCGGGCGCTGAACGATCACCTGCTGGTCCGATAGCCGTCCCAGCACCCGGCGGATCACCGTGCGGCTGACGCCGAAGGCCTGGCCGAGGGCCAGTTCGGTTAGCGGCGTGCCCGGAGTCAGCCGCTGTTCGAGGATTGCGTCGAACAGTTGCGGATAGATTTCTTCGGCGGACATCCGGCGTCCGCCGCCAGCCATGAGGAAGGGCAGGGAAGTATTCATTCTCGCGCTCCTGGATTCAGTAACCCGGCTGTTCGTCCGGGATCTTCAGTTCGATACCCATGCGTCGGCCTTCCTCAAGGATGTGCCGGCGCATCTGTGCGCTGGCCTGGGCGCTGTCCTTGTTGCGGATGGCACGCACCACCGCTTCGTTCTCGGCCAGTCGCGCGGCCAGGTGCTCGGGGGACTTGCGCAGCACCTGGGCGCTCTGCTTGAGGGCGTTGCTGGTCTGCTGCACCACGCTCTGGAAGATCGGGTTGGAGGTCAGGGCGAACAGCGCTTCGTGGAAGGCGATGTAGGCGTTGACCCCGGCCTCCGCGTCGTCGGCTTCGAGGGCCTCGCGCATGTCCATCAGGGTCAGGCGCAGTTGCCCGGTCTCGCTGCTGCTGATGGACTGCGCCACCAGCCCGACGATGAAGGGCTCCAGGGTGTAGCGCAGTTGCAGTACATCCTCGAGGCTGGCCTCGGCCACCGAAGCCGGGACCAGGGTCGGTTCGGCGCTGTCCGGGTCGAGTACCAGCACCCCCTTGCCTGGCATCGAACGCACCAGGCCGAGGGTTTCCAGTACCGTCACCGCTTCGCGCAGGCTGGGCCGGCTGATGCCCAACTGCTCGGCCAGCTCGCGCTGCCCGGGCAGCATGTCGCCGGAGCGCCATTGGCCTCGGGCCAGGGCCTGGCGCAGTTTTTCCACAACTGCGTTGACTACGGTCGATGAGGTGATCACAGGTCGCTCCAGGATAAATCGGTCAAGGCTCAGAACTCTTGTTGGTGGGCCGTTTTGCGCGGTTGAAAGGTATAGCCCTGCTTGCCGCTAAGTACGTTGTGCGCGCGATCCAGGTCGATGTCCTTCTCCCAGCGGGCGATGGCCACGGTGGCGACACAGTTGCCGATCAGGTTGGTCAGGGCGCGGCCGATGCCCATGAACCAGTCCACCGCCAGCACCAGCACCAGGCCTACCACCGGGATCGCCGGGATCGCGGTCAGGGTGGCGGCGAGGATCACCAGGGCCGAACCAGGGATGCCGTGGGCGCCTTTGGAGGTGACCAGCGACACCAGCAGGATGGTCAGCAGGTCGGTCATGGCCAGTGGCGTGCCGGTGGCATTGGCGATGAACACGATGGCCAGGGTCAGGTAGATGGAGAAGCCATCGAGGTTGAAGGAGTAGCCAGTGGGAATCACCAGGCCCACGGTGGAGCTGCCGATGCCCAGGTGTTCAAGCTTGCGCATGATCTGCGGCAGCACGGCATCGGACGAAGCGGTACCGAGGACGATGGTCAGCTCCTCGCGCAGGTACTTGAGGAAGGGCAGCATCTTCAGGCCCGACACGCGCATCACCACGCCGAGGATGATCAGTACGAAGCCGGCGCAGGTCAGGTAGAACAGCGCGACCAGGCCGCCCAGGTGCTGCAGCGAATCGAGGCCGTACTTGCTGGTGGTGAAAGCGATGGCGCCGAAAACGCCGATGGGGGCCAGGCGCACGATCATGCCCATGATGCGGAAGATCACGTGGCTCAGTTCGTTGATCAGCCGCGAGATCCCCGAGGCCGATTCGCCCACCAGGTTCAGGGCGCTGCCGAACAGCACGGAGAACAGCAGGACCTGGAGGATGTTGTTGTCGGCGAAGGCACCGATCACCGAGGTGGGGATCAGATCCATCAGGAAGGTAGTGGTGCTGTGGATATGCTGGCCGCGTTCGGCGAGGGCGCCGGCGTCGGTGGCCGAGAGCTGGTCCAGATGGATGTTGGCGCCGCTACCGATGCCGGTAGTGAAGGCGAACACCAGGCCCAGGACCAGGGCGATGGTGGTGAGTATTTCGAAATAGATCACCGATTTCAGGCCGATGCGCCCGACTTTCTTAAGGTCGCCGGCGCCGGAAATGCCGCTGACCACCACGCAGAACACGATCAGGCCGATCAGCATCTTGATCAGCTTGATGAAACCGTCACCGAGGGGTTTGAGTTGCAGGGAGAGGTCGGGGAAGCTCAGACCGCAGGCGATGCCGAGCATCAGGCCGAGCACTACTTGGAGAAAGATCGAACGCGAGCACCATTTGAGCATGGGAGGGATCTCTGATCGGTGTCCTGGCTGCCATGACGAAGATGGCGCGTCGGACTTAATTATTGTGGTCTTACCGGTATGTCCAGTGCGCGGCCACTATACCCACTGGTTTTCAGCTTTCGCAAGAGGTCACCCGACAATTGGTTTTACCGGTCTGACCAGTAATGGCGCAATGATACTGTTCTTGCTAGGTGCGAACCATTCTGTCGCGGTGCCGTTATTTATGGCTCGGACATCGCCTGGTCGACGGCGGCAATCAGTTTGCTCAGGTCCTTGCGCGGGGCTTTATGGATGACGCCGAACAGGTAGGCGCGTTGCTCGTCCTCGCTGTCGAGGTCGGTGAAAAAGGCGGTGAGTCTGACGCCCAGGATCCGGGCAAAAACAAAGAGGGCTTCGACGCTGGGTGTGTAGGTACCGGTTTCAAAGCGGCTTATGGTTTTGGGATCGAATCCGGACTTCTCCCCCAGTTCTGCCTGGGTGAGCCCCGCGACCTTGCGATAGCGTCTGATGGCTGACCCCAAACTTGAAATTTCCATCGCTCAATTCCCTTTTAGAATCAAGAACTTAACGATAAATAATTTTAAAGGACAACCTCCGGTGCCATCACCTTGGATTGCAAAAGGTGATGCTTCTCGTAGAATTTGCTCCCTGGACAGGTTTTCCCGCAGCGGGTTTCGGAGAGAACAACCCGTGTATTTCCTGCGGCTCATGGAGCTTTATCGTGCGTCCCAAGTTGCCAATCACTGCCGCCCGGCAGACATTTTCCTACCCGCAACGGCTGATGTGCGCAGATTACCTGCTACCGCCGCCCTTCGGGCTGGAACCAGCGAAACAGACGCTTCGAGCCTTGGTGCCCGATGGAGTGGGGCATGGGTGAGAGTTACCGTACGGCCGTCGACGCCGCCGCGATCTTTTCCGAGACCGATCTGGACGGGCGTATCACCTACGTCAACGATCAGTTCTGCGCCATTTCCGGCTATACCCGCGAGGAACTGCTGGGGGCCGACCACCGCATCCTCAATTCGGGCCAGCACGAGCCCCAGGTGTTCAGCGAGATGTGGCGCACCCTGACCGACGGTCAGGTGTGGAAGGGCGAGTTGTGCAACCGGGCCAAGGATGGGTCGCTGTTCTGGGTCGACAGCACCATCGTGCCGCTCTTCGACCGGGACACCGGCGAGCTGCGCAAATACGCCTCCATTCGCTTTGACGTCACCCACAAGCGTCAGCTCCTGCATACCTTGCAATGGCGGGTCGGCCACGACATGTTGACCGGCCTGCCCAATCGGTCCTGCCTGGGCGAGTTGCTCGACGAGGCGCTGCAGCGGGCGCGCGCCGCGAAGGGCTCGCTGGCGGTATGCATGCTCGACCTCGATGGTTTCAAGGCGGTCAACGACGGTTACGGCCATGACAGCGGCGACCTGCTGCTGGTGGAAGTGGCGCGCCGCCTGAAGCGTTTCCTCGGCGCGGGGGATGCCCTGGCGCGGCTGTCCGGCGATGAGTTCGTGCTGATCCTGGGGGATATCCAGGGGCCGCCGTGCCTGCAGGATGTTCTTGAGCAGATCCTTCGCGCCATGGCCGTACCCTGCATGATCCGCGGCCGCTCCATCAGCGTCAGCGCCAGCATCGGCGTGACCCGCTTCCCCCATGACAACGATGACGCCGATACCCTGCTGCGCCATGCCGACCAGGCCATGTACCTGGCCAAGCAGCGCGGGCGCAACCGTTACCATCTGTTCGATGTGTCCTTGGACAAGGAAGTCAAGGCCACGCACCAGACCGTCGAGCAGGTGCGCCATGCCCTGCACCACGGTGACCTGTCGCTCTATTACCAGCCCAAGGTCAACATGCGCAGCGGCGCGGTGGTGGGTTTCGAGGCGTTGTTGCGCTGGAACCACCCGGTCCGCGGCGTGGTGCCGCCAGGGGATTTCCTGCCGTTGGTGGAACGCACCGACCTGATCGTCGATATCGGCGAATGGGTGATCGACCGGGCGCTGGCGCAGATGCAGCAATGGCAGGCGCTGGGCTGCCACTGGCCGGTGAGCGTGAATATCGCCGCCCGGCATTTCCAGCGCGATGACTTTGTCGTGCGTCTGCAACGCTTGCTGGCGCGGCATGCCTCGGTGGCGCCGCAGATGCTCGATCTGGAGATTGTCGAGTCGGTGGCGATCGAGAATATCCAGCGCGTCAGCGACTGCCTGGAAGCTTGCCAGCGCCTTGGCGTGCGCTTCTCCCTGGATGATTTCGGTACTGGGTATTCCTCGCTCAGCTACCTCAAGCGACTACCGACCCAGACCATGAAGATCGACAAGTCCTTTATCCAGGACATCCTCCATGACCAGGACGACCTGGCGCTGACCCGTGCGGTGATCGGGCTGGCCCGGGAGTTCGATCGCCAGGTGATTGCCGAAGGCGTGGAGACCGTGGCCCACGGCGAGTTGCTGATGGACCTGGGCTGTGATATCGCCCAGGGCTATGGCATCTCCCGACCGATGCCGGCGGGGCAGGTGGTGGAGTGGGTGGAGCGCTTCCAGCAGCCGCGGGAGTGGCGGGTGAAGGCGTTGGGGGTGCTGTGATGCTGGTGGCCTCATCGCTGGCAAGCCAACTCCCACAGTGACCGCGTGCACCGCTGAACCTGTGGGAGCTGGCTTGCCAGCGATAGGCATGGGTATCTACACATCTCAATTAGGCGCAACACGAACTCTGTGGGAGCGGCTGTTAGCCGGGACGCCGGACCGCGCGATCGGCGGCGAAGCCGTCGTAAAACCTGAATCCCAGACCTGCCTGACACACCGAGGGCACAGGTTTCATGGCCGCTTTGCGGCCAATCGCGGCTAACAGCCGCTCCCACAGGTACACGGCGACCTGTGGCTTTGTGGTTGATCTCAAGTTGTGTAGATACCCATGCAGCGATAGGGCCGGTATGGGCAGCAGAAAACTACAGTTGCGGCGCCGTGTTCTTTACCACCGCCAGCTCCGGATGCGCCACCAGCTTGTCGATATGCAGCTCGTCGTTGTTCATCCAGGTCTCGGTCAGCACCCGGTAATGCTCCATGTCCCGGCAGCGCATGCGCAGGCTGTAGTCGAAGTGCCCGCTGATCAGCTGGCAGTCGAACACTTGCGGACAGGCCCGCACGCAGGCCTCGAAGGCCTTCTGCGCCGAACGTCCGCTCTGGTTGGACAGCGCCACCAGCACCAGCAAGGACAACCCCGGCGACACCATCTGCACATCGATGATCGCTCCGTAGCCGCGGATCACCCCGCGTCGCTCCAGCTTGCGCACCCGTTCCAGGCAGGGCCTGGGGGTCAGGTGCACCAGGGTCGAGAGCTTCTCGTAGGTGATGCGGCCGTTATGCCGCAGCACATCGATGATCGCTTCGTCGATGCGGTCCAGCGGCGGCGTGGCGTGGGAGGGGTTGGCCTTGGTATCCATGGTGGCGTTGTTTCACTTCAAGCGGTTGGAAAGAAATTGCTGCAGGCGCTCGCTTTGCGGCTGATCGAGGATGCTCGCGCTTCCCTGTTCCTCGACCAGTCCCTGATGCAGGAACAGCACCTGGCTGGACACCTGGCGGGCAAAGCCCATCTCGTGGGTGACCATGAGCATGGTACGACCTTCCTCGGCCAGCGTCTGTATGACCTTGAGGACTTCTCCTACAAGCTCAGGGTCAAGGGCTGATGTCGGTTCGTCGAACAGGATGATCTCCGGTTCCATCGCCAGGGCCCGGGCAATGGCCACCCGCTGTTGCTGGCCACCGGAGAGGAAGGCCGGATATTGCTCGGCGGCCCGGGCCGGCAGCCCGACCTTGTCCAGATAGGCGCGGGCGCGGGCCTCGGCCTCCTGCTGGCTGACGCCCAGCACCCGGCGCGGCGCGAGGGTGATGTTTTCCAGCACGGTCATGTGGCTCCACAGGTTGAAGTGCTGGAACACCATGGCCAGGCGTGTGCGCAGGTTCTGCAACTGTGCCGGGTTGGGGCCGCGACCCGGACGCATCTCGATGGTCTGGCCGTCGAGGGTGATGGCGCCGGCCTGGGGCTGCTCAAGGAAGTTGATGCAGCGCAGCATGGTGCTTTTGCCGGAGCCGCTGGCGCCGATCAGGCTGATCACGTCGCCCTTGCGCGCCTGCAGCGAGACGCCTTTGAGAACCTGGTGATCGCCGTAGCTCTTGTGCAGCGCCTCCACTGTCAGCTTGATCGCGGCGCTGCTGGCGGCAACCTGGGGCTGCGCGGTGAGGGTGGGTTGCATCGACAAGGCGTGTGCGGAAGTGGTCATGGGTCAGCCTCGGGAAGGAACGAGAAAACGCATCCAGCGTCGTTCGGCCAGGCGGAACAGCCCGACCAGGGCGAAGGACAGCAGCATGTACAGGAGCGCGGCGATGCCGAAGGCCTGGAAGGTGAGGAAGGTCGCGGCGTTGGCGTCGCGGGCCACTTTCAGGATGTCGGCGATGGTCGCGGTGAACGCCAGGGACGTGGCATGCAGCATCAGGATCAGTTCGTTGCTGTAGGCCGGCAGTGAGCGCCGCAGCGCCGCCGGCAGGACCACGAACAGGTTGAGTTTCCAGCCGTGCAGGCCGTAGGCCTGGGCCGCCTCGATCTCGCCGTGGGGGATGTTGCGAATGGCCCCGGCGAAGATCTCCACGGTGTAGGCGCAGGTGTTGAGGACGAAGGCCAGCAGGGTGCAGTTGAGCGCGTTGCGGAAGAAGCGGTCGAGCATTTCATGGTCGCGCACCACTTCCAGGCCGTAGAGTCCGGTGTAGCAGATCAGTAGCTGGATATAGAGCGGCGTGCCGCGAAACAGGTAGGTGTAGAACTCCACCGGCCAGCGCAGCCACAGCTTGCGCGAAATCCGCGCCAGGGCCAGCGGCAAGGAAAGGAAGAAGCCGCAGACCATGGTGACGATGAACAGCCACAGGGTCATGGCCAGCCCGGAAAGCCCGGCGCCGTCGCTGTACAGGTAGGCCAGGCCGTATTCCTGGATCAGTTCGATCATGATGCCAGCCCCTTGATGCCGGTGTTGAAGCGCCGCTCAAGACGCTTGAACAGGCGGTTGGACAGGGTGGTGATGAGCAGGTAGACCAGCCCGGCGATGATCAGGAAATACAGGACATTGTTGGTGCTCTTGCCGGCGTTCTGCGCCGCCTTGACCAGGTCGGCGAGGCCGATGATCGAGACCAGTGCGGTGGACTTGAGCAGCACCAGCCAGTTGTTGCCCAGTCCCGGCAGGGCGAAGCGCATCAGTTGCGGGAACAGCACCAGGTGAAAGCGCTGGGCGCGGCTCAGGCCATAGGCGGTGGCTGCTTCCAGTTGTCCGGCGGGGACGCTGAGGATCGCGCCGCGGAAGTTCTCGGTGAAATAGGCGCCGTAGATGAAGCCAAGGGTCAGTACCCCGGCGGTGAAGGGGTCGATCTCGAAGTAGCCCCAGCCCATCCACTCGGTGAAGTCGTTGAGCCAGATCTGGAAGGTGTAGAAGATCAGCAGGATCAGCACCAGGTCGGGCACGCTGCGGATCAGGGTGGTGTAGAGGGTGGCGGGAATGCGCAGCAGGCGCAGGGGCGAGAGCTTGGCGCTGGCGCCGAGCAGGCCGAGCAGCAGGCTCAGGCCGAGGGACAGCAGGGCCAGCTTCAGGGTCATCCAGGTGCCTTGCGCCAGCAACGGGCCAAAGCCCTGCAGGCTCAAGGCCTGCAAGCCGACAGAGTGAAGGAAGTCGTTCACGGGAAAATCTCGATGGGCGTGGGTGTGCCGGTGACCGGGGCGCGATGGCCCCGGTCACCGCCCGCAGCGGGTCACTCGTTATAGATGTCCAGGTCGCCGACGTACTTCTGCTGGATTTTGGCGAAGGTGCCATCGGCCAGCACGGCGGCGATGCCCTTGTTCAGCAGGGCCTTGAGTTCGGCGTCGTTCTTGCGCACGCCCATGGCGATATCCAGGGGCAGGGTCGGGTCCTTGATCGCCGGGCCGCTCTGGAAGTCGGCGCCTTCCGGCTTGGTCAGGAAGTTGAGCTGGGCTTCCAGCTTGTCGGTGACGGTGGCGTCGAGGCGGCCGTTCATAAGGTCGGCGTAGTTCTGGTCCTGAGCCTGGTAGGCCTTGACCGTGGCCCCCAGCGGCGCCAGCTTGGCGCGGGCGTAGGCCTCCTGCAGCGAGCCTTGCAGCACGCCGACGGTCTTGCCCTTGAGCGATTCCGGTGTATCACCGAAACCGGCACCCTTGCGCACGATCACCGAGGTCGGGCTGAGGAACAGGCGGTCGCTGAAGTCGATCTGCTTGAGGCGCGCCGGTGTCACGGCCATGGATGACATGATGGCGTCGAACTTGCGTGCGCGCAGGGCCGGGATCATGCCGTCGAACTCGTTGTGCACCCAGGTGCATTTGACTTCCAGCTTGGCGCAGATCGCATTGCCCAGCTCGATATCGAAACCTTGCAGGCTGCCATCGGCGGCGACGGATTCGAAGGGCGGGTATTCGGGGAAGACGCCGAAGCGGATTTCTTTCCATTCCTGTGCCTGGGCCGCGCTGGCGCAGAGAGGCAGGAGCAGAACGCCGAGGAGCTTTCGCAATGAAGTCATGTGAGTGATTCCCTGTGTGTTGTTGTTGATGTAGGGGCAGTGAAAATCTTCGCGGGTGTGAGCCCTGTGGTCTTGGAATGACTCTTTGGTCGGGGCTCAGGATGCGTGATGACAGCGGATTTTTTGTGTCGTTAAGGCCGGCGCTGACTGCCGGAATATGCTGTTCGCGGCGCATGGCGCAGCCGATTCTGTCGATGAACCTCCTGTTTTGGCTTTCGGGCAGCGTTATCCGATCCGCCGCAGCCCTGCCACGGCGGATTCGGCGGGGTCAGGCGCGCTTCTTCTGCACCTCGGCAACGGCCGGCTGGAGCAGGGCGTAGAGGTCTTTCGGGTTGTTCAGGTGGGGTACCAGTTCGATCTCGCTGCCGATATCCAGAGTCCTGGCCACATCCAGTACGTAGCGCAGCGCCGAGTAGTCCTCGATGGCGAAGCCGACGGAGTCGAACAGGGTCACTTGCTCAGCGGATTCGCGGCCCTGGATCTCGCCGTTTACCACCTGCCAGAACTCGGTCACCGGCGAGTCGGCGGGCATCTGCTGGATCTCGCCTTCGATGCGGCTTTGCGGTTCGTACTCGACGACGACCCGGGCGCGCTCGACGATGTCGCGGTGCAACTCGGTCTTGCCCGGGCAGTCGCCGCCCACGGCATTGAGGTGCATGCCCGGCTCGATCATTTCCGGGGTGAGGATGGTGGCGTAGGCCTTGTCGGCGGTGACCGTGGTGACGATATCGGCGCCGCGCACGGCTTCGGCCACCGAGCCGGCGACGATCAGGCGCTTGATGCCGGGGTAGGCTGCCAGGTTGGCCGCCAGCTTGGCAGTGGCCTGCGGGTCGAGGTCGTACAGGCGCAGTTCCTCGATGCCAAGCAGGGCGTGGAAGGCGATGGCCTGGAATTCGCTCTGCGAGCCGTTGCCGATCAGCGCCATGCTGCGACTGCCCGGGCGGGCCAGGTAACGCGCGGCCAGGGCCGAGGTGGCGGCGGTGCGGATGGCGGTGGTCAGGGTCATTTCGCTGAGCAGCAGCGGCTTGCCGGTGTCGACATCGCCGAGAGCGCCGAAGGCCATCACGGTGAGCATGCCGTTGTGGGTGTTTTTCGGGTGGCCGTTGACGTACTTGAAGGCGTACAGGTTGGCGTCGGAGGCCGGCATCAGCTCGATCACCCCGTCCGGCGAGTGGTTGGCCACCCGTGCGCATTTCTCGAAGTCGTGCCAGCGCAGGTAATCCTCGCGGATGTACTCGGCCATTTCTTCCAGGCAGGTGGTCAGTCCCTTGCGGGCCACTAGGTGGCTGAGGTCGGTCACGTCGATATAGCGGGTCATGATGGCTTCCTTCTTCTGGGCGTCGGTTTCAGTTGCGAACGGGCAGGTGGACTTCAGCGAGCATGCAGCGCGCACTGCCGCCGCCGATGCGTTCGATATGGTCGATGTTCACTACCACCGGGTGGCTGTGGCGCTCGGCCTGGCGGCGCTGCGCCGGGGTCAGCGAGTTCCAGGCACTGCGCGACATCACCAGCAGCGCCTGGCCTTGCTTGTCGTGGACTTCGAGCATGTTGCCGGCGAAGCCTTCGAGCTGGTCGAAGTCGAGGGCGAGGATGTCCTTGCCGGTGTCGCGCAGGCTGCGTTCCAGGGTGTAGCGCTCGGCGGCGTTGGGCAGGGCGTCGAGGCAGGCCACGGCGAGGTTGCGGCCGACACTCATCATTACGTTGCTGTGGTAGATCGGTGCCTGGTGGCGGTCGACGGCGTGGAACACGCAGAGACGGTAGTCCAGGCGCTCGGCGAACTGGCGCAGGGCTTCGCCGTGGGTACGTCCGGAGTGGCAGGCGTAGCTGATGCGGTGTTCGCGGTCGAGGACCATGCTGCCGGTGCCTTCGAGGAAGATCTCCTGCTGCTCCAGCGGGCTGAGGTCGATGGTGTGGCGGACGGCGAAGCGTTCGTCGAGTGCCCGCAGCACCCCTTTGTCCCGTTCCAGGCGGCGGTTGCGGCCTTCCATCGGGTACAGCACCAGGCTGCCGTCTGCGTGGCTGCTCCACCAGTTATTGGGGAAGATCGAATCCGGGGTGTGCGGTGCCGGGGTGTCTTGCACCACCAGGACGTCGACGCCGTGCTGGCGCAGGGTGTCGACATAGCCGTCGAACTCTTCCAGCGCTTTTTGCTGTGCGCTTTCGGCATCCAGGAGCGGCTTCTGGAAGCGATTGTTGATGGCGGTATCCGGGTTGAAGGCGAACCGCGCCGGGCGGATCATCAGGACCGTATTTGTTGTTTGCATCGGGCACGCATCCAGGGGTTGGCGATGCGTCCATTGTCCTCCCGATGGCGGCGCAATCCCGGCTGAAGCACGTCAGGCGCCCAGCCGGGAAAGCTGAAACCGGCGGGTTGGCAGCCGAATCGGCTGTGGCTCATTCTCACCGGCGCGGGCACTTTCTGCGGGATAAAAAACGGCACCTCAATGGGTGCCGTTTTTTTATACGGGAACTGTTACTTGTGCAGTTCTTCTGCGGCGTACAGCGTGTTCTCCAGCAGGCAGGCACGGGTCATCGGGCCAACGCCGCCCGGTACCGGAGTGATCCAGCCGGCACGGGGCAGGGCGGTCTCGTAGACCACGTCGCCGACCAGCTTGCCGTCTTCCTGGCGGTTGATGCCGACATCGATGACGATGGCGCCTTCCTTGATCCACTCACCCTTTACCAGGCCCGGCTTGCCGGCGGCGACCACGACCAGGTCGGCGCGGCCGACGTGGCCGGCCAGGTCCTTGGTGAAGCGGTGGGTGACGGTCACGGTGCAGCCGGCCAGGAGGAGTTCCATGGCCATCGGGCGGCCAACGATGTTGGAGGCGCCGACGACCACGGCGTTCATGCCGTAGAGATCCTGGCCGGTGCTTTGCAGCAGGGTCATGATGCCTTTCGGGGTGCACGGGCGCAGCAGCGGGATGCGCTGGGCCAGGCGACCGATGTTGTAAGGGTGGAAGCCGTCGACGTCCTTGTCCGGACGGATACGCTCCAGCAGCAGGGAGGCGTCGAGGTGGGCCGGCAGCGGCAGTTGCAGGAGGATGCCGTCGATGTTCGCGTCATCGTTGAGGCGATCGATCAGGTCGGTCAGTTCCTGTTGGCTGGTGCTGCTAGGCAGGTCGAAGGCTTGCGAGATGAAGCCGACTTCCTCGCAGTCCTTGCGCTTGTGCGAAACGTAGACTTGGGAAGCGGGGTCGGTGCCAACCAGGATCACCGCCAGGCCGGGGGTGCGCAGACCTTGCTGGCGACGTTCAACGACACGTTGGGCGATCTGCTGGCGCAGGCTGGCGGCGATCGCCTTGCCGTCGATAAGTTGTGCAGTCATGACGGGTGATTAACCATCGAGAGAAAAAAGAGCGCGCATTCTCGCATGAGCGGCGCGCAGGGCAAAGGCGGTTGGTCCGGCAATTGCCCTAAGCCCTTCAATAAAATGAATTTTTTTGAAAAATCTGTTGACGCTCCAAAAGTGCGTCTATAAGATGCGCCTCACTTGTCGGGCAGGGCCTAGCACTGGTTAGCAAGGTCGGGCAGAATTAGCAAATTTTTGCTTGTTCGGTACGGCTAAAGTTAATTTGTAATCGCAAGCGAAAGCAGATTAAATATGCGCCCGTAGCTCAGCTGGATAGAGCATCCGCCTTCTAAGCGGATGGTCGCAGGTTCGAGTCCTGCCGGGTGCGCCAATAAAGGCAGCTTTGGCACAAGTTAAAGCAGTAGTTGCAATATGGTGGACGTAGCTCAGTTGGTAGAGCGCAGGATTGTGATTCCTGTGGTCGAGGGTTCGATTCCCTTCGTCCACCCCATATTCCAGAAGGCGCCTGATGAAAGTCTGGCGCCTTTGCTTTAAATGCTTCACGCGGACGTGGTGAAATTGGTAGACACACTGGATTTAGGTTCCAGCGGCGCAAGCTGTAAGAGTTCGAGTCTCTTCGTCCGCACCATTCAAGCTTTCCCCGTCGCACGCTGAGGCGGGAAGGCCAGCAACACCGCGCTGTGAAGCGCACCGCAACAATGGTGGACGTAGCTCAGTTGGTAGAGCGCAGGATTGTGATTCCTGTGGTCGAGGGTTCGATTCCCTTCGTCCACCCCATATTCAGAGGCGCCTGGTGAGAACCAGGCGCCTTTTTCGTTTTGGTTCTGGGCAGGTTTCGCCGGTTTGTGTCTTCGGTTTGCGAGGTGGCTGGGTTTCTTACTGCGTGTTTGCGCTGAGTGTCGCTCGTTGCTGGGGCGGGTTTTCCGGTGGCGATGGGGCGTTTTCGCAGGCGATGTCGCTGATGGCGCGAGAGAGTGAGCCTTTGAAGATTGGCGTGGCCTCTTCGTCTGCTCGTGCATTCGCCAGGTCTTGTAGTGATCTTCCAGAGCCCATGATGCGAACGGTGCGGGTGATGCAGTTGAATTGACGGGCAGCGTAGCTGGTCCCGCTTATGCCGGTTCGCTGGGTGATTACCGATAGCTTTTCTGGTGCGCCACTGATTTCGACGATCGCGTACTGCGCTTCGGGGTCGAAGAAGGTTTGCAGGGGGGTGGCAAAAGCTGGCGCCCAATGAGCGGGCAGGACACAGGCGATGAGAAGTTTCTTCAACACGGTTACGTCCTTGCAGTGCCGCTCTTCTATGCCTGTTCGAGGCAGTGATGTGAATGAAACGCATTGTGCTTGCTGTGGGGCGCTAGGTTAGCGGTGCACGACGCTTTTTTGCAAACCGAGTTCCATGCCGTTCGTAGGAAAATTCCAATTTTTCCTGAAGGACTATGGACTTGTCTTAGGGGAATCTACGACAAGGTGTGGCTGGTAACGTTCAAATGAAAGCTGATAGATTTCAGCGGGTTGACCAAGTGCCGATGTCTCGGCAAGCAGGTGGTGAAGATGATTGCTAAGGAATCCCGCCAGGCGATTGCGCTGGAGCGTTTCATTCAGGCCAACCCAGAGCTGGCGGTGGAAGTCGCCGCGCTGAGCGAGGCTGAGCAGCACCAGCAGATCCAGTGGGCATTCGAAGACGAGGCGCAAGCCCAGGGAATCGAGCCTTGGGAGCTGGCGTTGCGTTTGGTTGCCGGGTCGCCCGAGGAGTTGCAGGTCATGCGTCTGGAGGTTCATCGGGAGGTGGCCGAGGCGCTGGGTATGGATTGGGAAGAGTATTGCGACTTCAACGAGATCGATGGTCACGCTTCCTAGGTCTGTTGCAGTTCTTTTTTGGGGCAGTGGAACCGCTCTGCTGCGGGTGTTGCGGCGGTGCCGTTTCGCTGTCTGGTCTTATGTCGAAAATAATGAGGGCCGATGCTGTTCGTCTCAGGGTCGAACGGGGTGACTTCTGGTGTTTGAGCTACTAGAATGCTTGCCCTTGATTCTGGAGTCGGGTATCGCCGGCTAACGTCTGTGCAACGAGGAATATCCATGCAAGTTTCTGTTGAAAATACTTCCGCTCTCGAGCGTCGTATGACCATCGCCGTTCCGGCAGAGCGCGTCGAGACTGAAGTCAACAAGCGTCTGCAACAGACTGCCCGTCGCGCCAAGGTTCCAGGCTTCCGTCCTGGCAAGGTGCCTATGAGCGTGATCCGTCAGCGTTACGAGGATGCTGCTCGTCAAGAAGCTTTCGGTGATCTGGTCCAGGCTTCCTTCTATGAAGCCGTGGTCGAGCAGAAGCTGAACCCGGCCGGCGCTCCTTCTGTCGAGCCGAAATCCTTCGAAAAAGGCAAGGACCTGGAGTTCGTCGCCATCTTCGAAGTGTTCCCTGAGTTTGCCGTTGCCGGCTTCGACTCGATCGCCGTTGAGCGCCTGAGTGCTGACGTCACCGACGCTGATCTCGACAATATGCTGGATGTCCTGCGCAAGCAGAACACCCGCTTCGAGGTCGCCGAGCGTGCTGCGCAGAACGAAGACCAGCTGAACATCGACTTCGTCGGCAAGATCGACGGCGAAGCCTTCGCCGGTGGTTCCGCCAAGGGCACCCAACTGGTGCTGGGTTCCGGCCGCATGATCCCGGGCTTCGAAGAAGGCCTGGTAGGCGCCAAGGCAGGTGAAGAGCGTGTTCTGACCCTGAACTTCCCTGAGGACTATCAGAACCTGGATCTGGCCGGCAAGGCCGCCGAGTTCACTGTCACCGTCAATAGCGTTTCCGAGCCGAAGCTGCCTGAGCTGAACGAAGAGTTCTTCGCCCAGTTCGGCATCAAGGAAACCGGTCTGGACGGCTTCCGCACCGAAGTTCGCAAGAACATGGAGCGTGAACTGCGCCAGGCGATCAAGACCAAGGTCAAGAATCAGGTAATGGACGGCCTGCTGGCTGCCAACCCGATCGAAGTGCCGAAAGCCCTGCTGGAAAACGAAGTCAACCGCCTGCGCGTCCAGGCCGTCCAGCAATTCGGTGGCAACATCAAGCCTGAGCAACTGCCGGCCGAGCTGTTCGAAGAGCAGGCCAAGCGCCGCGTTGTGCTGGGTCTGATCGTTGCCGAGGTGGTCAAGCAGAACGAGCTGAAGCCGGACGAAGACCGCGTACGCGAACTGATCCAGGAAATGGCGTCGGCCTACCAGGAGCCAGAGCAAGTTGTGGCCTGGTACTACAAGAACGACCAGCAAATGAACGAAGTTCGTTCGGTTGTGCTGGAAGAGCAAGTTGTAGATACTGTCCTGCAGAAAGCGACTGTGACCGACAAGTCGGTCTCGTACGAAGAAGCTGTCAAGCCAGCACAGGCACCTGCCGCCGCTGAGTGATTTCCTCCTTCGTAGGAAAACCCCACAAGCCAGCCTTCGCGCTGGCTTGTGCGTATTCAAGCCACGACTATTTGGGAGTGAGTGCAGGACATGTCCCGCAATTCTTATATTCAGCAGAGCTCTGACATCCAGGCCGCCGGTGGTCTGGTCCCGATGGTTATCGAGCAGTCCGCCCGTGGCGAACGCGCCTACGACATCTACTCGCGCCTTTTGAAGGAGCGTGTGATCTTCCTGGTTGGTCCGGTAGAGGACTACATGGCCAACCTGGTAGTGGCGCAACTGCTGTTCCTTGAAGCGGAAAACCCGGACAAGGATATCCATCTGTACATCAACTCCCCTGGTGGCTCGGTAACTGCTGGCATGTCGATCTACGACACCATGCAGTTCATCAAGCCGGATGTATCCACCATCTGTATCGGCCAGGCTTGCAGCATGGGTGCGTTCCTGCTTGCGGCCGGTGCTGCCGGCAAGCGTCACTGCCTCCCTAACTCGCGGGTGATGATTCACCAGCCGTTGGGTGGCTTCCAGGGCCAGGCGACCGATATCGAGATCCATGCCCAGGAAATCCTCAATATCAAGGCGCGCCTGAACGAGTTGCTGGCCCATCACACTGGCCAGGATCTGGAGACGATCAAGCGCGATACCGAACGCGACAACTTCATGAGCGCCCAGCGCGCAGCCGAGTACGGCCTGATCGACTCGGTCTACGACAAGCGGCAACTGGTGTCCTGATCCCGGGTGCCAGAGCAGATAGGCGCGGAAAGCGCCTACCTGCGGACTTGAAAAAGCCCGCAATTGCCTTCATCTTGTGTTGCAAGCCTACCGGATTGGATCGATCGAATGACTGACACCCGTAACGGCGAGGACAACGGCAAATTGCTCTATTGCTCCTTCTGCGGCAAAAGCCAGCATGAAGTGCGCAAGTTGATTGCCGGCCCCTCGGTATTTATCTGCGACGAGTGCGTCGACCTGTGCAACGACATCATCCGTGAGGAGGTGCAGGAAGCCCAGGCCGAGAGCAGTGCACATAAATTGCCTTCGCCGAAAGAAATCAGCGCCATCCTGGACCAGTATGTCATTGGTCAGGAGCGCGCGAAAAAGGTTCTGGCCGTAGCGGTGTACAACCACTACAAGCGTCTGAATCAACGCGACAAGAAAGCCGACGATGTCGAATTGGGCAAGAGCAACATCCTGCTCATCGGCCCGACCGGTTCGGGCAAGACGCTGCTCGCGGAAACTCTCGCTCGCCTGCTCAATGTACCGTTCACGATCGCCGACGCCACAACCCTGACCGAAGCCGGTTATGTAGGCGAAGACGTCGAGAACATCATTCAGAAGTTGCTGCAGAAGTGCGACTACGATGTGGAAAAAGCCCAGATGGGCATTGTCTACATCGACGAGATCGACAAGATCTCGCGCAAGTCCGACAACCCGTCGATCACTCGCGATGTCTCTGGCGAAGGTGTGCAGCAGGCCCTGTTGAAGCTGATCGAAGGTACTGTTGCCTCGGTTCCGCCTCAGGGTGGTCGCAAGCACCCGCAGCAGGAGTTCCTGCAGGTCGATACGCGCAACATTCTGTTTATCTGCGGTGGCGCATTCTCCGGTCTGGAGAAGGTCATCCAGCAGCGTTCCACTCGCGGTGGCATCGGCTTTGGTGCCGAAGTCCGCAGCAAGGAGGAAGGCAAGAAAGTTGGCGAGTCGCTGCGTGAGGTCGAGCCGGACGATCTGGTCAAATTCGGCCTGATCCCCGAGTTCGTGGGACGTTTGCCAGTTCTGGCAACGCTCGACGAGCTGGATGAAGCTGCATTGATGCAGATCCTCACCGAGCCGAAGAACGCCTTGACCAAGCAGTACGGCAAGCTGTTCGAGATGGAAGGTGTGGACCTGGAGTTCCGCAGCGATGCGCTGAAGTCCGTTGCCCGCAAGGCGCTCGAGCGCAAGACCGGTGCTCGTGGCCTGCGTTCCATCCTCGAGGGCATCCTGCTCGATACCATGTATGAAATTCCTTCGCAGAAGGATGTCAGCAAGGTGGTTATCGACGAGAGCGTCATCGATGGCACTTCGCAGCCTCTGCTGATCTACGAGAACAGCGAGCCGCCAGCCAAAGCCGCGCCAGACGCCTGAGTCTGAGAGGCAGAGAAACCAGCAAGGGGCCTACGGGCCCCTTTGCTTTTCCTGTCGCAGAGCTTGTTTTTTTCCGGGGCTGCCCCCACATTAACTCCAAGCTCAAATTTCCATCGGATTACGGCCACAAGGCCGCTGTAGAGGCGAAATCATGAAGACAACCCTCGACTTGCCTCTTTTGCCATTGCGCGATGTCGTTGTTTACCCGCATATGGTCATCCCGCTGTTCGTGGGGCGTGAAAAGTCCATCGAGGCCCTTGAAGCCGCGATGACCGGTGAGAAGCAAATCCTTTTGCTGGCTCAGAAGAATCCCGCCGATGACGATCCAGGCGAAGACGCCCTGTATCGGGTCGGCACCATCGCTACCGTTCTCCAATTGCTCAAGCTGCCCGATGGCACCGTCAAGGTGCTGGTCGAGGGTGAGCAGCGTGGTTCGGTCGAGCGTTTCGTCGAGGTCGAAGGTCACATCCGTGCGGAAGTTGCCCTGATCGAGGAAACCGACGCCGCTGATCGCGAGTCCGAAGTGTTCGTTCGCAGTCTTCTTTCCCAGTTCGAGCAATACGTCCAGTTGGGCAAGAAGGTTCCCGCCGAAGTCCTGTCGTCGCTCAATAGCATCGATGAGCCGGGGCGCCTGGTCGATACCATGGCAGCGCATATGGCGCTGAAGATCGAGCAGAAACAGGAAATCCTCGAAATCATTGACCTGGCTGCTCGTGTCGAGCATGTGCTGGCGCTGCTGGATGCGGAAATCGACCTGCTGCAGGTAGAGAAGCGTATCCGCGGTCGGGTCAAGAAGCAGATGGAGCGCAGTCAGCGCGAGTACTACCTGAATGAGCAGATGAAGGCCATTCAGAAAGAGCTCGGCGACGGTGATGAAGGGCATAACGAAGTCGAAGAGCTGAAGAAGCGACTCGATGCGGCAGGCTTGCCGAAGGACGCCTATACCAAGGCTCAGGCCGAGCTGAACAAGCTCAAGCAGATGTCGCCGATGTCGGCCGAAGCCACCGTGGTACGTTCCTACCTCGATTGGCTGGTGCAGGTTCCGTGGAAGGCTCAGAGCAAGGTTCGCCTCGACCTGGCCAAGGCTGAGGAAATTCTCGATGCCGATCACTATGGCCTGGAAGAGGTCAAGGAGCGCATTCTCGAATACCTCGCGGTGCAGAAGCGTGTGAAGAAGATTCGCGGCCCGGTACTCTGCCTGGTTGGTCCGCCTGGCGTGGGCAAGACCTCGCTGGCCGAGTCCATCGCCAGTGCGACCAACCGCAAGTTTGTGCGCATGGCCCTCGGTGGGGTGCGTGACGAGGCCGAGATCCGTGGTCATCGGCGCACTTACATTGGCTCCATGCCAGGTCGTCTGATCCAGAAAATGACCAAGGTAGGTGTGCGCAACCCACTGTTCCTGCTTGATGAAATCGACAAGATGGGCAGCGACATGCGTGGCGATCCTGCCTCGGCGCTGCTTGAGGTGCTTGATCCCGAGCAGAACCACAACTTCAACGATCACTACCTGGAGGTCGACTACGACCTGTCGGATGTGATGTTCCTCTGCACGTCCAACTCGATGAACATCCCGCCAGCGCTGCTGGACCGGATGGAGGTCATCCGGTTGCCTGGCTACACCGAGGACGAGAAGATCAACATCGCGGTCAAGTACCTTCTGCCGAAGCAGATCAAGGCCAATGGCTTGAAGAAGGGTGAGCTTGACGTGGAGGTTGCGGCAATTCGTGACATCATCCGCTACTACACGCGTGAAGCGGGTGTGCGTGGTCTGGAGCGCCAGATTGCCAAGGTCTGCCGCAAGGTGGTCAAGGAATACACCGGGCAGAAGCAGGCTCAGGTCAAGGTCGGCAGCGACCGCCTGGAGCACTTCCTCGGCGTGCGCAAGTTCCGCTACGGCCTGGCCGAGCAGCAGGATCAGGTCGGGCAGGTGACCGGTCTGGCGTGGACCCAGGTGGGTGGCGAATTGCTGACCATCGAGGCCGCAGTCGTGCCGGGCAAGGGGCAACTGATCAAGACCGGCTCTCTTGGCGATGTGATGGTCGAATCGATCACCGCAGCGCAGACCGTGGTGCGCAGCCGGGCGCAGAGCCTCGGGATTCCTGCCGACTTCCATGAGAAGCGCGATACCCACATCCATATGCCCGAAGGAGCGACGCCGAAGGATGGTCCTAGCGCCGGTATCGGTATGTGCACCGCGCTGGTTTCCGCGCTGACGCAGATTCCGGTTCGTGCCGATGTGGCAATGACGGGTGAAATCACCCTGCGTGGTCAGGTGCTGGCGATTGGCGGCTTGAAGGAAAAATTGCTGGCCGCACATCGTGGTGGAATCAAGACGGTGATCATTCCGGAAGAAAACGTGCGTGATCTGAAAGAAATTCCTGACAATATTAAGCAGGATCTTCAGATTAAGCCGGTTAAATGGATTGACGAAGTCCTCCAAATTGCGCTGCAATACGCCCCGGAGCCCTTGCCGGATGTGGCTCCTGAGATTGTCGCCAAGGATGAAAAACGCGACAGTGATTCCAAGGAACGAATCAGCACGCATTGAAAGTATTTAGCTGGGTGGCCCGCCTGACTGTTTTCCAGGTCCTTGCCATTAGAGGCACTCAAGTGTCACGGGCCACTTGGCGTTGATTCAAATTACATAGTTAGAAACAAACTCAAATAGAAATAAGGGGACTTAGAGTGAACAAGTCGGAACTGATTGACGCTATCGCTGCATCTGCTGATATTCCAAAAGCTGCCGCTGGCCGTGCGCTGGACGCAGTCATCGAATCCATCACCGGTGCCCTGAAGACTGGTGACTCCGTGGTTCTGGTCGGTTTTGGTACCTTCTCGGTAGCTGACCGTCCTGCTCGTACCGGTCGCAACCCGCAAACCGGCAAGGCCCTGGAAATCGCGGCCGCCAAGAAGCCTACGTTCAAGGCTGGCAAGGCACTGAAAGACGCGGTCAACGAATAAGACGCTCTCTTCAGGCTTTCGCCTAATCGGGCTGGTTCCCGCGACTGGCCCGTTGGCGGGGTGGAAAGAATCACGAATTCCTCTGCTCCGCCCGTTACGAGAAGGCGCATCCCCGGATGCGCCTTTCTTCTATCAGGATTCTACCCACGCTCCGCGGTTGTGCAGCCGCCACAGCCGTTTCTGGGGGACGCATGCTGCAAAATATCAGGGACAATTCACAAGGTTGGATTGCCAAGACCATCATCGGTGTCATCGTGGTACTGATGGCGCTGACCGGCTTCGACGCCATCTTCCAGGCAGTCAGCCACAACAAGGATGCTGCCAAGGTCAATGGCGACACCATCAGCCAGAATGAGCTGAGCCAGGCTGTCGACACGCAACGCCGGCAATTGATGCAACGACTGGGCAAGGACTTCGACCCCTCCCTGCTGGACGACAAGATGCTGCGCGAAGCCGCTCTCAAGGGGCTGATCGAGCGCCAACTGCTGCTCCAGGGGGCGCATGATGCCAAGTTCTCGTTCTCCGAGGCTGCGCTGGACCAGGTGATCCTGCAGACCCCCGAGTTCCAGGTGGACGGCAAGTTCAGCGCCGAACGCTTCGACCAGGTCATTCGCCAACTGGGCTACGGCCGTATGCAGTTCCGCGAGATGCTGGCTCAGGAAATGCTCATTAGCCAATTGCGCGCCGGTCTGGCGGGTAGCGGTTTCGTGACCGATGCCCAGGTAGATGCCTTTGCCCGTCTGGAAAAGCAGACCCGTGATTTCGCTTCGCTGACCTTCAAGGCTGACCCTGCCGCGGTCAATGTCACCGACGAGCAGATCAAGGCCCACTACGACCAGCACGCCAAGGAGTTCATGAGTCCGGATCAGGTCGTCATCGACTATATCGAGCTGAAGAAGGCTGCGTTCTTCGATCAGGTCAAGGTCAACGAAGACGAGCTGCAGTCGCTGTATCAGAAGGAAATCGCCAACCTCGCCGAGCAGCGCCACGCCGCGCACATCCTCGTCGAAGTCAACGACAAGCAGGACGAAGCCCAGGCCAAGGCCCGCATCGAGGATATCCAGCAACGCCTGGCCAAGGGCGAGGACTTCGCCAAGCTGGCCAAGGAGTTCTCCCAGGACCCAGGTTCGGCGAACAACGGTGGTGACCTCGGTTACGCCGGCAAGGGTGTCTATGATCCGGCCTTCGAAGACGCACTGTACGCGCTGAACAAGGATCAGGTTTCCGCACCCGTGCGTACCGAGTTCGGTTTCCACCTGATCAAGTTGCTGGGTGTGCAGGCTCCGGAGGTCCCGACCTTTGCCAGCCTGAAAGACAAACTGACCCGTGAACTGAAAACCCAACAGGTCGAGCAGCGTTTCGTCGAGGCTACCAAGCAGTTGGAAGATTCAGCCTTCGAAGCCTCGGATCTGGCCCAGCCGGCCCAGGACCTGGGTCTGAAGGTGCAGACATCGGCACCGTTCGGTCGTGAAGGCGGCGATGGTATCACCGCCAACCGTCAGGTCATCCAGGCTGCATTCAGCCCTGAGGTGCTGGATGAGGGCTCCAACAGCTCGGCGATCGAACTGGATCCTGAAACCGTGGTGGTCGTTCGCGCCAAGGAGCACCGCAAGCCAGCACAACTGCCGCTGGAGGCCGTTGCCGGTCCGATCCGCGATCATCTGGCCCAGGAGCAGGCGACCGCTGCCGTGAAGAGCAAGACCGACGCCCTGGTGGCTGGTCTGCGCGATGGCAATATCGCCTACGCACCGGTGCAGGATGGCCAGGCCTGGAAGGTCCAGGAAGCGGCTACCCGCATGCAGGAAGGTGTCGATCCGGTCGAACTGCAGGCGCTGTTCCGCATGAGCAAGCCAGAGGCCAAGGACAAGCCGGTCTACTCCACCGTCACCCTGGGTGATGGCAGTGTGGTTGTCCTGCGTTTGAACGGCGTGAACGATGGCAGCGCGGCTAGCGAGCAGGAGAAGGGCGAGTATCGTCGCTATCTGGCTTCTCGTGCCGGCCAGCAAGACTTCGCGGCCTATCGCAAGCAACTGGAAGCCAAGGCGGAAATCACTCGTTACTGAGTGCCTCCACCTTGAACGAAAAAGGCCGCGTCAGCGGCCTTTTTCATTTCCGTTATCCGCTGCTGAAAGCTGCAGCCCCGGAAATCCTCGCACAAAGAAAAGGCCGCAATAGCGGCCTTTTCCCTTCACCGGAAACTTATTCCGAGATGTCGCCCATGGCGGTGGTGTTGAAGCCACCGTCCACGTACATGATTTCACCGCTGACGCCCGACGCCAGGTCGGAGCAGAGGAAGGCGCCGGCGTTGCCGACTTCTTCGATGGTCACGTTGCGACGCAGTGGGGTCTGAGCCTCGTTGGCGGCCAGCATCTTGCGGAAGCTCTTGATGCCGGAGGCGGCCAGGGTGCGGATCGGACCGGCGGAGATGGCGTTGACGCGGGTGCCTTCCGGGCCGAGGCTGCCGGCCAGGTAGCGAACACCGGCTTCCAGGCTGGCCTTGGCCATGCCCATGACGTTGTAGTTCGGCATGGTGCGCTCGGCGCCCAGGTACGACAGGGTCAGCAGGCTGCCGTTGCGGCCTTTCATCATCTCGCGACCAGCCTTGGCCAGGGCGACGAAGCTGTAGGCGCTGATGTCGTGGGCAATGCGGAAACCTTCACGGGTGGTCACTTCGGTGAAGTCGCCGTCGAGCTGGTCGCCCGGTGCGAAGCCCACGGAGTGCACGATGCAGTCCAGGCCGTCCCACTTCTTGCTCAGTTCCTCGAAGACCTTGGCGATGTCGTCGTCGTTGGCAACGTCGCAAGGGAAGCACAGCTCAGGGTTGGAGCCCCAGCCAGCGGCGAACTCTTCGACGCGGCCCTTGAGCTTTTCGTTCTGGTAGGTGAAGGCAAGTTCTGCACCCTCGCGATGCATGGCGGCAGCGATGCCGGATGCGATGGACAGTTTGCTGGCGACACCGACGATCAGTACGCGCTTACCGGCGAGAAAACCCATGTGTTGTTCCTCTTCAGGTTATATCGACAGCCGTGGGAGCCAAAAAGGCGGCTTCCAGCAGCTGCTGTGTATAAGAATGTTGTGGTGCAGCGAAAATCTGCGCAGCCGGACCTTGTTCAACCACCTGACCCTGCTTGACCACCATCAGCTGATGGCTCAGCGCCTTGACCACCGCCAGATCGTGGCTGATGAACAGGTAGGTCAGGTTGTACTTGGTCTGCAGCGCGCGCAGCAGTTCCACCACCTGACGCTGAACGGTGCGGTCGAGCGCCGAGGTGGGCTCGTCCAGCAGGATCAGCGCCGGTTTCAATACCAGTGCCCGGGCAATGGCAATCCGTTGTCGTTGGCCTCCGGAAAACTCGTGAGGGTAGCGGTGCCGGGTTTCCGGGTCCAGACCTACTTCCCTGAGTGCCTCCATGATGGCCTGTTCCTGTTCCGCTTCCGTGCCTATCCGATGAATGCGCAGGCCTTCTCCGACGATATCGCTCACGCACATGCGCGGGCTGAGACTGCCGAAGGGGTCCTGGAACACCACCTGCATCTCTCGTCGCAACGGCCGCACCTGCTGCTGGCTCATGCCATCCAGCCGCTGGTTCTCGAAGCGGATGGCGCCCTGGCTGGCAATAAGCCGCAGGATCGCCAGACCCAGCGTAGACTTGCCCGAGCCACTTTCGCCAACGATTCCCAGGGTCTGGCCCTGGGGCAGGCTGAAGTTGATACCGTCCACCGCCTTGACGTGGTCCACGGTACGGCGCAGCAGGCCCTTCTTGATCGGGAACCAGACTCGCAGATCCTCGACCTCCAGCAGCGGCGCACCTTCCGGATTACCGGCCGGCCCGCCACTGGGCTCGGCACCGAGCAGCATTTTCGTGTACGGATGCTGTGGTGCGCGGAACAGTTCTTCGCACGACGCCTGTTCGACGATGCAACCGCGCTGCATGACACATACACGGTGCGCAATTCTTTTCACCAGGTTCAGATCGTGACTGATCAGTAACAGCGCCATGCCCAGCTTGGCCTGTAAACGCTTGAGCAGTTCGAGGATCTTCAACTGGACGGTGACGTCCAGGGCGGTGGTCGGTTCATCGGCGATCAGCAGTTCTGGCTCGTTGGCCAGCGCCATGGCGATCATCACCCGTTGCCGTTGGCCGCCGGAGAGCTCGTGAGGCAGGGCCTTGAGGCGCTTGACCGGGTCAGGGATACCAACCAGCTCCAGCAGCTCCAGGGTCCGTGCAGTGGCTTCCTTGCCGCGCAGGCCCTTGTGCAGCATCAGCACTTCGTTGATCTGCTTTTCGATGTTGTGCAGCGGGTTCAGCGAGGTCATCGGTTCCTGGAAGATCATGGCGATGCGATTGCCACGGATATGGCGCATCTTCTTCTCGTCCAGGTGCAGCAGGTCCTGGTTGTCGTAGCGGATGGTCCCGGCCGGGTGCCGTGCCAGGGGGTAGGGCAGCAGGCGCAGGATCGAATGCGCAGTGACCGATTTGCCCGAGCCGCTTTCGCCGACCAGGGCCAGGGTTTCGCCACGACGGATGTCGAAGCTGACGCTCTCCACCACACGTTGCTGCTGGGCGCCGCTGACGAATTCGACGGCGAGGTCGCGTACTTCGATCAAGGTGTCCTTGTTCATGTCATTTCCTCGGGTCGAAGGCATCGCGGGCGGACTCGCCGATGAACACCAGCAGGCTCAGCATCAGGGCCAGTACGGCAAAGGCACTGATGCCCAGCCAAGGCGCTTGCAGGTTGGATTTGCCCTGGGCGACCAGCTCTCCCAGGGACGGCGCGCCTGGCGGCAGGCCGAAACCGAGGAAGTCCAGGGCGGTCAGGGTGCCGATGGCGCCCGTGAGAATGAATGGCATGAAGGTCATGGTCGATACCATGGCGTTGGGCAGGATATGCCGGTACATGATCGCGGCGTTCTGCATCCCCAGGGCGCGTGCCGCGCGCACGTATTCCAGATTGCGCCCGCGGAGGAACTCGGCACGCACCACGTCGACCAGGCTCATCCAGGAAAACAGCAACATGATCCCCAGCAGCCACCAGAAATTCGGTTGCACGAAGCTGGCCAGGATGATCAGCAGGTACAGCACCGGCAGGCCCGACCAGATTTCCAGGAAACGTTGTCCGGCCAGGTCGACCCAGCCGCCATAGAAGCCCTGGAGTGCCCCTGCGATCACGCCGATGATGGAACTGAGCACGGTCAGGGTCAGGGCGAACAGCACCGAGATGCGGAAGCCATAGATCACCCGGGCCAGCACGTCGCGGCCCTGGTCGTCGGTGCCCAGCCAGTTTTGCGCCGAGGGTGGGGCAGGGGCGGGGACCTTGAGGTCGTAGTTGATGCTTTGGTAGCTGAACGGAATCGGTGCCCACACCACCCAGCTCTGCTTCTTCTCCAGCAGGTCGCGGATATAGGGGCTCTTGTAGTTGGCTTCCAGGGGGAACTCGCCGCCGAAGGTGGTCTCCGGGTAGCGTTTGAATGCCGGGAAGTAGAACTCGCCGTCGTAGCGCACTACCAGCGGCTTGTCGTTGGCAATCAGTTCGGCGCCGAGGCTCAGGCCGAACAGGATCAGGAACAGCCACAGCGACCACCAGCCGCGGCGGTTGGCCTTGAAGCGCTCGAAGCGGCGGCGATTGAGAGGGGACAGTTTCATCTCAGTGCTCCCGGCTTTCGAAGTCGATGCGTGGATCGACCAGGGTGTAGGTCAGGTCGCCGATCAATTTCACCACCAGCCCCAGCAGGGTGAAGATGAACAGGGTGCCGAAGACCACCGGGTAGTCGCGGTTGATAGCTGCCTCGAAGCTCATCAGGCCAAGGCCATCGAGGGAAAAGATCACTTCCACCAGTAGCGAGCCGGTGAAGAAGATGCCGATGAAAGCCGAGGGGAAGCCGGCGATCACCAGCAGCATGGCATTGCGGAACACATGGCCGTAGAGCACGCGATTCGGCGTCAGGCCCTTGGCCTTGGCGGTGACCACGTACTGCTTGTTGATCTCGTCGAGGAAGCTGTTCTTGGTCAGCAGGGTCATGGTGGCGAAGTTGCCGATGACCAGCGCGGTGATCGGCAGGGCCAGGTGCCAGAAATAGTCACCTATCTTGCCCCAGGTGCTCAGTTCGTCGAAGTTGCTCGAAGTCAGGCCGCGCAGAGGGAACCAGTCCAGGTAGCTGCCACCGGCGAACACCACGATCAGCAGGATGGCGAAGAGGAACGCGGGAATGGCATAGCCGATGATGATTGCCGAGCTGGTCCAGACATCGAAGTGACTGCCATGTCGGGTGGCCTTGGCGATCCCCAGGGGAATCGATACCAGGTACATGATCAGCGTGCTCCACAGGCCGAGGGAGATCGACACCGGCAGCTTCTCGGCGATCAGGTCGACCACCTTGGCGTCACGGAAGAAGCTGTCGCCGAAATCCAGCTGGGCGTAGTTCTTGACCATGATCCACAAGCGTTCCGGCGCCGACTTGTCGAAGCCGTACATGCGCTCGATTTCCTTCACCAGTGCCGGGTCCAGGCCTTGTGCGCCGCGATAGTTGGAGCCGGCCACAGAGACTTCGGCGCCGCCGCCGGCAATCCGGCTGGTGGCGCCCTCGAAGCCTTCGAGCTTGGCGATCATCTGCTCCACCGGACCACCGGGGGCGGCCTGGATGATGACGAAGTTGATGATCAGGATGCCGAACAGGGTCGGGATGATCAGCAGCAGGCGCCGCAGGATATAGGCCAGCATGTCACTGCTCCCCGTTCGCTGCGGCTTCGGCTTCGGCGGCCTTGACCTGGGTGGCCGGTGTCACTTCGGGCTTGATCCACCAGGTATTGATGCCGATGTCGTACTTGGGCGGGGTGTCCGGGTGACCGATATGGTTCCAGTAGGCCACGCGCCAGGTCTTGATGTGCCAGTTCGGCACTACGTAGTAGCCCCACAGCAGCACGCGGTCGAGGGCACGGGTATGGGTGACCAGGTTCTTGCGCGAGTCGGCGTTGATCAGCGACTCCACCAGGCTGTCCACCGCTGGATCCTTCAGGCCCATGTAGTTGCGGCTGCCCGGATTGTCGGCGCTGCCGCTCTGCCAGAACTCGCGCTGTTCGTTGCCCGGCGAATTGGACTGCGGGAAGCCGCCGACGATCATGTCGAAGTCCCGCGAGCGCAGGCGGTTGATGTACTCGGCCACGTCGACGCGGCGGATGTTCAGGGTGATGCCGAGGTCGGCGAGGTTGCGCTTGTAGGGCAGGAGGATGCGTTCGAACTCGGTCTGGGCCAGGAGGAACTCGATAGTCAGCGGCTTGCCCTGGGCATCCACCATCTTGTCGTTCTCGATGCGCCAGCCGGCGTCCTGGAGCAGTTTGTAGGCCTCGCGCTGTTGCTCGCGGATCATGCCGCTGGCATCGGTGACCGGGTTCTTTAAGGCTTCGCTGAAGACTTGCTCGGGAATCTTGCCCCGCAGTGGCTCAAGCAGTTTCAGCTCGTCCGCGTCGGGCAGGCCTTTGGCGGCCATCTCGGAGTTTTCGAAGTAGCTGCCGGTGCGGGTATAGGCGCCGTTGAACAGTTGCTTGTTGGTCCACTCGAAGTCCAGCAGCAGGCTCAGCGCCTGGCGCACCCGTACATCCTGGAACACCGGGCGGCGCAGGTTGAAGACGAAGCCCTGCATGCCGGTTGGGGTGCCATTGGGGATTTCTTCGCGAATCAGGCGTTTTTCCCGTACCGCCGGGATGTTGTAGGCAGTCGCCCAGTTTTTTGCGCTGGTCTCGTACCAGTAATCGAACTGCCCGGCCTTGAGCGCTTCGAGGGCCACGGTGTTGTCGCGGTAATAGTCGACGGTGATGGCGTCGAAATTGTAGAAGCCGCGATTGATCGGCAGGTCCTTGCCCCAATAGTTCTTGTCCCGTTCCAGGCGGATCGAACGCCCGGGTTTGACCTCGGCCACCTTGTACGGCCCGCTGCCCACCGGGATTTCCAGGCCGCCCTTGGTAAAGTCGCGACCTTCCCAGAAATGCTTGGGTAGCACGGCAATCTGGCCGAGGATCAGCGGCAGTTCGCGGTTGTTGCTGTGCTTGAACTTGAACAGCACCTTCAGCGGATCTTCGGCGACCACCTCGGCGACGTCCGCGTAGTAGCCGCGGAACAGCGGGGCGCCGCTTTTCATCAGGGTGTTGAAGGTGAAGACCACGTCTTCGGCGCGTACCGGCTGTCCATCCTGGAAGCGGGCTTCGGGGCGCAGATAGAAGCGCACCCAACTGTTGTCCGGGGCCTTTTCGATCTGTTTGGCCAGCAGGCCGTACTCGGTGAAAGGCTCGTCAAGACTGGCCCGGGCCAGGGTGTCGTAGACCAGGTCGATATTGTCCGCCGGCACACCCTTGCTGATGAACGGGTTGAGGCTGTCGAAGCTGCCGAATCCGTTCTCGCGAAAAATGCCACCCTTGGGCGCGTCCGGGTTCACGTAGTCGAAATGCTTGAAGTCCGCAGGGTATTTCGGTGCTTCGTTATAGAGGGTTACGGCATGCTGCGGTGCAGCCAGGCCTGGAAGGCTCAGGCCAGCCAGCAGCAGGCCGCCGAACAGCTGGCGCAAACGGGGCATTGGCATCATTGGGCGTTCTCCGAAGGCTTGAGCCACCAGGTATTCAGCCCCAGGGTGTAGGGCGGCGTGGTGACGAAGGCGAACCGGTTGCGGTAGGCCAGGCGGTGATAGTCGAGATACCAGTTTGGAATCATGTAGTGCTGCCAAAGCAGGACCCGGTCCAGGGCGCGGGTGGCGGCCACTTGTTCATCGCGGGTCTGTGCGGCGAGGAGGGTGTCGAGCAGGTGGTCGACCACCGGGTTGTCGACGCCAGCATAGTTTTTGCTGCCCTTGGTGTTGGCCTGGCTGGAATGGAAGTACTGCCATTGTTCCAGCCCGGGGCTGAGGGTTTGGCTCAGGGTCATCAGGATCATGTCGAAGTCGAATTGATCCAGGCGCTGTTTGTATTGGGCGCGATCGACGGTACGCAGGCGCGCATCGATGCCGATGCTGGCAAGGTTTTCCACGTAAGGCTGGAGAATGCGTTCGAGGTTCGGGTTGACCAGGAGGATTTCCAGCTTCAGTGGTTGGCCGTTGCTGTTGAGCAGGCGCTGGCCATTGAGTTTCCAGCCGGCCTTGCCGAGCAGTTCAAGGGCCTGGCGCAGATTATCGCGACCGATACCGCGGCCATCGGTCTGGCTGACGGTGAAGGGCTGAGTGAAGAGGGGGGCTGGCAGTTGATCGCGATAGGGCGCCAGCAGCAGCCACTCCTTGCCCACTGGCAAGCCCTCGGCGCTGAACTCGCTGTTGGGATAGAAACTGGTGGCGCGCCGGTAGGCACTGCTGAACAGCGTGCGGTTGGTCCATTCGAAGTCGAGCATCAGGCCCAATGCCTTGCGCACGCGGCGATCGGCGAAGGCTGCGCGCCGGCTGTTCATGAACAGGCCTTGGGTCTGGGTCGGGATCTGGTGCTTGATCTGCGCCTTGATCACCTGGCCGCGGCGTACTGCCGGGAAGTTGTAGCCATTGGCCCAGTTCTTTGCCTGGTGCTCGATATAGATGTCGAACTCGCCAGCCTTGAAGGCTTCGAACGCCACGTCGCTGTCGCGATAGAACTCGTATTCGACACGATCGAAGTTGTACTTGCCGCGATTGACCGCGAGGTCCTTGCCCCACCAGTCCTTGACGCGCTGGAACACCAGACGTCGACCTGGCTGCACCTCGGTGATGCGATAGGGGCCGCTGCCCAGCGGGGGCTCGAAGGTGGTGGCCTTGAAATCCCGGCCTTTCCAATAGTGTTGTGGCAGCACTGGCATTTCGCCGAGGCGCAGGATCAGCAGCGGATTGCCGGAGCGCTTGAACACGAAGCGGATACGCTGTGGGTTGAGCACATCGACCCGTTCGACCTCCTGCAGATTGGTGCGGTAGATCGGATGGCCTTCCTTGAGCAGGGTGCGGTAGGAAAACGCCACATCGGCTGCAGTGATCGGCTTACCGTCATGGAAGTGCGCTTCCGGGCGCAGGTTGAACACCACCCAACTGCGGTCCTCGGCATATTCCACCGAGCGGGCAATCAGTCCGTAGCTCGATGTGGCTTCGTCCCCCGAGGGATCGTACTGGCCAGTGCCGACCATCAGGGTTTCGTTGAGCTCGTTGACCCCGTATTGCTGGAAGTTCGGCGTGGTTACCGGACTGCTGCCCTTGAAGGTGTAGGGGTTGAGGGTATCGAAGGTTCCGAATGCCATTGCACGCAAGGTGCCGCCCTTGGGCGCTTGCGGATTGACCCAGTCGAAGTGGGTGAACTTGGCAGGGTACTTGAGCGTGCCGAACTGGGCGTAACCGTGACTTTCGGTGATGGTAGCGCCCGCGGGAAAGCTCAAGACCAGGCTGAATGACAGCAGGAGGGGACGTATCAAGTCGGCGATCCGATCCAGGCGGCTTGGGCTTTGTGCGTCCTACAGTAACAGCTTGTATCGGCAGGAAAAAGAGCGTGTCCCTGGAGCCTGGGCGCCGCTCTTGCGTGCTGCTTTCCTCGTATCAGTGAGGCAGGTAGACAGTGAGGGTCTGACCAGGCTTCAAGGCTTGCCCGCTGCGAGGATTCCAGCGCTTGAGATGCTGCATCTCGACGTTGAAGCGCTTGGCGACCAGATACAGCGAATCACCCTTGCGCACCTTGTACTGGGTCGCGCGTTGCTTGCCATTGGCGGAGGTGGACTTGGCGGTGGAAGCCACGGCGATCGGCTGGCTGCTTTGCATGACCAGGGTCTGGCCGGCCGTCAGGCGATTGCCCTTGAGCTTGTTCCAGCGCTGCAGGTCCTTGACGCTGACCCGGTTGGCCTTGGCGATACTGCCCAGGCTGTCGCCGCGCTTGACCCGGTAGCGCACGCTGCGCGCTGGTGGGGTGTTGGCTTCGGCGAGGGCGGCCTCGAATACGGCGGCCTTGGGCTGCAGTGCCAGCAACTCCTCGGGCTTCATGCTCGACAGGCTGCTGGTCAGCAACTGCGCCTTGGCGGTCGGTACCAGCAGTTGCTGCGGGCCGTCCACGGTCATGCGCTTCTTGAAGGCCGGGTTGAGCTGGAACAGTTCGTCCTCGTCGATCTCGGCCAGGGCGGCAACCCGGGACAGGTCGAGCCGGTCCTTGATGGCCACGGCCTCGAAGTAGGGCTCGTTGGCGATCGGGTTGAGGTTCACGCCGTAGGCTTCGGGGGTCAGAACCACCTGGGACAGGGCCAGCAACTTGGGTACGTAGTCGCGGGTTTCCTGGGGCAGCGGCAGGTTCCAGTAGTCGGTGGGCAGGCCGAGACGCTCATTGCGCTCGATCGCCCGGCTGACCGTGCCTTCACCGGCGTTGTAGGCCGCCAGGGCCAGCAGCCAGTCGCCGTTGAACATGTCGTGCAGGCGGGTCAGGTAGTCCAGTGCGGCATTGGTCGACGCGGTGATGTCACGTCGGCCATCGTAGAAGCGGGTCTGGCGCAGGTTGTAGTGACGCCCGGTGGAAGGGATGAACTGCCACAGGCCGACCGCATGGGCGCGGGAGTAGGCCATCGGGTTGTAGGCGCTCTCGATGGCCGGCAGCAGTGCCAGCTCCAGCGGCATGTCGCGTTCTTCGAGGCGCTCGACAATGTAGTGGATGTACAGGCTGCCGCGGTCGCCAGCGGTTTCGAGGAAGGTCGGGTTGCTGGCGAACCACAGGCGCTGCTGCTCGATGCGCGGGTTGACGCCGATGTCGTCCTGCAGCTGGAAGCCCTGGCGAATACGGTCCCAGACGTCCTGTGGCGCTTGCTCGACGGGCTTGGCCTGGACGAACACAGGCTTGTGCTTCACGCGCGGCTGGACGTGTACGCGAACGCTTTCGTCGTCACCCAGGTGACTGGTGCTCTGGCAGCCCACGAGCGTGGCTGTCAGGCCGAGCGCGACGGCCTGTGCCAGGCGCGTCAGGGCGACGGAATTGAAGGTTCTGCGGCGATTGGACGACATTGGCTGGGACAGAGTTCCGGGCGAAAATGTCGGGCGATTCTAGAAAGCGCCCCCCACCGGGTCAACCTTTCAGAACCCGCCGGTCATCAAGCAGCAATGCTTAGAACCTATCCTTCCAAGCCCTCAACCCAGCAAAAACAGCACTTGGCGTAGGGTTTAAGCCCCCCGTCCGTTCGTCTGCTTTTTCTTTAACGGATGTTTCGTTTACCCGCAAAAACGGGTTGGTCAGGCGCTCTTGCTCGATGGTTGACGGCAACGTGATGCGATTTTCCGCGCGCAAGCGGGAAACTTCTTCGAACCTTGCGAGGACGTGCGGGTTGTCCGGTTCGACCGCGCAGGCGAAGCGCAGATTGCTCAGGGTGTACTCGTGGGCACAGTACACCCGGGTGGCTCCGGGCAGGCTGACCAGGCGCTGGAGCGATTCATGCATCTGTTCCGGCGTGCCTTCGAACAGTCGACCGCAACCGGCGGCGAACAGGGTGTCGCCACTGAACAGCAGGGGCGTGGCCGGGACGTCACTGAAATAGGCGATATGCCCCAGGGTGTGGCCGGGGACCGCGAAGACCTGGAAGTCGGTGTCCAGGACCTGGACCACATCATCGTCATCCAGCGCCACGTCGCGAGCTGGAATGCGCTCGTTGACCGGCCCGCTGACCCGCGCCCCGGTGGCGGCCTTGAGGGTCTCGACACCGCCGACATGGTCGTTGTGGTGATGGGTGATGAGGATGTCCTCGAGGCGCCAGCCAGGGTTCTGTTCAAGCCAGGCCAGCACCGGTGCTGCATCGCCCGGATCGACGACCGCGCAGCGACGGTTGGCGGTGTCCTGCAACAACCAGATGTAGTTGTCATTGAAAGCGGGCAAGGCTTCTATCTGTATCATCGAGCGATTCGCCAAACGTGGGACAAGGGTGCATCTTAGTAGCTATGTGTCCCATCGAGAACCTTCCAGGGAGAACGCAATGACCGATCAAGCCTTCGCCCAGGCCGATCCCGAGTGGCTCGAACTGATCAGCCTGGCCCGTGACTGGTTCGCCGGTCCGCTGGGGCAGTTGATGCTTGCCGAAGAGCAGCGTCTGCTGGAGGAAGAACTGGGCCGTTATTTCGGCGGCTACCTGGTGCACTACGGGCCCTGCGCCGAACCGCCGCCCACCGCACCCCAGGTGCAGCGCAACGTTCGCCTGGGCGCGCCCTTGCCGGGAGTGGAGATCGTCTGCGAAGAGCAGGCCTGGCCGCTGAGCGAACACGCGGCCGATGTGGTGGTGCTGCAGCACGGCCTGGATTTCTCGCTGTCCCCACACGGCCTGTTGCGCGAGGCAGCCAGCAGCGTGCGCCCGGGTGGTCACCTGCTGATCGTCGGAATCAATCCGTGGAGCAGTTGGGGCCTGCGGCGGGTGTTCGCTCACGATGCCTTGCGCAAGGCCCGCTGCATCTCGCCTTCACGGGTGGGTGACTGGCTCAACCTGCTCGGTTTCGCGCTGGAGAAACGCCGGTTCGGGTGTTATCGTCCGCCGCTTGCCTCGCCCGCCTGGCAAGCCCGGCTGGCCGGGTGGGAGCGGGTTGCCGGGCGTTGGCAGAGCTCTGGTGGCGGTGTCTACCTGCTGGTGGCGCGCAAGATGGTGGTCGGCCTGCGGCCGCTGCGCCAGGAGCGTCGCGAGCCGATGGGCAAGCTGCTGCCCCTGCCGCTGGCCAAGGTCAATCGCCAGGCGCCTCACCCGGAAGGCAGACCCTTCAACGATGAAAAAGGCTGTACATGAGCGAGAGCGTAGAGATCTACACCGATGGCGCCTGCAAGGGCAATCCCGGGCCCGGCGGCTGGGGCGTGCTGATGGTGTACAAGGGGGTCGAGAAGGAACTCTGGGGTGGCGAGCGTGAAACCACCAACAACCGCATGGAACTGATGGCGGCGATCAAGGGCCTCGAGGCGCTGCGTCGCGAATGCGAAGTGCTGCTGGTGACCGACTCCCAGTACGTGATGAAAGGCATCACCGAGTGGATGACCAACTGGAAGAAGCGCGGTTGGAAAACCGCCGCCAAGGAGCCGGTGAAGAACGCCGACCTCTGGCAGTTGCTCGACGAGCAGGTCAACCGGCACAAGGTCACCTGGAAATGGGTTCGCGGTCACATCGGCCACCACGGCAACGAGCGCGCGGATCAGTTGGCCAACCGCGGCGTCGACGAGGTTCGCGGCGTGCGCTGAGGCGCCCGCCGATGAATCTCCGGGACGCGGCGGCGAAGCTGGGTTAAGATTCGCCGCTTTGAGCAACACGGCAGGAGAGCACCGACGTGGATTTGCAAAACAACAGGTCGGTAGTCCTCGATACCGAAACCACCGGTATGCCGGTGACCGACGGCCACCGGGTCATCGAGATCGGCTGCGTCGAGCTGATCGGCCGACGCCTGAGCGGGCGTCACTTCCACGTCTACCTGCAGCCGGATCGTCCGAGCGACGAAGGCGCTATTGGTGTCCACGGCATCACTGATGCCTTCCTGGTGGGCAAACCACGTTTCGCCGAGGTCGCCGACGAGTTCTTCGACTTCATCCAGGGTGCGCGCCTGGTCATCCACAACGCGGCGTTCGACGTCGGCTTCCTCAATAACGAATTCGCCCTGATCGGCCAGCAGGATCGCGCCAATCTTTCCGCGCATTGCGAGATCCTCGACACCCTGATGATGGCCCGCGAGCGTCATCCGGGTCAGCGCAACAGCCTCGATGCCCTGTGCAAACGCTATGGCATCGACAACTCCGGTCGTGATTTGCACGGCGCCTTGCTCGACTCCGAGTTGCTTGCCGATGTCTTCCTGGCGATGACCGGTGGCCAGACCAGCCTTTCGCTGGCAGGCCATGATGGTGAAGGCGAGGGCGCTGCGACCCAGGGCAGCGAGATCCGGCGCTTGCCGGCCAGCCGTCAGTCCGGGCGCATCATCCGGGCCTCGGCCGATGAACTCGAAGCCCATGTGGCGCGTCTCGAAGCCATCGCCAAGTCGGCCGGCGGACCGGCTCTCTGGCAGCAACTGACCCAGAGCAATTGAGGCATTCGCCGCGCGTGATGGCGGCGACCTTCTACCCTGAGAGGAACGGCCCGTGGGGCCTGCCGCAGGAAGAAGGTAACGCCGCTCATGTACAAGGATCTCAAGTTTCCCGTTCTGATCGTTCACCGTGACATCAAGTCCGACACCGTAGCCGGTGACCGCGTCCGCGGCATCGCCCAGGAATTGGCGCAGGATGGGTTCACCATCCTCAGTGCCATCGATTACGCCGAAGGCCGCCTGGTTGCGGCGACCCATCATGGCCTCGCCTGCATGCTGATCGCCGCCGAAGGTGCAGGGGAAAACACTCATCTGCTGCAGAACATGGTCGAGCTGATCCGCCTGGCCCGTTCCCGCGCACCCCATCTGCCGATCTTCGCCCTCGGCGAGCAAGTCACTCTCGAGAACGCCCCCGCCGACGCCATGAGCGAGCTGAACCAGTTGCGCGGCATCCTTTACCTGTTCGAAGACACCGTGCCCTTTCTTGCCCGCCAGGTAGCCCGCGCCGCGCACAATTACCTGGATGGCCTGTTGCCGCCGTTCTTCAAGGCGCTGGTCCAGCACACGGCGCAATCCAACTATTCCTGGCATACCCCGGGGCATGGAGGCGGCGTGGCCTATCGCAAGAGTCCCGTGGGCCAGGCCTTCCACCAGTTCTTCGGGGAAAACACCTTGCGTTCGGACCTGTCGGTTTCTGTGCCGGAGCTAGGTTCGCTGTTGGACCACACCGGCCCGCTGGCGGAAGCCGAAGCTCGTGCCGCGCGCAATTTTGGCGCCGACCATACCTTTTTCGTGATCAACGGCACGTCGACGGCGAACAAGATCGTCTGGCATTCGATGGTCGGTCGTGACGATCTGGTGCTGGTGGATCGCAACTGCCACAAGTCGGTGCTGCACGCGATCATCATGACCGGCGCGATTCCCCTGTACCTGTGCCCGGAGCGCAACGAACTGGGCATCATCGGCCCGATTCCCTTGAGCGAGTTCAGTCCCGAATCGATCCAGGGGAAGGTTCTCGCCAATCCCTTGACCAAGGGCCGCGAGCCGCGGGTCAAGATGGCGGTAGTGACCAACTCCACCTACGACGGCCTGTGCTACAACGCCGAACTGATCAAGCAGACCCTTGGCAGCAGTGTCGAGGTCTTGCACTTCGACGAGGCCTGGTATGCCTACGCCGCTTTCCATGAGTTCTTTGCCGGACGCTACGCCATGGGGACTTCGCGCAGCGCCGAAAGCCCGCTGGTATTCAGTACCCATTCCACCCACAAGCTGCTGGCCGCTTTCAGTCAGGCGTCGATGATCCATGTGCAGGATGGTGGCCGCCGGCAATTGGACCGCGATCGCTTCAACGAAGCCTTCATGATGCATATCTCCACCTCACCGCAATACAGCATCCTCGCGTCGCTCGATGTGTCCTCGGCGATGATGGAGGGGCCTGCGGGGCGTTCGCTGCTCCAGGAAATGTTCGACGAAGCGCTGAGTTTTCGTCGGGCCCTGGCCAATCTGCGTCAGCACCTGGATGCCGAGGACTGGTGGTTCAGCGTCTGGCAGCCGCCCCGGGTAGAGGGGATCCACCGGGTCGCCACCGAGGACTGGTTGCTTGAGCCCCAGGCGCAATGGCATGGCTTCGGTGATGTCAGCGAGGACTATGTACTGCTGGATCCGATCAAGGTGACCCTGGTCATGCCCGGGCTGGATGCCGGGGGCAGCCTCGACCGTCATGGTATCCCGGCGGCGGTGGTCAGCAAGTTTCTCTGGGAGCGCGGACTGGTGGTGGAGAAAACCGGGTTGTATTCCTTTCTGGTGCTGTTCTCCATGGGCATCACCAAGGGCAAATGGAGCACCTTGCTCACCGAGTTGCTCGAGTTCAAGCGCAACTATGACGCCAACACCGAACTGACCCAGTGCCTGCCCTGCGTTGCCGGCGAAGGGGCGCAACGCTATCGCGGCATGGGCTTGCGCGACCTCTGCGACGAACTGCACGGCTGTTATCGCAGCAATGCCACGGCCAAGCAGCTCAAGCGTCTCTATACCCGCCTGCCGGAAGTCGTGATGAAGCCTGCCGACGCTTACGACAAGCTGGTTCGTGGCGAGGTCGAGGCGGTGCCTATCGAGCAGTTGCTGGGGCGTATCGCCGCCGTGATGCTGGTGCCGTATCCACCGGGCATTCCATTGATCATGCCCGGAGAGCGTTTCACCGAAGCGACTCGCTCGATTCTGGATTACCTCGCCTTCGCCCGTGCCTTCGACACGGGCTTTCCTGGATTCGTCGCCGACGTGCACGGTTTGCAACATGAAGAAATAGATGGGGTGCGGGTCTACACCGTGGACTGCGTCAAGGAGTAGCGGACCCGAGTTGTAGCCAGGTGCTAGAATCCGCCGCTTGAATTCAGGAGGTAAGCGCGTGCGCAAAGTGGCGGTGGTAATGGCGGTACTGGCCCTGGCCGGCTGTGACAACGATGCGGAGCGGGTTCACAAGCAGGTCGCCGAGCATCTGCCGAATCCGAAGACGGCCAAGTTCGCCAATGTGCGGTTCAATACCCAGGGAGATATCTGCGGTCAGTTCCGTGGCAAGGACGACAGTGGCAGCTACCTGCCGTATCGCAGCTATGTGGCGATCAAGAACGGCGCGGACTACAACATCATCATCGACGAGACCGGCAACGATCTGCGCATCCGCGAAGTGTGCGGTGGCGCCGACCTGCAGCGGCGCGCCGACGCCATCGCCAACGATCCTGCCCCTCAGGGCTGGGATGTGGAAATCATCCAGGGGCCGAACATGGGGGCGCTCAGCGACATCACTGCGCGGCTGATCGAGAAGGGCATCCCGTCTTCGGTGACCTACCGCGATGGCAAGCCGGTGGTCCTGCTTGGTCCGTTCATGGAGAAGGCCGAGGCCGAATCCAGCAAGAACGACGTGATGGCGCGCCTGGGCACCGACTCGGTGGTGATCCAGCACGACGCTCCGCGATAAGCCCTCCAGCAACGCCTTGCCGCCGGTGCTTCGGCGTTTGTCGGGCTATGCTCATTGAGGAAGGTGTTCCATCGATGAGTGCAGCAACGGTGAGGAGGGGGCCATGTCCACGCTGGAGCGAGCCATTACAGTTGCAGCCCGTGCCCACGAAGGGCATCGGGACAAGGTAGGTGCCGCGTATATCCTGCATCCATTGCGGGTCATGCTGCGGGTTTCGACCACTGAGCAGCGAATTGTAGCGGTGCTGCACGAGGTCCTTCAGGATTCGCCGATGACCCTGTCCGACCTGGCTCGGGAAGGCTTCGCCTTGAAGATTCTCGCCGCAGTTCAGGCCTTGAGCCCGCGGGGAGGAGAAAGCGATGAGGAGTTCGTCGCAAGGATCGGCTGCGATCCACTGGCCAGGGCTGTGAAGCTGGCGGATCTGGCCGATGAGAGCGACCTGACCCGCATCGTCCTTCCCGGTCCTGCCGATATCGCCCGTTTGCAGAGGTGCCAACAGGCCAGCGCCTATCTGCAGACGCTGGCCTGACGTTGCGTAGCGCAGTTCAGCTGCAGGCCTTGAGGTCCACCGGGCCGACAAACTCGTTGCCGTGGCCCATCACGCAGGCCACCTGCTGGTTGCGCTGGCGCTCCCAGGCCTGGGCCGGATAGGTCTTGTTCCAGGCTTCATACAGCTGCCGGTCCTGCTTGGACAAGCGCAGATCGTAGTGTTTGCTCATGTAGAAATAAGTGCGCGCGATCATCCCGCGAATGGAGGGGCGCGGCATGACCTTCTTCGCCTTGAAATCCACCTGGGTCAGGCACGATCCGTATTGCCCATGCTGTTCGGGCAGCCAGCCGAAACTGAAGTTGCTGCGATCGCCGTTGACCTCGCCGATGCTGGGTACCAGGTTGTGCAGGTCGGCTTCCGCGCGCTGATAGACCGTGTCGTTGCGTGAGCAGTTCTTGCGTCCACCGCTTTGCCAGCACTGGCGCTGATGGCCGATCTGCCAGGCCGGCACAATGTGTTCCCACTCGATGCGCGAGGCACGGTTGGCATTCTTGCGCGGGACATAGCCGCAACCGGCCAGATCCACCTTGTTACCGTTGTACTTGCAACCGCAATAGAACTCCGTCGATTGGGGTGCATAAAGGCGCCACGCAACCTTCTTGGCTTCGCTGAAAGTACGGGGGGCGTCGGCGTGGGCGGTGAGGCTGAACAACAGGCAGCTGGCTGCCAATACCGTGAATCTCATCCGCGTCAGTCTTCCTTCGGCACCGTCCAGAAAATCTGCACGCCACCATCGTCGCGATGAGCGAGGGTGACGTTGTCGTTTTCTGCTATTTCCTCGAGCAGGGTCTCCCAGTCGTCCACGGACTCGTGTTCGAGGCGGAAGATCAGCGCGGCCCTGGAACGCTGGGCGGTTGGGGCGTTGATGATTTTCTGGATGCGGACGCCGAGCTGCTCATAGCTGCTGGCAGGCGTGGTAGCGGAGGAGGTGGCCACGAGAGTGTTTCCTTGTTTTGCTGTATGCGCATACAGTATTTAACTGTAGGAGTTTTCGCAACAGCTAGTCGGTTCAAAGAAGCCATGTGACCGCTCCAGCATGCTTTTGCTGCGTGGCTTGAAAAATAAATCCAACTGGTTTGCGCAAGCGCGGGGTTAGGGCGGCAAACGCTGGCCCATTGCCTAGAATCGGAAAGGCACTTTCTTCCGGGTCGGAAATCCGGAAGGTTTCCAATTAAAAGTTCGGTTTTCCGAGCGTTTGAGTGACAATTCCCGCGCCCCGGTCTCTGCAAAGAGCTTTGTCCGGTATTTGACAAAGTCGGGTTCCGTTCGCATAGTGGGGTATAGCAAACGTTTGCGATCCGATAAAAAGCATAAAATGCGGAGTGAACTACATGCATCTGCCTTCCTGTGGACGGATTCTGGCCATGGCCATGCTCACCGTCCTTCCCCTAGCTTCCGTCGTGCATGCCGGTGACCGTCCCAAGGTCGCGCTGGTCATGAAATCCCTGGCCAACGAGTTCTTCCTGACCATGGAAGATGGCGCCAAGGCCTACCAGAAAGAACACTCCGAGGATTTCGAGCTGGTATCCAATGGCATCAAGGATGAGTCCGATACCAGCGCCCAGATCCGCATCGTCGAGCAGATGATCGTCTCGAAGGTGAATGCCCTGGTGATCGCGCCAGCGGACTCCAAAGCCCTGGTTCCGGTCATCAAGCGCGCAATGGACGCGGGCATCACCGTGGTCAATATCGACAACCGCCTTGATCCTGGCGTGCTGGCAAGCAAGCAACTGAGCGTGCCTTTCGTGGGGCCGGACAATCGCAAGGGCGCTCGCCTGGTTGGGGAGTACCTGGCCGGCAAGCTGAAGGCTGGTGATGAGGTCGGCATCATCGAGGGGGTGCCGACTACCACCAACGCCCAGCAACGCACCGCCGGGTTCAAGGACGCAATGGAGGCGGCACAGATGAAGGTCGTCTCGGTGCAATCCGGCAACTGGGAGATCAACAAGGGCAATGCCGTTGCCTCCGCGATGCTCAATGAATACCCGAACCTCAAGGCGTTGCTTGCAGGCAACGACAGTATGGCCCTGGGCGCCGTATCGGCGGTGCGCTCCGCAGGCCGCAGTGGCCAGGTGCAGGTAGTGGGATACGACAACATCAAGGCCATTGCGCCGATGCTCGCCGACGGTCGTGTACTTGCCACCGCCGACCAGTACGCTGCCCGCCAGGCAGTGTTTGGCATCGAGGCGGCGTTGACGATGCTCAAGGGGGAAAAGCCCGAGGTGGATGCCGACAATGTCATCCAGACGCCCGTCGACCTGGTGACCCGCACGCCATGAGCGTGGACGTGCTGCTGACCATCAGCGGGGTTGGCAAGACCTACGCGCAGCAGGTGCTCGACGGTATCGACCTGACTCTCCGGCACGGCGAGGTGCTGGCGCTCACCGGAGAGAACGGTGCTGGCAAGAGCACCCTGTCGAAGATCATCGCTGGTCTGGAATCAGCCAGCGCGGGGAGCATGGAGTTTCGCGGACAGCCCTATCAACCGGCCAGCCGTGCTGCCGCCGAGCGCCTGGGCGTGCGCATGGTCATGCAGGAGCTGAACCTGCTGCCGACGCTCAGTGTTGCGGAAAACCTGTTTCTCCATCATCTGCCTGGCCGCTTCGGCTGGATCGATCGCCAGCGTCTGCGTGAGCAGGCCAGGGAGGCCATGGTGCGGATGGGGCTGGACGCCATCGATCCGGACACGCTGGTGGCTGATCTGGGTATCGGGCATCAACAAATGGTCGAGATCGCTCGCAACCTGATCGGCGACTGCCATCTGCTGATTCTCGATGAGCCGACCGCCATGCTCACCGAGCGCGAGGTGGAGTTGCTGTTCGCCCAGGTCGAGCTGCTGCGCCAACGTGGTGTCGCGATCGTCTACATCTCGCATCGGCTCGAAGAGCTCAAGCGTGTGGCGCAACGGATCGCGGTGTTGCGTGATGGTCGTTTGGTCTGTGTCGATCCGATCCAGCGCTACAGCAGCGAAGAACTGGTCAGGCTGATGGTTGGGCGGGAGCTGGGTGAGCATCTCGATGCGCAGGAGAGGCGTATCGGCGAACCTTTGTTGCGGGTCAGCGGCCTTGGGCGCAGCGACAAGGTCATCGATGTTTCCTTCGAAGTATGTGCTGGCGAAATCTTCGGGTTGTGTGGCCTGGTGGGGGCAGGGCGTACCGAGCTGTTACGCCTGATCTACGGTGCCGACACTGCCGATCAGGGTACGGTGGAGTTGGGGCAGCCATTGCGGGTCTGCCGGATCGACTCGCCGATGGCGGCGGTGCGCCAGGGCCTTGCGCTGATCAGCGAAGACCGCAAAGGCGAGGGCTTGCTGCTGAGCGAGTCGATCAGCGCGAACCTGGTCCTGGGCAATCTCGAGGCGGTGTCCCGAGCGGGAGTGCTGGATCGCGCTGCCGAGCAGGCGCTGGCCGAGCGTCGTATCGACGCCTTGCGCATCCGTAGCGCAGGGCCGGGACAGTCGGTTGGCGAACTGTCGGGTGGTAACCAGCAGAAAGTGGTGATCGGTCGCTGGCTCGAGCGTGACTGTACGGTGCTGTTGTTCGACGAACCAACCCGAGGCATCGATGTCGGCGCCAAGCTGGATATCTATGCTTTGCTTGCCGAGCTGGCGAGTCAGGGCAAGGCGTTGCTGGTGGTGTCCAGTGATCTGCGTGAGTTGATGCTGATCTGTGATCGCATCGGTGTGATTTCCGCGGGGCGTCTGGTCGACACCTTCGAGCGGGGCGGCTGGAGCCAGGGTGAGCTCCTTGATGCGGCCTTTTCCGGCTATCAGAAACGTGAAGCGCTGCTGTCCGACGCAGCGTTCGGAAGCCTTCAATGAAAATATCTTCTCCGGGTACCGCGCTCGGCAGCAAGCGCAGCGCTGGCCAGCTCTCGCTGGGTACCTATCTCGGGCTGTCCGCTGCCTTGCTGGGCATGGTGGTGCTGTTTTCCCTGCTCAGCAGTCATTTCCTGTCGTACGCCACCTTCAGCACCTTGGCCAACCAGATTCCCGATCTGATGGTCCTGGCGGTTGGCATGACCTTCGTGCTGATCATCGGTGGTATCGATCTGTCCGTCGGTTCGGTATTGGCCCTGGCGGGCTCGGTAGTGAGCGTGGCCATGCTTGGCTGGGGCTGGAGTGTATTGCCTGCGGCCCTGTTGGGCATGGGCTGCGCTGCGCTGGTCGGTAGCCTGACCGGGTCCATTACCGTGGCCTGGCGTATTCCCTCCTTCATTGTTTCCCTGGGCGTGCTGGAAATTGCCCGGGGCGCCGCCTATCAACTGACCGACTCGCGCACAGCCTACATTGGCGACGCTCTGGCATGGCTATCCGAGCCTTTTGCCATGGGTGTTTCGCCGTCCTTTCTGATTGCGCTGGCGGTAGTCGTACTGGCTCAACTGGTGCTCGGGCGCACGGTCTTCGGGCGTTACCTGATCGGTATAGGCACCAACGAAGAGGCGGTGCGCCTGGCCGGGGTCGATCCGCGACCCTACAGGATCCTCGTGTTCTCCCTGATGGGCTTGCTCGCCGGATTGGCAGCACTGTTCCAGATTTCACGTCTGGAAGCGGCGGATCCCAATGCCGGCTCCGGCCTGGAGCTGCAGGTCATCGCGGCCGTGGTGATCGGTGGTACCAGTCTGATGGGAGGGCGGGGTTCGGTCGTCAGTACCTTCTTCGGCGTACTGATCATCTCGGTGCTGGCGGCGGGCCTGGCACAGATCGGGGCTTCCGAGCCTACCAAGCGCATCATCACTGGAGCGGTCATCGTGATCGCCGTGATTCTCGACACCTATCGCAGTCGGCGTACCGGCCGGCGGAATTGAAAGCATGGCAACCATAAAAGACGTAGCGGCGCTGGCCGGCATTTCCTACACCACCGTTTCCCACGTGCTGAACAAGACCCGGCCGGTCAGCGAGCCTGTGCGGTTGAAGGTCGAGGCAGCCATCGCTCAGCTCGATTACGTGCCCAGTGCCGTGGCGCGCTCGCTCAAGGCGCGCAGTACCGCGACCATCGGCCTGCTGGTGCCCAATAGCGTCAATCCCTATTTTGCCGAGCTGGCCCGGGGTATCGAGGATGCCTGCGAACGCAATGGCTACTGCGTGATCCTGTGCAACTCCGACGACAACCCGCAAAAGCAGCGCAGTTACCTGCGGGTGCTCCTGGAAAAGCGCATCGACGGCCTGATCGTCGCCTCGGTGGGTGAGGATCGTGACCTGCTCGACAGCCTGTCCAGCGTACGTACCCCGATGGTCATTCTCGATCGTGCACTGGAGGGTGTGGATGCCGATCTTGTGCGTATCGACCATGAACAGGGCGCGTATCTGGCTACCCGGCACCTTCTTGACCTTGGGCATGTGGACATCGCCTGTATCAACGGACCGGCAGATACCAGTGTGGCAAAGATGCGCCTTGCCGGTTTCCAGCGTGCGTTGGTCGAGGCTGGCGTGACGCTGCGCGAGGGGCGGGTGATAAACAGCGACTTCACCAGTCTTGGTGGTTACGGTGTGGCGGCCCAATTGCTCGGCCGCAATCGCCCTACGGCAATCTTTGCCGGCAACGACATGATTGGTATGGGCGTATTGCGTGCGGCCGCCGAGCGACATATCACGGTGCCGGGCGAGTTGTCGGTGATCGGCTTCGACGATATCCAGATGTGCCAATACGTCTACCCGGCGCTGACCACTGTCGGGCAATCCATTCGCGATCTTGGCGAGATGGCGACATCGATGTTGCTGCGACGTATCAGTGGTGCTGAAGCATTGCCGACAGAGCAGCGGATCGTTGCGCCGAAGATCGTCTTGCGCGAGTCCACCGGGCGCAGCCCGGACCTGTTCGCTGAAGAGAGGTAGGGGCGCATGCAAGGCAGGGTAGTGGTAGTCGGTAGCCTCAATATGGATCTGGTTGCTCGGGCCGAACGTCTGCCGCGGGCAGGGGAGACGCTGGCCGGAACGACCTTCGACACCGTTCCTGGGGGCAAGGGGGCAAACCAGGCGGTCGCGGCAGCACGGATGGGAGCGCAGGTGGCGATGGTCGGCTGCGTCGGCGATGATGCCTACGGTCAGCAATTGCGTGATGGTTTGTCCGCCGAGGGCATCGATTGTACGGCGGTGGAGGTGATTGCCGGTGTGTCCAGTGGTGTGGCGCTGATTGTGGTGGATGCCGCGAGTCAGAACACCATTGTCATTGTCGCTGGCAGCAACGGCTACCTTCTGCCTGGCTCGATAGAGCGTTTCGATGCGTTGTTGCAGAGCGCCAATGTGGTTGTCTGCCAGATGGAGGTCCCGACACAGACGGTGGCATTCACCCTTGCCCGGGCACGGGAGCTGGGCAAGACGGTGATTCTCAATCCCGCTCCGGTCAGTGGGCCGTTACCCGTGGAGTGGCTCGCCAATATCGACTACCTGATTCCCAATGAAAGTGAACTGGCGGCTTTGACCGGTCTGCCGGTGTGGGATCTGTCCTCGGCGCGTTCTGCCGCCCGGCAGTTACAGGGCTTTGGGGTGGAGCGGGTAATCGTCACTTTGGGGGCGCAGGGGGCCTTGCTGGTCGATGTCCAGGGTGATGAGCACTTCACCGTACCGGTCGTGCAGTCGGTAGATACAACGGCCGCCGGCGATACCTTCGTTGGCGCTTTCGCCGCAGCCCTGGCCAGGGGATGCACTGAGCGCGAGGCAATCAGCTTCGGTCAGCGTGCAGCTGCGATTTCGGTCACTCGTGCGGGGGCGCAACCGTCGATTCCCCGGTTGGCTGAGCTCGGCTTGTGATGTCGTGTGAGGGGGCGTTGACGGGGTCGTGGCGATAACGCTCGAAGACCTGATCGATAAAGGTGCGAGCGGCGTCGCTACCCATCTCCTTGACCAGCAGGTCGATTGCGATAAGGGTCAGTTCTTCCGCTGTTCCGGGGCTGTAGGCGCTCTGGCCTTCAGGCCATTTCACCTTGATGTCGGCGTCGATGCTGTGGCTGGTCATGGTGCTCTCGCGGTGACTCGTTTTATTGAAGGTGAACGGCCGGTTCGTCAGTTGTTCGACAGCGGTTGGCAAGGCCTGGGCGCTGCGTTTCCAGTTTAACCATCCCCCGCGCGAGGCGGCTCTGCGACTTAGGCATAAGGGCGCCGGCGTGGCAAACTATCGGTATTTTCATCGGCAGGGCCGCAGCATGAATATCGACCTCAACGACCCGCAGCAATTTACCCTCGAACAGGTTCGCCAACTGCTTGCCAATGGCAATGGCATGAAACACAACCAGCTACGCGTCAGCCGACAGGGGCTGGCCTGGTTGTCCGAGGTCGTTGGTGGCGCCCAACTCGATGGTGTGCTGTTTCGCCTGGAAACCTGGGCTGCCGGCTCTGGTTGTGTCGGCATCGCGGCCGCAGAGGATGAGCGCTGGGTTCGCCAGGTATTCAAGGTCCTGCAGGATAATTGGCCAAAGCCTTCGAGCGACTATATTGATCTTTACTGAGTCATTCGGCGCAAAATCCAGACACTATTGTCATTTCCCCTGGAGAGACGACTCGGGCAGACTGGCGCCCTTTTTTGCAACAACTGGCATGAAATGCTGTCGGATCGAACAGCATTCAGTATCCCTAAGGAGGATTCATGTTTCCCATGCGTGCATCACTGGTGAGCCTGCTGGCCGCCGTCGTTCTGGTTGGTTGCAGTAGCGGTGGCAGTGGGTCGAAAACGTCTGAGCCTGTGGTTTCCGCAAACCCTGACAGTCGTTGCGAAGCTAGCAGTGCCGAGTTTGCAGTCGGCAAGGCGGCGTCCGCCGATTTGCTGGAGCAGGCGCGCAAGGCGAGTGGGGCGCAGTTGGCTCGTATTCTGAAACCAACCGATGCGATTACCCTGGAGTATCGTTCCGAGCGTCTGAATCTGCATGCTGACGACAAGGGCGTTGTCAGCCGGGTCAATTGCGGTTGATCAACGAATTCCAGGCATAAAAAAACCCGTCGCGAGCGACGGGTTTTTTATTCGCCAGAGAACTTACTCTGGGCGAACTTGTGCAGCCTGCATGCCTTTTTGGCCTTTCTCAGCCACGAAGGATACGGTCTGGCCTTCTTTCAAGGATTTGAACCCGTCGGATTCGATGGCCTTGAAGTGTACGAACAGGTCGTCACCGCCACCTTGAGGAGTGATGAAGCCGTAGCCTTTCTCATCGTTGAACCATTTGACGGTGCCGGTTTGGCGATTGGACATGGGGTGTATCTCCAGGAAACTTGATTTTCGGTAGTGCGGTGTCGCCGAGAGCCAACAGGATGCACCGGGACATCATAGTCTAATTATTCGGATGTGGTGGCTTTTAGCTTCATCGAATGCTGACCTGGCGCAAGAATCAGCCGGGTCAGCTTATTTTTTGGGTGCGCAGGCGGCCTTGACCGCAGTCTCGGCTCGCGCCCTCAGGGAAGCATCGATCTCGGTCCTGCTGTCCAGTTTTTCGATTTCCTGGGTGGTGAAGTTCTTCTCGAGGGCGTTCGCGCCGCATTTGCAGTGCTCGTCGGCTTTGCTGGCGCTGACGCCCTGTCCAGTGGCGACCTGCACGCATTGATCCATGTATTCGCCTTTCTTGCCTGCGGGCCATGGACCGGCGGTGGCGGCCAGGGGCAGTAGCAGGCATCCGGCGGCGGTCAGTGTGAGAAGGGAATGAAGTCGCATAACCGTGCACTCCTTGGGTTGTCGGTCTCATGGAAGAGTAGGACGCTTCAGTGACTCTGATCGGTAAAAAATCGCGGGAGTTCACTCGGCGGTCCTTTTTCCAAATATTTCCGCTTGTCACCGCTCTCGCACGTCGCAGGCGCCAATCCGTGTGCTAGCATGCTTGGCTCGGTTTCGCTGGACCTCTGTTCCGTGCGTTTCCGTTCTTACTTATTTCTGTTCCAGTCACTCTGGTTCGTTCCCTGGCAGGCATTCGACTTCTGCCACTGTGAGGCAGGCTTTTCGAGAGAAAAGACAGGGGCGAATCGCGTACTGGCTCATCCCAACCCACGTGACCTTTGGTAGGGGTCACCACTAGGAGAGGAGGCGCCATGCCCGTAATTACTCTTCCCGATGGCAGTCAACGTACGTTCGACAAGGCGGTTACCGTCGCCGAGGTCGCCGCATCCATTGGTGCAGGCCTGGCCAAGGCTACGCTGGCCGGCAAGGTCGATGGCAAGCTGGTCGATGCTTGCGACCTGATCGAACACGACGCCCGTCTGCAAATCATTACGCCCAAGGACGAAGAGGGGCTGGAAATCATTCGTCACTCCTGCGCGCACCTTGTCGGTCACGCTGTGAAGCAACTGTACCCGACCGCGAAAATGGTCATCGGTCCGGTCATTGACGAAGGCTTCTACTACGACATCGCCTACGAGCGTCCTTTCACGCCTGAAGACATGGCGGCGATCGAGCAGCGCATGCAGCAGCTGATCGACAAGGACTACGATGTCATCAAGAAGGTCACCCCGCGTGCCGAGGTGATCGACGTGTTCACGGCCCGTGGCGAAGACTACAAGCTGCGCCTGGTCGAGGACATGCCTGATGAGCAGGCGATGGGCCTGTACTACCACGAAGAATATGTCGACATGTGCCGCGGTCCGCACGTGCCGAACACTCGCTTCCTCAAGTCGTTCAAGCTGACCAAGCTGTCTGGCGCCTACTGGCGTGGCGATGCCAAGAACGAGCAGTTGCAGCGCGTCTATGGCACCGCCTGGGCCGACAAGAAGCAGTTGGCAGCTTATATCCAGCGTATCGAAGAGGCCGAAAAGCGCGATCACCGCAAGATCGGCAAGCGTCTCGGCCTGTTCCACCTCCAGGAAGAAGCGCCGGGCATGGTGTTCTGGCACCCGAACGGCTGGACCCTGTACCAGGTGCTGGAGCAGTACATGCGCCAGGTGCAGCGCGACAACGGCTACCTGGAGATCAAGACTCCGCAGGTGGTCGATCGTACCCTGTGGGAAAAGTCCGGGCACTGGGCCAACTACGCCGACAACATGTTCACCACTCAGTCGGAAAACCGCGACTACGCGATCAAACCGATGAACTGCCCGTGCCACGTGCAGGTGTTCAACCAGGGTCTGAAAAGCTACCGCGAGCTGCCGCTGCGTCTGGCCGAGTTCGGTGCTTGCCACCGCAACGAAGCATCCGGCGCGCTGCACGGCATCATGCGTGTGCGCGGTTTCACCCAGGATGACGCACACATCTTCTGCACCGAAGACCAGATGCAATCCGAGTCGGCTGCATTCATCAAGCTGACCATGGACGTGTACTCCGACTTCGGTTTCCAGGATATCCAGCTCAAGCTGTCCACTCGTCCGGAAAAACGTGTCGGCTCCGACGAGCTGTGGGATCGTGCCGAGGCCGCGCTGGCCGCTGCACTGGACAACGCTGGCCTGGCGTATGACCTGCAGCCGGGCGAGGGTGCTTTCTACGGTCCGAAGATCGAGTTCTCGTTGAAGGACTGCCTGGGTCGCGTATGGCAATGCGGTACCCTGCAGCTGGACTTCAACCTGCCGATCCGCCTTGGTGCCGAGTACGTTTCCGAAGACAACGGTCGCAAGCACCCAGTGATGCTGCACCGTGCCATTCTCGGTTCGTTCGAGCGTTTCGTCGGAATTCTGATCGAGCACTACGAAGGTGCATTCCCGGCCTGGCTGGCGCCAACCCAGGCGGTGGTCATGAATATCACCGACAAACAGGCCGAATTCGCCCTTCAGGTGGAAAAAACCCTGGCCAATAGCGGATTCCGTGCCAAGTCTGACTTGAGAAATGAAAAGATCGGCTTTAAAATCCGCGAGCATACCTTGCTCAAGGTTCCCTATCTCTTGGTTATTGGAGATCGGGAAGTCGAAACGCAAACTGTCGCTGTGCGTACCCGTGAAGGTGCTGACCTGGGCTCCATGCCCGTCGCCCAGTTCGCGGACTTGCTTGCGCAAGCGGTTTCCCGGCGTGGTCGCCAAGATTCGGAGTAATTACCATTAAGCGTGATATGAGACAGGATAAACGAACTGCACCGAAGGCCCCGATCAACGAGAATATCTCGGCCCGCGAGGTTCGGTTAATTGGCGCTGACGGCGAGCAGATTGGCATCGTCTCGATTGATGAAGCGCTTCGTATCGCTGATGAAGCGAAGCTGGATCTGGTAGAAATTTCTGCTGACGCTGTACCTCCTGTGTGCCGGGTCATGGACTACGGCAAGAGCCTCTTCGAGAAGAAGAAGCAGCAGGCTGCGGCGAAGAAGAACCAGAAGCAGATCCAGATCAAAGAAATCAAGTTTCGTCCAGGGACGGAAGAAGGGGATTACCAGGTAAAACTACGCAACCTGGTACGTTTCCTTAATGATGGGGACAAGGCCAAGATCTCTCTGAGATTCCGCGGCCGTGAGATGGCTCACCAGGAGCTGGGCATGGAGCTGTTGAAGCGGGTCGAAGCCGACCTCGCTGAATACGGCACCGTTGAGCAGCATCCGAAGATGGAAGGACGCCAGCTTATGATGGTCATCGCCCCCAAGAAAAAGAAGTAACCACCAGGGCACGGCAGGCCTTGCGGTTATGTTTATCCACTGAATGCGGAGTATCCGAACATGCCAAAAATGAAAACCAAAAGCGGTGCCGCGAAGCGTTTCCTGAAAACCGCTTCCGGCTTCAAGCACAAGCACGCTTTCAAGAGCCACATCCTGACCAAAATGTCGACCAAGCGTAAGCGTCAACTGCGTGGTAGCAGCCTGCTGCACCCGTCGGACGTTGCAAAAGTCGAGCGCATGCTGCGCGTACGTTAATTTCGGTCAAAGATAGAGGAAGTAACTCATGGCTCGTGTAAAGCGTGGCGTCATCGCTCGTAAGCGTCACAAGAAAATTCTGAAACTGGCTAAAGGCTACTACGGCGCGCGTTCCCGCGTATTCCGTGTTGCCAAGCAAGCGGTCATCAAGGCAGGCCAATACGCCTACCGCGACCGTCGTCAGAAAAAACGTCAGTTCCGCGCTCTGTGGATCGCCCGTATCAACGCTGGTGCTCGCAACAACGGTCTGTCCTACAGCCGTCTGATCGCTGGTCTGAAAAAGGCGTCCATCGAGATCGACCGTAAGGTTCTGGCTGATCTGGCAGTGAACGAAAAAGCGGCGTTTGCTGCGATTGTCGAGAAAGCTAAAGCCGTCCTGGCTTAAGTACCCACGACAATCATTCGCCGTCGAATTCGGCGGCGAATGTTAAACGTCATAAATAGGGGAAGAGCCTGTAAGCTCTTCCCCTATTTCGTATCTGGAGTCTGTACATGGAAAACCTGGATGCGCTGGTCTCACAAGCCCTGGAAGCTGTGGAGCGCGCTGAAGACATCAATGCCCTGGAGCAGATCCGGGTTCAATTCCTTGGCAAGAAAGGCGAACTGACCCAGGTGATGAAGACCCTGGGCAACCTGCCAGCCGATGAGCGTCCGAAAGTCGGTGCGCTGATCAACGACGCCAAGGAACGCGTCACCGAAGTGCTCAATGCGCGCAAGACCGCCTTCGAAGAGGCTGAGCTCAGCGCTCGCCTGGCGGCCGAATGCATTGACGTGACCTTGCCGGGCCGTGGCCAGACTTCCGGTGGTCTGCACCCGATCACCCGTACCCTCGAACGCATCGAACAGTTCTTCACCCATATCGGCTATGGCATTGCCGAAGGCCCAGAGGTCGAAGACGACTATCACAACTTCGAAGCGCTCAACATTCCCGGCCATCACCCGGCTCGGGCAATGCACGACACCTTCTATTTCAATGCGAACATGCTGCTGCGCACCCACACCTCGCCGGTGCAGGTGCGGACCATGGAGTCCTCGCAGCCGCCGATCCGTATTGTCTGCCCAGGTCGCGTCTACCGTTGCGACTCGGACCTGACCCACTCGCCGATGTTCCACCAGGTCGAAGGCCTGCTGGTCGATCGCGACATCAATTTTGCCGACCTCAAAGGCACCATCGAAGAGTTCCTCCGGGTGTTCTTCGAGAAAGAACTGGCGGTACGTTTCCGTCCATCGTTCTTCCCCTTCACCGAGCCTTCGGCTGAAGTCGATATCCAGTGTGTGATGTGCAGTGGCAAAGGCTGCCGCGTCTGCAAGCAGACCGGCTGGCTGGAAGTCATGGGCTGCGGCATGGTCCATCCAAACGTGCTGCGCATGTCCGGTATCGACCCCGAAGAGTTCTCGGGCTTCGCTTTCGGCATGGGGGCTGAGCGCCTGGCCATGCTGCGTTACGGCGTCAATGATTTGCGCCTGTTCTTCGACAACGATTTGCGGTTCCTCGCGCAATTTCGCTAGTCGCGCACCCGTAACGAATCTTTAGGAGAGCAGGATGAAATTTAGTGAAAAGTGGCTGCGCGGTTGGGTCAATCCGCAGGTTTCCCGTGACGAGCTGGTAGCCCGTCTGTCGATGGCAGGTCTTGAGGTCGACAGCGTGACCCCGGCCGCCGGCCAATTCAGCGGTATCGTGGTGGGTGAGGTGCTGAGCACTGAACAGCACCCCGACGCCGACAAGCTGCGCGTTTGCCAGGTGAGCAACGGCAGCGAGACTTTCCAGGTCGTCTGCGGTGCACCTAACGTGCGTCCGGGCCTGAAAATCCCGTTCGCCATGATCGGCGCCGAACTGCCGGGCGACTTCAAGATCAAGAAGGCCAAGTTGCGCGGTGTCGAATCCAACGGCATGCTCTGCTCGGCCTCCGAACTGCAGATCAGCGACGATAACGACGGCCTGCTGGAACTGGCTGCCGACGCACCGGTTGGCAAGGATATCCGCGAGTATCTGGATCTGGACGACGCCAGCATTGAAGTCGACCTGACCCCGAACCGTGGCGACTGCCTGTCCCTGGCCGGTCTGGCCCGTGAAGTCGGCGCCCTGTATGCCGCTCCGGTCAGCCGCCCGGGAGTGCCTGCGGTCAATGCCGTGCATGACGAAGTGCGTCCGGTCGAGGTACTGGCTCCTGCTGCCTGCCCGCGTTACCTGGGCCGGGTCATCCGCAATGTCGATCTGTCGCGTCCGACCCCGCTGTGGATGGTCGAGCGCCTGCGTCGCGCCGACGTACGCAGCATCGATGCCGCGGTCGATATCACCAACTACGTGATGCTCGAGCTGGGCCAGCCGCTGCACGCCTTCGATCTTGCCGAAATCAACGGCGGCATCCGCGTGCGTATGGCGGAAGAGGGCGAGAAGCTCGTCCTGCTGGACGGCCAGGAAGTCACCCTGCGTGCCGACACCCTGGTCATCGCCGACCACAGCCGCGCCCTGGCTATCGCCGGCGTGATGGGTGGCGAGCACAGCGGAGTGTCCGCCACTACTCGCGACATCTTCCTGGAAAGCGCCTTCTTCGAGCCGATCTCCGTCGCTGGCAAGGCCCGTTCCTACGGCCTGCACACCGATGCCTCGCACCGCTACGAGCGTGGTGTCGATTCGCAACTGGCCCGTGAAGCCATGGAGCGCGCCACCGGCCTGCTGCTGGAGATCGTTGGCGGCGAAGCCGGTCCGGTGATCGAAGCCCTCAGCGCGCAGCATCTGCCGCAGATTGCGCCGATCACTCTGCGCGCCGAGCGCATCACCCAGATGCTGGGTATGGAAATGGCCGTAGCCGAGGTCGAGCAACTGCTCAATGCCCTGGGCCTGAAAACCACCGCCGGCGAAGGCCAATGGCAGGTGGAAGTGCCAAGCCATCGCTTCGATATCAGCCTCGAGGTCGACCTGATCGAAGAGCTGGGTCGCCTGTACGGCTACAACCGCCTGCCGGTCCGTTACCCGCAAGCACGTCTGGCTCCTCAGGCATGTGCCGAAGCTCGCGGTGAGCTGCCGTCGCTGCGTCGTCTGCTGGTCGCCCGTGGCTACCAGGAAGCGATCACCTACAGCTTCATCGATCCGAAACTGTTCGAACTGTTCACCCCAGGCGTTGAGCCGCTGCTGCTGGCCAACCCGATCTCCAGCGACATGGCCGCCATGCGCGCGTCCCTGTGGCCGGGCCTGGTCAAGGCGTTGCAGCACAACCTCAATCGTCAGCAGGATCGCGTGCGCCTGTTCGAAAGCGGTCTGCGCTTCGTCGGCCAACTGGAGGGTCTGCAACAGCAGCCCATGCTGGCTGGCGTGGTTTGCGGTAGTCGTCTGCCAGAGGGCTGGGCCAACGGTCGCGACGGCATCGACTTCTTCGATGTCAAGGCGGATGTCGAGGCGCTGCTGAATTCGTCCGGTTCGCTGAACGAATTCACCTTCGTCGCCGGCAAGCACCCGGCGTTGCACCCGGGCCAGACTGCACGTATCGAGCGCAATGGTCGTGAAGTCGGTTTCCTCGGTGCACTGCATCCGGAACTGGCCAAGACCCTTGGTCTGGACCGCAGTGTGTTCCTCTTCGAGTTGGTGCTGGGTGAAGTGGTGGAAGGGCGTCTGCCGAAGTTCCACGAGCTGTCCAAGTTCCCGGAAGTTCGTCGCGACCTGGCGTTGATTGCCGGCCGTGATGTTGCTTCAAGTTCTGTGCTTGAAGTAATTCGTGAGAATGCAGGCGAATGGCTCACGGACCTCAGGCTGTTTGACGTCTACCAGGGTAAAGGTATTGATCCTGATAGAAAAAGCCTGGCGGTCGGCTTGACCTGGCAACATCCATCGCGCACTCTTAACGACGATGAGGTGAATGCCACGACCCAAAACATCCTCACCTCGCTCGAACAAAGGTTGAACACCACGTTAAGGAAATAGCGTATGGGTGCTCTGACGAAAGCTGAGATGGCAGAACGGCTGTACGAGGAGCTGGGCCTGAACAAGCGTGAGGCCAAAGAACTGGTCGAACTGTTCTTTGAGGAAATCAGGCACGCTCTTGAAGACAACGAGCAGGTCAAATTGTCCGGTTTCGGCAATTTTGACCTGCGCGACAAGCGCCAGCGTCCGGGACGCAACCCGAAAACCGGGGAAGAAATCCCGATCACGGCACGCCGCGTCGTCACCTTTCGTCCAGGGCAGAAACTGAAGGCCCGGGTTGAGGCTTATGCTGGAACCAAGCCATAACGACGAACTCCCGCCTATTCCGGGAAAACGTTACTTCACCATCGGTGAGGTCAGTGAGCTCTGTGCGGTAAAACCGCACGTGCTCCGTTATTGGGAGCAGGAGTTCCCGCAACTCAACCCGGTCAAGCGCCGCGGAAACCGTCGGTATTATCAGCGCCAGGATGTGCTGATGATTCGTCAGATCCGCGCCTTGCTGTACGACCAGGGCTTCACCATTGGCGGTGCGCGTCTGCGTCTGTCCAGTGATGAGGCCAAGGACGATACCACCCAGTACAAACAACTGATTCGGCAGATGATTACCGAACTGGAAGATGTGCTGGTAGTTCTGAAGAAATGACCTGAGGCAGATTTTGATAGGGTTGTGAAAATAATCCTTCCAAAATTCAAAAGCTTAAGGTAGATTCCTCATCGTTCTCAGCAACACCGAGAATGCAGTCGGGGCGTAGCGCAGCCCGGTAGCGCACTTGCATGGGGTGCAAGGGGTCGAGTGTTCGAATCACTCCGTCCCGACCAAAAATCCCCAAAAATCCAGTCACTCGACGGTGATTGGATTTTTTATTCGATGTTGATTCAGTGGGGCGTATACCTTCACATTTGAATTCAGATTCGGATACACAGCAACAAATGCGGGAATAGCTCAGTTGGTAGAGCACGACCTTGCCAAGGTCGGGGTCGCGAGTTCGAGTCTCGTTTCCCGCTCCAAATTAAGATCAAAGGACCTTCGGGTCCTTTTTTCGTTTCTGCAATCCTCCCGCAAGGCATTGATTTCGATGGGTTGATCGGTCAGGGTGAGGCCTATCGCCAAAGGTCCTGCACCCATGCTGATAGACGAAGAACTCACCCTGAAGAAACTCGAGATATTCCTTTCCTTCATGCGCTGCGGAAACCTCGGACGTGCCGCCGAAGCCTTGTCCACCAGCACGGTCAGCGTGCACCGGGCCATCCACTCCCTGGAAAGTGCGCTGCGCTGCCCATTGTTCAAGCAGGCGGGCCGACAGCTCATCCCGCTGGAAAGCGCCTATGTCCTGGAGAAGAAAGCCCGCCAGCTGATCCAGGATGCCGAGCAGATGGTGCGCCAGACCCGCGAAGCGGCGGGGTTCTACGCTGACCGGTTCAAGCTGGGCTCGCTGTATTCGCTGACCGTCAAGACCGTCCCCAAGCTGGTCATGGGCCTAAAACTGCGGCGCAGCGAGTTGACCATCGATCTGTCCCTCGGCTCGAACGTCGACCTGCTGGGGCGCCTGAAGAACCATGAACTCGACGCCATCCTGATATCGCTGGACGAGAGCATCAACGACCCGCTCTTCGAGCATCTGCCGCTGTGCTCCGACGATATCTTCCTTGCCACCCCGGTCGATTCGCCCTTTGCCGAGCAGCCTGAAGTGGACCTTGCCGATCTGGTGGAGGCGACGTTCATCAGCCTGACCCAAGGCTTCGCCACCCATCGCGACAGCATCCGGGTTTTTCAGCAAGCGGGCTTCGAACCGAAAGTGGCCATGCAAGTGCATGACATTTTCACCCTGCTGAGCATGGTGAGCTCGGGCGTGGGTTACGCGCTGTTGCCAGGAAGGGTGTCCGCCGTGTACGAGAACCGGGTCAAGCTGATTCCCCTGCAAGCGCGCTATCGCCTGCAGCAGCATATTGGCGTGGTTTTTCTCAAGGCCCGGGAGCGTGAACCGAATCTGCTGGCCTTGCTGGCGGAGTGCCGGATGTACAAGGAGCGGGGGTGATGCCCCCCGCTCGCGACCTCTAAAAATCTAGCCAACCAACCCGCGTACGCAGAAGTACAGGATCGACGGCCCCATCAGGCAGCCCAGCCCGGTATGGAACGTGGCGGTCAGCGCGCCGTAGGGCACCAGACGGCGATCGGTGGCCGCCAGTCCGGCAGTGACGCCCGACACGGTGCCTGCCAGCCCGCCGAAGACCATCGCCGAGCGCGGGTTGTCCAGGGCCAGCAAGCGTGCCGACATCGGCGTGAAGACCATGACGATGATCGCCTTGATCAACCCGGTGGCGATGGACAGCGCCATCACATCGGAACTGGCGCCAATCGCTGCACCCGTCACCGGGCCGACGATGTAGGTCACTGCGCCGGCACCGATGGTGGTGATGCTCACCGCATCCCGGTAGCCAAAGGCCCAGGCGACGGCAGCGCCGACGATAAAGGGCAGCACGGTGCCGAGCAACAGGGAGACCACACCGATCATCCCGGCCTTGCGCGCTTCGGTGGCCTGTACTTCGAAGGCCGTGGCGACGATGGCGAAATCCCGCAGCATGGCGCCGCCCATCAGACCGATACCGGAAAACAGCGCGACGTCCGCCAGGCCCTTCTGGCCGCCGGTAAGGGTGCCGCCAACCCAGGCCAGGACCAGGCCGATGACGATGGCGATGGCCGAGCCATGCACCCGGCCAAGGGTCAGGTACTTCGACAGCAGGACCGACAGCCACATGATCGCGCCCACTACCGCGAAGGCGGTGATCAGGCCGTTGTGTTCCAGGGCTTTTTCAATGATTGGCCACATGTTCAACGACCTCCAACGGGGGCGACGTGAGCAGGCTGGTCAGGGACGCTTTCTTCCCTGGGCAACGGCTCGCCTCTATGGGTGCGGCTGATCAGGGCGATGGTCACGCCACACGACAGGACCGCGCCAATGGCTGCCAGTACGGCGACCGGGCCGCCATGCAGCGCGGTAACAACGTTCTGCTGGGCCGCCATGGCGACCACCACGGGGATATACATCGCGCCCCAGAAACCCACGCCCAGTTCGCATTCCTTGCTCAGGCCGCCACGCTTGTGCATGTACAGCCGCGCGCAGATCAGCAGGATCATGGCAATGCCGACCCCGCCGACATTGGACTTGACGCCCAGCAGCACACCCAGGAAGTCGCCGACGATGACGCCGGCCAATGTGCATACCGCAAGCAGAGCCACACCATAGATGATCATTGTTGTTGTCCTCGGTCTTTTATCGAAGTTGCTTTTTGTTGTTGTCCTTCGCAAACCACACGCTTACTGGGTGCTGGCCACCTCCTGACGCAGCAAGGCGTCCACTGTATCTGCCCGGGTGCTGTCGAGGGCAACTACACGGCCCTCCTTGAACACACTGCGGGCCAGGCCGCTGAGGACGCTGCCCGGCGGCATCTCCACCTGCAAGCGCACACCGCGTTCGTAGGCATTGCCCAGAGTGCCGCGCCAGTCGACGACCCGCGCCATGTTGCCGGCCAGGTCATCGCGCAGGCGCGCACTGTCGAAGATCGGGCGCGCGCTGCTGCCGCTCAGATAGGTGATCCGTGGCCGCTGGACCGGCACATCGGCGAAGGCCGCAGCCAATGCGCTGGCCGGTTCATCCAGCAGAGGGCAATGCGACGGCACGCTGACGGCCAGGCGCCGTGCGATACCCTGGCCGCGGCGCCGGGCCAGGGTCGCGACCGCTGCCATCGCTTCGTCACTCCCGGCGATGACTATCTGGTTTTCCGTATTGAGGTTGGCGATGTGTACCTGGCCTCCAGCCTCCGCGATCAGCGCTTCGATCTGGCTCGCGTCGAGACCGCTGAGGGCGGTCATGCCATAGCCTTGCGGATAGGCGCGTTGCATCAATTCACCGCGCAGGCTGACCAGACGCACGGCATCGGCGAAACCCAGCGCCTGTGCCGTCACTGCCGCCGCATAGGCGCCGATGGACAGCCCGGCCACATAGTCCGGCTGCGGGCTGCGCTGCATCAGCCAGCGCGCCCAGGCCACCCCGGCCAGCAACAGGCACAGTTGCACGGCCCGGGTGGATTGCAGCGCCGCCACCGAATCCAGCGCCAGCACCGATTCGTTCAGGCAGTCACCGGCTTCCTCGATCAACGCGGTCGAGCCTTCTGGAAGCCTGTGGAGCATGCCCGGTTGCTGCGCGCCTTGACCGGGAAACACGAAGAGACTGCTCATCCCCGGCGCTCCTGTTCCAGCCACGGGTTGGCGACCAGGCGCGCTCCCGTGGACGACTTGAGCAGTACGCGGGCAGCGCTGCCGGCCCACTCGCGCAAGGCGATCGCGCCAGCGGGTGTTTCCAGTTGCACGTCGATACGGCAGGGCCCCTGGTCGAGGGCATCGAGCAAGGCCCTGGCCTGGGGACGTTCAATCGGCCCGGGCGTGCGCAGCAGCAAGTCCAGATCACTGTCGGCATGCAGCACCGCCACGCCGGTCGCCAACTGATACCCCGTACCGCCCGTTGGCCCCCATGCCAGCCCGGTCGAATCCAGCACCGCCGCCACATGGCCCAGCGCGAGCAGCGGCGGCAGGGTAGCGACCTGCTCGCCGCGCAGCGCTTCCGGACTCACTTGCCTGACGATCGCGGCCAGCGCCATTTCACAGGCCAGGCGCTGCTCGCGTCCGTCACCACGCAAGCCCACCGCGACATTGCCGTCGCTGGCGATGGCACGCCGCACGACCACCGGATGCCCGTCGCGCAGCACGCGATGAGCCCAGGCCGGAGCTTCTTCGGGCAGTGCTGCCGCAGAGAGTCCCCAGAGCAGGTCGTGTGGGCGAGGCGCGTGCATGTCAGGCCTCCTGCCACTGCGCGCGAAGCAGGGCCCGCACGTTACGCGAGGCGCTGCGATGGGTACCTTGCAGGCGCGCCGACAGATCACTGCTGGCGCCGATATCCTGCACCGCTGCGACCAGGCATTCGCGTACCCGGGACAGGTCGGCTGCGCCCGGCTGCTCGGCACTGTCCACCGCCAGACGGCGCCACAGCAGGCCCAGCGAGTCGTAGCTGTCCAGGTCGTAGGCCATGGGCGGGATCTCGGCGGCCAGGGCTTCGAGCTCCTCGACACTGCGCAGGGTGATGCGCGCCGCCGCCGCCTTGCCCATGGCGTGGACCATGACCCCGGCATCGTCCAGGGCGATCAGGCGCTGGGCCTGGTAGCCATGGGCGAGAAACGCACCGGACATGGCCTTGCCCACCAGCAGCCCGATCACCGGATGCCCGGCCAGGCGTGCCCTGGCGTAGGCGTCCACCGCGCCGGCCAGCGCCTGATGGATGCCCAGCGCTTCCTCGCGACGGCCATAGGCCTGGCTGGGCACGTCGATGATCGCCACCAGCGCACGCTTTTCACCGTTGCGGTCCTGTTCGATGGCCTCGGTGACCGCCTTGGCCAGTCCCCAGCCCTCCAGCAACCCGACTTCGCCGGAGCGTGCCCGGGGGAACGGATTGTGCGGGTCGGGGACCACGGCGATGAAGCGCACGGTGCGGTTGTCCAGCTCCCCATCGACCACCCGCAGCGAGGCCGGGTAGCCGGGCAGGGGCGCCTCGTGGGTCAAGGCCGATAGCCAGGTGTGGGCGCGGTTCATGACGGTTCTCCTGGGTAAAGGGTTCGCACTGCGGCAGCGTCCAGTTGCGCGACATCCGCGCCCAACTGCGCCAGGCGTTCGAGGTACCACTGGTAGCGCTGGCTGCGCAGGCGCGATGGTGCGTCTACCAGTTCGATCAATTTCTGGCGCACGCTCTCGACATCGTCGTTGACGTAGCTGTCCGCCAGGCCGGACGCATGGCGTTGTTCGCCGCCGGTCAGGCCCCAGATGAACGGACGATCCTTGGCGTCGTACTCGCCGATACCGGCTTCCTGCTCGATGACCTGCGGACCGTTCAAGCCCAGGCGCGCTTCACGGGTCACCAGCAGGTGGCTGCATAGTCCGGCGGCGATCGACATGCCGCCGAAGCAGCCGACCGAACCTGCGATCAGGCCGATCACCGGCTGATAGCCACGCAGCTCGACGATGGCCGCCTGGATCTCGGCGATGGCTGCCAACCCGAGGTTGGCTTCCTGCAGGCGCACGCCGCCGGTTTCCAGCAACAGCACGGCACGCACGGGAATGCCCTTGCGGTTGTCCTCGATGGCCAGCTCCAGGGCGCCGGCGATCTTCGCGCCGCCCACTTCGCCCATGCTGCCGCCCTGGAATCCCCCCTCGATGGCGGCAATCACGGTGGCGTGGCCATCCAGCGTGCCCTTGGCGATCACCACGCCGTCATCGGCCTGGGGCACGATGCCCTGGCGTGGTAGCCAGGGCGACATCTGCCGGTCGAACGGGCCGAGCAGTTCACGGAAGGTGCCGCTGTCGAGCAGGGCCCTGGCGCGTTGCCGGGCGTTCAGTTCGACGAAGCTGCGTGCTTGCAGCAGGCGTTGGATATCGGTCATGGCGCGATCTCCTCGAAGCCCTGTTCAAGCCGCAGACGGGCGACCCCGGGGGTGGCGCCGAAGTCATGGATATCGATGTTCAGGGCCGGCAACCGGCGGCCGTCGAACAGCCGTTCAAGCAACTGCGACCAGCGCGCCGAACTGCCGTTGACCGAGGTCACCACCTGCACGCGCAGGCGACCGGCGTTGCCAGGTTCGATCAGCACTTCCAGGTCACCGGAACTGACGCAGCCCACCAGGCTGCGACCGCGGCCAGGTTCGGCGGCGGGAAATTCAAAGGTCAGGGTTTCCATTCACAGACTCCCGATTCTGTCGAGGAACAGGCAGGCGGCCAGCAGGTCCGCGGCGCCGCCTGGCGAGGCATTGAGTTGCAGCAGCAGGGTGTCGAGCGCTTGCAGGCGCCGGCGTCCGGCGAGGCTGGCGCTGCCACCGGCATCGAGGATGGCACGGGCGCCTTCTTGCAGCGCGGCCAGGCCCTGGGCGCCGGAACGCCAGAGGACGCAGGTGTCGCTGAGCACCGCCATCAAGGCCAGCAGGGTATCCAGGCGCGCATGGTTTTCACTGACGCCCGCAGCCCGGCTGCGCCGCAGTTGCGGCAACCCCACCTCGATCACCGCAGGAAAACCAAGCTGCGCCTGTTCCCGCGCGCCGAGTGCGCCGTAGCGCCGCAGCACCTGTGCGCCATGGCTGTTGCTGGCCGGTGCGGCGGGGTCTTCGATCAGGGCGATGCGGCCGGCGCGAATGGCGATGGTGGCGGCATCCTGGGTGTCCGGCTGCACGGCCTTGGCCGCGATCAGCAGGCCCAGTGCCCAGATGGCACCGCGGTGGGTATTCACGCCCTTGGTGGTTGCCAGCATGGCGGCTTCGCCGTCACGGCCGGTCTTGCCCAGCGCCATGCGCAACGCAGGATTGATCTCGCCGTGGACCTGGGCCGCTTCGGCCATCTGCCGAAAGCACGGCCACAACGACAGGGCCGAGGCCTGCATCAGGGCCAGGTTCATGTCGCCATGGGCACCGCCGCCGCGACGGTCGACCAGACCCGGCTTGGGCGACAGTTCCGCCTCGTCGATCAGCGCATCGACGGCCAGATCCGCCAGGCGGTCGGCCAGGGGGAGTTCCGGGAGGAGCGGATTGAGCGCATTCATCACCAGCTCCTGAAACGTGCGGGCGGGTTGTAGAGCCCGCCGGACCATTCGACCAGTTCGGCGATGCTGCGCGCCGCGAGCAGCTCGCGACTGGCATCGGTGCGGCGGATGCCGAGGTCTTCCGGCAAGGCCACCAGCCCGGCCTGGCGCAGGCGCAGGGTGTCTTTCGGATCGTGGCGCAGGCCGATGGCGGTAACCCCGGCCACTGCGGCGATCATCTGCTGGCGCTCCTCCAGGCTGCGGGCCTTGTACAGGTAGGCGATGCCTTCCTCGGTGAGCAGGTGGGTGACGTCGTCGCCGTAGATCATGATCGGGGCGAGGGGCATGCCGGTCTTGCGCGCCACGTCCACCGCGTCGAGGGTTTCGACGAAGGTCGGTTTACCGCCTTCCTGGTAGGTCTCGACCATCTGCACCACCAGCTTGCGGCCGCGTTCGAGCAGGGTGTCGGGCACGGTCATGTCCAGCCAGGCCGGAGTGGCATGGCGGCGTCCGCGCGGGTCATGGCCCATGTTCGGCGCCCCGCCGAAGCCGGCCAGGCGACCGCGGGTCACGGTCGAGGAGTGGCCGTCGCCGTCCACCTGCAGGGTGGCGCCGATGAACAGATCGACCGCGTACTGGCCGGCCAGTTGGCACATCATCCGGTTCGAACGCATGGAGCCGTCGCGACCGGTGAAGAACACGTCCGGACGCTGGGCGATGTAGTTCTCCATGCCCAGTTCGGTGCCGAAGCAGTGCACGCTCTCGACCCAACCGGTCTCGATGGCGGGGATCAGGGTCGGGTGCGGGTTGAGCGTCCAGTTGCGGCAGATCTTGCCCTTCAGGCCCAGGGATTCGCCGTAGGTCGGCAGGATCAGTTCGATGGCGGCGGTGTTGAAGCCGATACCGTGGTTCAGCGACTGGACCTGATGTTTCTCGTAGATGCCGCGAATCGCCATCATCGCCATCAGCACATGCACCGGCTTGATATGGCGCGGGTCGCGGGTGAACAGCGGCTCGATATAGAAGGGCTGGTCGGCGACCACCACGAAGTCGACCCACGACGCCGGAATGTCCACCCGGGGCAGGTCGTCGCTGCGCTCCACCAACTGGTTGACCTGGGCGATGACGATGCCGTCGCTGAAGGCCGCCGGCTCGACCAGCGCCGGGGTGTCCTCGGTGCTCGGGCCGGTGTACAGGTTGCCGTCGCGGTCGGCCATGAACCCGGCAACCAGGGTGACGTTGGGAATCAGGTCCACCAGCAGCCGGGAATACAGTTCGATGTAGGTATGGATGGCACCGACTTCCAGCAGGCCGTCTTCCAGCAACTGGCTGATACGCAAGCTCTGCGGACCGGCGAAGGAGAAGTCCAGCTTGCGCGCGATGCCCCGCTCGAACAGGTCCAGGTGCTCGGCCCGGCTGACGCTGGGCATGATCATGTGCAGATCGTGCAGGCGCTCCGGGTCGGCCTTGGCCAGGGCCCGGGAAAGGAAATCGGCCTGTTTCTGGTTATTGCCTTCCAGCACCACGCGATCGCCGGGGGCAATCAGCAACTCCAGGGCTTCGACGATGGCCTCGGTGGGCAGCACGGCCCCGTCGGCAAGATGACGGACCCGGTCAAGGCGGCGCTGCTTCTCGGCGCGCCGCCGTGACCATTGCGGGGGAGGGGTGAGAGCGGTGGTCATCGGTGACTCCACGATTGTGGTTTTTGTGCAGCCACTGTGGTCGTGGAACGTTGGGCTATCAATCAACCCCGCAGGCGTTTCATTACTCTGAGGCTAATAGTTTGCCTTCATACGGCTTAGGCCTCCAGCTCCCTGAACAGCCACTCCCTGAAGTGCTTGACCGCCTCCGGCTGGCGATGCCGGCGCGGGTTGACCAGGTAGTGGCCGACGATCCGCACCGACTTGCTCACGCCCTGCAACGGGCTGACCAGGCGCCCCGTCGCCAGCTCGCGGGCGGCCAGCAAATCCGACTCGACGATCACCCCCAGCCCGTCCACCGCCGCTGAAATGCTGATGGAACTGCGGTCGAAGGCCAGGGCGAAACTGCTCGGCAGCGGCAGGTCGTTGGCCGCGAACCAGCCTTTCCACTGCACGGCCTGGCCATCGTTCTGGATCAGCAACTGCTCGTAGAGATCCTGGGGGTGGCGGATCTGCTCGGCCAGGGCCGGGCAGCAACGCGGGGTCAGTTCTTCGATGCACAGCGGGGTGACCTCATGCTGCGTTGGCTGCGGGTCGCCATAGACGATATCGACGTCGAAGTCATCGTTGTCGAAGGTGGCGTACTCGGTGCTCGCCGAGATGCGCAGGTCGATCTGCGGGTGCTGGTGCATGAAGCCGGCAATCCTCGGCACCAGCCACTGGCTGGCGAAGGTTGGCGCCGAGTGCACGCGCAAGGGCACCGAGGCCTGGGTGGTGGCCATGCTGAAGCCACGGTTCATTTCCTCGAAACCGCGCTGGACATGCTCCAGCAGCACGGCGCCTTCGGCGGTGAGTACGGTACTGCGGGTGGTGCGGATAAACAGCGCCACCCCGGCCGCCGCCTCCAGCTTGCGGATGGCATGGCTGACGGCGCTGGCGGACAGATCCAGCTCATGGGCCGCGCTGACGAACGAGCAGGTCCTGCCTGCCGCCTCGAACACGCGAAGGGACGTCAGCGGTACGCGCTTGAGCCATTTCATTGATGAATCCTGTTCACTTATTGGCGAATTTATACCTTTTGTCGACCGCTGATTTTTACACGAAGATCGCGCCATTGCTCAATTTGGCCGGTTGCAGATGAATCATTTGCGCCAATAGCCGAAGACCCAAGGTCCCTAACGGAGAACAACATGACCGAGAGTTGCAATGGACACTTCGTCCAGATGTCCCGGCACGCCTGGCGCATTCGCCGCTTCGCCCTGCGCATGGGCGAGGTCCAGGGCCAGGGCTATGTCGGCCAGGCCCTGGGCTGGGCCGATGTGCTGGCGGTTGCCTACTGCCATGCCATGAACCTCCGCGCCGCCGAACCCGAGTGGGAAGGGCGCGACCGTTTTCTGCTGTCCCATGGTCACTACGCCATCGCTCTCTACGCCGCGTTGCTGGAGGCGGGTGTGCTGCCCGAAGAAGAACTGGAAACCTACGGCTCCGATGACAGCCGGCTGCCCATGTCGGGCATGGCCACCTATACCCCCGGCATGGAAATCTCCGGTGGATCCCTCGGCCAAGGGCTGGCGATCGCGGTGGGCCAGGCGCTCGGCCTGCGTATGAAGGGCAACGCGGCCTTCGTCTACAACTCGATGTCCGATGGCGAGCTGGACGAAGGCGCCGTATGGGAAGCCGCAATGTCGGCGGCCCATCACCGGCTTGGCAACCTCATCAACCTGGTCGACATCAACCGCCAGCAGGCTGATGGGCCATCCCACGACATCCTCCAGTTCGAGCCGCTGGTGGACAAATGGGCGGCCTTCGGCTGGCACGTCCAGCGGGTCGATGGCAACGACCTGCGCGCAGTGATCGAGGCGTTCGACATTGCGCGAGCCGTCAGCGCAGACAAACCCCGGGTGATCCTCTTCGACACCCTGATGGGCAAAGGCGTGCCGTTCCTCGAACAGCGCGACAAGAACCACTTCATCCGGGTCGAGCCACACGAGTGGCAACAAGCCCTTGCCGACCTCGACGCGATCCCCGCCCCCGGGAGCCAGCCATGACCACTGCCACGCCTGCCAAGGCGAAACTCACCACCTCGTCGATGATCGCCTCCATCGCCAGCGAGGGGCAGCGCACCACTTCGGCGCCCTTCGGCCATGCCCTGGTCAAGGCCGGGGAGCACAACCCGCGCATCGTCGGCATGACCGCCGACCTGGCCAAGTACACCGACCTGCACATCTTCGCCCAGCGCTATCCCGAGCGTTTCCTGCAGATGGGCATGGCCGAGCAGTTGCTGATGGCCGCAGCCGGCGGCATGGCCAAGGAAGGCTTCGTGCCGTTCGCCACCACCTACGCGGTGTTTGCCACCCGGCGTGCCTATGACTTCATTCATCAGGTGATTGCCGAAGAAAACCTCAACGTGAAGATCTGCGCGGCGCTGCCGGGCCTGACCACCGGCTACGGGCCGAGCCACCAGGCCACCGAAGACCTGGCGATGATGCGTGCGATTCCGCAGATGATGGTCATCGACCCCTGCGATGCGTTGGAAACCGAGCAGTGCGTGGCCGCCATCGCCGAGCATCAAGGCCCGGTCTACATGCGCCTGCCCCGTGGACGGGTGCCGCTGATCCTCGACGAGTACGACTATCGCTTCGAACTGGGCAAGGCCAGCGTGCTTCGCGACGGCAAGGATGTGCTGATCATTTCCTCGGGCCTGATGACCATGCGCGCCCTCGAAGTGGCCGATGCGTTGAGCGGCAGCCGCATCGATGCCGCGGTACTGCATGTGCCGACGATCAAGCCGCTGGACGTCGACACGATCATTGCGCAGTGCCGCCGGGAAGGCCGGTTGGTGGTCATCGCCGAGAACCATACGCAGATCGGTGGCCTCGGCGAAGCCATCGCCATGGCCCTGCTCATGGCCCGGGTCCAGCCCGAGGTGCGCCATGTGGCGCTGCCGGACCAGTTCCTCGACGCCGGTGCGCTGCCGACCCTGCATGATCGCTATGGCATTTCCACCGACGTCTTGGTGGCCAATATCCAGCGTTGGCTGGGCTGAGCATTCATCAGTCAGGCCGCCGACCGCCACCTTGCCGGCAATGCCCGCTGCCCGGGCCTGCAAGGTGGTGGTCGGCCCTGGCGTATCCCGTCATTTGTCCCTGAATCGTCCGAATAACTACAAAGGTGATGACGATGCAAAACGACTCCGCTCTGCTGAGCAAGAAGCGTGTCTGGATCTACGCGTTTCTCTTCACCCTGACCTTGATCAACTACGTGGACCGGGTGTCGCTCTCGGTCGCGTCCAAGGTGCTCAAGGAAGAATTCGATATTTCCCCGGTGGCCATGGGTTACCTGTTCTCTTCGTTCGTCTGGCTGTACTTCCTGGCGCTGATTCCCATGGGTTACCTGGTGGGGCGCTTCGGGCCGAAGAAGGTCAACGGCTACGGCATCGGTGTCTGGTCGGTGGCAACCGCCTGCACGGCGCTGTCCACCGGCTTTGTCTCGCTGCTCGGTTGCCGGCTAATCATGGGCATGGGTGAGGCCACCACCTATCCGGCCGGGGCGCGGGTCATCCGCGAATGGATGCCGCTCAAGGAGCGCGGCATGGCCACCGCGGTGTTCCACAGTGGCAGCCTGGTCGGCCCGGCGATCGGTGCCATCGGCTTTGGCTGGCTGATCAGCGCCTTTGGCTGGCGCATCGCTTTTGTCGTTGCCGGGGCGCTGGGGTTCGTCTGGCTGGCGGCCTGGCTGAAGTGGTACAACCACCCGTCCAAGGCGCCCTGGCTGGGTGCCGAGGAGCGTGAGGAAATCGCCCGGGGCAGTGTCACAACCACTGCGGATTCGGCTCAGCCCGTCTCCCTCGGTCTCAAGGGCCTGGCGCGCTCCAGCAGCATGTGGGCCATCGCGCTGTCCCATGGTTGCGCGGTCTACGCCACCTACTTCTTCCTCACCTGGTTGCCCAGCTACCTGCAGGCGGAGAAGGGTCTTACGGTGATGTCCAGCGGCTTCTACACCGCCATTCCCTACCTCGGTGCAGCCATCCTGGCGATTGTCATTGGCCGCCTGAGCGACAAGGTCATGCGCCCTGGTGCTGCAGAGACAGGTCAGCGGCGCAAGGTGATTGCCAGTGTCCTGCTGGGCTCGTCGGTGATCTTTCTGGTCCCGGCCATCGACAGCACTTGGGCGATCCTGCTGGTCATCACGCTGTCGCTGGCCACCTGCGCCTCGGCCATCTCCCTGAACCTGTCGCTGGTCAACGACCTGGTGCGTGCGGAAGACGATGTCGGCACGGCAGCGGGCTTCATCACTGCGGTCGGCAACCTGTTCGGCCTGCTCGCACCGATCGTCACCGGCTATGTGGTCGCCGGATCGGGCCGTTTCGCCCTGGCCTTCATCGTCGTCGGCGCCTTGCTGGTGGTGGGCGCGATTCTCTCCCTGTTCTGTACCCGCCGCCCGATCGGCACGCTGCCACACGTTGGCCTGAATCAACTGCACGTCAAGGAATCAACAGCGTCATGACTCAACCTAGTGGTGTTTCCCAGACTCCGGACCGGGCTGGCTGGAGAGTGGCGGTCGGGGTACTCGCCCTGGCGCTCGGATTGTTCGGCCTGGCCATGCTGGCTGGCGGTGTGTGGCTGATGGCCCTGGGCGGTAGCTGGTACTACGGACTGGCGGGCGCTGGCTCGACGGTCACCGCCTGGCTGCTCTGGCGGCAGCGGCGCAGCGCCCTCCATCTGTTTGCCCTGATCTGGGGCCTGACCCTGGTCTGGGCCTTGTGGGAGGTGGGTTTGAACGGCTGGGGCCTGGTGCCGCGACTGGTCACCGTGAGCGTGATCCTGGTGCTGATCCTTTTGCTCTCGCCGGCCTTGCGCCGCGCTGTCTGACGAGGTCTTCATGTCTACTTCCGTTACCTGCGCCGGTGCGCTTGCCATCACCGGCGCACTGTTGTCGCCGCTCGCATTTGCCCAGCCAACCCCGGAGCCGTCGCCGATCGCCGGCGACTGGCCGTTCTACGGCGGCGACCACAACGCCCAGCGATTCAGCCCGCTGCAGCAGATCACCCCGCAGAACGTCGCTCACCTGGAGCGGGCGTTCGTCTATCACACCCGCGACCTGCCCAATGCCGGCGTGCGCTATTCGCCCGAGACCACGCCGCTGAAGATCGGCAACGACCTGCTGATGTGCTCGGCGAAGAACATCCTGATTTCCATCAACGCCGCGACCGGCCAGGAAAACTGGCGCCATGACCCGGGCGTTGCGGACCAGGCGATTCCCCATGCCGCCGCTTGCCGGGGCGTGGCCGTCCACACCGCCGTGCAATTGCCGGAAACGGCCCAGTGCCGCAGCCGCGTGATCGAGGCGACCCTCGATGCGCGACTGATCGCGGTCGACCTGCACACTGGCGAACCCTGCCAGGACTTCGGCCAGAACGGCGCGGTGGATCTATGGCAGGGCCTCGGCAAGAAGGTGCCCGGCTGGTATGCCGTAACGGCGCCGCCGACCATCGTCAACGGCGTGGTGGTAACCGGTGCCCAGGTTCGCGATGGCCAGGACGAAGATGCACCGTCTGGCGTGATCCGCGGCTACGATGCGCTGACCGGAAAACTAGCCTGGGCCTGGGACCTGGGCAACCCGGACAACGTCCACGGACCTGCCGAAGGCACCACCTACACCCGCGGCACGCCGAACATGTGGACTGCTGCCGTGGGTGACGAGCAACTGGGCTACGTCTACCTGCCGATCAGCAACTCGTCGATCGACTACTACGGCTCCAACCGCAGCGAGGCCGAGAACAAGTACTCGACCTCGCTGGTGGCCGTGGACGTGAAGACCGGCAAGGACGTCTGGCATTTCCAGACCATCCGCCACGACGTCTGGGACTATGACCTGGGCAGCCAGCCGACCCTGCTCGACTATCCGGGCAAGGATGGCAAGCCGGTGCCGGCGGTGCTGTTGCCGACCAAGCAGGGCGATATCTACATCCTCGATCGGGCATCCGGCGAACCGCTGACCCCGGTTGGCGAGGTCAAGGCGCCGAAGGGCGGCTCGGTGGAACCGGGGTTCCTCGCCGACAGTCAGCCGACCTCCGAATGGCACACCCTGCGCCAGGCACCGAAGACCGAAGCCGACATGTGGGGCTTCTCGCCGCTGGACCAACTGATGTGCCGGATCCAGTTCCGCCAGGCCAGTTATGAAGGCTACCTGACGCCGCCGTCGGTGGACCGTCCGTGGATCCAGTACCCCGGCTACAACGGCGGTTCGGACTGGGGCTCGGTGGCTATCGATCCGGTACGGCGCCTGCTGATCGCCAACTACAACGATATCCCCAACCTCAACCAGCTGATTCCGCGGGAGCAGGCCAACGCCATGGGGCTCAAGCCCATTTACGCGCCGAAGACGGACGAGACGGCGCTGAACAAGGCCGGCAGCAAATCGGGCAAAGGCGAGGGCGGTGCTTCGACCTACCCGCAGGTCAACGCCCCTTACGCCATCCGCGTCAATGCCGGATGGCGCAACTGGGGCACCGGCGTGCCGTGCTCGGCCCCGCCCTATGGCGGCATCCGCGCGATCAGCCTGGATACCGGCAAGACGGTCTGGGACGAACCCCTGGGCACCGCCCGGCGCAACGGTCCCTTCGGCATCCCGTCGCACCTGCCGTTGACCATCGGCCTGCCGAACAACGGTGGTGCCGTGTTGACGGCGGGTGGGCTGACCTTCATTGGCGCCGCCACCGACAATCTGTTCCGCGCCATCGACACCGCCACCGGCGAGGTGCTCTGGGAGGATGTGCTGCCGGTAGGGGCCCAGGCCAACCCGATCTCGTACGAGGTCGACGGCGAGCAGTATGTGCTGATCTCAGCGTCGGGCCATGCCTTCATGGAAACCGGAACGGGTGACGCGATCATTGCGTACAAGCTGCGCAAGTAGACAGCCCGACGGCGCTGTACAGCGCCGTCGTGGACCCTGCCAAGAGGAGATAGATGATGGATCTGGGCTTGAAGGACAAGCGCGTGCTGGTCAGCGGCGCTTCACGCGGGATCGGGCGCGCGATCGTGCAACTGTTTCTCGATGAGGGCGCACAGGTCGAATTCTGTGCCCGCGGTGTTTCCGGCGTGGAGGCGGCAGGTGCCGCGTTCGGCGCGCGGGCCTTCGGCACTGCCGTGGATGTGACCCACCCGCAGCAGATCGCCGAGTGGGTGGGTGCGGCTGCCGAGCGCATGGGCGGGCTCGATATCGTCGTCCCCAATGTCAGTGCCCTGGCCGGTGGCGAAGACCTCGACACCTGGCGCAGGGCGTTCGACACCGACCTGCTGGGCAGCGCCGCGATGGTCAAGGCGGCGTTGCCAGCGCTGCGCCAGTCGGCTGCAGCGTCGATCGTGCTGATCTCCAGTGTCTCGGGCCGCGAAGTCGACCAGTTCGCCGAGCCCTACGGCATCCTCAAGGCCGCGTTGCTGCACTACGGTAAAACCCTGTCGGCGCGTCATGCCGGTGACGGTATTCGGGTGAATAGCGTGTCCCCCGGCAACGTCTACTTCCCCGATGGGGTCTGGGGCGATATCGAACGCGAGCAGCCGGAAACCTTCGCCAGGTGCCTGGCGGAAAATCCTCTCGGACGCATGGCCACGCCCTTGGAGGTGGCCAGGGCCGTGGTCTTCCTCGCCAGTCCGGCGGCCAGTTTCACCACCGGTACCAACCTGCTCGTCGATGGCGGGCTGACCCGTGGGGTGCAGTTCTGAACGGCAACGGGGTAACGACATGCAAGGACCTGCGATGAAGCTGTACATCTACGAGCACTGCCCGTTCTGCACCCGTGCGCGAATGATCTTCGGGCTCAAGGCAATGCTCGTCGACCTTGAGGTCATCATGGAGGGCGACGCCGAAACGCCGCTAAGTCTTATCGGCAAAAAGGCCGTGCCGATCCTCCAACGGGAGGACGGTACGCATATGGGGGAGAGCCTGGACATCGTTCGTTATGTCGACTCTTTCGTTCCGTCGGTGCTTACGGCGCCTCGCGACGAATCGCTCGATACCTGGGTGAAGCAGGTATGGGCGTCTGCGCTCAAGCTGTTCATTCCACGTTTCGTCAACGGCGACTTTGCCGAGCTTGCCACGGCCCAGGCGCGGGAGGCCTATCGCTTGCGCGAGGAGCAGGCCTTCGGCGATCTTCAAGCCTTGCGCGAGGCCACCCCGGAGCTGCTGGTCGAGGTCAACCAGCGACTGCAAGAGCTGGCGCCGTTGCTGGATCAACGCACGGCCCTGGGCATCAACGACATCACCTTGTGGCCGGTGTTGCGGTCATTGTCGATTACCAGAGGACTCGAGTTCCCGCCTGCTGTGCTGGATTACATGCAGCGAATCGGCGCACGGTGTGGGGTGCCGATGCTGTTTTCGCAGCAGTCCTGAGGCTGTTTTCAACGGGAGACTGCGCGCTCCCGGGCCGATCTCTGCTTGACGTAGCGGCACTTTGATGGTCATCTGCGCGCCTGTTTCAGGTGCCCCCTGCCGCCGTGCATGGGGTGAAACGGGAAGCCGGTTCGTCATCGCGTGATGATCAGTCCGGCGCTGCCCCCGCAACGGTATGCGAGCGAAGCGTTCAAAACGCCACTGTGACTTGTCATGGGAAGGCGAACGCTTCACGACCCTCGCGAGCCCGGAGACCGGCCTGAAGCATCGATAGGCAACCCGCGGTGGGCGGGCGCAGGCCGGTTTTGGTAGGCGCGTGCGCCTGCAATCTCCTGTGCGTTTTTCCCTCCGGGCTTCTTCCATTCCTGCTTCAAGTGGAACGACATGTCCCGTAATTCGTTGTTCAGTTGTTCGCCAGGCACGCTGCTGCGTGCAAGCCTGGTGCCCTGTGTTTTCCTTTCCATCTCCGCTCAGGCCGCCGAGGCCGACAAACCACTGGCGCTGCCTGCGACGGACATCACCGACGTCGCCGAGCAAAGTCCGCAGCCAGATCTGCACACCCCGAGCACCAGCGGCTCGCGCCTGAACCTGACGCCGCTGGAGACGCCCGCCAGCGTCACCAGCATCGGCTCGGAGCAGATCCTCAAACGCAACAACGCCACGGTGCAGGACGCCGTCACCCGCTCCCCCGGCATCACCTTCATCGGCTCCCCCGGCAACGGCGGCACAGCGCTGTCGGCCCGCGGTTTCACCGGGCACAGCTCGACCATGCAGCTGTACGACGGCACCCGCCTGTACGTCGGCGCCGGCACGGTGACCTTCCCGGTGGACACCTGGTCGGTCGAGCGCATCGATGTGCTGCGCGGCCCGGCGTCGGTGCTGTATGGCGAAGGCGCCACCGGCGCGGTGATCAACGTGGTGCCGAAGAAGCCGTTCGAGGGCGAGATCCGCAACCATGTGCGTTTCGGCTATGGCTCCGACGACCGTCGGCAGATGGCCCTGGACAGCGGCGGCTCGCTGACCGACACCCTGAGCTACCGCCTCAACCTGAACAAGCTGGCCAGCAATGGCTGGGTCGACCGTGGCGACTCGCAAAGCCTGGCCATCAGCGGCTCGCTGCATTGGCAGGCCAACGACGACCTGGCTTTCACCCTCAGCCATGACTACGGCGACCAGGACCCGCAACGCTACTTCGGCACGCCGTTGGTGAACGGGCATTTCCGCGAATCGCTGCGCGACCACAACTACAACGTCGACAACGCCGAAGTGCGCTACAACGACCAGTCCACGCGTCTGGTCACCGATTGGCAGATCAACGACAACCTCAGCGCCAGCAACCAGCTGTACTTCCTCAAGGTCCAGCGCCGCTGGCGCAATGCCGAAACCTACACCTGGCAGCCGGGCGACCTGGTCGAGCGCAGCGACTTCATCAGCATCAAGCAGACCCAGGAGCAGATCGGCGATCGCCAGACGTTCACCCTGCAGCACTCTCTGTTCGGCCTGGACAGCCAGACCGTGGTCGGCACCGACTACAACTCGATCCGCTTCGTGCGCAAGCATGACTTCGGCAATACCCTGAGCGATACCGTGCCGCTGGCCGGCTCCGGTGGCGGCGAGTACATCAGCGACGACCCGTACCGTTCCCGCGAGGCCAACCAGGCCCGGCAGTTCTCGCTGTTCGCGGAAAACCGCACCCAGCTCAGCGAGCGCCTGTCGCTGATCACCGGCGTGCGCCGCGACCAGGTGCATCTGGACCGCGACAACCTGGACAACGACACCCGCACCGATCGCAGCCTGTCCGGCGACAACTGGCGCGCAGGCCTGGTGCTCGCCGTCACCGAGGACCTGTCGCTCTACGGTCAGCACGCCACCAGCACCGAAGGCGTGAGCAACCTGCTGACCCTCAATCCCGCCCAGCAACAATGGGACCTGAGCACGGCCAGGCAGACCGAAGTCGGCATCAAGCAGATGCTCCCCGAGGGACGCGGGGAATGGACCCTGGCGGCCTACCACATCGTCAAGAAGAAGCTGCTCAGCACCGATCCGGCCAACCCGACCGTGCAGCAGCAAATTGGCCAGCAGAGCTCGGACGGTATCGAGGCCACCCTGGAACTGCGCCTGCCCTACGACGTACAGTTGTCGGCCAACGCGGCCTGGGTGCGGGCAGAGTTCGACGAGTTCGCCAGTGGCAGCAACGACTACTCCGGCAACCGCCCGACCAACGTACCGCGCCGTTCCGCCAATCTGTGGCTGAGCAAGGACTTCGACCAGCGCTTCAGTGCCGGTGCCGGTGCGCGCTATGTCGACAGCCGCTACGGCGACAACGCCAACACCGTCGAGGTGGCGGGCTACACCGTGGTCGACGCCAACTTCGACTGGCACGTGCAGAAGGACCTGACCCTCGGCCTGCAATTGAACAACCTGTTCGACCGTCAGTACGCTACCACCACCAGCAACAATGGCCGGCAGTGGTACCTGGGCGAACCGCGTTCGTTCTTCGTCACCGCCGACTACAGCTTCTGACCCTGTCGCACCGGCCCCCTGGCCGGTGCCTGCTCAAGGTGTACCGCATGACAAGCCTGAACATCGAAGCGCTGGACTGGACCCTTCGACAACGCGGGCAAGCGCCACGGCCGCTGTTGCAGGACATTGACCTGCAAGTGGAGCAGGGCGAGTTCGTCGGGCTGATCGGCCCCAATGGCAGCGGCAAGAGCAGCCTGCTGCGCTGCGCCTATCGCTTCACCGAACCGAGCGCAGGGCGCGTCCTGCTCGGCGCCGATGATCTCTGGCAGCGCCCGGCGCGCTGGTGCGCGCAGCGTATCGCCGTGGTGCTCCAGGAGTTTCCCGACGAGTTCGGCCTGAGCGTGCGCGATGTGGTCGCCATGGGCCTGGCGCCGCACAAGGGACTGTTCGACGGCGACACCGCCGAGGACCAGCAGCAGGTCAGCCAGGTACTCGGCCGGGTCGGGCTGGCAGCGCAAGATACCCAGACCTTCGCCACCCTGTCCGGCGGCGAGAAACAACGGGTACTGCTGGCGCGGGCGCTGGTGCAGGCGCCCGAGCTGCTGATCCTCGACGAACCGACCAACCACCTCGACCCGCGCTATCAACTGGAGCTGCTCCAGCATCTGCGTGGCCTCGACCTCAGCGTGGTAGCCAGCTTCCACGACCTGAATCTGGCCGCCGCTTTCTGTGACCGGCTGTACGTGATCGATGGCGGGCGCATCGTCGCCGCCGGCACGCCACAGCAGGTCTTGACCCCGGCCTTGCTCAAGCAGGTTTTCGGCGTCGATGCCCTGGTCGACCCGCACCCGCTGCATCCCTATCCGCGCATCACCTGGATTACCCACCCATGAGCTTTCGCTACCTGATCGGCCTGCTGTCGATCGTCCTCGCGCTGCCCGCCATGGCCAGCGACTACCCGGTGCACGTGCGCAGTTGCGAGCGCGACGTCACCTTCACCCAGGCCCCGCAGCGGGTCGTGGTGCACGACGTGAACATGACCGCCATGCTCCTGCACCTCGGCCTGCGCCAGCAAATCATCGGCTACACCGGCTTCACCCGCAGCAAGCACCGCGACGCCTGGATCGACCAGGCCCTGGAGGGCGTGCCGCAACTGGCCAGCCAGTACCCGTCGCTGGAAACGCTGCTGGCGGCCGATACCCAGCTGTTCTTCGCCGGCTGGAACTACGGCATGCAGGTCGGCGGCCCGGTGACGCCGGCCACCCTCGCGCCGTTCGATATCCCGGTGTACGAACTGAGCGAGTCCTGCTCCTGGGTGATGCCGCAACAGCGCGCCAGCCTGGAGGACGTCTACCGTGACCTGGAAAATCTGGGGCGGATTTTCTCGGTCGAGGCGCAGGCACAGACGCTGGTCGCGCAGATGCGCGCTCGGGTCGGTGCCGTCAGCCACGCCGTCGCCCGAGTGCAGCAGCATCCGCGGGTGTTCCTCTATGACAGTGGCGAAGACCGTCCCATGACCTCGGGCCGCCTGGGCATGCCCCAGGCGTTGATCGAGGCGGCGGGCGGGCGCAACGTGATGGACGATGTGTCCGCCAGCTGGACCCATGTCAACTGGGAGAGCGTGGTCGAGCGCGATCCTGAAGTGATCGTCATCGTCGACTATGGTCCGCGTAGCTGGCAGCAGAAGCGCGATTTCCTCCTTCAGCAGCCGGCGTTGAAAGACGTCCGCGCCATTCGTGAGCAGCGCTTCATCGTGCTCTCGTACTTGCAGGTGACGCCGTCGGTGGAAAATGCGCAGGCTGTCGAAACCCTCGCCCGCGGTTGGTACCCCGATCTGCTGTCAGGCGTTGATCCATGACCGGCACCTATCGCTGGCTGATCGCGGCGCTGATCCTGGTGCTGCTGGTGTCGTGCCTGAGCGCCCTGGCCTTTGGTCCTGCGTCGGTGCCCTTGGCCCATGTGGCGGGCATCGTCGGCCAGCAACTGGGGATGGACCTCGGTGGCGGGTGGACCCGCAGCCAGGCGCAGATCGTCTGGGTGATCCGTGCGCCACGGGTGATCCTCGGCGCGCTGGTCGGCGCCGGCCTTGCCATGGTCGGCACCGCGTTGCAGGCGGTGACGCGCAACCCGCTGGCCGATCCGCACCTGCTCGGGGTCAGCTCCGGAGCGGCCCTGGGCGCGGTGCTGGTAATCCTCTACCTGGGCGAGTTCATCGGCGTGTTCAGCTTGCCACTGGCGGCCTTCGCCGGCGCGGCGGGGGGCATGCTGCTGGTCATCGCCGTGGCCCGACGCAGCGGACGCATGGACAGCGATCGCTTGTTGCTGGCGGGGGTGGCCGTGTCGTTCGTGCTGATGGCCCTGGTCAACCTGCTGCTGTACACCGGCGACCAGCATGCGGCGACGTCGGTGGTGTTCTGGATGCTGGGCGGCCTGGGCGCGGCGCGCTGGGAGGTGATCTGGTTGCCGGCGCTGTGCGTGCTGGCGGGGCTGTTTGTCCTGCGCATCCTCGGGCGTGGACTGAACGCGCTGATGAGTGGCGAGCAGACGGCGGTCAGCCTCGGCTTCAATGGCAAGCGCCTGCGCTTGCAGGTGTTTGTCTGCACCTCGTTGCTGACCGGCGTGCTGGTCTCGCTCAGTGGCGCCATCGGCTTTGTCGGCCTGATCGTCCCGCATATCGCCCGGGCGCTGGTGGGCGCGGAAAACCGTCGGCTGATTCCGGTCAGCGCGCTGCTTGGGGCGATCTTCCTGGTCTGGGTGGATGTGGCCGCGCGTACCTTGATCGCGCCGCAGGATTTGCCGATCGGCATCGCCACGGCAGCGCTGGGTGGGGTGTTCTTTATTCTGTTGTTGAGGCGCTGAACGTCGGAGCGATCCCTGTGGGAGCGGGTTTACCGGAACGCCGGACCGCCGCGATTACGATGGTGGCATCACCTACGCCATCGCGGGTAAACCCGCTCCCACAGGGTCCGCGCCGCTCTTAGACCTGTTCTCTGCGCGACGGCGCAGCCTGAAAGGCTGGGCGGACTCCCACAGGGTGCCAAGCCTCAATCCGAAGTGTGTAGTGACCTTTGGCCCTGGGGAGACGCCGTCAGGACCCTGACAAACTCCCCAACCACCTTGTACCGGGACAGCAAGTCTTCCTTCAACTCGATCGGTTCGAAGCTGCTGTCGGACGAGCGTGGCAGCAACTGGATCTTTTCATGGTGCCAGCCGTGCTCGTCTTCCACTTTGACACTGCGATATTCCTTGACCGTGTAATGCGCACCGTCCGCGTCATCCCACAGCTCCACCAGGACGATCTTGCCGTTGCGACTGCCGCCGCGCTCGACGCGGAACAGGCAGATCGCTCCGTCGGGAATGATGCTGTTCATCGACTCCCCGTGCACTTCGCAGGCGAAGCAGGTGCTGTCCAGCGGGACAGGCGCCTCCACGGCGATCCAGCTTGTTTGCTCGGCGTTCTGGGCTTCACTGAAGCCACCTGCCGCCGCTCGCAGGTCGTACAGCGGCACTGAATTCACATAGGGCACGAGCTTCAACGGTTCACGAACCGGCGGCAGCGGGCGATGCGCAGGCAGATGCTCGGCCAGGTAGTCGCGCAGCTCCGGGTTGCAGGCGTAGACGAAGGTCCCGCGGATACCCCGGAGCATGATGGTCTTGTAGATATTGAGGATGTACTGCTTGAGTTCGCCGGGCTGCTTGATGCCGTTCTTGCCGTTGCGGTCGAAATAGCGGCGCGCATCGATGGTGATTTCGCCGCGCGCCTTGTCGTAGCCGATCTCGTTGCCAAAGATGATCGCTGCGTAGTTCAGGTCGTAGCCCTGCGTGGTGTGGATGCAGCCGACCTCCAGCTCGGAGTTCCTGGCGTTGATCCAGTCGCTGTTGGTGCTGTTCCAGCGCAGCTTCTGGTCTTCGATCTCGATGTCGAACGCATCCTTGTTCTTCTGCGAAATCCACGGCCATGAATAACCGGCAATCATGCGTGACAGGCCGAATTGCCGGTTTCTTTCCTGGGTGACCCGGACCATGTCGCTGATCGAGTCGAACAGTACCAGCTCGTAGTTTTTCGGCGAGAACTTCGGCTTGCCGCTGCGTCGGACGTTGAGCAGCTCATCGAGGAAATTTACATAGGGATTGCCCGCACGCACGCGGAACTGCGACAGCAGTGTCTGTACCTGTGTCGTGGCCAGGGCCTTGAGCCGGGAAAAGTCCTCGGCATTGGCATCCGACGGTTTGATCGACTGGCTGGTGTCGTAGAAGAACACCGCCTTGCCCGCCTGCCGGCACACCCAGTCCACTTCGCTGCAGCTGTGCTGATCGAAGCCGAGCGCCTTGCTGGTGTTGTCGAACACCTTGAAGTAGGGGCCGAGGTTGCTGCGTTTGCGCAGGCGATGGGCCTCGTCGACCAGGACGATATCGTAGCGTTGCCTGGCAAGGTCGGCAGGGCCGATGACCATGTCGGGCGACAGGCCGACGATATTCCGGAAGGCTTTCTGCAAGGTCTTGCGGAACGAGCCCATGGGCACGACCAGCGCCATCTTCGGTTGGCCGTAGCGCCGCTTGATACCCTTGAGCAACTCGCGCAACTCGGCTTCTTCGACATCGAAGTCGTGGAAGCTCATCTCGTCGATATCCGAGTGCAGCAGCTTGAACAGGTAGATCGCCAGCACCGATTTGCCGGTCCCCGCGCCACCCTGGACGATCAGGGTAGTGGTGCGCTCATCCAGCAGCGCATGGAGAATGCCCAGCAGTCCCTGGCGTTGGTCGGAGGACAGGGATTTGTAAGGCGAGTACTTGAACAGGTCCGAGTTGTCGAGCGACTCCAGGGAGTGCTGCACCAGCCCTTCGCCATGCAGCCTGTTCCAGGTTTCCTTGAAGATCTGCGCGTACAGCTCGTTGCGCTGGTAGTAGTTGTGATCCACCAGGCCGAGGTTGCTGTTGAGCAAGGAGAACTTGCCATCGGCAGCGATGTACTTGATCAGCGAGGATTCGATATCCAGGGTTGCCGACTTGTTGAAGCGCTCGCTGCTGATCAGGTGCACGGAGCGCAGCAGGTGCTTGTCACCATGCTTCAGGTGGGCGCTCATGCGCGTTAGGGTGTCGGCCGTCTCGCCGATATAGGCCTGCTTTCGCGCTTCGTCGCTGAGGATATACACCAGCGGCCAGGCGTCCGCCGCGTAGCGGTTGCCGCGGATATCCTGCTCCAGCGCCTGGCGCGAGAAGGTGTAGCGCTGCACGTCGACCAGAGGCTTGTCGCTCATAGCTCCGTGTACTTCCGCGCGCTGCCCTTGGCCTTGTCCACCGGGTACTTGCTGTCGTTGAGCTTGATCTTGTCGAGGACGATCTGCTGCGGGTCGAGGCCGTAGCTGTCGGCCAGCAGCAGGGCGTAGGCAAGCACGTCCGCCAGCTCTTCCCTGACCTTGCCCACATCGGCTTCATCAGCGGATTTCCACAGGAAGACTTCGAGCAATTCGCTCGACTCGATGCTCAAGGCCAGCGCCAGGTCCTTGGGGTTGTGGAATTTCTTCCAGTCACGGGCGTCGCGAAACGCCCGCAGTTGTTTGAGTGCTTCTTCCATGGTCAGTCACGCCGCAAGGGAAATGCGGCAATGATTGCCTACGTCATCAGGTGAAACAAGTTTCGGGCAACACAGCTGTTGCGCTGCACTGTTGCGTCGAACGCTACACCTGTAGCGCCTACCACTCGCTGCAGCCATCCCGTCATTCCTCCCGACCCCGCGTAAACCGGGGGTCCCGGCCCTGTTCGAGACCACTGGCATAGCCGTTGCTCTGTCCCGGTTGCGCAGCGAAAACACCGCGCCACTAATAAGAACAGGACAACTCCCATGACACAGATTGGCCATGCCTCGCCGTCCGGCGTCCGTTCCACCCTTGCCGGTATTCCCCTCAAATCCCTGGCCGCGGCGTTGCTGTTGAGCCTGGCCGCCACGCCCGCCCTGGCGCTGGAGACGCCGGCGAACGTCGACAGCCAGCGCCTGATCGCCGCCGACAAGGAGCCCGGCAACTGGATGAGCACCGGGCGTACCTACGACGAACAGCGCTACAGCCCGCTCAAGCAGATCAGCGACCAGAACGTCGGCCAGCTCGGCCTGGCCTGGAGCTACAAGCTCGACCTCGACCGCGGCGTGGAAGCCACGCCGATCGTGGTGGACGGGGTGATGTACACCACCGGGCCGTTCTCCGTGGTCTACGCGCTGGACGCGCGCAACGGCAAGCTGATCTGGAAATACGATCCGCAATCGGACCGCAACCGCGCCGGCGAGGCCTGCTGCGATGCGGTCAACCGCGGGGTGGCGGTGTGGAAGGGCAAGGTCTATGTCGGCGTGCTCGACGGTCGCCTGGAAGCCATCGACGCCAAGACCGGCCAGCGCGCCTGGTCGGTGGATACCCGCGCCGACCACAAGCGCAGCTACACCATCACCGGTGCGCCACGGGTGGTCAACGGCAAGGTGGTGATCGGCAATGGCGGCGCCGAGTTCGGCGTGCGTGGCTATGTCACCGCCTACGACGCCGAGACCGGCAAGCAGGCCTGGCGCTTCTACACCGTGCCGGGCGATCCCAAGCTGCCGCCGGAAGGCAAGGGCATGGAGATCGCCGCCAAGACCTGGCACGGCGATGCCTTCGTCGAGCAGGGCGGTGGCGGTACGGCCTGGGACTCGTTCGCCTTCGACCCGGAGCTGAACCTGCTGTACATCGGCGTCGGCAACGGCTCGATGTGGGACCCGAAATGGCGCAGCCAGGCCAAGGGCGACAACCTGTTCCTGTCCTCCATCGTCGCGGTCAATGCCGATACCGGCGAGTACGTCTGGCACTACCAGACCACCCCCGGCGACGCCTGGGACTACACCGCGACCCAGCACATGATCCTCGCCGAGCTGCCCATCGACGGCAAACCGCGCAAGGTACTGATGCAGGCGCCGAAGAACGGCTTCTTCTACGTCATCGACCGGGCCACCGGTGAGCTGCTGTCAGCCAAGGGCATCGTCCCGCAAAGCTGGACCAAGGGCATGGACATGAAGACCGGGCGGCCGATCTTCGACGACGAAGGGGCCGCCTACTGGAAGGACGGCAAGCGCAAGCTGGTGACCCCGGCATTCTGGGGCGCCCACGACTGGCAACCCATGTCGTACAACCCCAATACCGGCCTGGTGTATATCCCGGCCCATATCATGTCGGCCTACTACGAGCACATTCCCGAGGCGCCCAAGCGCAACCCGTTCAAGAGCATGTACCAGCTGGGCCTGCGCACCGGGATGATGCCGGAGAACGTCGACGGACTCCTGGAAATGGCCAAGGGCTGGTCCGGCAAGCTCATCGCCTGGGACCCGGTCAAGCAGCAGCCGGCCTGGGAAGTGCCCTACGTGACCATCTTCAACGGCGGCACCTTGAGCACCGCCGGCAACCTGGTGTTCGAAGGCAGTGCCGATGGCCGGGTCATCGCCTATGCCGCCGACACGGGCAAAAAACTCTGGGAGCAACCGGCCGCCAGCGGAGTGATGGCCGCACCGATCAGCTACAGCGTCGATGGCGAGCAGTACGTGACCTTCATGGCCGGCTGGGGCGGGGCGTTTTCCACCTTCGCCGGGGCGCTGTCGCTGCGTGCCGGGGTGCAGCCGTTCTCCCAGGTGCTGACCTACAAGATCGGCGGCACCGCCAAGCTGCAAGAGCCGGCACCGCGTCCCGACACCCCCAAGCCACCACCCCTGAGCACCGACACCGCTGCCATCGAAGCCGGCGCCAAGCTGTATGACGGCTACTGCTCGCAGTGCCACGGCATCCATGCGGTCAGCGGTGGCGTGCTGCCCGACCTGCGCAAGCTGACGGCGGAAAAACACCAGATGTTCCTCGGCATTCTGTTCGGCGGTCGCGTGCCCGATGGCATGCCGTCCTTCGCCGATGCCTTCACCCCCGAGCAGGTCGATCAGATTCACCAGTACCTGATCAAGCGCGCCCACGACCTGCAGGACGAGGGCGAGGCGTGGAAACAGTTCAGTGCCAAGCAATAAGCCAGCGACCGACATGGAGAGAGAACAAATGAGTGTCACCACCTACCAGAACTACATCGGCAATGCCTTCGTTGCCGGCGAGCAGCATATCGAGGTGCATAACCCGGCCAACGGCGAGTTGCTCGGGCGCGTACCCGAAGGCAGTAGCGACCAGGTCGAGCAGGCCATCGCCGCCGCGCGCCAGGCGCAGAAAGCCTGGGCCGCCCGGCCGGCCATCGAGCGTGCCGGCTATCTGCGCACGATTGCCGGCAAGGTGCGCGAACAGGCCGAGCGCCTGGCGCGGGTGATCACCGCCGAACAGGGCAAGGTGCTGGAGCTGGCCCGGGTCGAGGTGAATTTCACCGCCGATTACCTCGACTACATGGCCGAGTGGGCGCGGCGCCTGGAAGGCGAAGTGCTGAGCAGCGATCGCCCTGGCGAAAGCATCTTCCTGCTGCGCAAACCCCTTGGCGTGGTGGCCGGGATCCTGCCGTGGAACTTCCCGTTCTTCCTCATCGCGCGGAAGATGGCGCCGGCCTTGCTGACCGGCAACACCATCGTGATCAAGCCCAGTGAAGAAACCCCGATCAACTGCTTCGAATTCGCTCGCCTGGTGGCCGAGACCGACCTGCCTGCCGGGGTGTTCAACGTGGTCTGCGGCACCGGGGCCACGGTCGGCAGCGCGCTGACCAGCCACCCGGGCATCGACCTGATCAGCTTCACCGGCAGCGTCGACACCGGTTCGCGGATCATGGCCGCGGCGGCGCCTAACATCACCAAGCTCAACCTGGAACTGGGCGGCAAGGCGCCGGCCATCGTCCTCGCCGATGCCGACCTCGACCTGGCGGTGAAGGCGATTACCGCCTCGCGGGTGATCAACACCGGGCAGGTGTGCAACTGCGCCGAGCGGGTGTATGTCGAGCGCAAGGTGGCCGATGCCTTTATCGAGCGCATCGCCGCGTCCATGGCCGCCACCCGTTATGGTGATCCCCTGGCCGAGACCGGGCTGGACATGGGGCCGCTGATCAACCGCGCAGCATTGGACAAGGTGGCGCGGATGGTGCGTACCGCCAGCGGGGAGGGCGCGCAGGTGATAACCGGCGGCGCGGTGGCCGACCTTGGCCAGGGCTTCCACTACCAGCCGACGGTGCTGGCGGGGTGCAGGGCGGATATGGAAATCATGCGCAAGGAGATCTTCGGCCCGGTGCTGCCGATCCAGATCGTCGATGACCTGGACGAGGCGATTGCCCTGGCCAACGACAGCGAATACGGCCTGACCTCATCGATCTACACCCGCGACCTGAACGCCGCGCTACATGCCACCCGGGCGCTGGACTTCGGCGAGACCTACATCAACCGCGAGAACTTCGAAGCCATGCAGGGCTTTCATGCCGGGACGCGCAAGTCGGGGATCGGCGGGGCCGATGGCAAGCATGGGTTGTACGAGTACACCCATAGTCATGTGGTGTACATCCAGGGCTGACGACACGGACCCTGTGGGAGCGGGTTCACCCGCGATTGCGATGCTGGATTCACTACCGCAATCGCGGGTGAACCCGCTCCCACAGAGTTTGCGTCGAGCAGAACTCTTCCGGCTGTCTCAAACCCTGTGGGAGCTGGCTTGCCAGCGATGAGCATGGGTATCTACACAATTTCAGATCAACCACAAAACGACAGGTCGCCGCATACCTGTGGGAGCGGCTGTTAGCCGCGATTGGCCGCAAAGCGGCCATAAAACTTGTGTTCTCGGTGTGTCAGACAGATCTGGGACTTAGGTTTTACGACGGCTTCGCCGCCGATCGCGCGGTCCGGCGTCCCGGCTAACAGCCGCTCCCACAGGGTCCGTGTTGCACCAGATTGAGGTGTGTAGATACCTATGCAGCGATGAGGCCAGCAGGTTCGTGCCAGGCTCAAAGCCGGTCATTCGGCTGCACCAACCCCTGCTTTTTCATCTGCCGATACAGCGTCGAGCGGGCCACACCCAGCTCGGCTGCTGCCGCACTGATATTCCACCGATGCCGGCGCAGTACTGACTGCAGGTCCGAGCCTTGCGAATCGCTGCCTGAAGGCGCGGGAGCAAGCATGCCGTGGCGCAGTTCCTCCGGCAGGCAATCCATATCGATACAGCCATCTTCGGCCAGGGCCACCGCATAGCGCAGGGCATTGAGCAACTGGCGGATATTGCCCGGCCAGGGCGCATCGAGCAGGCATTGGCGGGCCTCGGCGCTGAGGTGCAGGCCCTGGGCCTGGGCATCGAGCAGTTGCTGGATCAGTTGCTCGCGGTCGCTGCGCTCGCGCAGCGGCGGCAGGCGCAGGTTCATGCCGTTGAGGCGATAGAACAGGTCTTCACGAAAGCCCTTGTCGCGCAGCATGCCCGGCAGGTCCTGGTGGGTGGCGCAGATCACCTGGATATCCAGGGCTACCGGCGCCTGGGCCCCCAGCGGGGAAATCTCCCGTTCGGCCAGCACCCGCAGCAGCCGGGTTTGCAGATGGGCCGGCATATCACCGATCTCGTCGAGGAACAGCGTGCCGCCATTGGCCAGTTCCAGCTTGCCCTTCAGGCCTTTTTTCTCGGCGCCGGTAAAGCTGCCGCCGCGATAGCCGAACAGTTCGCTCTCGATCAGGCTCTCCGGAATCGCCGCGCAATTGAGCGCGACGAAGGGGCCGGTGCGCCGCGCGCTGGCCTGGTGGATGGCCCGGGCGAACGCCTCCTTGCCGGTGCCGGTTTCGCCGGTGATAAGAATGGCGATGTCCTTGTCGATCACCTTGCGCAAGCGCCGCACGGCCTGTTGCAGCGCCGGGTCGGCCCCGGCCAGGCGCTCCAGGTCGGGGTGACGGGGTGGCTGTGCCTTGGCTGGCGCAGGTGCCACGCGATGCCGGTCCGAGGGAATGCGCAGGCTCAGGTCGAGCAGGCTTTCATCCTGCCGCGCGCGCAGGCGCAGGCCACGGGCACCGCCATTGGTCAGGCGCAGCAATTCATCGACACCCATCGGCAGCCACTGATCGATCAGGCTGCCCAGCAGGCGCTGCCCATGGGCGACGAAGGCCGCGCGGTTGGCACCGATCACCCGGCCACTGTCATCCAGGGCCAGCAGTTGTTCATTGGCCAGGTCGGCGATTTCGTCGATGGGCTTGAGCGACAGGGTCAGGCGGTCGCGGTAGCTCTGGCGGAAATGCGCGTTCTCGATCAGGCGGGCATAGAGGATCACCAGTTGCAGGGTCAGGTACTGGCTTTGCTTGGGGCCGTCGCTGTTCAGGCAGGTGGCGTTCAGGCAGCCCTGCAATAGGCCTTGGGCGTCGAAGATCGGCGCCACGGAACAGCTCAGGCGGGCATTGGCGTCGAGGAAGTGTTCTTCGCGGTGGATGATCAGCGGCTCGGCGGCGGCGAGGGTGGTGCCGATGCCGTTGGTGCCGGCGATGGACTCGTCCCAGCGCGAGCCGACCACCAGTCCCGAACGGATGTACGGCGTGTGGGTGGGGGGCAGGCGGGCGTCGAGGGTGATGCCCTGGGCATCGCTGAGCAGCACCGCGAAGCCGGCCGGCACCACGCGTCGGGCCAGGCCGCTGACGCCCTGGCTGGCGATATCGAGGTACTCCTGATGGCGCTGCTGGTGCTGGCGGATATCGTCGGCGCAGAGGATATCCAGGCGGGCGGTGGTCGCAGGGTCGAGACGATGCTGCATGACGCTGCGGTACCAGGACTGGGCGATCACCCCGTCCGGACGGATCCGTCGCTCGGGAAAATGCTCGTTGACGAAGGCTGCCAGTTCGCTGGCTTGGGGCTGCGCGCTATGCCGGGTCATGAACGGCTCCGTGTGGCGTGCGACTGCGCAACGGCAGGCACGGCGGTCTTGTTATGGGGTCACGGTACGCGACCTAAGATAGTCGCTGGGGAGGGCTGGCGCCAAGGCCGGGGTGTCGCGAGGAGGGAGGAATGCGCGTCCCTGCGCAGTTGCAGCGTCAGAAGCTGTACTTGGCCGTGACCATCATGTTGCGTGGCGAGCCGTAGGTGTCGCCACCGTAGAGCACCGAGTTGGAGATGGACGAGTAGTACTTGCGATCGAAGATATTGTTGGCGTTGAGCTGCAGGTCAAGATTGCGGGTCAGTTGGTAGCCAGCCATCAGATCGGTGACCGCATAGGCGCCTTGTTCAAGACGGTAGCCGCCGCTGGCGGTGGAAATGTCGTTGTACATGCGGCTCTGCCAGTAGACGTTGCCACCCACCCGCAGTTTTTCCAGCGGACCTTCGAAGCGGTACACCGTGGACAGCTTGAACAGGTGCTCGGGGTTGTCGGTGGTGAAGCGCTGGCTCTCGTTCTGCGGGTTGGCGTCATCCTTGACGTAGTGGGTGCGGGCATAGGTGTAGCCGGCACCGACCTGCCAGTTGCGGGTCAGGGCGCCTTGCAGCTCCATGTCGATACCCTGGCTGCGCACTTCGCCGGAGGCGGCGTAGCAGTTGGTCGGGTCGACGCAGCCGGACACATCGGTCAGCGAAACCGCACGGTTTTCCTGGTCGACGCGGAACAGCGCGACGCTGGCGTTGAGCGCGCCGTCGAAGTACTCGCCCTTGATCCCGACCTCGTAGTTCTTGCCTTCCACCGGCTTGAGCGGGCTGCCGGAGGCGTTCTTGTAGGCCTGTGGATTGAAGATGTCGCTGAAGCTGACATAGACCGAGTGGTGGTCGTCCAGGTCGTAGATCAGGCCGGTATAGCGGGTGACGTTGCGGGTCACCTTGTAGTCCGCCTCGCTGCTGTCCTTGTCGTCGTAGTCGTACCAGTCCAGGCGGCTGCCGAGGATCAGCTTGAGCGGGTCGGCCAGGCTCAGGCGGGTGGTCATGTACACGCCTTCCTGGTTGGTCACCGTGCGGCTGTTGCCGGTGTGCACGAAGTCCGGCTTGCCGGCATCGAGCGGCCAGTTGGTGTCGTACGGGCTGTAGTTGTGGGTGGTCATGTCGTAGATGCGCTTGCTGGCGCCGACCACCAGTTCATGGGTGCGGCCGAAGGCGTCGAAGGGACCGCTGACGAACCCGTCGATGCCCGCCTGGTCTTCGTCATGGGCGGACTGGTAGACGGTGCGGGCCAGGCTCTGGTCGGAGGCCCAGCGCGATTGGTAGGAGCCGGAGAACAGGGCGTTCTGTTCGGTGTAGGTGGCGTTGACCTGGAGTTTCCAGTCGTTGGCCAGGCGCTGGCGGACCTCGGCGAATACCGTGTTGATCTCCTGGTCCTTGTCTTCCCAGTCGGTGCCCGGGTTGTACGAGCGCGGCAGGTCCAGGTGATGGCCGTCGAGGCCGACCATCGAGGCGCCCCAGAAATAGTTGTTCTTGTCCTTCTGGTGCGAGAAGCCCAGGGACAGGGTGGTGTCGTCGCTCAGGTCGGCCTCGGTGATGGCGTAGAACAGGCCGTGGGTCTCCTCGCCACCATCGACGAAGCTGTTGCTATCGCGGTAGGACGTCACCACCCGGCCGCGCAGGGTGCCACTGGCGTTGAGCGGGCTGGAGGCATCGACCTCGCCGCGGTAGTCGTCCCAGCTGCCGGCAGCACCGGTCAGGGTGACCTTCTGTTCCGCCAGCGGGCGCTTGCGCACCAGGTTGATCGCCGCCGACGGATTGCCGGCACCAGTGACCAGGCCAGTGGCGCCACGGACGATCTCGACCCGGTCGAACATCGCCAGGTTCGGTTGTGCGCCGACGGTCCAGCCCTGGTAGGTGCTGGGGATGCCGTCGTACATCAGGTTGTCGATATCGAAGCCGCGGGAGGTGTAGGTCTGCCGGCCGGGTCCGCTGGACTGGCTGAGGAACAGGCCGGGGGTGTACTTGACCACGTCGTTGATGCTGGTCATCGCCTGGTCGTCCATGCGCTGACGGGTCATCACGGTGACCGCCTGGGGCGTCTCGCGCATGGTCATCGGCAGCTTGGTGGCGGTGGACATGGCGCCGGTGGTGTAGGACGCGCTGCCCTCGGTGGTGCTGCCCAGCTGCGAGTTGGTGATCTCCGTGGCGCCCAGTTCAAGCGGGGCAGGGGAGCTCTTCTGCTGGGCCTGCTCGCCATCATCGGCAAGGGCGGAGCTCATGCTGGCCATGCACACGGCGGCGGCCAGCAGGCTGAGTGACGGGCGGAGGTACCGAGGTAGAGCGGGGGACGACATGCCTGACTCCTGATTGCTAAACAAAGTGCTTATGAGAATTATTAGCAAATAGTGTGTCAGGGTTTTTCTATCCAGAAAAGCGCTCATGCATCCGAAAGAATGATTGGGTGTCCGGTGATTACCTGCAGATAGTGTGTTTTGATACTTTAATTTATGTTGTAGTCTGGAATTGGTATCGCAACTGAGCTTGATCTCCTCGAAACTAGATAATATGTTAATAAAATAATAAAACCGGAGGACGCCATGTTCCTGTCATCGAGCGAGCAGGTCGGATTCGAGCGCTGGTGTCAGTCGCTGCGCAGCATCTGCGGCAACTTCAGTACCTTGCCGTCCAGCCTCACCCGTCATTTCATCGGCGAGATCCACAGCCAGACCATCGGCGCCCTGGACACCGCCCATATCCGCACCAATGCCCGCCTGATCAGTCGCGAACTGATCGGTGTCGACAGCGACGACAGTCATTGCTTCCTCATCTATCAGCGCAGCGGCCGCCAGCGCATTCGCCAGGCGGGCATGGAAGTCGAGCTGGGCCCGGAGGACATCGCCCTGGTGGACTCGGCGCGGCTGTTCGAGATCGAGCCGCTGGGCTTGGTCGAGAACATCTCCGTGCACCTCTCCCGCGACATCGTCACCCGCCAGTTCAAGGGCGATAACCTGTTCGGCAAGCTGCCGCGCAACAACGTGTCGAGCTGCATGGTGCGTTCGCTGGTGCAGTCGATCGGCATGCTCGGCGATGGCGCGGCCAATGGCGATGACGGCCAGGCGATCCAGAATGCGCTGGTGTCCCTGGTGCTGCCGGCGATGTCCGGGCAGGTGCAGGGCGAGGGGCATCTGCTGGAAAGCAACAGCCTGTTCGCCACCGCGCTGCGCCTGGTGGATGAGTCGCTGCAGGATGTCGATCTCGGTCCTGCCTACCTGGCGGATCAGTTGCACACCTCGGTGCGCAGCCTCTACCGCTTGTTCGAAGAACATGGCGAGAGCGTCTCGCGCTACATCCTGCGCACCCGCCTGAGCAAGGTGGCTCATGACCTGTGCTGCCATACCCTGCGCAGCCAGTCGATCACCCAGATCGCCTTCAAGTGGGGCTTTGTCGACGTCGCCCATTTCAGCCGGGCATTCAAGCGCCAGTTCGAGGTTTCCCCGCGCGACTACCGGGCCCACGCCTTCCAGCCCTGAGTACTGGCAAAAAATGCCAACTGCATTGGCGGTGACAGTCAAGCGCCGCCCTCCGGCAAAACTTCTAATACCCCTACGTAGCGCCAATCCTGCTATTGCGTGACCCGCGGGGGAGCCTGTCCCGCGGGCGCATAACAACAATAAATGTGTCGCTGGAGTCCGAAACACATGAAAAGCCTCTTTCTGCTGGCAGGGTTGCCCTTGCTGCTGTCGACCCTGCCTGCCACCGCCGCCGACAATCCGCCTGCCGCACCTGCCCAGGTCGACGCCAAACGCCTGACCAACGCCAACCTCGATCCCGGCAACTGGATGAGCCACGGGCGTACCTACGACGAGCAGCGCTACAGCCCGCTGGACGCGGTGAACGACAAGAACGTCAGCCAGCTCGGCATGGCCTGGACCACCCGCCTGGACATCGACAGCGGCACCGAAGCCACGCCCATCGTGGTCGACGGGGTGATGTACACCACCGGCGCCTTCAGCATCGTCTACGCGATGAATGCCGCCACCGGCGAACTGCTGTGGAAATACGACCCCGACGTGCCACCGGAGAACCTCAGCCAGGGCTGCTGCGGCCCGGTCAACCGCGGCGTGGCGGTGTGGAACGGCAAGGTCTACGTCGGCAGTTTCGACGGCCGGCTGATCGCCCTCGATGCGGCTACCGGCAAGCCGGTGTGGTCGGTGGATACGGTGATCGACCGCAGCAAGAGCTACTCGATCACCGGCGCCCCGCGCATCGTCAAGGGCAAGGTGCTGATCGGCAACGGCGGCGCCGAGTTCGGCGTGCGTGGCTATGTCACCGCCTACGACGCCGAGACCGGCAAGGAAGCCTGGCGCTTCTACACCGTGCCGGGCGATCCGAAACTGCCGCCGGAAAACCCGGCCATGGCCATGGCCCTGAAGACCTGGACCGGCGACGGCTGGGTCAAGTGGGGCGGCGGCGGCACCGCCTGGGACTCCATGGCCTACGACCCGGAGCTGGACCTGCTGTACATCGGCACCGGCAACGGTTCGCCGTGGAACTACCAGTTCCGCAGCCAGGGCAAGGGCGACAACCTGTTCGTCTCGTCGATCCTGGCCCTGCGCCCGGACACCGGCGAGTACGTCTGGCACTACCAGGTCACCCCGCAGGACCGCTGGGACTACACCGCGACCCAGCACATGATCCTCGCCGACATCAAGGTCGACGGCCAGGTGCGCAAGGTGTTGATGCAGGCACCGAAGAACGGCTTCTTCTACGTGCTCGACCGCACCAACGGCAAGCTGCTGTCGGCGAAGAATTACGTGCCGGTGAACTGGGCCAGCGAGATCGACCTGAAAACCGGGCGTCCGGTGCTGACCGGCGCCGCGGACTACTCGAAGGAACCCAAGGTCGTACAGCCAAGCTTCCTCGGTGGTCACAACTGGCACCCGATGTCCTACAGCCCGAAGACCGGCTACGTCTACATCCCGGCCCAGCACACCCTGGCCGAGCTGAAGGCGGCGAAGGAGCCGATGTTCTTCCCGAACAAATCGGTGCTCAACTTCGGCCTGGACGTACCGGACCTGCCGGAAGATCCGAAGACCTTCAAGCAGATCCGCGATGCCTGGACCGGCGAGCTGATCGCCTGGGACCCGGTCAAGCAGGCCCCGGCCTGGAAACAGGAATACGCCAGTGCCGGCAACGGCGGCACCTTGAGCACCGCCGGCAACCTGGTGTTCCAGGGCACCGCAGACGGCCGGGTGGTGGCCTACAGCGCCGACAAGGGCGAGAAGCTCTGGGAGCACCGGGCCAACTCAGGGGTAATGGCCGGGCCGATCACCTACACCGTGGGCAAGGACCAGTACGTGGCCTTTTCCGTAGGCTGGGGCGGGATTCTGCCGCTGCTGACCGGCTCGCTGACCAACAAGGCCAAGGTGCAATCCGAGTCGCGGATCATCGCCTTCAAGCTGGGCGCCAAGGGTGAACTGCCGCCACCGAAGCAGGCGCCGGTGTTCCCCAATGTCGAGCTGAAGCTGAGCGCCAGCCCCGAGCAACTGGTCCAGGCGCGCAACATGTTCAACGGCCTGTGCGCCGGTTGCCATGGTCTGAACGCCGTCGCAGGCGGTGTAGTCCCCGACTTGCGCTACCTGACCAAGGCGAAGCACGAAGCCTTCCCGGCCTTTGTCAGCGGCGCGCTGATCTACCGCGGTATGCCCAACTTCTCCGACATCCTCAAGCCGGAGGACATGGAGCTGATCCGTCAGTACCTGGTCAAGCGTACCCATGACCTTCAGGCCGATCTGAAGGCCCACGCCGCCAACTGAGTCCGACTTTTCCATATCACCCAGGCGACCCCGGAAACGGGGCCGTCCGGGGCTCTGCACGCCAATAAAAACAACAACGAGAGTTCACCATGAAGACCATCAATGCTGCGGCCCTGGCGGCCGGCCTCGCTCTGTCAGGTGTTTCCGTCTTGGCCCAGGCCGACGTCAAGCCCGACCCCGGTGACTACACCGCTCTGCCCAAGGGCACCGACGTGGTGGTGCTGTACCAGCAGAATCCGCGGGGCGACAAGGTCTACTCCGGCGGCAAGAAAGTCGCCGACGACCTCGACTTGGACATGACCGTGGGCGTCCTGCGTCTGATCCACTTCACCGACTTCTTCGGCACCGGCTACACCTGGGACCCGCAGATCGTCATCCCCTTCGGCCAGCAGGACATCGGCGCCAGCCATACCAAGAACTCCGGCCTTGGCGACATCACCTTCGGCGGCACCCTGTGGACCATCGGCGACCTCGAACGCAACGAGCACCTGGGCTGGTCGGTGTTCTTCACCGCGCCCACCGGCAGCGACAAGAACGAGGGCTTTGCCCTCAGCAACAACCGCTGGGCGGTGGACTTCCAGGTTGGCTACATCAAGGGCCTGACCGACCGCATCACCTGGGATGTCATCGCCGAGGCCGAGTTCTACCAGGACCAGCGCTCGACCGACGCCAAGAAGGACACGTTGCTGCAACTGCACAACCACCTGCGCTACAACTTCACCCAGGACACCTACGCGGCCATCAGCTACCGGCACAACTGGGGCGGGCGTGAAACCCTCGACGGGGTGACCCTGGCGACCAGCCGTGACAACGGCACCGTCGGTTTCACCGTGGCGACCATGGTCAACAAGCAACTGCAGGTGATGGGGCAGGTGATGCACGACACTTCGGTGCGCGAGGGGGTGAAGATCGACAACTCGCTGCAGTTCAGGCTGGCGTATTTCTATTGAGTGCCTATCGCGGGCAAGCCACGCTCCTACAGAAACAACGTAATCACATGTAGGAGCGTGGCTTGCCCGCGAAAGGACCGCAAAGCGGTCCCCTAATCCCCTGCCACTCCTACTTTCGACCCCCGCCCCAAGTACCGCAAACCCCGGCCCCAAGCCTGATAGTCCTATGCCCACCCGCTTGTTTATGGTCCACTCAGCCAGCCTCTCCCCTGGCACCACTTGACGGAACGACTCATGCCAAACAGCCAGCGGCAACGCGCCGCCCACCGCCGCGCAGCCCTTGGCGCCCTGTTGCTGACCTCCACTGCCGCCCTCGCCGACAGCCCTGCGGAAATCGACCCCGTGATCGTCAGCGCCACCCGCAGCGGTGATGAGTGGGCCCAGGCCGCACTCTCCGCCAGCGTGGTCGATGCCAACGACAGCCGCGGCGAACAGGCGCTGACCCTCGGCAACCTGCTGTCCACGGTCCCGGGGGTGGTGGTGCAGAGCCGCTACAACGCTGCCCAGGGACTGCGTCCGGCGATCCGTGGTTTCGGTTCACGTTCCAGCTTCGGGGTGCGTGGCATTCGTGTGCTGGTGGATGGCGTGCCGCTGACCATGCCCGATGGCCAGACCGAACTGGACGGCTTCGACCTGGGCCTGGTCGAGCGCATGGAAGTCCTGCGCGGCCCGGCGGCAGTTCTCTACGGCAACGGCGCCGGCGGGGTACTGGCGATCGAAACCCGCGAGCCGGGCGACCATCCCGGCGTCTCCGCCGATATCAGTGCCGGCAGCTACGGCTTCCGTCGGCAGAGCGTCGAGGCCAGCGGCACCGAGGGCAATTTCGGCGCGCTGATGGCCGTCAGCTCGACCCAGTCCGAGGGCTATCGCCAGCACGCCACCAGCGAGGCCAACAACCTCACCGGCAAGCTGCGCTGGTGGGGCGACACCGGTCGCCTGGCGCTGACCCTGCACGCGCTCGACAACCGTTCGGAGGACCCGGGTGGACTGACCCTTGGCCAAGTGCGTGCGGATCGCAATCAGGCGCGTCCGCAAAGCCTGAGCTTCGATTCCGACGAGCGCATCAGGCAACAGCGCCTGTCGCTGGTCTGGGATGGCCAGCCAGTGGGGGAGGACTCCTACCAGATCCGCAGCTACATCGGTCAACGCGACTTCGAGAATCGCCTGCCGCTCGCAGCCAACGGCCAGACCAGTTACGAACGCCTGTTCGCCGGTGTTGGCGCCAACTACACCCATGTCGCCGACTGGTTCGGCCTCAAGCACAAGCTCACCTTCGGCGGTGATCTCGAATCCCTGCGCGACGACCGCGATCGCAACAACAACATCGTCGGTGGCGAGAAGGGCGCGCTGACCTCGCGCCAGCGCGAAGAGGCCCGCAGCCTTGGCCTGTTCGTGGAAAACCAGACCGAGCTCGGCGAGAACTGGCTGCTCAGCCTCGGCCTGCGCCACGACACCGTGCGCCTGAGTGTCGATGACCGCTACCTGCGTGACGGCGATGACTCCGGCAAGCGCAACCTGCGCGATCTCAACTACAGCGCCGGCCTCAGCTATCGCCTGGATCCTTCCCACACGATCTATGCGCGTGTCGCTACGTCCTTCGAGACACCGACCGTCAGTGAACTGGCTAATCCCAACGGCGGCGGCTTCAACAGCAGCCTGGAGCCGGCAGAGGCGCTCAACCAGGAAATCGGCTTCAAGGGCGAAACCGCCCAGTGGCGCTACGAAGCCGTGCTCTACCGCATCGACACCCGCGACGAACTGGTGCCTTACGTCGATGGCCGTACCTTCTACCGTAATGCCGGCTCCACCCGCCGCGACGGCCTGGAGCTCAGCGCCCGCTGGCAGCCCGACGAACACTGGCAGGTCAGCAGCGCCTACAGCCTCAACGACTACAGCTACCGCAGTTTCGAAAATGCCGACGGCAAGCGCCTGCCCGGTATCCCGGTGCAAAGCCTGTTTGGCGAAGTCTCCTACAGCCGCGACAACTGGTACGCACGCATCAACACCTCGGTGTACGACCGCCAGTACGCCGACAGCGGCAACACCGCGCGGGTCGCCGGTTACGCCGTGCTCAACCTGCGCGCCGGTATCCAGCTCAAGGGCTGGGCGGAAAACATCGAACCCTATGCCGGGCTGGATAACCTCACCGACCGCCGTTACTACGACAACCTGCGGATCAATGACAGTGGCGGGCGCTATTACGAGCCGGCACCGGGGCGGACCGGTTATGTCGGGGTGAAGGTGCGTTTCTGAAGCACCCTCAAGTGCGGCGTTAAGTAGCGGCTTAGTGCTATCACGCCGGGTGGCGACTGAAGTAGTCTTGGGCAAGTTTGTCTCTCACTTTTCTGCAAGGAGCTGGCATATGCGACTGTCCCCGACAGGCCTGGACCTGATGAAACGCCGTAACGGACTGACCCTCAAGGCCCGCCAGGATCCCGCTGGCCTCTGGTTTATCGGCTTTGCCCACTATGGCGATGTGCAGGAGGGCATGGAGATCACCCAGGCCGAGGCCGAGGCGAAACTCGAATACGAGATCGCTCGCTACGAAACCCATCTGGCCAGCATGCTGGAGCGCCCCGTGAGCCAAGGGCAATGGGACGCGCTGTTGCTGCTGATCTTCGACTACGGGCTGGCGCGCATTCGCAGTTCGATCCTGATCCGCCACGTCAACGCGGGTGAGTTCGAGCGGGCGGCGGCGGAGTTTTCCAAATGGATACAGGTGCGTGGGCGCCCGGATATCCAGATGGTCAAGCGGCGGGAAATGGAGCGCCATCTGTTCCTGCAGGGCACGGCGGTCGTCTGAGGCACGAGATTGGCACGTTGTTCCCCGCTTGACGGCGTGCTAAAACCCCAGGGTCATTCAATCCTTGAATACCCCCATGTCTCTCATTCCAAAATCCACTAGAACCCTCTTCGACCTCGACCTGCTGCGGGCCATCGTCGTGGTCGCCGACTGCGGCAGTTTCACCACTGCCGCCTCGCGCTTGCACTCCACGCAATCCACCATCAGCCAGAAGGTTCGTCGCCTGGAAGACATGGTCGGCCACCGCCTGCTCGAACGCGGCAACCGCGAGGTGCTGCCCACCGATGCCGGCCAGACCCTGCTCGGCTACGCCCGCCATATGCTGGCGCTGAACGACCAGATGCTGGAGGCCCTTGCTGGCGCTACCGTAGGCGTCACCGTGCGTCTTGGCGTGCCGGAAGACTTCGTCGGTGGCCGCACCACCAACGCCTTGTCCGCCTTCAACCGCAAGCACCCCGAGGTCAAGCTGGAGGTCACCAGCGGCCTGTGCCGGGATATCGCGCAGAGCTACGACAACGGCGAACTGGACCTGGTCCTGCTGAAACAGCGACGCAATGGCCGCGAAGGAGTGGCGAGCTGGGCGGAGGAACTGGCCTGGATCGACAGCACCAACAATCCGGCCCTGGCCCTGGACCCGATCCCGCTGGTGACCTTCCCCCCGCGTGGCCTGTACCGCGACGAGATCATCAGCGCCGTGGAAGGGCTGGGCCGACGTTGGCGGATAGCCTTTACCAGTTCCAGCCTCAGCGGGATCCAGGCAGCGGTGGCGGACGGCATGGGCATCAGCCTGCTGCCGCCGCGGGCGGTGACTGCTGATCATCGGGTATTGGGTGAGCAGGACGGGCTGCCGACGGTGGACAGCTACGAGATCGTGGTACTGCACCGGCCGACGGCGCAGCCGATGGTGAAGGCATTGGGCGGGGTGTTGGCGGGGTTGTTGGATCAGGAGTGAAGAATGCGCATTGCTCCCGACTCATCGAGCTACCAGTGTCAGCGCTTCCTGGCTGATTGGTAGGCGGCACCGCGCTCTCGTTTCCCGACTGAAACCACTACAACGACCACTCGCTCGTCCTCGACCCGATAAACCAGGCGATAGCCGGAAGTCTTCAGTTTGATCTTGTAGTGACTTGGCATCTCTCGCAGGGCATCGGCTTGAACCCTTGGAGACTGGAGGCGTTCTCGGAGTTTTTTCTTGATCTGCTCGCGTACCGTGTGACCAAGCTTTTCCCATTCTTTCAGGGCGGAGGGAAGAAATTCGAGCTTATAAGTCATCGAGATCAACCGGTACTGGGGTTTCGCTGGCGCGCGCCTTGGCAATCTCCACCAGTTCCAGATCTTCCAGCCGCTCCATCATCGATTCGTACAACGCTGCTGGCACCATGTAACCCATGACACGGTTGTGATTGAGCACCGCGACCGGCATGCCCGCAGCGCCGGCCAGCACGCCGGATGGATTCTTTTTCAACTCGGATACGCTGACTGCCACGTCCGCCAGAATGTTTTGCATATTTTGGCCCTCAAATTTGGTCGCTATTTTGGTCTTTAAGTACTGGCCAAGCAAGTGTGACTTTGAGGAACAGCAGGCACAAAAAAGCCCGCCATCCACCGGCGGGCTTTTTCATTCAGGCTGCTAGCCCAACACCACTCAACGCTTCGGATTCAGCGTCAGGTGCACGTTGCGGTTCACATCCTTGTACAGCAGGTAGCGGAACGGGCCAGGGCCACCGGAGTAGCAGGCCTGCGGGCAGAAGGCGCGCAGCCACATGAAGTCGCCGGCTTCCACTTCGACCCAGTCCTGGTTCAGGCGGTAGACCGCCTTGCCTTCCAGCACGTACAGGCCGTGTTCCATGACGTGGGTTTCAGCGAACGGAATCACGCCGCCCGGCTGGAAGGTGACGATGTTGACGTGCATGTCATGGCGCATGTCGGCCATGTCGACGAAGCGGGTGGTAACCCAGGCGCCGTCGGTGCCAGGCATCGGGATCGGGGTGATGTCCTGTTCGTTGGTGACGAAGGCTTCCGGATGCGGCAGGCCTTCCACGGCTTCGTAGTGCTTGCGGATCCAGTGGAAGGTGACGTTGGCGCTGCTGTTGTTGCGCAGGCTCCACTCGGCGGCTGGCGGGATGAACGCGTAGCCGCCCGGCTTCAGGGTGTAGTTCTTGCCTTGCAGGGTGATATCGACTTCACCTTCGACGACGAACAGTACCGCTTCGGCGTTCTTGTCCAGCTCAGGACGCTCGCTGCCGCCTTCCGGCGCTACTTCGACGATGTACTGGGAGAAGGTTTCGGCGAAACCGGACAGCGGGCGGGCGATGACCCACATGCGCATCTTGTCCCAGAACGGCAGGTGGCTGGTGACGATGTCACGCATCACGCCTTTCGGGATCACGGCATAGGCTTCGGTGAACATCGCACGGTCGGTCAGCAACTCGGTCTGGGCCGGGTGTCCGCCGTGGGGAGCGAAATAGGATTTCGACATGGGGAGTCTCGCGGGGGGTGTTTGTTGTTGTGTCCCCGGGATCGGCTGGAACGGCCGGTCGACCGGGGCTTGCCGCTCTACAGTATGAGCATCGCAAGGCATCCACAAATTAAATGTTGGAATTCGTGGTATTCAATTACTGAATGGGGTGGCTGTTGTCGTCGGGATCATGAATGCCCTGGCGCTCGGCCACGGCGCGCAGGGTCATGAGGGTGATCATCGGCGCGTCGATAACGAACCGGTTGGCCAGCCAGGCGGGGATATCGCCGGCCGGATCGGCTTGCATTTCATAGGTGACCTCGGTTTCCCGTTCGCCCTTGGGCACCATGCGCCAGAGCCCCTGCAACTGTACGACGCGGATCTGTCCCGGTTCCCGCGGAACGCGGCCGGGCTGGGCGCTGAGCTGGCGGGTCAGGGTACCGTCGTCGCTGCGCTCGGTGTGCACCTTGAGCACCATGTCGCGGGTGGTGGCCGGCCAGGGCAGGGCGGTGGTCAGGTAGACCCAGGTATCGGCGCCCTCCACGCTGAGCAGGCGCATATCGGCGCAGGCGTACAGCCATTTGCAGGCGACCCGCAGATTTTCCTGGAGATCGCTCAAGGTGCGGACATCGGCCTTGATCGTGGTGACACCGCGAAAGCTCTGGTACTTCGAGCCGGGGACATCGCGCAGGTAGACCTGGATGCCGGCTTCTTCATGGGCCAGGTGCCAGGGTTCGGCGGCTTGGGCGGTGGTGGCGAGGAGGAGGGCCAGGAGGATAAGGCGGTGCATGACAGTGATCTGGGGTGATGGGGTGGTTTGCTAAGGATAGGCTGGATTTGTGGTGTTTTTACCGGCCTCATCGCTGGCAACGCCAGCTCCCACGAAGTCTTGTGTCGACCGGTGGGTCTGAGTACGACGCGGACCCTGTGGGAGCTGGCGTTGCCAGCGATGAGGCCAGCAAGAACACCACATCACCGAGGCGCCCGTCGGGAAACCGACGCGAACGCTCAGCCATTTCACCCTGATGCTTGGGATTTTTCCTATATATCCGCCGCTGATCGAGGTTCAGGATTTCCACGGAATCATTTCCATGGACATCCCCCTTGGTCAGCGGCCCGCCATTCTTCCGGCCCGACGCCCAGGTGGATACCCCGATCCACATGCGGCCCGGCGCTGATGCTTGCGATGGGTGCGTAGTTGCAGGGAGCTCTGCATGCCCGTCCAATCCGATCTGCGCTTTACTTTCAGCGCGGGCAACGAAGACTTTGAAGTCGTCGAATTTCGCCTGCGCGAAGGCCTCTCCGAAACCTTCCGCCTCGATATCGACCTGAGCTGCACCAACCCCGCCGTCGACTTCGCTGAAGTCCTCGACCGCCCGGCGCTGTTCACCCTCTGGCAAGGCGAACAGCCGGTGCGCTACGTGCACGGCTCGGTCAGTTCGTTCCAGC